>Ga0116228_10006265_pt1 | contig 10628 bp, 11 predicted proteins | sample S1TSphfallax_2_FD_89694 | JGI IMG/M metagenome (GOLD analysis project Ga0116228, IMG submission 89694) | Host-associated microbial communities from peat moss isolated from Minnesota, USA - S1T2_Fc - Sphagnum fallax MG | ecosystem: Host-associated > Plants > Peat moss > Unclassified | place... | reverse complement strand
TCTTGCAACGGCTCGCCCGCGGTCAGATCGACATGGCGCTGACTATCGTCCGACCGGAATCGGACCGTTTCTCAAGCGAAGTGCTGTTCAAGGAGTCCTACCGGCTGGCCATGCACGACGGGCACCGGCTGGCGGAGCGCAGCACGATCACCGCGGAGGAACTCGCCGACGAGACCATGATCGTGCGCCGGCACTGCGAAGTCTTGAGCGAAACCAGCAAGCATTTCACCGAGCGCGGCGTGCGGCCATTTTTCTCTTTTCGCAGCACCAACGATGAACAGGTGCTGACCCTGGTGCGGGCCGACTTGGGTATCACCGTGATGCCGGCCTGTTACACCTCACCGGGCGTGGTACGACCGCGGCTCGCCGGCTTCGACCTCACGCGCCAGATCGGTCTGCTGTATGCGGCCCCCGCTGACCATATTTACAGTGCGCCGTCGCAGATGGTCCGGGCGCTGCGCGCGTACTTTGCGCGCAAGAATTAAAGCGAATCGAATCCGAACTGCTTCAAAGCCATCTCGCTGTCGGCCCAGTTCTCCTTGACCTTCACCCACAGCTCGAGGTGTACCGAACGCTGCCACAGATCGTTGAGCTCGATCCGCGCCATCCGCCCGATCTCCTTCAGCCGCTCGCCGCCCTGGCCGATGACGATGGCTTTCTGCCCGGCGCGTTCCACCCAGATGACCGCATTGATCATGATGCGGTTGTCCTCGTCGGCGAAGCGCTCGATCTGCACGTTGATGCCGTAGGGCAGCTCCTCGCGCAGCTTCAAGGTGAGCTTCTCGCGCACCACCTCGGCGGCATGGAACGGCTCGTCGCGATTGGTCACGACGTCCGCCGCGAACAGCGGCGGGGAGACCGGCAGACGCGAGCCGACCAGGTCCACCAACCGCGCGAGATTGTCCGCTTCGAGCGCCGACACCGGTACGATCCCGGACGCCGGAATACGCTCGGTCATCTCCTCGAGAAACGGCAGCAGCTTCTCTTTCGGGTACACGCGATCGACCTTGTTGATGACGAGGAACAACGGCTGCTTCAGGCCGCGCACGCGTTCCCACACCCAACGATCCTCGTCGGTGAAATTCAGCGCCTCGACGACGAACAGGATCACGTCGGCGTCCTGCGAGGAGGAGATGGCGACCCGGTTCATGTATTGATTCATGACCCGGCGCGTCGATTCGTGCAGGCCCGGCGTGTCGACCAGCACCAACTGCGCTTCGGGGCGGTTCACCACCCCCAAAATCCGATGCCGGGTGGTTTGCGGCTTGGCCGTGACGATGGTGACCTTACGGCCCACCAGCGCATTCACCAGGGTCGACTTGCCCACGTTGGGGCGGCCGACGATGGCCACGTGGCCGGCACGAAATACCGGAGTGCTCATGACGTCGGCCGCGGATCAGCGGGCCGCAGCGGAGGAGGCAGCAAATCGAGCAGCTTGGTCGCCGCCAATTGCTCGGCCCGACGCCGGCTCCCGCCCTCGCCCACGGCGGCGAGTCCGAACGTCGGCACGTCGCAGGTCACGGTGAAGGTTTGTGCATGAGGATCGCCCACGACGGCCGTCAGCGTATACACGGGCAGAGCGAGTCCATGCGCCTGTAGCGCTTCCTGCAGACGGGTCTTGGGATCCTTCAGCAGGTCGGCCGCCGGCAGCGCCGCCAGGCGCGAGGCCATCAGTCGGCGCACCGCCGCCGCTGCCGCATCGAATCCGGAATCCAGAAATATTGCGCCCAAAATGGCCTCCAGCGTGTCCGCCAAAATCGAAGCCCGTCGAAAGCCGCCGGATTTCAGTTCACCCGGACCGAGCTTGAGGTGTTCGCCCAGGCCCATTTGCCGGGCAATCTGTGCCAGCGTGTCTTCGTTCACCAGGGTTGCCCGCAGCCGCGACAATACGCCCTCGTCCGCCTCCGGATGCGCATCGTACAGGAGCCGCGCCACACTGCAGTTGAGAACCGAATCGCCTAAGAACTCCAACCGCTCATTGTGAACCGCACCGGCACTGCGGTGGGTCAGCGCAGCCAGCACCAGCTTGCGCTCGACGAATACATAACCGAAACACCGCTCGATCCAGCCCGAGAGATCGCCGGGCAGCTCGTCCGTGGTGCGCTGCGAAGTCACCGGACCTGCACGGTCTTGTCGAAATGCACCGACAACGAGATGTTCGAAATGTAGGGTACCGGATGGTCATAAACCACGTGCAGCGACACCCCGTCATCGGCCTTCACGACTTCCACGTCCTTGGCGCTGACCTCGTCGATGTCCTCGATCTGCCAATGCTTCTCGAGCGACCGCCGGATGCCGCCCACGTCGGGATTCTCGCCCTTGAACTCATCCGCCGTGACGTCCAGGCTGCGCGCAACCTTCATATAATTCAGGTATACCGGCGCCAGCCTGAGGCCGGCCAGACCGATCACCCCGACCAGCGCGAAAATGATCACCACCCCGATGAAGGTCATGCCCCGCTGACGGCGACGCGGCCCCCGGGTGAGGCGGCGCCTCGAAACCGACCGATTCATACTCTGCTCCATGCCCTGGCCTCCGCAAAACCGCCTCTATTGAATCGCAGTTCCGATGCGTCTCCAGAGAGGTCCGTCACGAGTATCGAGATTAAGCCAGATCCGCACCGCTTTACCCACCAAATTCGCCTCCGGCACGAAACCTGGGGCATCCGGCTCGTTGAGGAAACGGCTGTCCTTGCTGTTGTTGCGGTTATCGCCCATGAAGAAATAGTGACCCGCCGGAACGGTCCATTCCCCGCTTTTCACGGCACCCCGCGCGAACATGAGGCGATGATCCTTAAGATCGAGGTGCTCGGTGGCCGTCGGCACGCCCGCATAATTCCACAGGTCTTGCTTCGGTCCGGTGTAGGGCGGACCGGCTTCTTGTTTCATCAGCACGTCGTTCACGTACAGGTGATTATCTTCGTCCACGCGGATGTGATCGCCCGGCAGGCCGATGAGGCGCTTGATGTAATTGATCTTCGGATTCGGCGGCAGACGGAACACGATCACGTCGCCGCGCTGCGGCCTGCCCGTCGGCAGCACCAGCGTATTGGTCACCGGGAGCTTGAGCCCGTAGGAAAACTTGCTCACGAAGATAAAATCGCCGTCGAACAGGGTCGGCATCATGGAATCGGAGGGAATGCGGAACGGTTCGAACAGGAACGAGCGAATCACCAGCACCAGCACGATCACCGGAAAGAAGGAGCGGGCATATTCGACGGCAATGGGTTCGCGAACGCGTTCGGCGGGCGTGCCGGCTGACGCCGCCACCCGTTGGCGCCGGCCCGCAAAGAACAGCCGGTCGAGTCCCCAGATGACGCCGGAAAGGATGCCGACCACGACCAGCATGAGGCTGAAATCCACCGCCTCGTAGCGGAACAGCCGCCACAGCATGGCGAGCGCCAGCACCACCAGCACATATCCCGCAAGCTTCGGCAGCCACGGCTCGTCGACACTGGTCGCACCCGGATCGCGTTGCGGGCGCACGAACCACCCGTCGATCAGGATCACGAGGACACAGGCCAGGCTCAGGCACAATAAAACGATGAAAAGGCTGTCGCCGTCATTCACGAAACAACTCCCAACATGCTTGGACTCAACTTGATTTCTTGCCGACTTGCAGCACGGCCAGAAACGCTTCCTGCGGGATCTCCACCGATCCCACCTGCTTCATGCGCTTCTTGCCGGCTTTCTGCTTTTCGAGCAGCTTTTTCTTGCGCGTGATGTCGCCGCCATAGCATTTGGCGAGCACGTTCTTACGGATCGCCTTCACGCTGGCACGCGCAATGATGTGCGCGCCGATCGCCGCCTGCACGGCAATGTCGAACATTTGCCGCGGAATGAGCTCCTGCATCTTGTCGACCAGTTCGCGACCGCGTTGGTACGAGTTGTCCCGGTGCACGATCAAGGACAACGCATCGACCGTGTCGCCGTTGATGAGCACGTCGAGCTTGACCAGCGGCGCGGCCTGGAAGCGGTTGAACTCGTAGTCGAAGGAGGCGTAGCCGCGGCTGGCCGATTTCAGCCGGTCGAAGAAATCGAGCACCACCTCGGCGAGCGGCAGTTCGTATTGCAGCGACACCTGGCTGCCCAGGAACAGCATTTTCTTCTGCACGCCGCGTTTCTCGCTGCACAGCGTGAGCACCGCACCGACGTGATCGGGCGGCACCAGGATGTTCGCGGTGATGATGGGTTCGCGCAGCTCCGCGATCCGGTCCTGTGGCGGCAGCTTGGTGGGATTGTCGACGGTGGTGGTGGTGCCGTCGGTGAGCAGCACCTCGTAGATGACGGTCGGCGCGCTGGTGATGAGGTCCAAGTCGTACTCGCGCTCGAGGCGCTCCTGCACGATGTCCATGTGCAGCAGACCCAAGAACCCGCAGCGAAAACCGAAGCCGAGCGCGGTCGACACCTCGGGCTCGAAATTGAGCGCGGAGTCGTTCAGCTTGAGCTTCTTGAGCGCCTCGCGAAATTGCTCATAGTCGTCCGAGCTCACCGGGAAGAGTCCGGCGAACACCCGCGGTTGCACCTGTTTGAAACCCGCCAGCGGCTCCTTCGCCGGGTTCGCATCCAGCGTGATGGTGTCGCCCACCGGTGCGCCGTCGATCTCCTTGATGCCGGCAATGACGAAACCCACCTCGCCGGTCTCCAGCGAGTCGCGCGGCACGGGTTTCGGCGTGAAGCGCCCGAGCTTGTCGATCTGGTGACTGCGCCCGGTGGTCATGACGCGGATCTTGGCTCCGACCCGCAATGCACCATTCATGACCCGGACCAGCGAGACGACACCGACGTAGTTGTCGAACCAGGAATCGATGATGAGCGCCTGTAACGGGGCATCAGGATCGCCCTGGGGCGGCGGAATGCGCTTCACGAGCTGTTCCAGTAACTCCTGCACGCCCAGGCCCGTCTTGGCACTGACCATCGCCGCATCGTCCGCCGGGATGCCGATGATTTCCTCGATCTCGTGAATCACCTTGGCCGGATCCGCCGAGGGCAGGTCGATCTTGTTGATGACCGGAAGGACTTCCAGCCCTTGTTCCAGGGCGGTGTAGCAATTGGCGACGCTTTGTGCCTCCACACCCTGTGCTGCATCGACCACCAGCAGGGCGCCTTCGCAGGCCGCCAGCGAGCGCGACACTTCGTAGGAAAAGTCGACGTGGCCCGGCGTATCGATGAAATTCAGCTGGTAGGTTTCGCCGCTGACCGATTTGAAGGCAAGCGTCACGCTTTGCGCCTTGATGGTGATGCCGCGCTCGCGCTCCAAATCCATGGAATCGAGCACCTGGGCTTGCATCTCCCGATCCTGGAGACCGCCGCACTCCTGGATGAAGCGATCGGCCAGCGTTGATTTGCCGTGATCAACGTGGGCAATGATCGAAAAATTGCGGATGTTCTTCATCTAGGTCCGGCGTGGGGCAAACTCCTCATTATACCGGTCGCAGATGGTGCGCGAGCGCCTTATCCACCTCGAGTGGGTCCAAACGCCCGTGACAGACCAATTCCCCGGCGAACAGCAGCACCGGGATCTTGTGGCCATAGCGAATGCGCAGCGTGTCATCCTGGTCCACGTCGACCACGTCGATGGGATATCCCGGCACCCCCGGCAGCGCGATCAGGGCGGCCAACATCTCATCGCACAAGGTACAACCGTAGCGCGAGTACAACCTGAAGCGCGGTTCGGCTGCTGCGCTCAACGGTTCGGGAGGTCGCTGCTGCCGTAGGACTTGACCGAATGCGCGATGAATTCCACGGTCTGTGCCGGCACCTCACCAACCGCAGTGACTTGATGTCCTTGCACCACCGTGGAAAACGCAAACCCCGAGCCCACGCGCGCGAGGCCTTCCATGGGCGCTGCAGCGGGGTCGTGGGGTGGCTCGGCATGCGGATCCTCGACGAACACCGACACGGTGGCGAGTCCATCCGAATACACATAGTGGGTCGCGGGCACGGTAGCATCGCCCAAGGTCTGCGCCCCCGATACGGTCAGATGGAATCCGGGGGGCAACTGGCTGGCGCGGTAGGCAGACAAGGCCGGCGAGGCCGAATCGGCGGTCGCGCCTTGACGCACCCAGCGCATCCCCTCGGTGTGCACGGCGGGCGTCAAGTCGCCGTCGGGAATGGACTCCGGCATGTCCAGCCGCGCGAACAGGATCTGTTCAATCACCTGGCCGCGCGAATCGCACAGCTGGGTCTTGAGCGGCATCGCCGTCTTCTCATCCAACCACAGCCGATAGCCAAAACGGAACTGATCCTTCGGATTCACGGCAATCACCCGGGCGGCGCGGCCGAGCACGTGCGTATTGCTGACTTCGACGATATTGTAGAACTCATTCACGTCGGCGCCGAATTTCGGCAACGATCCCAAAAAAGGGCCGTGCTGCTGGCGGGGCTCGACCAAGACCGTGTGCTGATCGGGCAGATAGCACGTCAATTCATCGTTGTTGCGGACGAATTCGCGACCCGAACCGTCCAGAGATTGCAGCCGCTCGGTGATGCGTCCGCCGCGCACCCGGTGCACGATGCGCATGGTCTCCACCCGGCCCTCGCTCAGGTGAAAGAACGTACCGTCGTAATTGCGCGTGGCGAGCGCGTTGTTCATCTTTTCCAGCCAGTCGCTCGCCTCATCGGCGAACGTGCGTTGCGCCACGCCGCCCACCAACAATCCAGTGATCGCGCACGGAACGAGCCAACGCGCCGGGCTTCGCCACCGCCGCGTCATGGCGAACCGTCGTGCACGCCCTTGGGTAACGAGACTTTATCTGCCGTAGCCGTCTCCTGATCGTCGGCATCGGTCAACAAGCCGGACAATACGTTGCTCTGGCCCAACACCGATGAATACTTGCTATGGGCGAACACGTAACTGGTCAGGCGTGCGGCCGGCATGGCCGCCGGCGCATCGCCCACCGCAGCCGGTACCGTATAAGAGAGTGCCTCGTGCGGCTTCACCTCAGTCAAGGAGGCGTCGGTGATCGCGCCCACCGTTGCCGGCGGCAGCGACGCAACGACAGCGGGCACGTCCGCACGCTGCTGAAAGGACAGCACCGCGACCGCCATCACGCCGGCCGCCACCGCTGCCCCCGCCGCCGGACGCCACCACCGCCGCAGCTCGGTGCCGGGTGACCGGCTATTGACCGCCGACACCGGTTCGCCATCGATGGCCCGGTTGACGCGGGTGTGAAAATTTTGCGACAACCGCGCGCTGCCGCCGCCCCGCAGAGATTCGCCGATCAAGGCATAACGCCCGAAACTCTCGCGCAATTCCGCATCTCGCGTGAGACGTTTCAGCAGCAGTTCGGTCTCAGAATTGGGCAGTTCACCGTCAAGAAATGCCGAAACTTGCTCACGAATTTGTTCGCTCATGTGTCCTCAGGCCGACCAAGGCCACCATCGAAAATGGGTCTAAGCTTCTTGTCAATTGCTTCGCGGGCACGAAAAATTCGTGAACGCACCGTGCCCACCGGGCAATCCATCGTTTGTGCAATATCTTCGTAACTCAAACCCTCCAATTCGCGCAGCACGATGGCGGTTCGCAAATCCTCGGGTAAATTCTCGATGGCCCGGTTCACGGTGTCGCGGATCTCGTCGGTGAGCAACAAACCTTCCGGGGTTTCGGATTCGGCCAAGCGCGCATGCAGGTCGTATTGCTCCGGGTCTTGCAGGTCCAAATCGTAATCCATCGGCCGGCGTTTGGTGGCCACCAAGGCGTTCTTCGCGGTGTTGATCGCAATTCTATACAGCCAGGTATAAAAAGCGCTATCGCCGCGAAACGATTGCAGCGCCCGGTAAGCTTTGACGAAAGCCTCCTGCGCAATATCCTCAGCCTCGGTTGCATCGTGCACGTATCGCATGATCAGCTTCAGCACCTTGTGCTGGTATCGCAGGACCAACAAATCGAACGCCGCGCGTTCCCCGCGCTGGACTTTTTCGACCAGTTTGAGGTCACTTTCTTCAACGCTCATGAGTGAACCCGAACCGGCCGGAACTTCACCCAGCCTGTCGCGATAGACCGGCTGCGTGGAGAAAAGTTCGACGAAATGATCGGCCTTTGAACGGTAAATGAGACTTTGTACACGGGCGCGATTCTAACAGCCGCGGCGCGTCGATCTTCAGTCGTTGGGAGCGGCCCGGCTTGCACCCGCGGTGATACGCTCGATCAGGCCGGACAGCACCGGGTCGGGGGGGGCCTCTCGGCCGAGGAAGTACGCATAAATGAGCGGATCATGGGAATCGAGCAGATTGCGGAACGCCGCCTGGTCCGCGGCGGACGCGGTCGCGTATTGCTCATCCACATAGCGCGTGAGCAACTCGTCCAGTTCGCGCATGCCGCGGCGGCAGCGCCAGCGCAGCTTGCCGAGCGGGACCCCGCCTGGCCGGTCCATCAATGGCGGCGCTGCGCCAGAATCTGCTTGATCTCACCGATCGCTTTGGCCGGATTGAGATCCTTCGGGCAGGCCTCGGTGCAGTTCATGATGGTGTGGCAGCGATACAACCGGAAGGGATCCTCCAGATGATCGAGCCGCTCGCCGGTGGCCTCGTCCCGGCTGTCGACGATCCAGCGATAAGCCGCCAGCAGCGCCGCCGGTCCCAGATAACGGTCGCTGTTCCACCAATAGCTCGGACAGCTGGTCGAACAGCAGGCGCACAGAATGCACGCCGATGGCCGATCCACCTTCTCCTGGTCCTCCTTCGACTGTAGCCGCTCGCCATCCGGGGGCGCCGGTGTGCGGGTTTGCAGCCAGGGCTTGATCGAGGCGTACTGTGCGTAGAAGTTGGTGAGATCGGGCACCAGGTCCTTGATTACCGGCATGTGCGGCAGCGGGTAGATCTTGACGTCGTTCTTCACCCCGGCACAGGCGCTGATGCACGCCAAACCGTTCTTGCCGTCTATGTTCATGGCACACGAACCGCAGATGCCCTCGCGGCAGGAGCGGCGGAAACTCAAGGTGGAATCGATTTCGTTCTTGATCTTGATGAGCGCATCCAAGATCATCGGGCCGCACGTGTCCATGTCGATTTCATAGGTGTCGATGCGCGGATTTTCCGAGGAATCCGGATCGAAGCGATAGATCTTGAAGGTACGGACGTTGGTCGCGCCCGCCGGCGCTTTGAACACGCGGCCATCCTTGCGTATCTTCGAATTGGCGGGAAGCGTAAATTCAGCCATCGATCGCTCCTAATAGGTTCGTGCCTTCGGCGGTACGGATTCGACTTCGTCGGTCAGGGTATTCAAGTGCACGCCACGATAATCGAAGGTGGTGGCACCTTTGGCGTCCACCCAGCACAGGGTGTGCTTCAGCCAATTCACATCGTCGCGATTCGGGAAATCCTCGCGCGCCTGGGCACCGCGGCTTTCCTTGCGATTCTCGGCCGAGTGCATGGTGGCCACGGCTTGCCCCAAGAGATTATCCAATTCCAGGGTTTCGATCAGATCGGTGTTCCAGACCATGGAGCGATCCGTCACATGCACGTCGCTGAACGAGTCGAACACCTTGGCCAGCTTGAGCTTTCCCTCGTTCAATGTTTCGCCGGTACGAAACACCGCGGCGTCACTTTGCATCACACGCTGCATGTCCATGCGGATGTCGGCAGTGCGGCGCGAACCCTTCGCATTGCGCAACTTGTCGAGACGCGCGAGCGCAGCATCGGACGAATCGGCCTTGAACGCCCGGTGCGGGGTGCCGGGCTTGACCGTGCGCGCGCACTGTTTGGCCGCCTCGCGGCCGAACACCACCAAGTCGAGCAGCGAGTTCGACCCGAGCCGATTCGCACCGTGCACCGACACGCAGGCGGCCTCGCCTACCGCCATCAATCCGGGCACCACCGAGTCGCCGCCGCTCGCGCCGCGGGTCACCACCTCGCCGTGCACGTTGCACGGGATGCCGCCCATGTTGTAGTGCACGGTGGGCAGCACCGGGATCGGCTCCTTGTTCACGTCGACGTTGGCAAAGATTCGGGACGTCTCGGCGATGCCGGGCAGCCGTTCGTTGATGACCTCTGCACCCAGATGCTCGAGATGCAGATGAATGTGGTCCTTTGCCTTGCCTACGCCGCGCCCCTCGCGGATCTCGATGGTCATCGACCGGCTGACCACGTCCCGCGACGCCAGATCTTTGGCATTCGGCGCGTAGCGTTCCATGAAGCGTTCGCCGGTCGCGTTGGTCAAATAGCCGCCCTCGCCCCGCACACCCTCGGTGATGAGACACCCGGCGCCATAGATGCCGGTGGGATGGAACTGTACGAATTCCATGTCCTGCAGTGGTAACCCGGCGCGCAGCGCCATGCCGCCGCCATCCCCCGTACAGGTATGGGCCGAGGTGCAGGAGAACCAGGCGCGGCCGTAACCGCCGGTGGCCAGGATGACCTGATGCGAGCGAAACCGGTGCAAGGTCCCGTCAGCCATGTCGAGCGCAATGACCCCGCGGCATTCGCCATTTTCCATAATCAGGTCGAGGGCGAAGTATTCGACGAAAAAAGTGGCTTCGTGCTTGAGCGATTGTTGATAGAGCGTGTGCAGCATGGCGTGGCCGGTCCGGTCCGCCGCGGCACAGGTGCGCTGCGCGACGCCCTTGCCGAAATTCGTGGTCATGCCGCCGAACGGCCGCTGATAAATCTTGCCTTCCTCGGTGCGCGAGA
>Ga0116228_10006262_pt1 | contig 10631 bp, 6 predicted proteins | sample S1TSphfallax_2_FD_89694 | JGI IMG/M metagenome (GOLD analysis project Ga0116228, IMG submission 89694) | Host-associated microbial communities from peat moss isolated from Minnesota, USA - S1T2_Fc - Sphagnum fallax MG | ecosystem: Host-associated > Plants > Peat moss > Unclassified | place: USA... | reverse complement strand
CATTGAACATTGGACATCATTGTGATCTTGGAAAGAAATAAATTGTAGGTCCAAAATATTCACATCAAGAATTATTGGGATCCAAGTTTGGGTCAATCCAAGCTTTTTCGGTTGATAGTAAATGCCTTTCAAAATGGCCATATGAACAGGAAAGGTTTATTCACATAAAGATTTCAATATGTATTGTGAATACACAAACCATAAATCGTCCATCACATCTTGGGTAGGAAACTATTTTTCAAGTTCATCATTGATTATAAATGTGCTTCAAAACATTGTCTTTGTACATTGTTAATTGTTTGTTGGAAAATAACATAAGCCATAAGCACGTAAAATGACATTTCAAAACAATGAAAATGTATCATGATGAAAGTATTAGCAATTTCAAAATTCAAATCCTCTTAACAGGTGAAAGCATGAAAAAAGGAGCTTGTTGTGCCAAGGGTAAAGTCCTTTCCAAGGACTGCATTTTCCATGTGGTAGTTTTCTACTAGTTACATTGCATTTTTCACACAATTTTTTAAACTAAATATCAAAATTGAGGCCAAATATGACACATATAACATGATAAAAACTCTTTTTTTTTGCATCAAGCCTTACATTATAGTCAATCTATAACTTTACTTTGAATCATAATTATAAATTCAAAACCATAATATTGTAAAAGGACATTTGAATATTAAAATCTAAAATGGCATATGTATTTTATTTTTGAATGTTTTGAACTCATGGATCCCTTCTTGTGGAATATATTAAAGTTCACAAAAAAAATGAAATGATTTGGTGAACATTTGATAAGGGAAAATGACTTTTGATACAAAAAACCACCTATCCACATGCTTTTCTTGAGTGCTTTAAACATATAAAAGGATTCTTGAAACATAATGAATTTTCATGAAAATTTTGTAATTGCAACTTGGAAATTATAAAAATTTATTTCAAAAAAATTTATTTTTTGATATATAGTGTCCCATGGTGATTTTTCAAGTTTTCAAAAAACAATTTTTAAAGATTGTCCACACGTTGCTTGGTTTTCTTGCTTTCACTCGACCAATATTCAAATTCTAGGTGCCCATTCATGTACCATCACATTTGATGTCCCATTCAACAAGTTCCGATACCCATTGAACACATAGTTCATGTAGGCATCCCGAAGGTCATTATATTGGTGATGAAGATTTACTTGGCAAAACTTGATTACAACAACAAAATCACATACAAAATAAAACTGGGATTGGGAGAATTTAATCAATTCATTTAATCCCTCAAGCATGAACATGATACAAGCCCCAACATTACTTCCAAGTCACAAAACAATTTTAGATTGTCAATAACTTGGTTGATAGTGCCAACATCTTGATGCATTTTCAAAAGAAGGGCACAATATTCAAATAAAAATCTTTTAGGTAGGAGCAACATTGAAATCTAGTGGGTTTTGATGTTCTTCAAAATCAATTGACCCCCTTGTTTCCACAATGTTGGCCAACTCAACAAACTTTTAAATTCTCTTTAGATTATGAGAGAAATATGCACACAAGTTTTATAGGACATCTTTAATTTTTCCCATGATGCTTAATTTGGAAAAGTTTGGACTACCAAATTGGTGTGGTGGCTCATACAATGCACATTGATCAAGAATGGTTTATTCAATCTTTCAATTGGATTGTCACACTTGTTCTAACACCTTGAAAAACACTCACCCCATTAGGTTTGAATGTGATTAGTTTGGATGCAATTGTATTTTGATTCAAATCACCAAAAAATGCCATTGCAACCACTAGAATGTGCATCAAATTATCAAAGGTGGTCCCATTAACCACTCATTGCAAGGATAACAATAATGGAATTCTTTGCCAATTTTCAACAACATAGGCATGAATGGAAACTGATGATTGTTGATCACAAGTTGTCACTTCATCATAGGAATGAGAAATGAATTTAACACCCTCAACTAGAGATTTGGTTTTGTTGACAACCAATTCATACGTGCATGATGCCATCTCCTAACCATTTGCGTTTGACTAATGGGTTTTTGGAAAGTTTTTGACATTGAAGAAATGTGGTAGCTTGCTCATGCTTTCATGATCAAGCATAGGTTTACATTTAGCCAATATGTGGAAACAAATAGAAAATTGCATTACTTATTTCTTCCTTTTTCCAACAGCAACATGACAAACTTACTTGAGAATTGTATCCTTCTTGGATGTTGCATACAATCTTTCATCCTTGGCATGGACAAAGTCTTTTATTCATGCAATACTCACCAACACTACAAATGTGTAAGATTACCATTAAGGCCTTCCTCCTTCCACCATGTTTCTAGAGGCTGTGCAATTTAAAGGTTAACAACGTTTCCTTGCACTTTATTTTGGTATAGACCTTGCTTGATGCACCTTCCCTTATTCATCCACCACAAGTTCAACCCATGAAAGTTTAACATTCCATACATCTTGAAACATCCTATTTTGTTCATACTCCTTCCTTTTCTTTTTAATTTTTCAATACAAATCCAAAGATTTTCATTAGAAAAATAATCAATAAAAAAGGGGGGGGGGGGTTGGTTGTTAATAGAAGATGCAACATTGATTGATTTAATTTGAAAAAAAAACCTATGGAACTTAAAAAGTTTTGAGGAGGTTGCTAAGGGGCCATGTTCAATGAAAAGGATTAAACAATGAAAAGAAAGGACAATAAGAGCAAACAAACATTAAACCCTACACCTTGAATTTGAACAAACCAAATGAAAAATGTTCAATAAAAAGCAAGGAACTGATTTGATTAAATGTAATGAAAAAATGACAACTATAATAACTTATGTTTTCATTGTCCAATTGTTGTTTTGTAAGACCTTAAAACCTTGTTTAATGAAATGAATTGAATCAATGAGTAATGAATAGTGAAAACAAGGGACAAGAAAAGCAAATGACCACCAAACCTTATGCCTTAAACTTGACATAATAAATGAGAGACACTCAATAAAAAGTAAAGATATTTGAATCAATTAAATGCAATGCAAAAATGACAAAGGATTGTAAGAGCTTAGCTATGCAATTATAAGACCTTAGAACCTTTTTTACATTTCACAAGTCACAAGTCATGACCTATCTTAAACATAAACAATAGTGGGCATGCAAATGCTAGTGATAGTGCACATTCCATAATGCACACATGAATCTAAATTTTGAATTTTGAATTCCATCCATGCCAAATCCCAACATGTTTGAAAACTTGAAGGTGGGCATTGGGAATTTACAACTTGTTACTCATTGGTTAGATGTAATAATCAATTTGTGTTCAACAATTAGAGAAAATTGAGGTTCACCTCCAACTTTCTACTTGAACATTCCTTTGCACAATGCACATTGAATGCATTTTAACTTTTAATAGTAACACAATTTAACAATGGTGATTTCAATTGCATAATCATTGATGGCAAGAGTGGCCATTTTGAATGCAATGAGTGGTGAGCCCTATGTAATGCTCGTCATTATTTTGGCTAAGGATGATAACAAGTAGGTATTTATTGACATTGGATGACACAATGGTGCCATCCAATGGTTGGATAAGTTTCAAGCTTATCATGTGTGGGAATAAGCACTAGGGTTTAGGAGAAACCATAGGCAAAACACATTCTTGGGTATGTAACCTTTAGGCATTTTTGCCTTAATATCACCACTAAACAAAACATTAAGAAGAGGGTGGACCATGGGGGACTTTTGATTGCCTTAAAAAGTGTAGATAATTTGCCTTTTCTAGATTGTCCAAATTTTCTAAAAGGGGGGAAAGTGGGGGAGGATTCTTTGTTTTCTTTTGGAAGGTGGATTATAATAGGTTTTCTTTGGGGATTATAGATTGATGGGTGATGGGATTTGGGTGGGTCCTTTGTTTTATTTCTTTTAGGATGGGTGGGCCATGGGGTTGGGGTGGGGGTTTTCATGAGAATTTTCTTTTGAGGGTTATGGAACATGGGTTGAAAGTTTGGATTTTTTTTCTTTTTATTGTTTGCTTTCAACATAACATAAGGTTTGAGTGTTTTTTTTGGGTTTAAGGTGTGGAAGGTTGGGGGTGGTTCAAGCCCTTTAGTTTTTTATTTATGGTGAGGTTATATAAGTGGGAGACATGTCATTTATTACTTTTTTTTCCTATCCCTTCTCACTTGGGAGTGTCAAGTCCATCATTTTTATTGCAAGCCCCATTTAATTTAATTTCACTTATCTTTGAGTAGGCAATTCCACTTGTTTTTTCACTTTTGAGGGCCTATTCCAATTGCGGCCTATTGAGTTTATTATTCTAGGTTTTGATTTGAGTTCTTCTAGTGGTGATGACAATTTACTTGACAAGATTGCCACAGAGGATCATGTTGTAATGTAGGCTACAATTGCTTGTGTCAACATTTGAAAGTACACACTAGTAGAGTTGGAGCCAAGGGGCGGGCAATTATCGTTCCCAATGTAAGTGTGCAAGATGTCTTGGCAACCATGTTGGCCATGTTAGGTTTGTTTAAAACCTTAACCAATTTCACTCTAAGGGAGTTTGAAATGTAATGCAACTTGTGGTACTAATAATTATTAGGCATGTCAGGTCAATAAGTGAAAAACAACAAATTTTTGGGTAACTGTTCAAATTGTGTTCGAAACAACGCTTGTTTGTTTCATCATGTACATGAAACACGATTATGTGGAATTGGAATAAAAGTGCAATAAATGATGATGGCATCTTTATAGCATTTTGCATCAATTTTGCCATTGTCGATGAGATTCAAGGACCCATTGGGGAGAAATGATGAGTGTTGGTAATGTAACTTCCATAATTTCAAGGATTTATTGATTGAATTTTCATCAAAATCCGCAAGCCTTGGAACAATCTTACCCATTGAATTTATTTAATGGGTGGAAAAAAATGTATTTCATTAACAACATGGTGGTGATGGACCACTATAGGTTTTTCATATACTTGAACTTCAAGTACCCAAAGTTTTACCATGATGGTAATATTTTGCACCAATTTGACATCCACAAAATTTGGTGTCAATATTGTGTACATATTGATGAATACTTGTTCAACAATCTTGGTTACATGGGCAAGGATATATTCATGATGTTTTGCATTGGGAAGCATGAGTTGGTGCTTAAAGTTGATTTGGATGTAATTAAGGCATACAATAAGATGCACACATGTTTTGTGAAAAAAATACCATTTCATTTCATTTGAATTTTTGAAGTTTTATGTTTAAAATTTTAAGGGTTAGGGTTAGGTTTATGGTTTAAGTTTAAAGTTTAGGGTTTAAGATACTAGGTTAAACATTTTAAAGGTTAAAGGTTTGGATTTAGTGTTTAGAGTTTAAGTTTAGGGCATTTCATGTTAGGGTTAGAGTTTTTAGGGTTTATAGTTTGTGGATTAGAGTTTTGGGGTTTAGGCTTAAACCTTTAAGGTTTAAAATTTAGGTTTGAAGTTTTAGGACTTAGGGACTAGATTTAAGGTTATAGTTTTTAAGGTTAAGGGTTCGGGGTTTAGGTTTTAGGGTTTAATTTAAGGGTATAAGTTTTAAGGTTTATAAATATCAGATTTTAGGTTTCAAGTTTTTTGCAAATTTGATTTGATTGAATTTATAGCAAAATTCATGTAGGTTTTTAGGTTAGGTTAGAGTGGCCCATGGGCATGGAAGGATTAAAATGCAAGTAGAGAAGGTTGATGGAACATTTTGATTCCACAAAAAAAAGATACTATCATCTATTTAAGGCAATTGCATTACTAACTAACTTTTTGTTCATGCATTGTTTAAACTTCACATTTGAAGTTATTAGTGAACACTTAAATAACCTAGCAGAACATGGGTAGGATGGCAATTATTAATTACAGGTTTAACAACTTTTTAACCCTAACCTTGAATTTTTCATTTGTAATCAAAAAACTTTTTAACCTTAGCATTGAATTTTTCATTTGTAATCATTCCACATTCTTTAGTTGCTTCCAAATTGCCTATTTTAAAGGTTTTTTTTTCTTCTATGTTAGCATCCACCTTTGCCTTTAATGGAACCTTTTGATACTCCACATTAGCTTCCAATTTGTTGGCAATAGTGGTAAGGGTCTTGGATTGTGACAATAACATTTTGATCTTGGTCGTTGGCATGTCTAATAATGTACCTATAGATGTAAAATAGGTTTTGACGATGGCTTTAATGTTTCATTAAACATAGGACTAGGGCTAGGCTTAGGAGAAGAGTGAGATGAAGGATTACTTGTTGTACTATTAATTATAGACCAATGCTTTTTGAATACATTCAGTGTTGCATGACCATTTATTGTCTTGAATTTTGTTAAAACTTGATCACTTTGCAAAGCAATTTTAAATGTATCTTTTCATTTGTTGTGCATGTTTTCAACTCTTTCAAAGTATCTTGTAGCCTATTATTAAAGTCTCCTCCTAAAATGCAGAGTTTGAAAAGTATAGTTTGTCATTTTGATACACAACTTTCCAAACTTAGTTAGACATAAGTTTTGTACTCACATTTTTTCTACCCTAACTTTAAATAATGAAGTGGTGATTGTATGAATTGGCCATGCAATTCAACTATACAAAATCCACAATGCACTTCAAGCCTTTCTATTTCCAAGGTGCCTTTGTGGGCCTATTGTTGGCCACCAATTCACATTCACTATCTTGTGTCATGAATATTGGGTCATCATCAAAACCCTCCTTACTTATGAAAGATAAACAAATCTAGTACATGCATTTTATACATAATTTTTTAAATAGAATACTCTTATAAATCTAGAAACCACTTGCAAATTTAAAGACATATTGCAAAATTGAAAAAATAATTATAAATTTAGAGAGGGATTGGAAAATTTAGAGAGTAATAAAGGGGGGTTTGATTAGGACATAAATAAAAGAGAGGAACCAAAAACATCCTAGGGGAGTCTGCAACAATATGAAGAATAGAGAAGGAACCAAGAAAACCTTAGTGGGGTTTGCAACAATAAAGAGAGGAAAAAGGGGAAAAAAACCCTAAGGTATGTAGCAATAGAGAGAATAGACAAGGAACCAAAAAACCTTAATGGGGTTTATAACAATAAAAAGAGGAGAGAAGAAACCAAAAAATTCCTTTGTGAGAAACATAAAGAAAAGAAAAGGAACCCAAAATACTTCAGTAAAAACCATAAAGGTGTCTACAACAACAAAGAGAAGATAGATAGAACCAAAAAACCTTAGGTGGGTTTTGTAGTAATAGAAAAAGGGGAGAAGGAACCCAAAAATACCCTTTTAGGTTTGCAACAATAGAAAGAGGACAAAATAAACCAAAAAACCAAAAGGGGGTATATAGCAACATAGAGAAAAGAAAAGGAACAAAAAAAATCCTAGGGGGTCTATAATAACAAAAAGTGGAAAAAATGAATAAAAAAAACCTTGGGGGGTTTTGTAGCAATGGAGAGAGGATAAAATTAGAAGTAACCCAAAAAAAAAGGGGGGGTGGGGTGTCTATAGCAATAGAGATAAGAGATAAGAAACCAAAAAATCCCTAGTTGGTTTGTAGCAATAGAGAGAGGGAGGAAAAAAAAAACATTAAGGGGGTTTGTAACAACAAAGAAAGCAAAGAAAGAACTAAAAAATTAGCACAATTGCACTTAAATCCATTTAAAGTAACACAATTGCATAACGAAAAACAATTTACAAATTTGTATACTATGTGACCCATCATAATATTGAAATGTCGTGTCATTTCCAACACAAATAAACCCTCGGATTTCTTAAGCTATTCAAGCATAATAAAAAAAATCTGAATTTCATGATTTGTAGAAGGTGGGGTTTAAGTCATTCATTTGCAAGTACACCTTTAAGCAATCAAGCTCACATTCCAAGCGTTTTAAGAAATACTGACTTGGGGTACCAATCTTTATAATGGATTGAAGGAAAAACCTATGGTTTGTTCTTACAACCTTTAATGCATTCCAAAGGAGACTTTTGTTTACAAAAATAAATATATTTTATTTACTTTATGATGACGTCAAAACATCAAAGGGTTCAATGGCAAACACAAGAAAATATATGCAACAACAATACTATCCATGAGAGGAGGCAATTTGGGTGGGGGCATAATTTTAGGTTAGGGTTTAAAGATTTTGATATAAATTTTGTTTTAAAGGATGATATGGGGAATTTTTTAAAAGGGATTGAACTAACCAAGTTGTAACTAAGGTTTTCACAACTTCACAAAGCTTGAAACATAGCTTAAAAAAAATCACAAACATAAGATAAAATATTCTTAACAATCATAAAACATGTTTTCACTTTTATAAGGTTTGGCTATGTAATGACCATGGATGTAAAAGTTTATACTCCTCACTAAAAAAAGATTAATCAAGTAATTTGCATAGAACTCCATGCTCCTTTTTTTGTCCACAAATGCAAAACCTTTTAGTAAGCCTTTTGTGGTTCTAATCAAAATACAAGGTTAATGCTTTCCCTCTTTATTATGACACCTTAAGGATACAATGAAAGTGTCATATTATTGACTTGTCATAATTTCAATAATATGACATTTGAAAGTTTAATGTCACAAGGAATGATTTTTTTAAAAGAACAAAAGTGCTTGTTGTATACCTACTTTAAGCTTTTCCCATACATATTTGTAAATGTATGAGCAATTTTGAAGACACAAGTAAAAATAATAATGAAAATGAAAAATGAAATAAGTATCATATGTGTCCTCTATTGAGAATAAGATTTCAAAGATGTTAGATGTGGTCTATTGAAATTTGCAATACTCATTTGATTGAATTTGTCCAAAAATATTTAAATATTCATCACCTTTAATTCTTCAAAGTCTTGGGGATTATCCAAAACAAATTAAAAATCATGTGAACAATTTCACATTAAGAAGTGGTCACTGATCAATGTCATTAGCCTCATTTCTTTTTTATACATGATAATCAATTCCTAATGCTAAATTCATAAGACCATTAGTTGCACATTTTGCTTTCACAACATCCTCACAAAGCCATTTCCACATACTCTAGTAATGATATTTGATCTCAGCCAAGATGAAGCTTTTGAATTTAGTTGATGGCCAATCTAGGACTTCAAGAGCTCAATGTAACATAACATAGTTATGAGACTTCAATACGTACATGTACACATAGACCTCAAGAATTACATGGATCCCATCACTTTCATGTGATTAATTATCTCCATAATCTGACAAAAAGGGGGTTTTCAAAGTGTCATATAATGGAGGGTCATGTAGTTGTATTAAGAAGGGAATTTAATGTTTGAAAATTTTGTTGCATTTGGTCTAGCTATATAGGTTTTAGAAGGGTAGAATTTTGGGCAAAAAGACATGGAATAATGTGCAATGCTATTGGGAAGAGGTTAGGGAGCGTCATTGGGAACTTGATGAGAACACACTAGAAACATGCGAGGGAGATCAACATTTAGAAAAAGCACCCCACCCTCCTCCTCCAAGGCCCCCTAAAAGGGGAAAATTTGAGTCCTGACATGTGCATGTTGAGCCTTCTCATTTGCTATGAGAAATTTCTATTCCTAAAACAGTCTGTCACCATTTTTGGTCTGGGCTAGAACCTCTCCCTAACAGGGTGAATAGTGAGTAGGTAAGACACAAAAGGTCTATGGGGGCTTATTTGAGAGCATGACATTGATTTTTTGGGGAATGAATCTTTTACTATTTTTCGAATTTAAAAAAAAAAAAACTTGAAAATATGTGTTTTTTTCAAAACATTATCCGTATAGTCACCCTCTCTTTCACCCCCTATCCCCTCTTTTGATGGTATCCACAAAGTAAGGAGAATTAAATCTCAGTATGAAATGCTCAAACTCAGCATTTAATGCACAATGTTTGAGACTAATTATAGTAGTTGTTGAAATAGGAGCAGTGAAAACATATGTAGTGGTAGTGGAGGTGCTCAGGACCCAAAAATTGTTCACACAAGCCTATTCAACAGCCTCTATATATTAGTAAATCTAATATATTAATTCACTTATCTGTGCGTCTATCTGTCGAAGTCCTGAAACCCAGATCATTTTTAAAACTGTCCCCCTAAACTCGAAGGCCCAAAAACTATTCAGAACCTTAATCACACACTTTTACTTCTTTACTTATCGAGTCCCGAGTCCTGAGTCCCAACCAATCCAAGTCCCAAGTCCCAACACCCAGGCTTCAAATTACTTACTGGGTGGCCTACAGTCAAAGAGCCGAACGATAAAAAAAAACCTGGCGTGGGCCGGGCGGCGCCCAGCCATCGATCGTGTTATTAATAAATAAATAAAATGAAACAAAGTTGTAACAAAAAAGAAAAATATATATATATATATATATTTTTAAAAGGGGAAAAACTAGAAAAAAAAACAGAAAAACAGAAAAACACTTTAACAATTAGAAACTTTTCTTAAACACTTAAAAAATGAAAAAAATACAAAACATAAAATAATATAAAAAATATATAAATATAAAATAATAATAATAACAGAAAACACATTAAAATAAAAAATAAAAAAGATAAAAGTTTCTAAAAAAACTAAAACATGAACCGGGTTTAAAGAAAACAGGGGACTTCACAGTGTCCGAAGGACACAGGTACCCACTAGTTAATATTATAACCCTTGTCTTCAGGGT
>Ga0116228_10006260_pt1 | contig 10634 bp, 6 predicted proteins | sample S1TSphfallax_2_FD_89694 | JGI IMG/M metagenome (GOLD analysis project Ga0116228, IMG submission 89694) | Host-associated microbial communities from peat moss isolated from Minnesota, USA - S1T2_Fc - Sphagnum fallax MG | ecosystem: Host-associated > Plants > Peat moss > Unclassified | place: USA... | reverse complement strand
TTGTGAATAATTCTCTTCAATTAGAAAATAATCATGCACATACTAATTATTTTTTATCTCAAGTGGTTACAATGATTTAAAAGTAATATAACATGAATTGCAGTAATTAATTTCTTTTATTGTAGGAATATAAATTACATAATATAAAAATCTATGTTATAACAATAATTATTTAGTGTAAGTTGTAATTAATAACAATAATCATTTTTAGTTACTTATAAAATTGATTTATTATGGATAACAGTAGTAGAAAAAACCTTTAAAACTCATTCATTAATTTTATGAATGAAAATTTAAATTTTAGATTCCAAAATAGTAATTCAGAATTCAATTATTAGATCAAATAATGTTTTTGAATTTAAATAACAAATTTCAGAATTGAAACGTCCATTTTCAGATTCAAATAACAATATTCAAATTTGCAATGTCCATGTTTTAGCCACAATTAATAATTTCCTAAATTGAAATACTAATTTTGGGAATCCAAAATAATAATTTGGAAGTCAAATTTCAACTTTGAGGTCAAATAATTCCTTAAAATTTAAATTTTAAAAAATTCAGAATTTGAATATCTAATTTCATATTCGAATAAAAAGATTCCAAATCAAAATGTTGATGTTTAGACTCAATTATAGTTTTTTGAATTGAAATACTAATTCCTGGAGTCGAAAATAACAGTTTTTTGAGTCAAATATGTTTTTTGAGTTTAAATTTAAAAAATTCTGAATTGAAAGGTCAATTTTCAGATTCAAATAACAATATTCAAAATTGAAATGACCATTTTAGTCTCAATTAATATTTCTCAGAATTGAAGTATTAATTCTGAAAATCCCAAACAATAATTCGGAATTGAAAATTCCAGGTTCAAATCAAATGATTATTTAAAATTTAAATGAAAAATTCTCAGAGTTGAAATATAGAATTTCATATTCAAATTAAAATATTTAAAATTTAAATGTCCATGTTTATAATCAATCAAGAATTTTCTGAAGTGAAATACTAATTTTTGAATTGATATAATGATTTAGAATTCAAATATCAATTTTCAGATCAAATATTTTTTCTAATTTAAATATAAAATTTCATATTCAAATTTTAAAAATTGAATTCAAATAATTTTTTAAAGAATTGAAATAAAAAAGTTCAGATTCAAATAACAAATTTTAATTCAAATACGTTTTTTAAAGAATTAAAATAGCAGTTTCAGAATTTTAATATAATTTTTCAGATCAATGATTTTTTTAAATTAAAAACTCAGAATGGAAATATCAAAATTGAGATTTAAATATTTCTTATTTAAACTCAAATAATTATAATTATAAGTTTCAATAATTATTTTTAAACTTTAATTTTAAATTTCAGATTCAAATAAATAATTAAAAATTCAATAATTAAAAAAAGATTTACAATAGCAATTTTCAAAATTGAAACATCAATTATAATGTTTATATAATTTTCTTATAATTGAAATTATAGTTTTAGACTTAAACATATATTCTCTAGATTTATGCAAAGTCTATGCTTTCAAGTTTCATATATTTGTGTGCCCTAATTTTTAAAAAGACAAGTTTGAATTTAATTTCATGTCAAGAGGTGCACTGTTTGATTTTTTTGCAGCAAAGTTACCTTCAAGATCTATTAGCCATCTATTGTGTCTAGGTCTTTCCATCTTCTAAAGGGTTTGCATTTGTCCAAGCACCGGACTTCAAAGAGAGACAATAGACAAAAAATCGATCATGTGTAGATTGTGTCTTTATAGTCTTATGGTTTGAAGGAAACCCTTGTAGCATTGCGCAAATCCTTGCATCATGAAATATATTGTTTATTTGTTTTTTGCAATGATGTAGAATGGAAATCCATTTTTGAGGTTTTTCTTCTTTACATAAAGTCATTGAAGGTTTGCTTGCACCAAACAAGGTTCCAACTTGGGAGTTGTAGAGCATGCAAATGAGGCTTGCACAATGTATTGTCACTCTCTGCAAGCATTGTGGGGATTGTCACTACCGTAACACCATGTCCACACTGTGCTTCTCATCAACGATCCTACCTCACTTTGGACATGAGCTACAAACAATGTCATTGTGCTATGGTGTTTCATGGTTTAATAATAACATTCTTCCAATATGACTCAGTTTGATCAAGTATGTTTCGCGACCTTCTAACTCCTCCATACCTCTTGTGCTTTAGTTTGAAAAAAAATCCAAAATAAAAACCAAGAAAAACCTCAGCATTTCGTTCAAATGATCACACATCTTTTTTTTCTTTTTTTTTTTTCTGCATTTGCTTTTGTAGATAGAATATCATTATTGTATGCTTTTTCTTTTCCTTCTGAAAAGAAAACTATCATGCACTTACTCTTTTGCATTATGGCCTTAGGGTTGAGGTCTTAGGGCACATCTTTGTGAAGGCTTACAAGTAAGGTTTGGACATGTGCACTCTTTGTAGGTGTTTAATGATGATTTTCTCACTATACAAGTTGAAGCTCATGTGCCTCTCTCCATTTCCCCCTTCAATTCACACCTCTCTTACAAGCGTTGTTTATAAGGAGTGACAATAATAATGAGGATGTAGGAAAATCACTTGTAAATTGTAGGTGCAATTAGGCCCCATAAACCAATGATCTTCAACTCAATTTTGATCAATATTGAGAGAAAATTACAATGTGGAAGTAATTTCTCAATTGATCACTATAGAAATGAAGTAAAAAAACTCACACAATATGTAGACTGCAACATGGTATTCTATCTATGTTGCATTTTACTCAAACAACTTGTCATATCCAAGGGACATAAGTTAGATTTGTAGCTTTGGGTTGATGTTTGCAATTGGACACCTGGCAAATTGATGAGGTTTAATGGATTATTGGAATCCAAACTTGTGTTGTGACAAAGTTATAATAGTTCTCTAGATTTGCAATCTGAAATTTGGCCAGTATCACTACTATGTGGACACACAACAAAAATTGCAACTCTTGAAACATGCAACCCATATGATGCCTATGAGCCCAATGGGCACGTTGCTAACAATAGTTATGCAAGTACAATTAGGAATTTTTTTGATGTTGATTATTATAACAAAAGTGGCAAAACACTCATAAATGCTTGCATTGATGGGGGCGTGTGCATATGGGATGCCTTTACTTAACGATGTAAGCGACAATGACATCTTCCTCCTTGGGTGGGACAATCATGTGCAATTTTTGCCTTTCCAATATTGCCACGGTATATTATTATTGTTTGTAATGGAACTTGTGTGAGTTTGAAGTATGCAAATGCTACAACTAAAATTATAGAATCTAGGCCAAAATCCACTCCAATAGGGTATGGGGGAAAAACTGGAAGGGGTAGTGGAATTAAAAATTATTTGGTGATTATGGATACTACCACATTTAGTGTTTTGGATGTTTTGAACAATTATGTTTTGAATGGGGGATCAATAAACCCTACATGGCACACTATGATGACCTTATATGGATGTCATAATGACAATTTTTCTGTATTCACCTTGTTCCATTGAAATAATTAAAAATTGATTCACTTATCTAAAGCTATCATAGTCAACCTTTCAAAATGAAAAAATCAAATCAAAATCGTGGATAACTAATAAGTAATGGACTTTTGAATTTTGCCCACATTTTTTTGTCACACTTGCAAAACTCATGGATACGGACTTTTATTTTACAATGTGTTAATATTATGTGTTTGAAACATTGGGGCATTGGATGAATTATGTTTAAGAAACTAAAGATCCATTGAATGAATGGAATGTGAATTTAATTTATTATGTTATGGACTTTCTATAATTCCAAAAATTATAATTATTTAGAAAGTTTTTTAAAACATTTTTAAAAAATTTCTTTTGAGAATTTTTTTTACATGTCTTATAGCATCATGCTTGAAATTGGAGATGGACCAAAAAAATTATTTTCAATATCACCTAAATATTCATATTTTAAGCCAATTTTCAACTACATTAGAAAAGGACTTTGAAAATGGACTCTAATATGTCGAAATTGTGACACCCTAGTGTCTTTTGCCCTTCTAAGCTAACTTCAAGTTTCTTTTCAAGTGCAATTTTTGCATTATTTTTGAAATTACAAGAGGGTTCTACTTTGGTATTTGTAGTTTTTATAATTCTTTTAGTCTATATTATATTAACTACCACTATCTCCATAGTTTTCAATGGAAAACTAATTGTACCAATATAAAATAATTTAAGTTCATTAACATACATCAGATCTTCTTTTTCATTTGTAATGTCATTTTGATAATCAAAGCATAATAAAACCTATGGTCTTTTCAAGTTAGAGCCAAGGTGTTTAGTCACAACTATGGTTCAAATTGTACCATTCCCTTGTATCATGATCATGTTATTTCCCTAATCATGTGCTACTTAACATCTTTAAGCCAAGGTCTACTAAACAACATGGAATAACTAGAACCTATAATGGTGTTATATAGGACTGTAAATGTAGCTATGTATGGTATGTCATGAACATATGTCCTTAGATCCTTGATCAATCTTACTAGTTGGTTGTAATTTGATTTGCCATCTGTAGATTATAAGGAGCATGTTTTGGTTTCATAATCCTAACCTAGCTTTTAATTATTCTATGATAATATTTACCCTAGATCCCCCATCCAAGAGGACATCATCAATTATATTTATGTTGATCTACATTTGAATTACAACCATGTGATTATTTATAGCCACTATTGTTGTACTAGTGTCAAATATGACATACGTGGTTTCTTCTCATTCTCATACATGATTGTTTAATAGTTTTGGAGGTTATTGGCTTAAATGGTAACTTCAGTAGCAACTAAAAAACATTTTTCCTTTTTACTTATATAAATCTCTACATTGTGGTTTGTGCGATGATGATTAATATAATACATGCAATTGTTTAATTTCTCGCAACTACACTCCATGTTCTTATGGTTTGTGGTACAGAAAATGTATTACAAATATTGGATATTTGGTTGGAATTACAAGCATAGATTTGGTTGGATGTGCAACCGTCACAAGAACTCCTTGCACCCCATTAGTAATTATTGTAAGAAATTATAATATTGGTCCTCCATGAGTTTGTATGCCTCTATTGTTTCACATTGTGGGATTTGGCAATGTTATATTCCTTGTTCCATGCATAAATTTTATACTTCTAAAAGTTACAAGTCTTGTGTGGCTTAGAACACGATGGTTGGTAGTCATTTTTATTTTTTATAGTGTGAAATGACATGGCATGGTGAGTCGCGGAATTCTACCTTCTAAAATTGTCTTTTATACATCACCCTATTTAGTGGTGTTGCAATTTTTCTAGTTCTACAATTGTGTTGTTGTTATCAAGTCCTATGGAATAGCCAACAAATTATGATCATTTTATGGATTTTGGCGATTTTATGTTTGAATATGGAAATGATTGATCATCGCATTTCATACATCTTGTTCAATAAATGGATAATCTATGAATGAATGATCTTCATGCCTACATAAACTACAATGACTGATGGTGAATGTGTAGTGCTAGTTTGCGTTTTGAATAGATCTATTCCAAACTTGTTCTCCCAGTAATAATTAATGTTGATGGCTAGGTTTGATCTTGGATTCACTAGTCTATAATACATTCACCTAATATGCCTACCATATTTAAGTACCAACCATCATTCTTGGTAGAATGTTATGTTTAACTCTATGCTCCCTCTTGGTTTGATACACTACTTTAGTTACAAAAGCATGTTCCTCTAGATCCTTAATTTGTGGTATAATTTTGACATATTGTAGTAACATTTGTTCAAGCTCATCATTGTCTATGCCTTCATCCCATTCTTCATGGTTATGTTGATATTGAAGTGAAATAAATATCAAAGTAGGGCTTATGTTTGTGGATCTCATCTCCATACCTCCATGTACTTCTTGATACATACATAATATTTCTTTGGATTTGTACAAAGTGTCATATCTTTGGGTTGACATACTCATTTCTACTCTTTCCCATTCCCTTTGTCGTAGATTTGCAGGGGTAACCCTAAATGCATTATTTCCCCATCCTTTTGGTTCAACTTCTGAATGTTTTGCCCTCATTGCAACCTTGCTTGGACATTGTATTGTTTCATTGTTTTGCCAGTGAATGTTTATTAGGTTCCATAACTACGACAAATGATGTCTTATACCTTGCAGGCCATTTTTTTATCCCAAGTATTCTTGGCATGGTATATTGTACTCATTATTGAAATATGAAACTGCATTGCATCACTTGCTAACAATAGTTTTCCCTCTATTACATTTTTTTTTCAATTTGCTACATGGCTACTTGGTCTAATTATATTTACAAACTTTAGGTGAATGTTCGATTATGTTTGTTGCCATTCTACTACTCATGTTTGGGAAAAAAATAATTATAAATTTAAATCCTTACAACATCTGTACATTTTTTTTTTCAATTATACAATATCTATACTAAAAATCAGACATAATCCAAGAGTTTCAACAACCACATTCCTCACAACCCAATTATTTGCTAGTTATGAATATGTCATAATTCTGCCACAATTTACTTTTCGTACTATTATGAAGGAAAGAAAAATCAGATCATGGAAATAAATACATAAAAAAGAAGATCAAAGATCATAATTCAATAACTTTGTGTACATTTTCAAAATTGTTTTATCTCCAAAACTACTATTCTATTTTCTATCTTTTTTATACTCCCAATAGTGGACATTAAGAATAATTAGTTAGGAAATAACTCCTAAAAAAAATCTAAAGCCTCCTTAATCCTCAACTTTCCCACCTAGAGCATCATTTGAACTCCTCCTCAACAATCCTAATTTCACCTACCATGTATTTACTGAACATGTTATGTTCAACCCATTTCAAAATATACATCATAATGCCTATTCCCTATGCTTATTTGATCTAATTACTATAGTACAATCTTGCCTTCAACATTGTCTTCTTGCTTTCCTTTTGCTTGCATCTTTTCATGCATCTTTGTCCATCTATCCAATTCACTACATAGATTATTGAACATAATTCTGCCAAATTTACCTCAATTCCTTCCTCCACTTTCATGAATGTTTATGCATTTTTGTTGTTCATGTAATTCACCTTCTCCTCTAGTAAATCACAAATATAACTTGTGACCTAGATTTAATAACATGTGACCTAAAATTAAAGGTTAGGGTAGGTGGTTATACTTAACACGTGGTCTAACTAACCTATTATATTAACCTAATTGGTTACAAAAAGTGATAAGGAACATTACACTAGGTAAGTAAATAGGTTGACAGGTTGATTGTCAACTAATAGTTTGTAGAACCAGTAGTTTGTAGAACTTGCGGTTGGTAGAACAGGTAGTGGAACAAGTGGCTAGACAAGGTGTAGTTTTTAAAATTTTGGACTATTAGCTTAGTATTGATTAATGATTGTTTGAATTTTGAATTCATTAGTATAAAGACTAAGAAGGCATACTTGTTTAGATAGACTTTTTGATGTCATTTTTTATTTTGTGTTTTTTTTCACTTGGAAACATGAAAACATATTTGATTTCAACAAGATTTTTTTTGAAGCTATGTGCAATTTGAGTACATGTTAGCTTAGGAATTTTAGATAGATTTATAAACTTTAAAGTTAATGTACATGTTGTTTTAGGAACATGGTGCTGGAAAATTCATCCAAAGATCACCCAACTTAATGTTGCCCACTCTTGATGCAAACATGATAAATATACTCAAGTTGGATTATTGCAATTTGACCTTAAAATGCGACTTCACCTTTCATGTTAAAAAATAACTACCCATTATATGACTTTCTTATTAGTATTCATGTCCTAACTTTGGACCTAACATGACTAGTTTAGTGTGAAAAAAGTCACATGTCCCCCTAGTGATTTGAATTAAAACCATTATTTTATTCAAAATCATTAATTTTCTTCAATCAAATCATGTAAAACAATGGAAACCTTCAAAGTGTAGATAGTTTCTCATTTCACAATGAGAAGAAACATTTACCTTTAAATTAGTCTTGATGCCAATAGTGAGAGACTGAAGGATGAAACAAAGATTTCCAAGGGTCAATTTATCAATACCCCACCCTTCAAGCCCCATAACAAGGTCTCCCAAAAAAGTTTACTTGGCAACATAAAGTTTGGTGGAGTTGCTTTTGATACCAAAGCTTTAAATATGACAAGCCCCTTGTATATAGACATGAGGAATGCCCCCAACATGTAAAATATTATGCCAAAAATTTTGGCTAGCCCATTCTATTGCTTATATTTAACCTCCATTGTTTTGAAAAATGTATAATGACCCTATAAATCCTATGTGTTTTGTGAGTTCTCCTAGTAAGGTTGAGACAACAAAACTCTATATCAACTATGAAATCTAACATATGTAGAAAAGAACAATTGCACACAATTTTGCATAAAATAATTTAATAAGATCTTGAAATAAGAGAAAGTTGGCGAGGACTACAATTTGACATTAATTGGCAAGAGAAATCCAATTGTAGAAGTTGAGTTCATTATGAACATGTCATTAGAAAACCTAAATTACTTTATGTTTGGAACATAAAAAATTAAAAATAGCTTTGACCTATTCAAGTTCATTGTGTGCCTCTACTACAACTTTCTTGATTTCCACACATTGCATCATGCACATTAATAGCATTTGCCATCTTTCGTGATAGTGGTTTTATTGAATTCAAGGACCATCTTCCAACACATGCACTATAAGCTCCCAATCTTTTATGTGATCATTTATGTATTAAGTAGGAAAAGGCTGACAAATATCAACAAGTCAGTCTTACAAAGAATTACCCTCTAGCATTGCACTTCACATAGAGAACATTTTGAGCTTTTGAGTTTGAGTTATAATAGACACCAACCTTCTTCATTGCATCATCATTGATAAGTATTATGTGAATATGAGTTTATTTACCATAATTGTATTAATTGAATTTTGCAATCATAAAAAAATTTGAAGAAAAAAAATGTTTGATATAGATGTTTGCATCACACATTATGCATTACACCATATACAAATATATAATTTTATTAAAAATAAAGAAAATCAAATGCAAATGGAATCATTATTTTTAATTATGAGATTTTTGAATTGTAGTTAAATAACCTTCAATTAATCCAAAGCTTTTTTCCTAGATCATAAGGTTCTAGTTTTTGAATACAACTAACAATTTTAAGAATTCATATTTAAAACTTCAAATTAAAATATTAATTTTGAGATTCATTATATGAAAAATATACATAAATATGCATATTTATTGTACACACACACACAATATATATACATATATATCATAAATATGATTATAAAAATACACCCCTATGTCATCATACAATACCTTTAGGATGTGACTAATTTGGTGACTATTGCAAGTAATGAGACAAATCAATCCAACCAATAGGATGAAATTTGGTCTTGTAGTTGCAAACGAAGTGGTTACATTTTGGCTGATTTTTACTAATGAACTTTCATCCAAATATTTGATCCATTTGTAACATTTATTCATGTACATGTGGTTTTCATCTAGCATAATTATTTTGGAATTAATTTTATCCATACATTTCAACTTGTCAAAAATTTCATCCAAACAATTCATTTACTTACATTTATCATCCAAAATTTTGATGTTCACTTTTCATCCAATGTTTTTCATCTATTTTGTGATGTTCATCCATGCACATGTGGCAAAATATTTCCCATGTCATTTTTACATGGTATGGGGATATTCTAAAAATATTTTATCCTTGTCATTAAAATATTCCAAATATATTTGTTTTTATTCACAAATTCCTGCCCATAGGCTCATGTTCACTCTCATATGCTCACTTCATAACATTGTTGCCTATCATGACACTCATAATTGCACAATCAAAGTTATTTTGGTCCATATCACCCCCTTCAAACATGCCAAGAAAATCTTGGTCGAGATTTATTTCATCATCATGGGCATTTTCATCAAGACATACATTAGGGGGAGTGAACACCATGGACGGTAATATTTAGAAGGTTCAAATGGATCAATAGGGTGAGTTTCAATCAACCATAAAGTTCTTTGCAAAATTTCGAGTTTCATGTGTGTTTGCGACCTCATTGGGATTGTTGACCAATCCATATCAATGTTTAAAGCCACCTCAACATAAGCCATTTGGGCCATGTATAATGGCACCACATTGTGCTTGAAATCCTTTATTCCCCAAATAACCAAATTGACATTACCCAATTTTGCTTTCATATGTTAGTCCACAATTATTAAATGGGCCACATAGGTTTTGACATGAATGTCATGCATTGTACAAAAATTTGTTGATGTGACACCAATTGACATAATGTGTCCAAGGGTTAGGTACATTTTACCATTCATCTTATGCCAATGGGTGTAAATAGGATTATATGAGCCACACTCGCCTATTTAAGAAACTATTTTTGGGGAATATTATTCAAAAATATTTATAAAAAAATGATATTATGTCAAGGTTTATGTAAAGGATTTCAAGATTTATGTAAATTTCAAAAGTTTTGAAGTCTATTTATAAGTATTTTTAATGTTAAAAAACATGTGTTACAATGTTTAATGAATACTTTTGAAAGCTTTTTATTCACCAAATATTT
>Ga0116228_10006259_pt1 | contig 10635 bp, 7 predicted proteins | sample S1TSphfallax_2_FD_89694 | JGI IMG/M metagenome (GOLD analysis project Ga0116228, IMG submission 89694) | Host-associated microbial communities from peat moss isolated from Minnesota, USA - S1T2_Fc - Sphagnum fallax MG | ecosystem: Host-associated > Plants > Peat moss > Unclassified | place: USA... | reverse complement strand
TTGTAATGTAAATAGTTAGAGGAAATAAAAAGTTATTCATGGTATGCATTATAGAAATTCAAAGTGCATGTGCCATTTGAGATGAATTAATAAAAAAGGCTTGTGACCATGAACAAAAAAATCATGACCATCCTATGATTGTGATGAAGTTGCAACTAGAAAATTATTCCATATGTTTTGTTCTCCATTTCAATTTTATAAACTATATAACAAGGTGCATTTGAAACAACCGAAAAAACAATGAAAACATTAAAAAAAAATGAGAATTGGGATGAACTAATCAAAGAGGCTTAACCTTAAAGGTTGATCCCAAAATAAAATAAGATCATCCTAAAAACACTAGCCTTTACATTCTACCAAGGTTAAAATTTTACCTAGTTATTTGCCTACCTACCTACCTACCTACTTAGGTTATATATAAAAACTTAATATAGGTAGTTAATAAGTAGGCAAGTACGTAGCCTGGGTAGGTAGGTAAGTTACCTACCCACTTAAATATTTATATTTAATTCATTTTGACCAAATTCAATTAATATGCCACACAACGATTTTTTATTACACCATGTGTCATGATTAAAACCATCCAAAATGGATAACCAAAATTTATTATATATTTTTGAATTTTTTCTTAGAAATTAAATTATGTTGCCATGTGGCAATTAATAATTGGCATAAAATTTAGTTGCAAATAATGGGAAGTAGTTGTAAGTGTATGTGTCAATGTATGAAACCACATTCATTGATTGTATATTTCATCCTTGTGGAATATGTTGACATCATCTTAAGGTTGACATTTGTGAGTACATGTTGGGTGTAATTAAATTAATGCAAGTAATGGAATTTTAGTGTAAATGTTGGTTGTGACTATTTTGTAATCACAAAACAATGTTTTTCTTTTACTTACTAGTAATCTATAGGGCTTTCAAGACTAATGTGTTGCACCAAATTGACACCAATCATCATGTTATTATGATGTTTAATTTTCATTTGTTGATTTAATTATTGACATTGATTTGACAATTACTTAATGTTCTTGTGAATAATTTATTGAAAAAAATTTGGGTGAAAGTATGATTGGATGACATTGCAAGGAAAATCACATTTTCATTTTATTAGACCATTAAACTTAAAACATTTATAAGAAACATTTACAGAGGGGCTTTCATTAAATTTTTTGGCATATACTTAACTAGATTGTATACACTTTGAAACTCTAATCAAATCTAGAATATTTTGAATTTTGATGTCCTTAAACATTTCATAACCAAAGGGTTTCAAGAAAATAATGTTGGTTTTCTTCGAATGTTTTTGGTTAGGAACTCTTTTGATACATAATATCAAGGTTTATATATATATAATGATTTGCAAAGGTATTTTAGATAATATTCTACTTGGTATTCTATTAGGTAGTTAATTGAATAAATATGATTTAGTTGTGAATTTCCACAGTTCACGTTCGGATTCTTGGAAAGGCCATAGAAATTAAAAATACAAATTTGTAATGGTTTTCACCTATTTTTATTCCAATGAAAAGTTAAGGCTATATATTTTTGCATGCAATGGATAAAGAGGAGAAAATAATTTATAATATTTAGAAGAATAGACCCACAAATATTATTTTGCAAAGTTTAATTCCTGAACCATTCTTTTAGGTGGTTCCTTGTGATATTGCCTAATCATACTTTCACTAATTTACACTTTACAAGTATATTCATTTTGTTATTATTTGTTTATTCTTGGAACTGAATTTTGGTCCAAAGGGGATTGAAACCTAATTCACATTATTTGAAAAATATAAAATTCAAATTGTCAAAATGTTAATCATCAGATTTAAATGGACTTAAAACTTTTCTTTTTTGTTAGGACTAAATATTCATCAATTTGGGAAAGAAAATCAATGGCCATATGGGTAGAAAACCAAGTCTACCATGTCCACCCAATCCCCCAAAACAAAATTGAAATCATTCGAACGACATCACTAAGGTTTTTTGTTGTTTAAAAAACAAATTCAATTGCCACATATAAGATATCAAGATCCACTTCACCCAATGCCAACCAAAACTTTGTGATGACATCATTTCAATTGCATTTGGGGTAGCTAATTTTAAGCAACCAAAAATAAAGTTAAGTTAATTTGACTTAAATTGACCCTATGTTAACCCTTAACCAACGTGATTACTTAGGCTACATCAACATTGAAACTAATGTGAGATGACATAAAGCGACCGACATTGATAACCATGATAATGTATTATAAATTGTCTATGAATTATACTTTTGAAATAATAAACATTTATATGGCCTACATTGAATTCATGTCATTTTAAAAATGTAAACATCCCCTATGGGGGTGGAAGAAGAAAAGTTTTTCTTACAACTTGTGTGGAGGTTTTGATGTTGGGGTTGGGCAACATACAAAGGAGCAAATGTCAAAAGCCCAAGTGAAAACATGTGTGTTAAGGTGGTTCAAGATCTTTTAATGTGTGGAGTGCATTTGCCACAAATAAGCCATTCCCTCTTCCATATGTTGGAATGAGGTAAACAATCTAGTGATGTTTGGGTTCTGTATTTGTCATTGATAAGTTAATAGCCACATGAGGGAGATTGGTCCAATGGTTGTCTATAACATTTTGGAGTATAATCAAGGCATATGATGGTGTTAATTAAAGCATCCCCCTCTTCACAGGGAAAGGTGATTTTGATTTGGGAGTAGGAAAAATGTGGTACATCTAAGGTGCGCCAAAAGGTGAAGTGAAAGGGGTTTGTGCATGCATAGGGTAAGGAAAAAAACCAATGTTAACTTCACCGTCATTTCATTATTTTAATGAAAGACCTAGTTTTATGGGGTTTGCTAGGCTCAAAATACATTAGAAATATGGGCTTTTGATGGATTCTCCATTGCATTAAGTGGTCCACACCCTAGTGTGCTTTTACCCATGTATTGTTAAGAAATTTTAATTGTTCAAACCTTCATGGTGAAATCTTTTTAAAAAAATTGAAAATGGGTAAATCACATTTGTAAGGAATATTCCAAACTCAATAACAAAAATCAATGAAAGTGATAAAAAGGAATTTAAAAAATGAAATTGAATGTTAACCATTTAGAAAAGAGGAAGGTGAGCTAAGGGGGCAATAATGAAAAAGTGTAGATTTGAGCACAAACTCTACAAATGTAAATGTGTATATGAAAATGTGTATATTGAACATGTCATGAATCATATATTTATGTGTGGTGGATGTTTGAGTGAATGAATATTGGTTTGTGCATGTGTGTACATGAAATATGGGATGTTGATGGATAAGGAAGGGAATGTGTTCAAGGTAATATATGAGGAAAGATCTAGCACAGGAGGTGTGGGGGATGGGGGTGTTACATATAGAATTGGACAAAGGCAATGTCTTTTCCATAATACCCATTTAGCACATGCATAGTAAGTTTGAAACTAAGTTTAACGCTTACCCAATGCTACAATTGAAGTTTGAACTAAACCTAATTAAGATTGCACAAGAATACACCCTTGGAGTTTTGAGGTGCTTGGATTACTTACCAATCTTGTATTCTTTTCAAAGAATATTAAGAAAACATTTTATGCAATTTTATTAGTGGTGTCCAAAAAGTTCATTCAAAATTAGGTGTTTAACTTGCTAAAATTCCTTTGACAAAAGTATTTGGTTAACCATTGTCACATATGACAATTGCATTAGAAGACATTAACATGCATTACTCAAACATCACAATTTTGGTTACAAATGGTTTTTTCACTAAACTTTGCTAATTTTAATGAGGACAAGCCAAAATTCAATTATGCCCAATTATGTTCCTTTTCAAATAACTATTTCCATATTCAATATATATATGATGCCAAATCTTAGGATAAAGACATATAACCAATTGAAGATTGACCATTTCAAACATTTTTTTTTATAAAACAATCAACATAAAAAGATTTTTACATTTATTGATGTACCTAAACTTAAGCCACATCATACAAAGCTACAAGCATTCAAAGAAACTTATGCAAATTTCATGATATTTGGTGCCCAATCTTTCGGTCACCTTCTCATCATTAATTACATGAAAGGTTGCTTTACATGACATGCCCAAAACACAAATCATAAAACCCATAATGAATTCATAGCCTCACATTTCAAAGTTGTTTTCATAATGTTCAACTTCGTCCTTTTCACTACAGTAAAAACACAACCTTTTTGCCCTTAACATTGCAACTGAAATGAATGTATAGTCAATGTTGTGAACAATTATTGAAATGTTTCACAATGTATGTTTTGACAAATTAAAACAATAGGTATGTTTGGCATGACTAAATCCAAATGTATTTTAGTTATGTCAAACACCATTAGTTATATGTGGATTTTGTAGCACCTACATGATGATGATCATTATATTGATTTGATTTAATTGTCACTTGAACAATGACATGAATAGTAACATGTGCAGAACATAAATACATGGTACCTATGTGGAGACTAATTAATATTATGTCAACAAAACAAAATTATGCCAATCAACGTATGATGAGGATAATCAACATGTTTAACACACATGACTACTTTGCTCAATTTCTAAATTAAATATAATAGAATTTTCTTACAAAAATAATTATACATACTTATAAAACAAAAAAATTTGAAATTGTATAATCAATTTATGTACTTGAAAATTAATTTAAGTATGGAACTACATAATTTATACCATTGTAAATAAAATCATAGAAAACCAAATGTAATTATAAAATAAAGTACATATGGAATTTTTCATATAATTTCACATGTTAAATTTATTTCATAATGAAATATAAAAAATATATATTTCATGAAAAATATTGTAATTGAGTTTATGACCCAAACTAAAATATTATAACTAATGTAGGGTGTAGTCACACCAACCAATTATTAAAGCCAAAGCAAACGTAACTAATGCTAAAATTTGCATGTTTTAAATCAAAATTGGTATTAATGTAGTAAGATTTTTTTATTAAATTTACATGATAATGTTTTTAAAATATTAAAGAACATGTGGAACAATTTATATTTAATAAAATGAATATATAATAATTTTCTGATTCATAGATGGGTGTAGTCACAATCTAATGAACCAAAAATCACATCAAACTACAAAAAGAAATAATAAAAATTGGATAAAAATTTATGTTTTGCCATTTAAAGCCATAACAATCATGGCAAGTTATTGAGATTTAATTCATATGAATGTCAAAAAATTCAAATCAAAATCCATTTAATGAAATTTTAAGTTTAAATTTTGATTTAAGAATTTTAAAAGTGAACATCAACGCATTAAACATGAGTCAATTTTGCAAAGGACTATCAAAAGGATTCATATAATAAAACACATTTGATGGGAAAAAAATTAAGAGGATAAAGACATATTAACCACATTGAAAAACACTCATACCCTAAAATATATGGAATTATAAAATATTAAAAGTTCCAAAAAAATTTCAAAATTGATCCAAAATTTTTTAACTTCAAAGTCCTTTGCCACACACATATAGGGGTAAAATGTACATGATGTGTTATGAAAAATTGTAGTTTATTATACAAGAAAATGTAAACATGTAAAAGACTAAAATTTGATTATGATTTGAAATTATTATCATTTTTAAAGACAAAACAATGAATTTACAAGGAATAAGGACATTTTTAAAAATTCATATTTATTAAAGAATGATGAAAAAAACATGTTGTGTAATTGGATAACTATAAGCATTTATTATAAAAAGTTGCAAAAAAATTGTTCAAAAATTCATTCATATGAAAAAAAAAAATTGGGAAAAGAAACATACAATCCTTTTCTAAAATAATCATGTTGGTTCATTGTATCTTGTTTGCACCTAAATAATAAAGCAATGTAACCAATGTTTTTACTATTTTTTTCATTTTTTAATGGAGTCGAAATGACTTCAAAATGATTTACTAATGTATGATATTTATTTTACACCTTTACATAATAGTACATTTGGCCATTGTAATTTAATTATGGAATTTCTATCATTACTTTCTATAACCAATCATCTTAGCAAGTAGTCCCATTATTTTTAAAGTAGTCTTAATTGTGGTTCTTTTTATCTTATTTGAACTCTATAATGTTTCAAAATTTGCAAATAAAAAACTATAAAATCAAAATAAACTATGATATTAAATAAACTTGAAAAATCAGATATAATTTCAATATTTTTATAATTAAAAAATTATATTAAATTAAAAAAAATTCATTCAAATATATAATATTGAAAACAAAAAAATTCAATGTATTATGAAATCAAAGAAATGTGAAATTAACTTTATTATGAATTGAAAAAATGTGAAAATGACGATGTAATTACATAACAATATTTATTACTCAAAATTTACAATATACATGTCCTTACATTTATTTGATTATAATGTTTTTCACCATGTAAAGTGGTACAAAATGGTTAAGGACTTGCCTTATGGCTAAGAATCTCCCTTGTAACATCATATAGTTGTGAGTAAAACACCGCACCAAAACATGATTTTTATCATTAGTCCTTTTCAACTATAGTCAAATTGGACCCATAAATTATGTCATTTCTAATCATTCATTTGTTCATGGAAGCCATGTTTTGGCATAGTGAAGTTAGTCATCAACTAACAATATGGTAAGGAAATAATAATAACATAAATAAATACACACACACATAAGGTTTGACAATAAATCATGAGGGGTTTAGTGACCTAATGATAGTCTACACATTAAAGAAAGAACTTAGTTTATGTGTTTATCAAACTCATAGATACACAAACAATATGACAACCTGGGTCATAGTTTGCTTGAGAGTCTCAAAAATGATAAAGGTATTGTAGTATTTTGGTATTTTAAAATACCACAACATTTAAGACATTTCAATCAACCTTCCCACCTATACATACAAATTGCATAATTTCTATGTGTCAAGCTTTTAAAACATTCAAACCACATGACTTGTGACAATTTTCTACCCACTTTGTAGTCAAATCTATAGAAAATTTTAGTATTTGGTGAAAAGAAGTCATATATTCTGAGTATATTGAAAGTTCAAGACCCACTTGTAAACCATATGACTATAACTTTGAGAGGACTAGTTTTAAATATAAAAATAGATAGGGCACTAAAATAGATCATTTTAAATACACTAAAGGTGATTTTTGTCCATTCACACAAAAATCAAAATATTTTGTTACATGGACAACAAATTGTTGATTTTCAACACACTTTTAACATTCTAGGGGTTCATCAATATATGTAATTAGGCCAATAAGGTAGTCAAAAGATGCATCTTATATATGCATATCAACTTACTATAGTTTTTTTTTTATACAAATGGTTATACTATAATAATTTTACATGTGTAAGAAGTATTTGTTCTACATGACACGTATTTTGGTGTTTATACAATACCACCAAAATACCATTTATATTCATATCCATGGAAATATTTTCACATTTTTGTGATGTGTTTATTCAATACTACAAGATTGTAGTTTTACATTTTTATTATCACACATTTAACATTGCCTTAGGTGGTATTTAGTACCAAAAATTACCTAAAAATTACAAAAGATGTTATTTTTGAGACAGTCAAACAAATCAACATCCACCTACCAAATCTAGCCAAAAAAATAATATTCATTATATGGAGTTTGAGTTGTCACTAACACATTGTGACAACACATTAACAATTTGATAAACAAATAAAATAAAATATTCTAAAAAGTTAATAAAAATTTAGTTTGGCAACATCATGATTGAATAGGGAATAGAGTTCAATCAACATAGATGTGACATGCATAAACTCATCAATCATCATTAGTCACATGATGGATGTGTTAGCAAGTTGATGGTTTAAATGATTAATCAATTTTACTAAGCGCAAAATTGTTTAGTGCTAAAAATGAATTTTTTTTAAATTTTTTTACAAAAAGGATAAGGACAACATTTGTTGTAATAACTATAATTCAAATAATTTGAATAATTTGAAAATAAAATTGATTCTATCAAGAAGGGCTTTAGATTATGGTTAAAACTACTAGGTTTTTGGCCTCAAAAAACCAATGCCTTGAAGAGGAAGTTCCCTTGTGAAATGACAAAATTTACCAAAAATGAAAAAAATTCATGGGCATCAAGTTTATTTAACAATACATCAATGTAGTTGTAACTATTTTTACTATTCCACAAAAAATAGCCACAGATAGATGTGGCAAACTAGTCCACCATAAGTAGAGATACCCTATCAAATTTTGCAAAAGTTAATTAAAAAATCAAAAAAAAAATTCTCATGAAATTTTGATGAATTGTATAAAAAATTTATAATCCATTTTCATGACATTTTATAAACTCAAATTCAAGCAATGGAAATGTGAAAACTAGTCCATGTTGTCTAATGTGAGCCATAATAGAAGGAAAAAGGAATGTTAAAAACTAAAAAGTAGTGCCAAAGAAAATTTAGGATTATAACTTTATTCTTGAATGGTAATCTCAAGAGATCTTATGGAATATAGCACAGTGAAAAGTAAGTGAAAAGTAAAAGACAAGAGACATATTTTAAAAAACTAAAATCAACCTATTTCAAAACGCCATATGTCAAAAAAAAATTTGAGTCAAAATGACCTTGTAGCCTAAAACTAATTGGTTTTGTCACTTGACTACCAAAATTGACCATCCCATACGATATGTCATTGGTGAATGTACTTTGGTAAAGGAACACCATTTTACCCTTGTGGCAACATCAATTGCCATACTCACATTCCCATTGTAAATACTTGATAGGATTAATATCCTTGAACTATGAGAAGTACCAAATCATCTAAATTATCACATCTTTGGTTTTCATCCTATAATTTTGGAAAAGGTCACACTCCCAATTTTTTTCAAAAAAATAACACAAGGGTTTAGCTTGAAATATATTTTTGTGGGCAATATAACTTTAATTCTTTCATTAGTCCTAGCTTGGACAATTTTGGTCAATTTAGACAAAAAAAACTTTATTGTACTATTTGGTTTTTAGTGTACTACTAAATGCCATGTATGTTCAACTTGTGACTTCTCACTTATTGGAAGATCATTTTTTTCTCATTGTCTTTTCTTTCAAGTTGTGTACTTGAGTAGCAATTTTAATAATACATACACATAACCATAACCATTTTTAAACTTTAAGATTCACATTTTGATATAATGAAAGCATATATCAAAGACTTGCAATTGGAAGTCATCCTAAAGTTTGCCTGTTAAAACAAAATGTCCATAAATATTCTAATAATTAGACCTCCCAATTGGTAGAGCCTCAATATTTATGTTTTAAAAAAAAGGTTTTGAGTACCTCTTTAAGCAAGAAATTCTAAAATCCAAAATTTGGGCAAGGGTTGTTCCAAGGATATGTTGAAGTTCTCTTCTTCACTTGTAGATGAAACTAAGCTTTCAAAATGTGACAACTTTTGCTTATTTATCAAAACCCTATTCACCAATTCATAAAGGTAACCAATCGGAAATTACAAGAAATGGCATGCTCTTATACTATAATCCCAGCCCTTGCTTTTACATTTATGTTCACAATAATACAATGTCATAAAAACGCACCTCACATTCACACCCCATTACAATCCTAGTCTCCTAAAACTTACATTTAAACATTAGAATTGTATAAGTTGATGAGACATGTTTTCAATAACACCCCATTGTAGACCCATTCCCTTAAAAAAAACCTACAATTAGAGCAATCAAATGACTGTAACTAATAAAATCCACTCCACATTGACACATAAATTTGTGAACCTAACCCCCTAACACCTAGATCGATTAATTGAAATCTAACAAAATCATATGATATTCTCATCTTATTCAACTTCAATCACAAACTTAATATCCCGAACATGTGTAATGGAACAAAAAAATTTGTACAAATTGACGAATACATATCAACCATTTTGACACCCCATTACAAACCCAATTTGTTAACACCTACATTATGGGGACAAGTGCTAGCATTTAGAAAACAAAGACCATCCAGAGAGATCATTGACATGTAGTGACAAAAGGCAAGGAAAAAAACAAAAGAAGGAAAAGAAGAATGTTTATTGAAGAGTGGAAACCATTTGCCCGAAACAATTACATAATCATAATTCACATGTAAAAAATGAAATTACATTGCGAGCAAAGTGTACATAAGTGTACATGATCATGTACTCACATCTATTTGAGTGTAAAACTGTCATTGACACTGACATTAAGTACACTAACATTCGCAACACTAATAACATGTACCTCCATAGATGCCAATTATAATCTTGCTTGATAAGAAATGTAGACATTACATAGCCCCCAAAAATCTAATTGCAAAATAAAACAAATGAAAGATATTTGTCCTCTAATAATTTAACCATATAATCATGAGTCCATGGAGGTGCAACCTAATTAGGGTACACAAATTAATCCCATACGAACTTTGAAGTTAAGCAACTTAATACTCTCATAACATTCATTGGATGGGTTGCCTCCCAACATAAAAACATCACAAATTTGCATGGGCTCATGGGTCTAAATTTGCATAGACCTATGCATAGAGTCACATTTAATTTTGAAATTTTTGTCATGCACTA
>Ga0116228_10006258_pt1 | contig 10635 bp, 6 predicted proteins | sample S1TSphfallax_2_FD_89694 | JGI IMG/M metagenome (GOLD analysis project Ga0116228, IMG submission 89694) | Host-associated microbial communities from peat moss isolated from Minnesota, USA - S1T2_Fc - Sphagnum fallax MG | ecosystem: Host-associated > Plants > Peat moss > Unclassified | place: USA... | reverse complement strand
TTGGTAGATCACAGCCGTCAATTGATAAACTGCCGAAAACGCCATCTTTCCCGGCCGTGTCCTGTCTCGTGTGTTCTCATCCGTCAGATCCACAAAAGAGAAACACAAGGACCGTGGATATGGAAAGATGTGGTGGGTGTCAGTAAAAGACAGAGAGCCTCGTCTCTCTCTCTTCTCGCTCTCTCTGTCGCAGCTCTCGCGCTTTGCCGCTGCTGCTTCTGCTGCTGCCTGCACGGTTGTTGCACGCCATTGTTCTCGGCGGTTGCAGTGCTGTGCATTTGTTTCTGGGTTGTGATTTCTTGTGTTTGCATTACTGCAACTGACGAGAGAAAAACGGACGACCCATTTTCTCTCTTTTGCCATGTCTATATCATTGTCTGAGTGATGAAACAAGGTTTTTTTTTTTTCCCGTCCCTTTGGCTGCAGTTCCTCCAATCTCTGAGAGAAAACTCTTTGCAGGCCTGATGTTGTTGATTCATACAACATCTGATTGCTTCAATCTTTATGTGAATATATTACTAGCAATGGGCATCGTAGCATTTCTTCTTTTCTGTACACCAGAAAAAAAGACAGAAGTGAACATATTGTAGTAGCACTACTGTTTGTGATGTGTCTCTTTGTTTCTTGATCATCTGTGTTTTTGTTGCTGTTGCAAGAGTGCCGAGTTGCAATGGGGTTTTGAACTGGTTTTTAACAATACTAGCAAGATTGAGAAACTGGAGCTAGCATGCAGCAGTGGTTGTGAGAATTCGGATTGAACTTTGTGGCAGTGTTGTTGTTCAAGCTTTTTCTTCATGCGTGCTGCAGCTGCGAGTATGATTCTCGCTGCAGCAAATGTAGTAGCTACGGAGGAGAAATGTTGCAATAGTGACGACGACGACGATGATAATACGTCCACAAGCAGCAGCAGCTGCCTGGAGCTCTACGATTCCTCAAACTCGCGGGTGGAGATGATGACAAGAGGGCGAAGAGAGCTCATGAGCAAGTACTTCCCGTTCAAGGAAGAAGAGCCATCGCCGCTCTTGTGTGAGTATTTCGGTGTTGCATTGGCGTTTGCAGCACTGGGAGCAATGATCCGAGGTCTCAACAGCAGCACCAACAAAGCGAAATCAGCGAATGGGTTTAGTAGCCGCAAGTTCCAGAGAATGGCTTTGCAGGTGGTGCTAGAAGGAGCGATGGATCGCTTGCATTGTCTAGCGCAAAGTGCGTTAGACTCAGACAAGAGAGCGAAGGAAAACAAAAATGAAGCCACTGCAGCTTTCCTTGAAGAAAGGAGAACTTGGGAGATGAAGAAGGCCAAGCTCTCACTGAAACTGGCAGAAGCGGAGGCGGAAGTGGGAGAACTGAGAATGAGAAGAGGCGAAGATGCCAAAGCAAATGAGAAAGTTGCGCTCATATATGCAAGTCACGAACAGAACTGGAAGATCGAGAGGAACAAGCTCCGACATGAGATAGATTTGCTGCGAAGAGATTTGCTGAGAAAAGAGGTAGGAGAGCTTTGTAACATGAGTCCTCGCGGGAGAAACACCCATTGCGAGGAATGCGAAGCCAAAGAACGGCATGTGAGTGCGTTGCAAGAAAGTCTTAGCGAGAAGGAGTTTTTCATGATGACGGCTATGGAGGAAGCGCAATCCGAAGAACATGAGCGCAACGCTCTTGCGGCAAAGCTTGCCATTGCTGAGTCAATTGCAGCGGAGTTGAGCGAGAAACTCTCTTCTGAGCTCGCAGATGCAATGCGGCAAAGAGTCGTTCTCCAGGATCTCAAGACCAAGCAACAAGAAACCGAGCGCGAGCTCATCAAGGCTCTGGAGGAGCTTCAGAATGCGAGAACAGAGCTCACCCACATTGCAGTCGTGCGGAAAGAAGTGGAGGATAAGGAGGAGGTGATATCATCGATGCTCAGGCGAGCGAGCAGAGAGAAAGAGGATAAAGACTATCTTGCCAAAGAGCTTGCGCTTTCCGAAGTCAAGAGAAAACACGCTGAGAATCTGATGCATCGGTGGAAGAGCTTAGCAGCAGCAGAGGAGGAGGAGGAGAGAGGTCGTCGGCGTCCGAGGATGATGATGACTCCTCACAAGAGGACTGCCAACAGGTTTCACCATCGCAGTCTTGGCAGCAGAAGCGAATTGGATGATGAGGTTCTTGGACATTCACATAAGAGAGATTGTTCTTGCAGCGCTGCAGAGGAGGAGGAGCTTCAGCTTCAACCCACGCGTGCATTCAATAAATGGGTTGAGCTGGTGAAGAGCAGACATGCAGCACAGCTGGAGGACAAGCATTGGCGTGAGATAGAAGCCTTTGAGAGACAGATGCGTGCAAAAGATGAGAGAATTGTAGCTTTTCGCTCACAGTTGTTGGCCATGGAGTTGGAGTCCAGCAAAATGAAATCAGAGATGGAGGTATTGCAAATTGAAATTGAGAACACCATTCAGAAGCAGGAGGAGGAAAATTCTTCCAAGGTGGTGGTTCAGTCCCCCAAGAAGGAGATTCAGCTCTTGGGTCAGGTCATGACACAAGAGGAATGTGACAGCAATGACAACAACAGCAATGATGTTGAACTGCAAGAGCTGGTGGAATCTTGGAAGGCAGATGTGATGATCACCAAGTAAGTTACAGTTGCAATTCAAGCTGCACAATTGCCTTTTCTGCACATGCAAGTTTTCTCTTTGTAGGGTTAGGAGATGTGTGCACACAGGAGCAGGTGACCCATTGAATCGGGTGAGTGGTTGACAGTTCCAATCTTGGGAAGCCGTTGAGGGAGAAGGAATTGGATGAACAACATCCGAGCAGTCTTCAGAGCATCATGGTGAATGCAGAGATAGAGATCCAACAAAATGACATGAACCTGATTATGGTGGAAGATGGGTTATGTCAGATGCAGTACGAGAATGGAAGAAAGGCCAAGGCTGCCGAAGAATCATTTGCACACAACAGTCATGAGAAAGTAGGTGGACCCACATTGTATGTCTTCCCATTTGTTTGGCCTCCAAAGGCCAAAGTGAATTTACACTGTGATGAACAAATGTTGTATGGAAATGATCAATCTTGTGAGCTACTTGGAGAATTTAGGGTTTATTCTTACAGGAGTATGCACATTGTCATCAGTAGCAGAGATCAAACCTTTTGTGAAGGTGAGCTTGCTTATGTTGCTGGCTACCAATATCATAATACACTTCTAATCAGTATGCGTTCTTGTGTTGTTTGTGTTATTCCTAGGTGAAAGTGCACGTTGACAGTCAAGACCCTACTTCTGAGAAAGCAGCCATGGATACCTGTCTTGAGGTCACAGCACAAACTTGTGACTTGAGAACTGACAATTGGACACAAAGTGGGTTGGAAGTTCAAAGCAGAAAGAGATTAGGAGAGCTTGTACAAGAGGAGGCAAGCACAGTTTCAAAGTCAGACAGTCTCAAGCTTCAAGATCTGCTTCTGCATGAAGATAACACAAATTTGATGCTTCTGTCAGATCAAACCAATGCATCCAAGGCTGTGAATGATTTCCCCTTCTCAGAGCTTGCATGCTGGTTGCCACTGGACCAAGAGACCACTCACAAGTTCATCCAACCTTTACCAGATGGCTCTCAAATGCAAGGTGACCAGGGGTACTTGGCATTATCACACTCAGCACAGATCAAAGAACAACCTGGACAACCTTCTTCCACAACCCTTTCCAAGCTGGATACGAAGACAATCAAGAATAGTAATTTGCACACTAAAAGGAGATGGAGCTCAAACAAACAGCCTCTGAGGTCACTCTCGGTCTCGGATTCTCTGACTTCAAAGACTGACCAGACAACCTTGGACAATTCCAGCTTGGGACAGGTATGAGTACAAACAGTGGGTGTCTCTGGCTAAATGGGAGGATTAATTCTAGATGAATGTTCTCACAAATGGTGGTTTTGCAGGTTGTCCGTACTGAAAGCTTGAAGAACAGTAAGTTTGACATATTTCGGATGCTGAAGAAGAACACAAATTTTGACAAGAAGCAGAGCCAACATGATCTTTTGGATATTGGAGAAACACTCCAAGGTCCTCCATCTTCTAAATTCACAGGGTCAACTGTCAGCAGGTCAGTGTGGCAGTAAGACAAGGAATTTGTGGTTGTGACCATGAGACTGGTGAAACCTCCCAGCTCTTACTGTTCGAAGGCACAAGAGTCAAAATGGGTAGTTATCCATCTGAACACATCTAGAATCTGTTTTTAGCAGGGCTGAATATGCACTGCCAGGCTGAGAGTAGCAGCATAGAAGTGTGTTTGAAGATGGGTTGCAAAGAATACTTACTTAGTGCCAGGTAATTCTACAGGAAGGACCCTCAAACAAGAGCCAAGATCCAGGTTTTGAGTCTGGCATTGGAGGTGAAGAGGATTGAGCAGCAGCTTGCGGGTATGAATATAACTGGAGCATCTTGCAACACAGAGGTGGAGATTCAACCTTCAGATGTGCAAATTTCACGTTCGACAAGATTTTCTACTCCTAACAAACTCAGCAGGGGATATGCTGCTCTTGCAGGGAGAGTAAGCCAACTTGCGAAACAGATTGTGAGTATGCTATCCTGCCCCTCTGAATGCAATGTCAGAGGCTCTTCCAAAGCAAGCCTTCTATCTCATTGAACACCAATCTCCTTTGGGGAGAGAATACAGCACTTTTTATGCTCTAAAGAAAGCATATGTGAACGGATAAATCCTCCACAGCTGTTGTTTGAGTTTATGCTGAGAGTGACCTGTCTGTTCTGAGTGTCTTGTGGATGGATTGTCTGCAGGGCTTGACAAATACAGGGTCAAACTTAGAGTACCCAGTTGCCAACCAGGAAAAAGAAGTGGCATCCATCCAAGCCTCTGTCACATCAGAGCTCTCCTTGCAAAAAAATCCTTTATGCAAAAAAGGATCTTCACCATTAGCACTTATCCTATTGCAACAGAGGGCAGAAGCAGTGGGAGAAAATCTTGCAGCCATTCAATCCAAGATAGCAAATGAAGGTGGGCCCAGATCAGCATTTGATCAAGGCCCAGTTGCACCAGTCTCCCCAAATCAACAATTTGCCAACACAGTGCAGGCTCATCGTCCCTCCAAAGTTCAGGACATATTGGGATTGCAACTGACACACTCTTCAAGTAACCTGGAAGGCAACTCTGGAGCCACTGAACTGTCCTTGCAGGTAGAAAAGTCATCTGTACCAGTTTACATCAATTGTGAAAAATGCTGGTCACAGTCCAAGATTCTTTCTTATGTGACTTAACAAATCAACCTTTTGATGGTGAAGGGAGAAAGCAGGGATTGCCTATCCAGCCTCCCCTGCTGCTCTTTGAGAGGCAGACTCAGCACTTGCCACCAATCAACAAGTGCTGCCGATTCTCCTTGTAGACCCCCTACTTTATAGGGAATGGGCTGTGGACAGCCTGTTCTCTAGTACATCTCAAGGCAGAGCCCTACAGAGCCACAGGAAAATTATTGCATTGGTTTGATATGGAGAGGTGATGTAGTGCAAATGGGTTGTGAATTCTCCAAGTGAAGTAAGGATGAACATAAGCTAAACAGTCCATGCTCTTTTTTGGGTTAATGCAGGCATGAAAAACTCAAGATTGTTCTATGATGGGAAGAGAGCTCAAGATCAGCATCACTGACAGGACCCAATTCCTTCATTGTGCACCTATTTATCATGAAGATGGACTATCTATAAGCTGTACATTTGCTTGGCAGACCAATGCAGAACATGAGAATGCCAGGTATGCGGTGCCTAATGCCTCAAAAGACATGGAGCCTTGTGTGTGGTGGTGGCAAGGGCAGATGTGATGAAGGCCTGGTTTGCTTCAATGCTAATTTGAAATCTGTTCACTGATCCTGTAGATCCACACGTTTGTTTAATATTCCTGTTTGATATGCTGATAGTGGTGGTCAACTATGTTGCAGAGGAACGATTGCAGAGTTTCTGTCTTTGCATCCTCCTGTTACAATGTAGCCAATTCTAACACTACTGATCTTAGGGTGTGTGTGCAAGTAGTACTCTCGCAACTTCTCCATCAAGAAGTTGAAGTCATGTACACATATGTTATACTAGTAGCATGTGTAGACATAACAGGAAGTAGTCAGTTGTCACAAATAGTTTCCTCCTGGAATCATTGGCCACGTGTATAAAATAAAACTAATAATTTCTGTCTGTGAACCTTATGCACCTACCACTTGCCCCCCTCTCTGAACTTTACATCCATGCAAGCTAATTGAAAGTTGTACTTGCTTCCTTCCTTTTATGTACCTACCTCCCTCCCTCCCTATCAAGCAAGTCTATATACTATGGACTCTCTTCAATTTTCTAAACCTTCCCTATCCTCTAAACCCTAAACCCTTGGACAGTGAAATTTGCCTAAAAGTGACTTCAAAAGAAACTTCATGATAAGGTCCAAGCAGACTGCCAGCTACATGTCTGTTCAAGAAGAGTCATTAAGGTCTGGCGTGGTAGATTATGTCATTTTCTTGAAATCATTGTATGAAATAATCTTTCTGGTGTGATCTTACACTCAAAAAGTGTCCAAATTGTTTCCATTGAACATGATTTTTCTTGAAAATAATCGAATCTGCCACCCCAGACCTTAATGTCATGGAACAGCTTGCCCTTTGCCCATTATGTTGGGTGCATCACTGAGCTTGACCGGATGGGTTTTGCCTGGTGCCTTGCACAAAATAATGGGCAGGGGCTTGGCCTTGCCATAGTACATAAGTTCATTGTTTTTTCATCACATGAGACATTGCAGTAATGGAATCAGCACCCTTCTCTGTGCTTGCATGCATACATTGTTTATTAGAAGTTATACATTGATGCCAATAAAACCAGAACTTTATACAACATTATCTAATGTGTGAAAGCATAGGATAAATTATAATAGAATGTAGAATGTGAAACATGGGTGAAAACATTTCATGTTTTAAAGTAGTTGTTTGAAATAGAGTTTTGTCAGTTTTTCTTGTCTGTGGTCTCATCTCCCAATGGAATGTACTCCTTTTTGCTCTGCTGGGTGCGGGCCAGAAGACAACACACCAAGAAGCTTAAGCTGTAGAAACCATAGAATTTCCAGCTGATGTGTGGATGTTGCTTAGCCATAGCTCTATGGAACACAGTGACATAGTAGTGCAGGCCCACCATTAATGCCAGCAACCATTGAATTACAGCTGAAGTTTTTCCAATAGGACTTCCTGTGGCGCAGGTGATGATGACATCTGCTGTCTGGAGCAACATGTAGATCATATACCCAAATGCTTGTAGCAATTGCAAGATCATATAACCAAATGGTGAGTATTGGTCCAAGAAAGCAGTGGGTTCAGAACCCAATCCCAAGGCAACTATGAGAAGGATTGCAAAATATGTAACCAGGTAGATGTTGATGAAGAGAAGCACCTTCTGTAATGTTAGAATGGCCCGTATTCTCTCGCAGAGAAACAATACCAGTGCCAAAGGTGGCAACAGAAGACAATAGGAAATTAGAGTTGCAATGATGGGTGCATACTTTTCTCCAATCCAAGGTAAGAAGCTGCTAGCTAGATTTCTGTTGATCTTGTCAAATGAGTTCATGGACTGGTCAGAGATTTGCTGAAGTTGTGGAATTACATGGCTTGCTACTGCTCCAACTGTTTGCTGGAAGTTGGTAGGAAGGTCTGGCAGCAGAGTGACACCACTGGAGTCAACGTCCATTGCTGGATCAGCCTCTTCTTCAGCTGCTACTGTTGAGGCAGTTTTGCTCATCTTCTCAGACTGAGATTTGGCTTCACTTTCATCGGTACCTTCTTCCTTCTTTTCCACATTGTCTAATTTTATTGCCTTATTTTGTCCATTCACATTGACATTGTCGTTCTGTCCTGAGCCAGCTTCTTGTTCAACAGATCTGAGTTCCCCAGCAGATTTCTCCTCATCTGGAAGCTGTCCTCTATCTTGCTGCAATTTTGCAGCAGCTTTGCTCATCAAGTTCTCCTCTGATTTGGCTTCACTGTCATCACTACCTTCTTTCTTCTCTTCTACATTATCTGATTTTGTTGCCTCATTTTGTCCATTCACCTTGACATCTCCCTTCTGTTCTATGCCAACGGCTTCTTGTTCAACAGATGTGAGTTCCCCAGCAGCAGATTTCTCCTTGTCTGGAAGCTGTCCTCCTCCCTCTTGCTGCACTTTTGAATCTGTAGCTACTAAGTCCTTTGACAGCTCTTCCTGACTTCCTTCTCCAGAATTGGAGGCAGCACCTTTTATTTTCATTAGCTCCTTGGGCAGCTTCTCCACTGCTGTTACACGTCCCTCCTGCTGCTTCTGTTCTTTAACCCCTTCCCCCAACTTCACAAGCTCTTGATTCTCTGGCTTCAGTTCCGGCGATGTGGTGGTATGTTTGTTTGTTTGCTTCATACCTTCTTTTTCTTGAGGCATGGTATTTTCATTCTCTGCAGAAATCGATACCATTTTGTTGTTCTCCACAGCTACTATTTCCTTCTCCTGAGCCACCTCTTGAGATCCAGGAACTTGTGACAATTCCTTCTCCTCTGCTGCTGCTGTGGCTACCTGCTGCTCAATGTTTTCATTCCCCACTTTCTTCTTCACAGGAATTGATTCCTTCTCTTGTTGTTGTTGTTGTTGTTGTTCTTCCTCCACCACTTGACGAGCTTCAGATTTTGAGAATGTCTTCTCTTCTGCTGCCTCCTCCATCTCAGCTTGGCTCCCTGCATCCTTCTTTCCAACGATTGCTTTCTCCTCATCCACCTCCTCCCCAGCCTGCTGCTGAGCATCATCATCAGGTGTTGACAATTCCTTCTCCTCTTCCTTTGACTTCACCTTATTTTTTCTCCCCACTTTCTTCTTCACAGATTTTGATACCTCCTCTTTAGACTTCTCACTCCTCTCCTCAGCGTCCTCCAATTTCAACTCTTTCTCCTCTGCTGCCTTCAACTCAGTTTCACTCCCCACTTTCTTCTTCACAGGATCAGCTGATTCTTTGTCCTCTATTTTCAGCATATCCTCCCCAAGCTCAGATTTTGAAAGCTCCTTCTCCTCTGTCTTCAGCTCAGGTCCCTCTGTCTTCAAATGCATCCCTGCCAGGTTAGGCTTGAGCCCTATCCCAGCTTTGACCTCTGGTTTCACCCCCTCAAGGATTGCTTCCTCTTTCTGAACCTCCTGAGCTCCTTCTATCTCCTCCAGATGTTGATCAGTAGGGTTTGATGTCACTGTGACATGATGATCCAACTGCTGCAGTAATTTTGGCTCCTGATCAACATTCTTCTCATGCGGGTCCTTCAACAAGTCAGCCTCCCTTTGGACATTGATCTCATTCATGGCCTCTAGAAGGAATCTACCTTGTTGCCTCACCATGCTTCCAAACACATCATCTGCTGCTGCCACCTGCATGTATCCAAGTTCTCCAAGTGTTGCAGGCCCATACTTGCGAGGCCTAAATGCTGCATCAGCTGCTGCAACAGGGCTCTCACCACACAGCAGAAGAAGAAAAAGGAAAACGATGCAGCAGCCAAAGAGCAAGGAAGACCTGGCCATTCTTCCTCTTGGAAAACTCCGATCTGAGAACAAACAACAATGTTGGTAAGCAATGTCTTCTTCTTTTAGCCATATCTCAGATCTCTGAACAATGCCAGACTTTGCATGATCACAATTCCTCGAATGTTCTCTTGTACTTTGATCCTCTTGTAGACCATCTGATCCACTTCTAGAGAATCTGAAAACACTGGTGCTATAGCATCGATGTGGATGATCATCGTAGATTTCTTCAGTGCGATACAGATATCCACGAATTGAAGAAAACATATAATGGTACTGAGTTTCAAGCTTGATTTCATATAAAAAATTCACTTTGCGGATAGCAAGGTTCGAGGTTGAATTAGAGGGTAGGGGGTGAAAGGAGGGCGCAAAGACAGAGTCACTTTACAGATTTCTCTAATGCATGGGGAAAATGGGAGCGCAATGAACAACACCTGCAATGTCCGCACTTGCTTGCTAAATGTATATTTTCAGACTTGTGAGGTTGTCGATTTTTGTTGATGAGTTCATTCACCAAATGCTCCGAAGTTCCACTTAAGATTGATGGAACTCCGAGGCTTTACTCATGATCGCAGCTTCTTATTCTGCTGCTGCTGCTTCTTCTTCTTCTTCTTCAGCTGGTGATTACCTATCACTGCAGCAAAGCCACTAGTTCTAGGATGATACCAGCTAGCACGAGAGCACCTAACACAAGGAGAACGTAGAAGCACACGTCAGTGATACATGTATCTATCGCACACATGACAAAACTTCTTCTTCGCCGGCAACCAACAATAGCAGTGAAAGTCAGATACGAATTTCTACTCCGGGAATTAATTTGGATTTTGATGAAATCATGAAATCAACAACTGCATGAGCTGAGTGACTGACTGCACAACAAAAAGAAATGTAGTGATCGCGGCGCTGCAATTGCAAGGCAACCAATTTGCTGCTTGTGTGAAAGACAATACAAAGGAGAGAGAGAGAGAGAGCGAGAGAGAGAGAGAAGGGGGATGGGGGAGAGAGAGCTTCGCAGCGCAGTAAGACGTCCGCAACACAAGTGGAAGTTGGTGCATGGCACAAGCCATTTTTGTGCATAAGCTTTCTCTCTAGTATATACCCACCAGTTGGGCGGCG
>Ga0116228_10006256_pt1 | contig 10637 bp, 11 predicted proteins | sample S1TSphfallax_2_FD_89694 | JGI IMG/M metagenome (GOLD analysis project Ga0116228, IMG submission 89694) | Host-associated microbial communities from peat moss isolated from Minnesota, USA - S1T2_Fc - Sphagnum fallax MG | ecosystem: Host-associated > Plants > Peat moss > Unclassified | place... | reverse complement strand
TAAGAACAAAAAAGGAGCTAAATATTCTCTCATGGATGATCACTACTAGAGCAATATTGGTTGGTGATGATTCGGTGCGATGGTTCTGGCCATTGGTTTTTATTGGATTTTTATGTCCCAAGCAATATCACAAGATTGAAAAAGCAAATAAAATCAATAGCCAAAACACAAAAGGATTATCAAAAACATTTCTCCTTGCATATCTGGTTTGTTTGCTGAATTTGGTGAAAATCATTTCTTAAAGAAAAAACACGGTTTAGGATGGAAAAACAACTTACACATTACTACTTATAATTGACGAATGAGACATTAGTAGATGGCTGCATACCAGGTGTGGGTGGGGATGTTCAAACTTATGCGGGGGATTGAATCACATGAGCACCGAAGGCAAGGGGAGAAAAACTATTTTGTGATTGAAATGTATGTTATTAGAATTTGATTAAACTGAAAGTTATACAATTCAAAAAATTCAAAAGTTTTAAATGAAAAAATCCCGTGCAATGGAAAGAGAGGTTAGTTTGAATGCCACTTGTTTGGCATTGACATTAAGAGAAGGGACAATGAATGAATGAATGAATAAATGAATGAAGATTGGATTTAAAAGGAAGATGATGTAATCCTAGTTGGTGCCAACTGCTGGTACAAATAGAATTAAATTACAAAGAAATATTATTATTTAGTATCATGATTTGTGCACCCATCATCAGCCTGACATATTTTATCATTTCTTCAACCCACAAAAATGGGAAAATTTTGTTTCTCTTGTGTAAATTCATTTGATTTTGTCTATTGTGTTGGAAAATTTTGCCAAATTTTTTATATCACAAATATTATTATTTTATTAGAAGAAACCCCTGCTCAGAATCCTGATTTTACAATAAATGAACTGCACATTTAAGTATAGGTAACATTAGTATTTTTTTGCTCATAAGCCATTGAGCTATTATTAATTCATCAATGAATCTTGAGTTTTGACAAACAATGAATGGGCATAGGTAATAAACAAAAAGCAATTTGACTTTAGGGTTTAGGGTTAGTGACCCACTCTGGTCTGGGTTCTGCTCTTTTGGCTCAGACTTGGGTCCCTCTCTCTTTGTTGGCTCTATCCTTAGGAGACATTGTGGGAACACCTTTTGAGCGGGTATAGGGGTCGGAGAATTAAAAGTAGGCTGAATGGATAAGTTTAGGTGTCAGTTTTTTTTTTTAAAAAGTTGGGTGAGGAGAGCGTAGGGGTTTAAATTTTTTTTTTTAAATTTAGTCTCTTAAGGGTTTTTTTAAATGTGGGGTTTTAGTGAACTTGAATAAATAAAAGAGTTTTATTAAGTGATATTGGGAGGTGTAAGGAGTTATTTATTGGGTGGGGTTGGGTGGTTTGGGGAAAAAGGGGGGTATTCCCTTTTTCTCCCTTTTTTTTCATTTCTCATAATATGGTGACTTAACAAGGATATTTTCCCAGGAAAATATATAATTTTTAAATCAATATCATTTTTTGAGGGCACCAAACATAGCAAAATTTCTACCAAAAAAAAAATTATTTTCAAAATTTTAAGGAAAATGAACAAAAAAAGGTGCTTGAAATTAAACATTGAATACATTTAACCAGAAATTGAAAAACAATTCAATCTCAAAAAACTTTGTGATAAAAAAGTTGATGTTTACCAATATATGTGTGTGTGTGTGTGTGTGTGTTTTTACCAAATAGATAAATATTGAAATGAAAATGAAAAGAATGGTTTAAACAATGAAAAACAATTTAGGGTTAAGTGTTGTATTTCAAATCTAAATTGAATCAATTAGGGTTCTAATATATCCATGAGTTGCATAATTAAAATTCATAGGATGCCTTGTTCATTATTAAACCATAATTTAGTCGTTAAACCATGAATATAATTTATTATTGTTAAGTTGCAATCAACCATGTAGTCAAAATTAGTTTAAATCAAATAACACAAGTAAAACGTTTAGGTTTAGGTTTTTTATCCCACATTAAATATTTCATTATATGTTTGTAATTTTTTTTTAAAATTAACACAAACATTGTGTTTGACTGAAACTTTCATTTTGTATTGATGTTTTTTGCAAGCTTGAGTTTTTTCAAGTGTGTGTTTGCTGAATCCCATTTTTTTGTTACTTTGTTTCTTGGTTGTCAAGGTCATTTTGGTAAGTTTTATTTTCTTTCTTGCACAATGGTTGTTGTTCCAATGAAAGGAGTTTGATTAATTGTTGCATTGGATGATTTGGATTGGATTTTGGCGTTAAAAATGTTGCATTTAAGGCAAAAATGTTCAATAGGTATGGCACCTTTGATAAAATTACAAGCATAAGCATGGAAAATATAGGCTATGCATATTTGCATTGTGATTTGTTGGACATGGCAATTCTAACCACAATCATTCTTAAGGTCAAATCATTTCATATAGATATGCATGATTCGTATTTGCGAAAAGGTATGTTTGTGACAGTTGAAAATTTCAACATTGAGTCACATTCCAAAAGGGGATTTGAAAAAGGTGACATGCATGTTGTCATTACAGTTGAATCGATGACCATTATGTCATCAATCACTCGTTCTGAACATGAATTATTTCCTATGTTTTTCCACATGGATTCCATTAAATAATTCAAAAGTTCTCTTCAAAATTGGAGTTCTCTTACTATTGTTATCATCATTGTTGGTGTAAGGGGAACATGTAATAACAAAGGTGAAAAAAAGTTATTGATTGCAAATGTAAAAGGTGAATTTGAACAAGATGTTTTTGCTTTTGACAATAATTTCATAATAGAATATGAACAACATTTTGAAACATATAATGGAGGTCAATGTGATTTGGTCTTAATTAAAAATGTGCCAACAAAATACAAAGGATATCAATATTTGAGAACACAATAATACACAATTTTCACAAAGGTTGTTGATGATGTTCAAATCGCACAACATACTATCAATTTTTCGAACTACACTAAGATAAGTAAATTCCTTTCTTTTCATTTTTTTCAAAAAAATTTCAAATTCAAGGAAAATAATTTTGATGGTGCTAAATGTTCATCTATAGTTCCTTTATACTAAAACAATAGTGAGAATGTTAAGATAATTAAATATTATTTAAAATAATTGGCTAATAATAATAATATTATTATTAACCATGTGGGCACCCAATTGCGCCTTAAGGAAAAAAAACCTTCTTTTTATCAACCGAGTGCCCACCCAATTACGCCTTTAAGGACATAACCAAACGGCCTTCTAGTTGTCTCCCCAAGTAAAAAGCCATTAAAAGAAAAACAATTGGGTGGCCACTTGATTGTGCCTAATGTCCATGGGGCCCAATCAAGTGGCCACCCGGTTGTGTCCCTAAAGCCAAAAAAAATAAAATTGTTTATGTATTTATTTATTTTCATAATCAAATGGCCACCCAATTGTGTCCTTCCAATTCCCTATATATATATTCACAATCAAATGGCCACCTAATTGTGTCCTTCTTAAGGGTTTTTTTTTTCCTTTAGTTTTTTATGTTATAATTTTATACAAAATGTTTCTTTTTCCACATTTTTCATTACTCTTTTTTTTTAATTTTTTTAATTTTTCAAATGACTAAGGTGTTGTCCATAGCTAGCTCTACTACATTTCCATTCTAAAAACTATGAAAATTGTCATGTAACAAATGTCATCATTTGCTCAATGGGTGATGTTCATTGTAATGTTTATTGTTCAAAATCACATGTTCATAAATCAAGTTTTCTTTAAGGTTCCATTACAACCAATGATGGACTTATATTATTGACCATTGAAGGAAAATGGCTTGAAGCAATTGTGCACATGACAAAGTTTGAATTCATAAATTTGGCTCATTCAAAACAAGTTCAACTCCTTGTTTCAATTCGTGTTTTTAGTAAATTTCAATCATCATCCACATTTGCCCTTATTAATTTCCAAGAAGGCATACAACAATTTATCTCATAAGTAGAAAAAAAATTGAATGTTGAAGGGTTGGTTGCTCCTTTGACAATTAATTATAGTGACAATGTCCAACTAGTTTTTGAATCCAAGTAGTTTTTTCAATGTGGGTAGTTTTAAATACCAAAAGTTTTTCAATGTAAGCAATTTTTTCAATATAAGCAATATTTTAGTAGAAGAAGTTTTTCCATGTAAATAATTTGTCAACACAAACAAGTTTTCAATATAAACAAACTTTTGAATTGAAGTAGTTTTTTAGTATAAGTAGTTTTTCCATCCAATCAATTTTTCAATCCAAATAGTTTTTCAGTACTAGTAGTTTTTCCATCCAATCAAAATTTGAATCCAAGCATTTTTTCAATACAAGCAATTTTTTCAATACAAGGAGTTTTTCCATCTAATCAAATTTTGAATCTAAAATTTTTTTTAGTACAAACGGTTTTTCCATCCAATCAAATTTTCAATATAATCAAATTTTTAATACAAGTAGTTTTTCAATACAATCAATTTTTGATAAATTATTTTTCAATAGAAGAATTTTTTATTATTATAAATAAATTTTCAATCCAAATAGTTTTTTAAAAAATAATTCAATGTAATCTTATAATGAATTATCGATTCCATGTCTTTTTAAATGTTTATGTGTGAGGAACGTAAATTTTATTATTTATATATTTGGGTTAAATTGAAGTTCATAATAATTGAAACAACTCTATCAAATCTTGTTGATCCATCATTTGAACATGTAGTGGATTCATATGGTCTTTTTTTGGTTTCAACATACAAATATGAAATAAGCAATTGTCTTTTTTATTTAATATATTATTTATTGGATAATCATTTTTCATCTTTTCAATTGAAGCAAAATAACATGACACATTTAAATCAATGTTTATTATTGAATATTTAGGAAGTGCCCCATAATGTCATATTTAAAAATTATATCCAAGTTTTTTGTTTGATTTGCATCAAAATATGGTGACAAATGAACATAAGTATGTGACCAAAATGGCATTATTATTACGATGGGAGGTTTGTGGGGAGATTTCACTACAATATTTTGGATAGCTGAATATTACCAAAATCCAATTTACATTTGGAATAAAATATCAAAACACATTATGTCTTGATTTAGAATAGATTTTCAATTTATCCATTTACATATAACTTCCAACTCTCAACATTTTGAGCCAATTGCATAATTAATGGTCTATTTCAATTTTCACTTATTTTTCAAGCAAATGATCCCAAAGTTCACATAAATTTGGATCATTTTCCATCTTTTTCAAAATTAATGATGCAAACCCTCAAATTCAATTGTCACAACCAACTACGTGTTTATATTGGAATGAGAAATTTGACTCTACATTATGGACATTTTGAAAAAAATTGGGATTCACAATTGCAATATGTTGGTTCCTTGTTCAATATTTCTTGTAATACAAATATTACCACAAAAATATAACATTGTATTCAATATTTACCAAAAATTGAGAAACAACAAATTTTCCTATCAACTATGAGATTTTGACTAGTCCATTCACCTTAATTTATGAAACCAAAGTTTTAAAAATACTTAAAATTCAAATGGAAAATTTTCAAGATCTAATTTTGATCCTAATATAACACATAAATTTATTTATTTTTTGATTGGGCACTTTGTTGCAATAATATTTCTGAACTTTTAAATGTTTGTCTAAATCTTATTTATTTTGAGAAAAAATGAAAATTCATTTTTTTCCAAATATTAAAAGAATAATATCACAAATTATGAATCACATGAAATATATATATCAAATGAATTATCCATAAATGACGAAGTTCGATCATCATGTAATGAATGCACTTTAAAAAAAACTAAACAACCAATTCCTAAACAATGATTTAATGTAAAACATGATGTTTAATTAAATAATATAAAACATAATGTTAATGTAATAAAGTACAAAAAATATATACATCGACATTTAAAATAAAAAAATCCAAGATGTTCCCATAATTCCATGTTTTGATTATAAAAGGTCATGTGTTTTAAAATGACTTAAATGTTTTTCAAACAAATTATCAAAATAACTTTTTACACACTTTCAAATTCAAATAGAACCCTTAACACCACATCATATATATGTACAAGTTGTTTACATAATATCAATGAAAAAAACCTCCTTTATATTAAGTACCGAATATAATATTTAGAAAAACAAAATCATTGTGTTGGTCCAAAAATTAACACATTTAGAATAACTTTTTATTACACCACATTTTGTTTTTGCTCAAATTGATAGACTATATGGGTATGGGCAATATAGGATGCATAGTAGTGGTATTAATGTCCTTGCAAACATGAATCAAACTTAATCAATATTATCATGTCTACCACATGATGATGTAACAAGAGGTCTATTTCTTAAGCAACATCTTGAATACAAATTGCTTTATATGTTAAAAAATGTTCATCCAAATATGGTCATGATTTTTTTACACCATTATATAATTATTTAAATGTTACCATTCATCATCAATGGGCAAGTTTGTTTACTTTGCATATGGATTTAGAATCCCAAGTTCTTAATTTTAGAACATGTGATAATTTTGATTTTAATAATGAAAAACTATATTGCACACCAACAAACTTGATGATACATAACTTTCTGGACAATCCAAAAAAATGGATTATGAGAATAATATATGTTCTATTGCCCCAAGTCAACACTTTCACCTTCTAGGTTTATTTAAAAATAAACATTCAAAGAAACTAATTTTTTTCCAACATTGTTTTATGGCCAACCTGGACAATTTTCAAAAGGTTATTTATATCAACAAATCGTTCAATGGGAATTACTTCATAAATCAAAGGATTTTTCAACCAATACTTTTTAACCTCTTTTTTTAAAGCTATTAATTTCCATACAGAAATTCATAAGTTCAAGTTGAGTGTAATTACAAAAAGAAAAATTATGTGGTAGAATTTTAAAAGCTTCTCAAGTACAAGATAATCCAAACTTAGATAATATTTTTGAATCATACCTAGATTAACATGATTTACAATGCTTATGTAATTCACTTGATTATTTTGAAAGGTTACAAAAGAATGTATGTACACTGATGAGGCAGTTTGGTCTTCCAACATTGTTTGTAATTTTTACATCTATTGAAAGATTATGGGATCCTCTCATTAAAACTTTGCACACATTATTACATGCTTTGAGATTAAATATCCTAAATAAAATAAAAGACGTATAATCTCTTCATATAACATAATTGATACAAAATGACCTTGTCACATGTGTAAGATATTACAATATAAGACATCTTCTTTCCACAAACTTATGACAAAATATCATCATTTTTTGGGGCATATTTTCAAATTTTATTTTCTCATTGAATTCTAAAATTGTGGGAGCAAACAAGACCATTTTATGGATTAAAAATGTGCCTATGTATACAATGCACACAAATGAAAAAATTGAACAATTTATAAACATGCATATTTCTTGTGATGTATCATTATTACGAAATGCACTGCAAAATGCACAACAACATCAACACACGCGTACATGTAAGAAAAAAACAAAGTTGTTTGTAGATTTCATTATCCATTATTTCTTTTGTGTGAAACAAATTTTTTTAAACCACTTCAAATAGATGGGAATTATCCATTTTCACAACAATACTTCCATACACAAGCAAAATATATATTTCAATCTTCGAAAGATTTTTTAAAAAATGAAGATATATCATTTTTTAATTTGTAAAGTTTTTGAACCTTGATGAAAATACATGTATATTAAGTTTGAAAAGTAAATCAACAAAGTTGCACACTTTTTAAAAATGAACTCTTATAAACAAAAAAACTAATGCATTTAATACATGTGTTACTCATTTGTGGTTTGCAAATATAAATATTCAATTTATTTTAAAGCCATGTGCAACTATAACATATTGCACATCATATATGACATAAATAATAAAATAAAATAAAATAACATCAAAACTACATTCTATAAGGAAAAAATGTATCACAAATAATATAAATGCAAATAAGTTTTTTAAAAAGTTGGGTAATGTTTTTCTCAATGCTTAACAAATGGTTGTACAACTTGTCGTTTATTTTGTGTTTTTTTTACCATTATATCAATCATTTTGAACATTTCAATTCATCAATATTTTTCCTTTTGTGTTAAAACCACAAGTTGCATTAAATGATTAGAACTTAATTCAACTAATGTAATGTGTTCATCAATCATAGACAAATATATTAATCATTTTAATCAATTAAGTTGCAATTATATTTTTTATCCCATATTCTTTGGCTTTTCTTTTAAGTGTGTATACTATATAAATAGATGCATTGTAAACATTAAAATACACAATATTTGCCAAATGGCATGAATCAATTGAAAATGTTTAACCCTAATTTGGTTAAATCCAAAATAAATTTTTAAAAATTCAAAAATGTTATAAGACTTACATACCTACTACTTCAACTTATTTACCTCCTTACATACCTATTTATGCCTACTTATCTACCTACCCACCTAGGCCTACTTACTTAGGGTAGACCTACTTACCTACATATTTAAAACTTTTTTACTTATTTTAATTTTAAATGTTTCAAAAATCATTAATGTTACCACAGTGGCACAATATTATTTGTCTAGGTGTATGATTAAAAATTATAAAAAATGGTTGAGATAAAAAAAATGGTAATAAATATGATTTTTAAAAATTCCACATGGCATTAATCATTTTAAAAAAATCCCATGTGACATTGGTCATTATAAATTGGTGACTAGTTGCATGATAGTCGTAGGATAATTGCATGTGTTATACAATCAACAAATGAAAATAACAGTCCATTCAATACATATTTCATCCATTGTTTATTTGATGACATCATTATTTGTAACTAATGTTTTATGCAACTTGTTTAACACAATTAAATCATTTTGGTTGCATATGTCATTTGCAATTAAGAATTAATTATAAACTATAATTGAAAATATGCAAATTTCTTCTAATGAATCTATTTTAACTACTAAATGTCGTATCCAAATACAAAAGAAATGAATGAATCAATGTACTCAAAGGGTACATTTGCAGTTGGGGTACACAAAAGGAATGTTGCACCCCAAAACCACTTTTCAAAAAAATATTTTGAATGACCATTACATTTACAAAAAATAAAATTGGTACATTTTTTTTTCATTAGATAGTCACATACTTCTTGATTAAAATGGTAGTGATTTTTTGTGATTTGGATGATTAAACATCTACTTAAGTGTCATACAAGATGGTTAAAATTTGTGTTTCACTTTGTAATTTTATGGAAAAGAACTCAACAAAACTAACATTATTTGTTCAAATGACTCCATATTTTGACCCCAAATAGCATGAAGTATGTTCTATATGATGGCACAAATGTTTTGTATGATAAATCACCAAATTTTCTGGAATTGATGTTAGAATCTTGAAATTTTTCATAAAATATATCCATCAATATGACAATCAAATTAATTTTGTTAATTACAAATTTGCATTCTAAAGATTTGGAAAAAGTAAAAAAGACATGGGTGCAAAAAAAATAAAATTTATTTGACCTTTTTAATAGGTTTTTGGCACTTTAAATGAAAGTATGTAATTTTGGAATGTCTAAGTAGTCCTACATTCTTTTTTGGTTAATACTTGAACATGACATTCAAAATTTGTTCAATTGATTTGAATCATTCATTATAACATTTATTGGCTGAAAGCCTAAACATACATATATCCTTGTCATTGTTTAACATATCAAAACATTCATTTTGTTAAATCCTTGTTTTATGACTTAGGACATAGGACAAATGAATGTCCTTGTGTCCTTGTTGACGTGGTACCCCAATTGTGAATGCAACCCAAAATTAAAACCATTGCATCCAATTAACATTTAGAATGACGATATAGATATTGAAGTGAATGATTCATGTCCTAAGATTCCTATTGCATATATAATCAATATTGAACATTATGATTTATGATTTGATTATGTGATTCAATCACGTAATGTATCAAACCAAAAATCATAAACTTTCAAGAATGAACGTTTCACAAAATTTTCATAGATGATGGAAGAATTTGAATATCATAGTTTTTTTAGACAATTAAATGAAGAACGCAAATTAATATTTGATGATGTTATGCATAAAAATCAATTATACCTTAATATATTGATTTGTTTATTTTTGACATGGGGTGTTGCAACTGTTAAAACTATTAATTCAAGGATTACGATGATTTTACAATAAATACATATTTTTTGACTTAATAAAAACCAAGGCTTTACTTATGGCATCAACAAATAGGGTTGTTTTGAATATTGATGGTTTAATAATACATTCAACATTGAACATACACGTCCAACAATTCTTATTTAATCTACCAAACTTATCAACAAACTCATTGTATAAGTTTACATGTCAATACAAACAATTGCAACTTGTTGTGATAGATGAAATATCATTTGTCGGTGCTAGAATGTTGAATGTTATAAATAGTAAGTTAAGGTCCATAAAACATATTCAAAACAAATTCTTCAGTGGTGTGGATGTTTTCATGAAAATTGATTTTTATTAAACACCCCTTGTGAAAAATAATTGGATCTTTCAAAACATCAAAGACAATGTTAATGCATTAACACCAATTTTTT
>Ga0116228_10006255_pt1 | contig 10637 bp, 4 predicted proteins | sample S1TSphfallax_2_FD_89694 | JGI IMG/M metagenome (GOLD analysis project Ga0116228, IMG submission 89694) | Host-associated microbial communities from peat moss isolated from Minnesota, USA - S1T2_Fc - Sphagnum fallax MG | ecosystem: Host-associated > Plants > Peat moss > Unclassified | place: USA... | reverse complement strand
GTTTCTTTTTTACCAAATGTGCATCATTCCTTTTGAAAATTGGAGAGGATTTTAACATTAATGATTAGAAAAGCAAAAGGACTTGAATTGAAGAAAATTGATTTTATAACCCATTTAAGCACATTTGGTTGAAAAATGCTTTTGACCTTGAAAATTATGGATTTGGAAATGTGGTTTTAACAAAAGTTGTTCATATTTATGTGATGGAGGGCATGAATGCATAATATATATAATATATAATCAATTTGTGGTCAAATTTTATTTATATCTAACATGAATTAAATATCCAAGATACAAAATTTTAAATTATATACCAACAAAAAAAATGACACATGTCATGTGTAATCCTTGGATAAGGATTTTTATCTTGGCACCTATAGCTCCTTTTACTATGTTTTCACCTTAATGTAATTTTTCCATCGGCCATCACTTTCAATAATTTGATTAATCATTGATATAGTAATTAGATTATATTTGTTTCTTATTTGTTTTCTCAAGTTTTTTCTAGTTAGTTTTATTTTCCTACTACTATAACAATGAATTTGTATTTTATAATAATGTTTAGATGAACACTATTGTAAAGTTGCCCCAACCTTTTGCAATAGTTTTCTTCCACATTGATCATTCCAAGTAGAATTAAAATAATTTTAACCACTCCACAAAATCCCAAGAAAGAGAATTTTTCCATTTGATGACCATTTCAGGGATTATTCTTCAAATTTTATGTCTCATTAAATAAGTTTGAATGATAAGGAAATTGGTAAAATCATTTGAATCTTTACCATGGCAACAATGAAAGAAAGTGGTTTGCACCTAAGTTGCTAATGGTAAAAACAATATAAGGGTTAGTTTAAGGGGAAGGTTGGGGAAACCAAATGAAGAAACAATACACTTTGGTAACTAGGTAAGAAAAAAGGATTACTACAAGGCAATAGAAGTCCTCAAAACTTTTGAATGTTCTAAAGGTGAAATTTGCTTCACCAAACTATCTAGAAATCATCATTAAGTAGTGTACTATATTGTATAGGAATTCAACAAATGTATGAATATTATATCTAGGTTTATAGGTAGAAAGGTAGAAATGCTTCAACTAATAACTAAAAGGTTTAGGCGGTAGTTAGAACAATTTTTTGAGAAATACATATATAGCATGGTTGAAACTTTAGTCCAACCATAAGAGGGATTAAAGTTAAGCCACAAAAACATGGAGGATTTGGAAAGGGAAACTTTTGCTTCTCCAAGTAATGTATACTAGTACCATCCATGTGGCCCAATGAACCAATAGCCTGAGGTTTTATTAGGATTACCATGATGTGGAGGAAAAGAAGGTGTAACTGCAAATATCCAAGAAGATGTGGAATTGAAAAAGCTAGTTTTCATGATTAAGAACACTAAACACTAGAAGCAACAGTGGAATGGGAACATGCACATTTCATTGGCCAAATTTCATCTTTAGGCCAAGACTAGAAGGTGCAAACGAATGAATAAATAGAAGAGATAATCACCTTTTGCCATGGCCTAGAGGTTGTAACAAAAGGCATGGCTATGGGAATCAGTAGATTCCAGTAGATTCCAACAACAAGAAACACCAAGGAAAGGGAAACCTTCTAGAAACCAACATCAAACATAACCAATTAGTGGGTTGGTTAAACTTGAGACTATTACTACTACTCCAATTTTTGAAACACAACCAAAGGTTATTGAACCTTGGTTGAACATTTGCATGTAGTAAGGAAAGTTACTTGAAATAATAGACTATCATATTGCAACCTTTAGAACTACAAACAAGTGAAACCCATTTAGTAAAACATCAAAAGACAATAAAGACTAGGGAATACTTTGTTACCACTATTGTTGTGCAACCTATGATGGCCTTTGAAAGGGATTATTATAGGGAGTCACTACAAAGATGCCAAATTTGTAAAAGGGAAGGCCATGAAAGAAATATCTATGTTGAACATTACCATCTTCCTTGAACATGTGAATTATGTGGGCAAGTGACATTATTATAAATAATTTTAAAAAAAAAATCCAATAAAAAAAATTCAAAATGACAAATATAATAAGAACACACTATTAATGTAGACAAGTCAATTTGGACCTATTATGATAAGTTTGGTCTTTTTGATTAGTAGAGTAGGAAACTATTTGGCTTGTCATTTTGACTAGCAAACAATGGACCATTTGATTAATTGAATTTTATTTAAACTTAAACAATGTTTTGGATTATTTACAAAAAAAATAAGGTAGGTTGATAGGAAATATGTTTAATTGGGTCATAAAAAAACAAGTAGGTAGGTATGAGCCTAACTTAACCTACTTTGCCTAACCTATTTAACTAAATTTACCTAGTTATGTGAGTTTAACCTACTTATTTATCGTAGTCTCTTAAACATGCACCTAGGTTACAAGTATAAGGAATTAACCTTTCACTTCAATAATGATAAACCAAGTCCTTATCAACGGACTACACCATTAGTAGATGACAAAGTTTTCAAGTTCTTTATTTCATATGTTTATGTACATATGTAAATAAAAAGGTTAGGTAATTAGTAGGTAAATTGAAAGTAGGAAGTAGGAGGTAAGTGGGTAGGTAAACATACATAATTAGGTAAGTAGACTTAGGTATAAGGTATGTAGACATAGGCTTAAGCCTAGGATTAAGTAAATAAGTGAACCTAGTTATAAAATATGTAGACATAGGTAAACTTAGGTAGTAGTTAGGAAAATATGTAAACCTAGGTAGGTAGATAGGCCTAGGTTACCTACTTACTTACCTATTGGACTTAAATAATGTTTAGATAGGTAAATAGGTAGTAACTAGGTAGGTAGGCCTAGGCTTATTAAAACATGTGGCAAGTTCAAATCGGGCCTAAACCCAACTCTAGGTTTGAAAATTTTAAGAGAATGAAGAAAAAAAGGATGTCCAAATTGGACCCCTTGGACCCATTTATCCTAAACTTGGCCCTAAAGCACCCAAATCTCCCAATTACATGGAAGCTTTGAGGTTCAAAAAAGGTTGAAAAGCTTTATAAAATAGTGATGATGGAGATGGTTTCTATTTCCTATCATTACAACTTTTTGCTTGCAAATTTTAAATGTTTTTATGCAAATTTACTTACACATGGTGTTGTGTTGTTTTCAATTGTCCATTTTGGGTTTAAACTCTTACATGTTTGTAAATGAATCATATGTTGAATAATCAAAAGTGATTTGGGAACACACAACTTTGGATTATATTCCAAACATTAAATAGCTCAAACTTCATTCACACATGATCGATTCGAAACTAAATACAATTAATCATATTAATGTAGATTAACATTAAACATAATTAGAACTTAACAAGGTGGCTAAATCAACATTCTTGACATGATTCCAATGGATGTTAAGTGAGTGCTCAATTTGGAGGGATGAGAATTGTCAATTTTGATTCTAGTTATTGAAAATTGAACAAAAATTTAATTTCAATTTTGGAGCCGATTGTAGAATTGATTTTGTTTTGTTTTGAAGAACTGGACCCAAAACTAGATTCCCAATTTCACTGAAGGGTGGAACCTGAAACTAAAACCAATCTTTTTGAAATTTCTTGTTGAAAAAAGACTAAAACCAAGGGATAATTGAAGGTTAACCATAAATTAAATGCAAGTTTATAGTGTAGGTTACACAAAACCATACTGGAATTGAATCTGATTTTCAAAACCAAAACTAGAATCTTGGACCCAAAATTGGAATTTTGTTTCTTAGAACTATAACTAAAAGTGTTCTAATTTAATTTTTTAGAATTGGAATTAGAGGTTTGTCTCAAAGTCAAGGACTGGCCAACATTAGTTCCAACTTCTTTTTGCTCCGCAAAGGAGTCGTTAAATAAGCACAAGTGTAACAAATATTTAACTTTAGGGTTTGGATGTGAACATGGAAGAGTCTTAGGGTTTTAAGGAAAAACGTTTTTTCATGTTTTTAGCTGGGGGTGTTTACACAGGACAACGATAGAGACAAGGAAAAGGAGTGATGGAAATGTGATGGTGTTTATGGCTTTTATATTTTTGTGTCATTTTTTTAAATTTGGGATTAGTGAATTGGAGTTGATATTATTGGACACTGGCTGAATGTGAGGCAAGGGAACTACCAAGCAATGGGGAGGGATTTTTTTTAAAGGATGGAGAGGAGAGAAGAAAAAGGAAGAAGGCTAGATTTTTAGATGTAATAGAAGTACTGAGGAATCCGTTACACCATGTACTTCATTGGACATGAATTTAGTCTAAGAGGTGGATTTGAAGGTTGATGACAAGGGGGATGATGAAGATTTTAAGGGTTTCAAAAGCGGTCTATAATTTTTTCAATGCGTGTGTCAAGTTGATTTGTGTGTGAATGTTGTTGATCTACATATCATGAAAAAGCACCCTAATTACTAGGAACTTCAAAAAACAGTCACATTTTGTCAAATTTTACAATGTGGATCATGAAAGGGGGTTGTGGTTATTTGTAAAACTTGTGAAGTAGTCAATGGGGGGTTGAAGTGTGCTATTTTTTAATGTATTGGCAATTTGAGGGGTGGTTTTATGAGTACTAGTTTATGCAATCTATTCGGACTCAAGGATATATATTACAAAGTTGTTCTGGAAGTTTAATGTTGTTCAGGGGGTTCATGTGATTTAAAGTAATTGAGAAAAGTAGGAAGGCTAGTGGGCTCTTAGAGACCTTGAGCCTTTCATTATTGATGATAGCAGGAATTTAAGTGGCTTCTGGCTCACCCCCAGTGGGTAATTCTGAGATAGGCTCCACCATTTAATATATGTATTCCTTGTTTTGATTATTGTGTGCCCAAATTTTTTTTGTCACACAAAGTCCTTATTGCAAACTGTACAAAGGTACTGTCAGCTTCTTTTTCTTCCTTATCTGCCCTTAGCATGTTCCATCTTTTTCTCAAAAAAGATAGATGATGCCCATTCACCTATTGATGCTGCCCCTTATAGACTTTGTGTCCTGTTATGCACATTCTGATCCTGTAATAGGTACTAGGTGTCTATTACAGGCCCAAAATGTCCATAATAGGATCCAAAGTCTATAATAGGCAGCCCCGATATGTGTCTGGGCATGTCCAGACACATTTTGGATGAGCAAATGGGCAGCAAGGGAAAAAGAAAAGCAGGGAGTACTTTTGTACTGCCTGGAATAAGGACCCTTTGCTTATTTAAGGTCTTCGGCTCCCCAAGCTTGATGCACCAGGGAAAGCAGAAATTTTATTTTTGAAAAGAAATTCCCCTGACTAGAATTAGACTGACTAAAGCCCTTGACCAATAGTTAAGGCCTCAAAATTGGGTCCCACATCTTCCAATGACCACCATCCAACTCCTACATATTTGTCTCATATTTTTCAAAAGGAGCTTTCTACAGAATCCTGAGCACCCCAAGCATGAGTAGCAGCATGAGACAAACTGACAAGAAACTTTTTTTCCTTTCCACATGCATGAAGGGGTGAGTCAGGGAGGAATGAAGGCAATGATCAAACAAATGCACTCATTTGTTTTATCTCCACCCAACTCCCATGATTCCTTTGGCACATGTCCCACAAAATACTTCTCAAACTCCTTTTTGTGTTTATTAATTTAGTTTGTTGCATATTTACTTGAGTATATCAACTTCCAAATACCCACTCTTTTGTATTCTATCATAGATATATAGGAATATATATATATGGCTCACCTACTATTCATTTTTCCTGTAGGTTGCCAACAAGCAGCTTGCTGTTCCATCTATTGTTATGACAATTTTTGCAACTATGGGAATTATTTTATGACACCTCAAAAATCATGTTCCATTATGCACTGGCATGAGCCAGTGAGCGCCTTCATGACTGGAAATTGATTGAAGATCAAGCACAAAGAGCCCATATCACAAGTTCCAGTGATTTTTTTTCCAACAAATTTTGTCACTTCCTCACCAAAACTGTTAGGAAAATATTGGATTTTTTTGGTTTTCTAGTGTAAATGTGACTACTTTTTCTAAGTTCTTAGGAAATTCTTTGATAAAAAAATTGAGGAAATCTTGGAATTTTTTTTCTAGTATAAATGTGACTAATTTTGCTAACTTCTTGGTTGAAAATCATCAAATTCTTTATATGACAAAATTGAAAAATTAAAAAGAAAACCCTGATCGCAACAGGCATTGATCAAGAGAATAGTTCCTCTGACGGTTTTCATGCAATGGTATAAAAGGTCAGAGTTCATTTCTACTATGACCCCATCTTGGTATTCATACCAAATGCAACTCTGAATAGCTGTGTTCACCACTTCTGGGGAGGTTATTTCCATTTTATTCCCAAGAGCTTGCAATATAATACAGGGTGCAACTTATTGGAATATAAATAAATTATGATTTCTTTAAATAATTTTTTTTTTAAATATTCATTATGAGAATATACTTAAAATATATTTATAATATTTCATTATTTCATAGTATGTTAAAAAGTATCCTTTTATTTCTTAAAATATATATAGAATGACCTCCCTGGGTCAGTGATCCAATCTGAAATTCGCGGAACAAGCCAATTGGATGTTCAAACCAGTGTTGTTGAGTTCTAAATTTTGAACATCTATAGCACAAAGTATTTGGCATTTTTAAATTTTGATAATAACTTTGGTCACAGTTCCTCTAGCTAGTTTTTTCTTAAAATTTGTATGGAACCTCTTGTCACATTCTAAGCTTGGTTTTTTCACACTCCATGTCAAGTCTAACTACAAACCTTGGTTTAGTCCCACCTACATTCAGGATTGGAGATTGTGTGGTACCAGAGGTAGTTCCGCCATAAGAAACTGGTCACCTGACTAAAAGTACAACCTTCCACATTCCCAAACTTTAGAAAAAGGAGTAATACTTGCTTGCTTAGAAAACCACAAGAAGTAGGCTACCAGGTAACTCCTTGCCCAGAAAATTGCATCCTAAATGAAATAATTTGCAGAGTCCAGAAATGTTCCACTTTGGATTTCTGCAAGAGGCTGGTTCCAAAATCCCATTCCACTTCCAGTGAGAGGTTATTTTTGAAATTGAGTTCTAGTGTGAGCTGGAGGCTGCTTCGTCTAAGTTCAGCTTCAATTCCAATATCAAGCAGGAGGGGCTTCTTCTGGAGGTCCAGATTCACCATCAGGTGGGGGCCGATTCCAGATCTGGTTCGAGCGCTATCTTCCGGTCCAGAGACCCAACTCAACAAAACCATTCAGGACCCCAAACCAGCCAACAGTGACAACAAGGGTCATACTGTTATTTGAATTTTCAAAGAACCTCCAGTTCCATTTTTAAGAGATTTCAGAATCAGAGAACTGTTGGTTAGAGTCCATCGGGAATCCAAGAACTGCCAGTCCTGGTTATTTCAAAAATCTAAAATACTTGGTGGCTATGTAACTTTTTCAATTTTTTGAGAATCATGGTTATATACCAAAACCCAGTCTTTGACTTTTTGTGAGAAACATGAATATGAATCCTAAGAACCACCCCTGATAACTGCTGGGGTCTGTTTCTAATAACCAGCCAACAGTGGCTACAATCTACCAAAACCTGCTCAGAACTGCATCATCCAACTTGTATCAATTTCAATTATCAACCAGCGCTGGATGAATTGAAGGTCAAGCAGACGTTGAATTCAAGTTCCCATTGTTCCCCGAGCTAGAGCTTCTCTGATGCTGACTTGTTCCCTTCTGCTCCCACAGGCTTCCCATGTTCCCCTTTACTATTCCCACAAATTTGTGAACTATGTACATAGTGACAGAGTGAAGTAACCCATCTGATTTGGATAAGATGGGTGTCAACTGTTCGAGAGAGAAACCAGGATTATCAAAATTAAATACTTAAAATCAGTGATGCAATTTTTCCTATCATGCAAGGCTCACATGGATCCAAGCTTGCATCTGTGACACTGGCACTAAACATTCCTCACTGTTTCCACCACACTTACAGAAAACACAAACATATATTCTTGATGACAGTCACACGCATGTGATTTGTACACACATTTGCAGATCTTCTGGTGTTGAATTAACAATTAACCTCCTTTAGGTGCCCTCTAGAGCCCACCATGCCCATTTGTCCATTCTAACTTTCTTGTCCCCACATAGCTTAAAGACTTTGGTTTAACCTTTTCTCCTGGTGAGGTTGCAGAAAATTTGCCATATTTGGCCCATGCAAGGGCCCTTAAAAAAAAGCAGGCAGCTAAATGTGCCTCTGAGACAACCCCTAAGACATGTACAGAGGTCAGAGATTCCTTACATGCCTATCTACAGAGAGGCATGTAAGACACTCATGCCTCAGATATGTCTTAGGTTTGTACAGAGGTGCCTTACATCACTTGCCAAGGCACTAAGGTGCCTGTCTCTATGGAGATAGGTGTTGCAGTGGCTGCCTCTGTACAGATGTAAGGTGCCTCTATGTGAAGGTTGTTCTGGATCAAAAGCTAAACAATCAAAAGTTAAACCTTGTGCTCAATGTGTTGTGCTTGCTATCATGATTTTAGCCTCCAGTACAATTTCATCACTGATTTTGCATGTTGCACAAGCTTGAACAATTTACAACCTCACAATGGTGGTTCAAAGTGCCTCAATTAAAATCTCAATGAAAATCCATAAGACTTTGAAACTATACATCGCCTACCTGGTAACAGATGACCCTATGAAAAAATGCCCAATGACATTGTGAAACTCCTACTTGGTCAATGGATGGTAACACATGACCTACTTGATGCTATTGCGAGGGAAATTGCACCTTATAAACCTTGCTCTTGCTAGTGTTAAAAACCCAGGCTAATGCTTTACACTGGGCAAACACATCACAACTAACAAACTCGAAATTAATCCTGACTACAATTTTCATCATGCACCTCAACAACATACTGGATTTAAGAATCCTGACGCCCCCCAGGATTGGATCCTCATGGTGACAGGGCCCTTCAATCCAGGATGTCAAGGTGCAGAAGATGCTGCTTCTTGGCCTCATCCATAAACAGTAAAAACTTGATTTATCCTTCCTTCCCTTGGGTGTAGATTATTTCATGCCATGCTTGCTTCCTTGACCAGATTACCCATCTATGGTTTCAAAACCTGATGGCCTTAAAAGTATATAAGCTTGACATGGATAAAAATCAAAGCTTCCCTTATGCTCCTCACCACTATGCATTCCTGGATGATAACCAACACACTCGGTTTGCCTCACCCAGCAGCCACCTGGGGCAAATGTTTGCCAATGTAGATAAACTCCAAGAGCTTGCCAAATTGTTGCTTTTCACCTCAAGTAAAGAGAGCATCAGCGGTACTCCGCATTGTCCTGTGATTCTCTCTTCTTCAACAAAAACAGTTGGGTAAGGGTAACCAGTCAGAAAACCAACTCAAGCCTACCCTGAACTATTGGTTCTTTGCCAAGTTCATTTTGGAAACTCACCAATTCTTTGAAAAACTTTTAAAAACCTGGATCCAGCAGCTAGTTTATTCTAATTTTTTAATTTAAAAAACCAGAACCATCTGTGCTTTGATTTTGAAAATTTCCAAAAACTTGAAGCCAAACATTTAATAAGAGTAAAACCTAGGAGCAGAACCTTGGACCATGGGAGCCCTTGCAGCCGAGGATGACAACCAAAATGCAGGATGGGACTAAGCCAAAGAAAATAATATAGGATGAAACTCGAATTTCAGTCCTCAACCCTTGATGATTTGAGTTTTCTTTTGTTGTTTAGAGTTTTGTCTTCATTGTCTATATGTTTACTAAGGGGTCTACTTATGTTATGGGATACCTAATGAGAACTTAGTGGATTACAGAAAGCCTACGTAAGGGATTAGCTAGGGATTCCTTAAGTTAAGAGATACCTAAGGATTATTTAGGGGGCTCCTTAGGGACTGTCTAGGGAGACATCTAAGAGTCTACCTAGGTTATGGGATATCTAAGGGCTATTTAAGGAATTCCAGGAAATATTTAAAGACTTACCTAAGCTATGGGATATCTAAGGGTTAAAAAAGCTTACATAGAAAGCTATGTAAGGTCTACATGGAGACACGTAGGGATTTACCTAGGTTATGGGATACTTAAGGATTACTTAGGGGACTGCCTAAGATCTACCTAGAGAAATACCTAGTGGAGCTACTTACGGGTTGCTTAGGGTTCACTCATAGCCCTTTAAGTAAGCTTTCATCTAGCTCCTTAAATTAGCCCTTAAGTAGTTTTAAAGTTTCTCCTAACTTATGTAGGTCCCTAAGTAGCTTTTATGTAGCATTTCACTTAGGCTTTTGATAGCCCTTATTTTAGATAACCCATGACCTAGGTAGGCCCTTAAGTGATCTTTAGGTAATCATAAAGTAGCCCTTTAGGTTACTTAAATAGTTCCCATAAATAATTTTTAGGTACCCTTAATTTAGGAAGTATTTTATAGCCCCCTAGATAAACCTTATGTATCTTCTTAAATAACCCCTAATTATCCCCTAACCTATGTATGCCCCTTAGTAGCCCTTAAATAGGCACCTAGATAGACCTCATGTAACTCCTTGTAAGTTTTTCATTGTCCAGTCCTACATAGTTAGGTGGGTAAGGTAGGTAAGTAACACATAGGTAAGTACAACTTAATCTAGTTAATCCTCTTCCTAAGTAATCTTCTAACTTAT
>Ga0116228_10006254_pt1 | contig 10637 bp, 3 predicted proteins | sample S1TSphfallax_2_FD_89694 | JGI IMG/M metagenome (GOLD analysis project Ga0116228, IMG submission 89694) | Host-associated microbial communities from peat moss isolated from Minnesota, USA - S1T2_Fc - Sphagnum fallax MG | ecosystem: Host-associated > Plants > Peat moss > Unclassified | place: USA... | reverse complement strand
TATTGGCCAATTGAATGCACTCACAAAGCTTGATTTGCAAGAATGTTCCAACTTGAAAGAACTACCTTCATCTATTGGCCAACTAAATGCACTCCAAGATCTTAATTTGCGAGGGTGTTTCCATGTGGAAAAATTACCTTCATCTATTGGCCAATTGAATGCACTCACAAAGCTTGATTTGCGAGAATGTTCCAACTTGAAAGAATTACCTTCATCTATTGGCCAATTGAATGCACTCCAAAAGCTTAATTTGAGTGGGTGTTTCAAGTTGGAAAAACTACCTTCATCTATTGGCCAATTGAATGCACTCCAACATCTCGATTTGCGACATTTTTCCAACTTGAAAAAACTACCTTCATTTATTGGGCAATTGAATGCACTCCAAAAGCTTGATTTGCAAGGGTGTTCCAAATTGAAAGAATTACCTTCATCTATTGGCCAATTGAATGAACTCCAAGAACTTGATTTGCGAAGGTGTTTCAACTTGAAAGAATTACCTTCATCCATTGGCCAATTGAATGCACTCGAAAAGCTTGATTTGCGAGGGTGTTCCAAATTGAAAGAATTACCTTCATCTATTGGCCAATTGAATGCACTCCAAGAACTTGATTTGCGAACGCGTTCTGAATTGAAAAAATTACCTTCATCTATTGGTCAATTAAATGCACTTCAAAAGCTTGATTTGAATGGGTGTTTCGAATTGGAAGAATTACCTTCATTTATTGATTGGTGAAGGTGGTCCAAATTGAAATAATTACCTTCATCTATTGGCCAATTGAATGCATTCCAAGAACTTCATTTGAATGGGTGTTCCAAATTGAAATAATTACCTTCATCTATTGGCCAATTGAATGCATTCCAAGAGCTTCATTTGAATGGGTGTTCCAAATTGAAATAATTACCTTCATCTATTGGCAAATTAAATGCACTCCAACATCTTGATTTATCATGGTGTTGCAAGTTGGAAAAACTACTTTCATCTATTGGCGAATTGAATGCACTCCAAAAGCTTGATTTGTTAGGGTGTTACAAGTTGAGAGAACTACCTTCATTTATTGACCAATTAAATGCACTCCAAGACCTTGATTTGTCATGGTGTTCCAAATTGAAATAACTACCTTTATCTATTGGCAAATTGAATGCACTCCAACATATTGATTTGAATGGGTGTTTCGAATTGAAAAAACTACCTTCATCTATTGGCCAATTGAATGCATTCCAATTTTTTATTTATAAAACTTCTACAACTTGAAAGCATCGTGAAAAAAATACATTCATCTATGTGCGAATTGAATGCACTCAAAGTGTTTCATTTGTCAGGGTGTTCCAATTTGAAATAATTACTTTCATCTATTGGTCATTAAATACTTGAAAATTTTGATTTGTGTGAATGCTTCAACTTGCAAGAATTATTTACATGTACATTGACCAATTAAATGCACTCCAAAAGTTTTAGTTTGGGAGCTTAATTTGGATGAGCATACAAGAATTACTTACGTTTATTGGCCAATTTAATGCATTCAAGGAACTTAATTTGTTAAGGTGTTTCAATTTGAGATAATTACTTTCATCCACTGCCAACTATATCATTAATAGAAAACCCCTTTTTTTCAACCAACCCACTTTCAACTTGAGTCATCTTTGACTACATTTCAATTGTATTTTTAGAATTTTTAGAAAATTATTCACAATTTCCAAGTAAATTGAGCCACCTACTATTTTGGTGGACAAATGAAGGTATATCCCAAATATTTTGAAGCTCATGGAATATTCTTTGCGCCCCCATGGTCTACAATTGAATTCTAATTAAAATGTTGCCTTGGAAATTTACATAGTCTATAGTCAAGATTTTATGGGTGATGTGTCCCATATTCAACTACTTTGGTCAATTACAAAACATAGTGATAGTCTATAGTCAAGACTTTATGGGTGATGTGTCCCATATTCAACTACTTTGGTCAATTACAAACATAATGATGGATGATAGATCACACATGGATGGATGACATTGAGATTGGGACTAATGTCTTTGTTGCAAGTGCACATCAAGACTATCTCTCGACTATGACTACAAGTTGAAGGCAAAAAACAAATGTTGAGTAGTCTTACATATTATGTCCACACCTCAATTGCACATGTTATTTGGTAAACATGACAACAACCATTGTGCCATGCTCTACAAACATTGGTATATGCATGGTTTTGGTTTTAAGAAACAAATATTTATTGAGGTTGTCAAAGCCAACAAAATCATAATGATGAAAATATGTTCTTTCTCTTTGAAAGACAACAACTAGATTTGAAAACTATCAAGTTATTTGATGATTTGTCAAAAACATTCAAACCCTAGGTTTTGCGATAAATGGAGGGCAAAAATGATTTGGCTTCCGAGAAAACATTATTCACATTAGGATGTGACCTTTCACCCAACTCCCTATAAAAAGACATTTGGCATTGAGAAAAAATTAAGATAATAAAACTAGTTTTCTCGATACTTCAATGCATGAGAAAATATATATGGACAAGGAGAACTTGATGCCCAAGAAAAGAAATGATCTTAAGTTCCAAGTTCCAAGTCCTAAAATGTCCCAAGTTCAAAAGCTCCCAATCACGAGTGTTGGGTTCCAAGTCCTAGGTTCCAAGCTCCAAATTCCATTTCCCAAGTTCGAAAGGTTCCAAGTTCCAAGTGCCAAATTTATGTTAATATGATGGGATCTGGTTTTTGGGGAGCAATTGAGACCTCCATGGTGAGGCCAAAAAGGAGGTGCGAGCTTATAATATAGTAGTTGATGGAAGGGGAAGAAAATTCGGATGAAAAATACTAGGATTAGATAACAAAAAGCTTTCAGAACAAAACTCTTTCAGATTATCACCCTGGACTAGACACGGTACTAGAGAGTCCAAGGCTGAGTTTTGGCTGGTGTGTGGCAAGTATATACTTGATATTGAGACCAATATAGCCTAGTAGAAAACTGGTATTACCTCAACTCCCTACCAGGCTATTGATACGAGGTTGGTACTGCCTGAGATCATACCAGTCTCACCAGTTCTTTGATACAAAGACCAATTCTGGTGTATATCCTAGGGTTTCAGCCTCGTACCCCACCCAGCACTGGTACAAACTCCAAACCCATTATTACACCATTTCAAGCATGTACTTCATCCAAAGTAGAGTGGGTTGAATTTTCGTTGTTCTTGTCAGGCTTTGTGGAGAGCTTACTATTGCTAGGATAGAACTGCCTATCACTGATCGCTACCCTATCATCAATCACTTCTTTAGATTTTCATCATCTGTGCTTCATTTTGAGTGATTTAACATGTTATGGGAGTGCTACCTCAAGCTCTAGAAATCATCTTTGAAGTGCAAATGAAAAGGAGTAATGAAAAAATAGCAAGGAGAAAAATAAGCTTTTCAACTCACAAAACATGATTTTTTCTCTTTTCTTCTCTTTGGACCCCTCCTACTTTCGAAGCTTCTCATTACTTTCTCATTACTTGTTCCTTTTAAATGATTTAAAGTGCTATAGGAGTGTCACCTTCAGTTTTACAAATCATTTTAGAACTCTGAAAGCAACAGAGAAACATACATAGAATTTTTTGAGTGTTCGAGAATCAACTTTGTAGTGTTTGGTGGGTTTTTTTTTGAGTTCTTGACCCCTCTACTTTGGAGGGCCGTAACTTTCTCAGTTGTAATCCATTTTTTACAATTTTTAGTGCACCAGATGCACCAATAGGAGGGGTTCAAGTTTTGCTTGGACACCAGAAACAACAGAGCCCTCCCCTTGGATCCAGCCTGCCCTGAGCACTCAAGTGATCACTCATGGGCTGTCTTACCCTACTGTGATTTTCATCAAGGTTTTTTTTATTTCCAAATTCCTCAATTCCGTCCACTGTTGAGTATTCCAAGCATTAAATGGCGACTGCCCTAGGTGAGCAGTGGCATTTTTACAAAAATGCTACTGAGTGGCGACCTAGGAAATGCCTAGTTCTACATATGGCTAACTTCATTTTTTTAATTTCAAAAACTGGCATAACCCCAAGAATCACAAATTTTTCTTGTTTTTTTTTCATTTTCTGAAAAAAAAATCACCAAGTTGCGAAAATTCACCACCAACTTTCATGGGTTTATTGAAAGATTTTTCAACTCAACCAGGCCTCTTCATTTGTGTGTCTGACATTGTTCTTCCAAAATCAATCAATTGTAAGGCACCATGAAACACTAATTACTCATACTATCAAATAAAATGCCTGCAGGATCATATGCCCTGCAGAGAATATCATGCACATGAAGAGGAGGAAGAAAAGCAGACAAGATTTTTCAATCTCCCCCATGAACTTAATGTCTGAATGAAACAAAAATTCCAGGGATTCTTGTTTGTGTGCAAAACCCAGAAAGTGACAATTATGCTTGAAAGCAGACAGCAGGCAACAATGGCCATGCATTGGTAGGGGCAGATGGTTAAAAGCACTTGAAGTAAAACTGCAATGAATAGTGCAGAACACATACCCCTGGTTAGCAAAGCCTTTGATCCTGAAACATGAATCCATTGTGGTGGCCCCCTTGTAGTGACAGCACACAGTTCTCAAAGTGTTTTTTTCAGAAACAAAGCAGAAGAATGATTTTGTGAAATTGCCATGGTATACACACCAATCCCGGTGAAGTTCTCCAGAAACCTTTGCAAATTAACTGTTGGGGAGTAGCAAGATTTTGTTCTACCTACCAGTGTCTGAAACTTGTAGTGCATTCACAATTGGCTATAATACATGCCGCACCAGGGTTGAATGCCAAACATTAACCTACAAGCGCACACAGAACAGCAATAATCACACAAACAAATCATTTTTCAAAACCATTGTCCCAACCAACTGCTCCTTTGATACTATTCTACATGATCAGGCAAGTAACCCATTCTTCTTACAACAGGTGTGGTGCTTGTTAGTAGTTCTGCCATCATAGCCAGCATATTTATTGAGCACCAGAATTCAGATTTGCGGACTTTTACAGAGGAACAATTAGAGATGACAATCTCCTCTACAAACATTCACCTGTGAGAGAAATATGAACTTCTCAACAACAATGTCAACTGCAGTATTTGATCAGGTGCTCCACAATTTTATCCAGCCTTCCTAGAATGATACAGATAAGTGCCTAAGAAGCTTGTCAAGAACAGTATACCCATTATTGCCACACTAGAAATTTGTGAAGAATTCCCCTTGACACACTAGAGGTTGGTTGCACATTTGCCATCATTAGTTGAAGGTGCCTAGTCCCAGCCCTGCCACCCATAGGGAAATGGCAATAGGGTCATTTGAGGAGTGCAGGTACTGCACTCATAAATCTACCCATCACTAGATGCTCCATGGCCTCTCCTTCTGTCAAAACCAAATGACTTACAATCTCTTCTAGAGAAAAGATCAAGACTCAGAACTGACAAGAAAACTAGAGACTTCAGTACAGTGATCAACCCCATTGGGACTTCAGAAGTCATTTAATGAATCAAGAGAGGAGACACTTCATCCAAGTTGTCAAGTTTTCCCATGACTTGAAAACTGTGCTGAAAATGGACCAGACATCAGAATGGTATCTCACACTTTGCCTTGAAAGAAAGTTTGAAAACACAGGCTGCCAGAACAAAGTGCTGCTAGATAGAGGCAACTAAGCAGGTGTACACTGTGCTACAAGAACCTCATGAGCTTACATGTGATGCAGTCACAGAACACCCATGGTAATTAGCTGATAAAACATTGCACAAGCTAATGTACACCCCACAGCCCATAAGCTATCTATATACACCCATTATACAGTTCTGCTCACCTGTACCAGTGGTAAAAATTTTAACTTTCCAAAGCACATCCTCTGTTACACATACTTTGGAGGTGTAAAATTACACTTGAAAAACTCAGAAGTTCACAAATAAAACATTGCTGCAGTATCATTGAAAGTGGTACTTGAAAGTCACTGTGTAGAAGAGGGGTGTCAGGACCTCTGAACTACTTCAAAGACCAGTTAATGTATATTGATATTGAGGGAAGGTCACAAAACAACATCAAGACCCTGTTTGAGTCACACTTTTGGGTCTTTTCAAACAGGGTACCCTCCCTCCCCACAAAATGAATCTTCTGTTTTGCCACAAAGAACTAACTCATCAAATTTGCAGATCTCGCAGAAAAACTAGACTCACAAAAGAACTAGCCCTAACTGATCAAAATCACAAAGAGAAGCCCTGGAATGATGAAGTCAACTGATATCCAAGTAGAACCAGAAAGCAAAAATACACATGTCAAAACTGCAATGAAGAACTACTCAGGAATCATCATCTCCAAAGTATTTGAACATCACTTAATGCCAATTACTACCACGAACAGAAGAACAAGAATCATAGCAATATGCAAGTTTACACATGAAGCCAAGAACCTTCTAGAGTTCACATCTAACATCCCTTGGCTGAAGTTCACTGAAAATGTCACAAGACATAATGTTGATATGATGATAGCCATAAGGTGGTGGCCAACTGGCATCCCAGATATAAGCACAAACCTGCCTCTACTTTGATTTACAAACTTATTTGACCAAAGATTCCTGAATAAAGAAAAGATTGAGTTCTCCCTATGAATGCAGGCAAGCACAAATGCCACTTGCCTGTACAAATTCTTGCAATTATGACATAGCCCTATCACATGTCCTTAACACTTACCACAAGAAAATGTGGGGAGGAAGGATAGGTGGCAGCATCCTTTAGTAAAAAAAGAAGGTCTGATGACTCAAACCTAGGTGGAAGGTGGCCCGAGGTTGAGCTCCATATCATCAATACATATGCACTAGGGGAAATTAACTGTCACCAAATATAGTTGAGAGCACCAGTTGTTGCATAAATTTAGCACGGAGTGCTGCATCTTTTGACTTCTGTTCCCGCTCCTCTGCTGTTAATGAGGCATCCACACTGTCCCAGAAAGGCCAGACAATAAAAATCATGAGAATCATCAACTCCAGGACACATCCACACAGAATGTGTTGTGTGTCTGCTCTAGCACTACGTGTTATTTAATACAACTTCCTCAAAATAATTGCTACTTCAGTTAGTTTGAGAGGGTGCAAAGGTTATAGCACTGTTGCAGAACTTTGGTTGGTGGGCCATATCTGAAATGTTGCAGAGAAATCTCCACAAACTTTGAAGGTAACACAACAATTAGTGCAGTCATAACCTTATGGCAGTTGCTGACAAAGTATCAGACCATCACCTTCATCACAAATAGCAGTGACAAGCTGCCAGGATACCCACTGACTTTGTCAGTGTGCAACAGTGGGTGTAGATAACTACATAATAATGGTTTGTAGGCCATATGCAAACTCAAGCACTGTGGCCAGCTTTCATGGAAAAAGAGAGGGTGAAGGAGAGAGAACAGGATAACACACTTCCAGATGTGAAGCTTTCCTCATTGACTTAAAACGATTCCCACCTGGATGTAATTGTGCCTTAACCCCAGTATCAGGCCCCTGAAAAATCACACTGCTGAGTGATCTACTACCTTGAGAACATTTGAGAAACTGGCTCCTGTTACATGTTCACATCCATTCTCAACCAACAAAGGCTAATATCAGAGCAAGAGCACACCCAAAACCCACAGCAGAGAGCAGCACACTGGTGGTTTTCAAGGAGAATCACAGACATAACGTCAGAGAAGTGAGGTATACAATTTCCAGATTTCTGGGGTCTAATGCCATTTGAAGTGGCCTTCCCAAATATTCAAAGCCAGATTATAGAAGAGTCTTAAAACAAGAAATGCACAATCTCTTTGTGACTATACTTGCAAGGCTTTTTCCAGCATAAGACCCCACATCAAGTTTTAATAGAGGAGGGAGAGCCTCAACCTGGGATTTTGCTGATGGATGGAAGTCAACGGTTTGGAAGGAATATCAACAGTTACACTTGGTTTTGGGGGGTCTTCTGCCTCAGAAATAGGGAGGCTATAACCAAGGTTGGAGAGGAGGGGATCTGCAGCATTGGTGCTGAGAGAGCCCATATAAGATGTGCTACCCCCTAAGAGGGCCTGGAGATGTGCATCCCGAAGTTCTTTTCCCAAAAGTGACAGGGTAGCACTTGATGGTGTGCCTCCCCTTTGAAATCTTCTCCGATGCTGCATGTAAGTAGCTGTCAAGGCCACACATCATATATTGATGAAAATCAACACTTCATCTTCCTCTCTTTCTGTCAGATTCTCATAGCTGGGCATCTCAAGCTGGGCTTGAATTGAAAATGAAATCTAATTGCAATCAAAAAGGATATCTTTAAAAGATTGGCATGCTGGAGTGTGACATGGCCCACCATGTCCTTTCCTATCTTTGCTGCACAAACTGGGCATATCTGTAAAAAGATCCAAACAAATAATAACCGATTAGCTCCATCATGCAGTGCACTGGGTGACCATCACTATATGATTCTTCAGGAGAGCATATAGAGCGCATGAAGTAAACTGCACCCTAGTAGCTTAAGGCTTTTGTCCCAAAGTAAAGGACACCACAGCAAAGACTACCGTATGCATGCAGCTTTTTGAACCTCTGATTCTACTTGGCACTCCCTACCAATTTGACAATCATGTTGCAATCTCAAGTCCTCTAGGTAAATAATGATTGCCCACAGTCAGGTACCAGCCTTGTTTGAGACAGCATCTTGCCTCTACAAATGCTGCAAAGAATCTTGGCAACAAATGAGCAAGATCCTTCAGAAGAATTCTCCTCCAGAATGATTGGAAAAGAGGATGTTTGTGTAGTCTTCAGCTACAACTTTATCATGTTAAAGAAATCAACATACTTGCAAGCATTTATCTGCTTTTAATTCACTAAAGGACTTCATAATGCAGGGTTCCAGACCAGGAAAAACCAGGGATGTAAAGAGCAATCCATAAAGAGATAAAAAACACAATTGATGAATGGGAATAACTTACAGCAGGTTTAAACTCAAAGCAGTGCTCATCCTCAAGGTGAGAGCACAGTGACGTGAGGTCAAAGTCTTCATAGCAGTATGGGCATGAGAAGTCAGACCGCACATCCTCATCACCATCCACATCATCAAGGTTAATGTGTTGATCTGCAAATCAACACCAGTTTTAAGGTAAAAAACATGTTAACTTGAAACACAGTATCAACACTAATTCCCCAAACATAATGAATTGGACACATTCATCTGTGGCATCGCCATATCACTATGTTGTTCCGACAAATTTGTGCATGACAGAGATTTATAAGAGAAAAATTGCACTCAGAAACATCACTAGCTGTTTAGCATGACCATAACACTTGGAATCCTGATAACACTGAATTCCAAACAATTCAAGCTGCTTAGAACTTATTCTGTAAAACATACTGAGGATCCAAGCAGACTGGCTTGTCATGCAGAGAGGGCTTGAGATGAGGTAGTGTAGGCTACAAGAAACAACCCCAACTTTCACATGGAATTTTCATCACCAAGAAAGCAAAAGAACTCAATTATGCAAATCTTGCATTGGACATACAGAAGCATATATATGGTGCCAACCAAATCGACTGCAATCCTGAACTTTTGAATTCTTCCTTCAACACAGAATTTTACTCTGTGCAAGTGCTCAAAGAACTGTGGCTTGGGGGTAAATTCAAGTGTCCTGAGTCCTGATGGGTCCTGAGTCCATGGTACAGACAAGAGCCTAAACTCCACAGTTCCATTTCATGGCATTCTTGTCATGCCTAGAATGTGGTTGAGAATGACCCTAGCAACCTGTGAACAACAGCTCACAAATTACAAAATGGATCAAATCAACAGCTGCTATATCAAAAAGATAAGTACTTGCCACCGCATCACATGTCCACACAGCTAAATTGTTGTATCCACAGAGGTTAGGGTTTTGTCAGGAACACTTGCATAATAATAAATCACCATTATTGCAGTGGCCATAACTCCTCTCAAAACAATACAATTCCCTGTCCATAACCACACACACACCTCCAGATGCCAAGAGAGTACTGGGAACTAGAAAAAATGAAAATAGAAAAGAAAAAAAGGGGGCCAAGAGCAACCCTGGATTCGCAGTGTTCAAGTAAGTAGAATGGAAGAGGTAGTTGTGAGATGAAATGGCGCTGCTAGTTGACGACGGTGCCCATCATCATCATCATCATCATCCACCAATACAAGGTTCTGTCTCGGCCCGGGAAGGGGGGGCTAATAAAAATTTCTCGTCCTCGCCTTTGAAACCCTAGCGCACATCATCATCTTTTTCTTTGTCTGCGCCATGATCATTCTACTAGTTGCTCAAAAAGAAAGTAAACCAGGTCATGCAATCCCACAATAATAATTCAAGGAAAGAAAAACACTTCCAGAATCCATGTTGCCCGCTCGCTCGCCACTTACTTCCATAGTCATCACTCCTAGATATATATCCGCAAGGACTCATTCATTTTCTCTCTCCGCCATCCATATTATACAACAAAAAGAAGAAAAAATCACACTAAGAAACAGACATCAGACATCATCTCTCTCTCTCTCTCTCTCTCTCTCTCTCTCTCTCTCTCTCTCTCTCTCTCTCTCTCTCTCTCTCTCTGCATAATAACACCCGCATTACACCCTCCATTATCACACACAAACACACCCTATCTTTTTTTTCACTCT
>Ga0116228_10006253_pt1 | contig 10640 bp, 4 predicted proteins | sample S1TSphfallax_2_FD_89694 | JGI IMG/M metagenome (GOLD analysis project Ga0116228, IMG submission 89694) | Host-associated microbial communities from peat moss isolated from Minnesota, USA - S1T2_Fc - Sphagnum fallax MG | ecosystem: Host-associated > Plants > Peat moss > Unclassified | place: USA... | reverse complement strand
GTGTTGTTGGTTGGTTTGGAGGGTTGGTAGTGGGTGGGGTGGGGGGGTTGGGGGGGTGGGGGTGAGAGGTCTAGTGGGAAATATATAGATATACTTGGTGAATGATCCCATCCAATGACATAAGTTTCGTAATCTATATTTATTTAGTGGCGGGGATTAGCAACGTGACTTATATTCAAGGGTAGGTGTGATGTGGCAAATGGAGGTCTATCTAATAATGGATGGTTGGTGAATGGAGGTTTATTCAACAATAGCAAATTGACACGTCCAATAGTGGAGATATTGTGAAAATGAAATTTAATTTACTTTTCCTTTTTACAATGATGGCAATGATACAAAATAAAAATTCATCAATTGTAAGCAATGAATGATAATCATGAATGTTAATAAAACACCAACATGTGGTAAGAAGGGGCCTTTTGAGCAATTTTATTGAAAAGAAATTTAAGATAATGAAAGGGTATTTCACAAGGCCTTTTTTCAAGTCACATTCTAGTGACAAATCACTAGAAAAAAACATTAGTTATGCACCCCTTGGTATTCATAACATGGGAAATTATAAATGAAAAGCATGATAAGGTGAAAAAAATGGGGCAAAGGGTAGACTAATGGAAAAAAATGTAATAATACTTTTGTTTTGATTGTATTAACAATAGGATCAACAAATATAATGTTAGGGTTCAATGTGGCTTCTTGGAAAAAAAATTGGGTGCATCCCTACATTGATTAATAATAATGACACATATAACAATGTTCTGTGGCTAAATTCATTACCCTGATATATCCATGGGTATATAATAAGATAAACACATACCCTACTCAATATTTTTTATGACGAATTTTTGCATCATGACAACAAAAAAAATTGGAAAATTTTGGGAAAAATGAATTGGGATAAATTCAAATTTTTTTTGCACAAAGAAACAAATTTCAAAACCACAAAATTGGGGGCAAAAATAAACTTGATCTTACTTGTGTAGTAGATATTTCAAATTTAAATAATTTCCTTACTACCTGACCATAAAACTTTTCAAGTTTATGTTGTCCATTGAAAGCAAAACCATTTTTCAACCAATATTTCATTCAAGGGTGGCATTAGACATCTCATATGTTAACCTCTCAAACACTCATCACACACCAACATAATTATATCCCTTGAAAAATGCCCATGCAACATACATCAAGGGTTTGCATGGACAACAACTTAAGAGGAATCAATTCGGCCATTCACATTAAAAAGACGACATGGTGTGCAATTTTGCACATGATCGTTCTATGTTTAACCATTTTTGCCTTTTAACAATAATATTTTGAAAGTTAATACTTTTTTCACATCATTTTTTTCCCCCTTTGACCTTTCCCATAGCCTTAGTTTTTACTAACATTATTAATCCACGATTAACCTTTTTGCAATTTTTGATGTGAAATATTGATTCACATTGTGCCCATATGTATTACAACAAGAACATGGTCGATTAAGGTTGGAAGTTGCAGCTTGAAATGAATTAGGGCAATTCCACTTTTGATGTGGCCCACCAAACCTTTAACACTTGTTTCCTCCCCTTTACACAATGAAATGTGATGAAAAAACACCACCTAATTCCTATTTAACCCTTTTGGTGTTTAATGGCGTGGTTTTATTTTGCTAATCACATGGTTGTTGAACTAATAATGATAAGGAATTTGTCATGTTATATTTATTAAACCTAGTCTTAACCACACTTTCCTCCATCATATTAAACTTGATGCAGTCCAATAATTTGATTTTTTTTTGCCAAAATTGTTTGTCTTGGTTAAAGAAGTATGACATCCTTCACCCTTCACCTAAGTTTAAAATTTTTTGTCCAAAATATCATATTAAAATTGGCAATTTTGTGACCCTTTGGGTCATGTTGATTAAATGTTTCACCCATGCATATGATTTTTATAAGTTTTCATGTTATTTATATTAAAATTGTTGCAAAATCTACAACTTCCGGTTTTAACCTTTTGATAATTTCTTCAAAACTTGGAAAAGAATTTCACAACAAGGTTGAATGTCAACAAAGGACCTTGAACATTAATAGAAGTACCGGTGCCACCACTCTTGATGGTTGCATCACTAGCAACCGTGCTTCCATTAGCCAAATTGCTACTAAAAATTAATGTGGTCACAAATGAAATTGAGACATATGTCAAGGCCATAATATTTCTAATGATGGAAACATAATTAGGCAACTAATACAGTCACCATTTTTCAATTTAAACTTCATGGGCACATTTGAATTCATGATAATTGTCCATCAATAGCCCTTCCAAATGATGTAACAAATCCTTCCATGCCATGAAAGGTGTCAATAGTTAAGGCTTACACATATGTTGCATATCACACCAATTGTCACAAAAATTGGATAAAATCGTTCAATTCAATGGTGCAAACCACTTCTAAATATTGACAAAATCCCTAGGTGGCTCCATAAATGTCTTTCATGTCCCACAATAATAATGTTGTAATCAAACTTGGTAGTGAACCACTAGTATAAATCAACCAAAATGTAACCACTTCATTTGTGATTACATGCAATTTGTAGTTGTTTGCAACTAGGGTTGGCAGGATTTGCAACTATAAAATCAAATTCCAACTACTTTGATCATTTCTAAAACTATGTTGCAACTAATGAAATTTTCATTGTATTGGTTCAATGATTTTTACGTTCATTTTCATTCATGAATAGGCTTAATTGTCCCATTAGGGTAACTATGCCTATCATTAAACATTTAATGTATTAAAAGTCAGTGAATTTTTAAAGAATGTTCCTTTGAATTTCATGCCCAAGAGGAATTGTAGCCCTACTAATTTTGCACCCACAAAGAGTTGAATCATTGAAAAAGATGAAAAAATGAATCAAATGTGACCCTCCAAACTGGGAGGGTCAAATGGTGGAAACGAAAAATGATAGAACACTTGGAAGACTATTATTGAACACCCAAAAAAGTCTTTGAAAGTCGCTCTATTGCCTTAATGGTTCAATGATGATTTGTAGATCATAGGGTTGCATTCTTAAACCATTTTAAATCGCTTAAATTGAACAAGAAATGAGAAAGTTATGAGCATTGAAAGTAAGAGGGGTACAAGAGAAGAAAAAAGAAGAAAAACATGTTTTACATCTTGGAAAATCTTATTTTTCTTCTCACTCTTCTATAATTATTCCTTTGATTCTGTTATTCAAAGATGAATTGGAAAGCTCAAGTTAGCACTCCCATAACATTTTAAATCACTCAAAATGAAAAAGAGATGAAGAAGATGTTGATAAAATGTTCGATCATAGGTCATGTTTAGTCATAAGGTAGGCTACACTAATTGCAACACTAATGAAATTAGTCACACCCTAAAGGTATTATACAATGATTTAGTGGTATATTTTTATGTATGTAATAAAGTTATATTTATGATTATATATATATAGATTTTAATGTATATTAATTATGCACATGTTTGTATATTGTTCATATATTTGAATATGAAAATTATTATTTCAATTCTTTGCTAATTACTTGAATTTTTAATTTGAATCCGAAGATCGATTTTTCCATTTTGAAATTTTTTATTTGAATTCAAAAAAAAAAATTGATCTAAAATTTGTGATTTGAATTATGAGTTATTATTTTTGGATTTAGAAATTAATATCTCAATTTAAAAAATTATTAATTTAGTCTAAAACTTGTCATCTCAATTTTGAATATCATTATTTGAATTTGAAATTTGATAATAAAAGCTATAACAAGCAAGAGAGTAAGAAAAATAATAATGAACAAATAACTAGTTTAAATTAGGCACTATCTACTATAATAATTTAATGGATAATGTTATTATTGCTATTATTATTTTTAATTAAAAAAAATTGGTCATAAATTATATAAATTTAATTATTTCATATTATATTTTAATATAGTAAGACATGAATTATTATTATGAAATTAGGACTAATAGAAATGGAACAAAATATAACCATTTCATTTGTGACTACATGTGACTTGTAATCATTTGCAACTAGCTTTGGGAGTGTTTCCAATTATAAGATCAATTTTAATTATTTTGGTCAATCTTGTGATTATGTTGTGAGTATTGAAATTTTCATTCTATGAGTTGGATAGTTTTAATGATTATTTTCATCCATGAAAATTAAACTACATAAATTTATGTAATTTATAACATTTTTTGGTATTATCACACGAATTATTATGAAAAGACTACTAGAGTTGTGGTTTCAAGATTATTATTTCAATTATTTTTATTATTAATATATACTGAATATTGTAACAAATAATAGCTATAACAAGTGAAACAATAATAATAATAATATAATAACTACTTTAGGCTAGCTACTAGTTATAGTAATAAAATCAATAATAATCATTATGATTGATTTTATTATATATATATATATATACACCTATGAACTTTTATTACCTATAATAATTGATACAATTTGTAGCAAAGTTAAGTTAATATAACATGGGTAGTAGGAAATAATTACATTTAGTTGGTGACACTTACAACTAAAATGTTTAAATTTTAACATGTATCCTTTACATTCCATTGTTTTCATGTATATTGTATAAATAAGTGCACTACAAGTTTTCAGAGTGCAAGTGTCATTTAAGGGATGAACCAATGAAAAAAATTCAACACTAAAAGGTAAAACCCAAAGTAAAATAAGATTAATTTAAACCTACATGTTTAATCTTAATCTATGTACTTACCTCTTTAAGCCTATACCCTTTTTACTTATCCACATGTTGACATCTTGTTGACCTCAAATTAAAGAATCCAAATAATTAGTTAATTGTAAATGTTAAATATTAAATAGGTTTAAATGTGGCGTGTGTCACCAAATAATTGACCTTCAAAGGATAAATGGACACTAATAATATGCCAAGTGGCAAAAAAATATTTTGCCACATGTCATATATTAAAACCATACAAAATGGATGACGTGGAATTTTCCCATATTAAATAAGAACAACCCAAAATATTCAAGATAGGCTAGGGTGGAATAACATATAATAATTGAAAATAACCTAAGGTAGAATAACTTAGAGTGAATAACTTAAAATAATTGAAAATAACTTAAGGTATAATAACCTATAATAATTGAAGATAAGCTAAAATAATGGATAATAGCCTAGGTTTAAATCATTTTTTGTGGCACCATATGTGACTACCTAAATGTAGTCATATAAGTAGTTGTAAACCTTGGCAATTACATTATCCTACAATTGACCAATGCCACGTTAGATGGATGGTTATCCAAGGGCATGGACAAAAATTCCCATATAGCTACAAGAGGTATGTGACTATAGGTACAATTGGGTTCCATGTGGTGTCTTTTACGAACTTGCACATTTTTTTACAACTTGTCCTAGGTGATTACACATTGTAAGAATTGCAAATGTCATTTATGACTAAAATTGTAGTCATAAACTTACAAAATTCTTTAGTGGAATAGTTCGAAGCTCCTTGATATTGTTTTGTAATGTTGTTTTGTGATCTACCCTTGGGTTTTTAAATTCTATGAGTGACAAGCTCTTTCATCAACACATTGGAACTCCGATTGTGTTATTGCTATTTTGTTTTTATTAGTTGCATGTGTAAAAATAATGCAACAAAGTTCTTTGCATTGTATTTTTTTTTGAAATGTTGTTTTGTGAATTTTTCTTGAGTTTTTGGCATTGTGTGTGAGAAGCTTTTTCAAATCAATGCACCAATGTTGTTATTTTGACATATGCATGTGTGAGGTTAATGCATTAAAACACCTTACTTTGTGTTCTCAATTTAAGGTTTTATTTTGCAATCTCACTTTACAATTTTGTTTTATGACCTTGTGTTGCAAAATTGTTATATGCTTGGTTATGCCCTTAGCTTTTAGTACTAGCAATCTTGTGTTGCATTCAATGCCATCCATTGTAATAATGTTTTTGCATATACAAATTGTTATTTTTTTAGCGTGTTTTGTTTTTTTCTTAAGTTAAAAGTCTTGTTTGCATTAGATGTTTTTATGTTTCTATGTGTAAAGAGTTGTTTAATTATTGCATCAAAGCACCTTGCAAGGCATTTGATTTTGTTATATTAAACATTTTTGTTTAACATACATTGTTCTTGTGTCTTTGCAAGAGCACAAGAAACCATTCCATTAGTGCATTGTAGATGTTATTGAAATGTTTTGGATCTCCTTCATAAATTTGGATTTTTTTGTTGTTGTGCATGTTTGGTGTTCTATAGGGTCTAGAATGTCCTTATAATTATTTTATTATCAAGCCTTTTTTGCGGATCCCCTACTAATTTTAATTTCATATGTATCAATATATTGGAAATAAAGTAAAAACACAATCAAAGGAACCACCCAAGTGAGTGGACATTCTCAAAAATTGCATTTTTGTATGTTTGAAATATCACAATGGAAACATAATCATTTGAATTGACATAAATGTTTTTAGAATATTTTTCATTTCTTGCAAATTTTATATGTTCAAAGCTTGACATAAATCCAAAATGTTTTTGCATGTTCAAAGCACTCAAACTTTGAAAGTGGACAATCTTTTTTTTTTCAAATGTCCATTTTTTCTATTAAATGTACATAATTCCTTCTAAAAAATGGAGATGATTTTAACATCGATGATTAAAAGGGCAAAAGGTCTTGAACAAATGAAAATTGTTTTTATAACTGATTTGAGCACATTTGATTCAAATGTCTTTCTGAACTTAAAAATTATGGATTTTGAAAATGTCATTTTAACAAAAATTGTTCATATTTATGTGATAGAGGTCATGAATGCAAAATGTATTTATATCTAACATGTAGTGTTAAATTAGGTATTCAAAATACAAAATTTTAAGTTATAAACCAACACAAAAATGACATGTGTCATGTATAGTCCTTGGAAAAGGACTTTTACCTTGGCACCCCTAGCTTTTTTTTATTGTGTTTTCACCCAATATTGCTTGTGAAAAAGAAGTTTGGTGATGCAATGTGTAAAAAATTGAATAATTCTTTAAGACATCAACAAACTTTCACATGACTTGGAAAAAAAGGTTCAATTTTGAACCTTCATTTTACTTCCAAAATTTGATAAATAAAATTCAATCAACATTACAATGTTGTTTCTTTGTGTGCAACATATGCAAAAAATTACTACAAGTCATTTGCAGTTGCTTCCTTTTCATTAATTTCAATTTTCACAAATAGATTAATTTTTCTTGTGGAATTTGTTTGTTGTCGATAGTAATTAGCCTTTGCTATCGGTAAAAACCATGTTCATCACCTTTGTTAAGCTTATAATCGCTTTAACCATGTTCATCTAAATGTCATTAATGGCCTTATCTTTACATTTGAAATAATAAAATTGTTTTTCTAACATAGATTTTTGTGTAGGTTGAAATGTGAACTTTTTGCCAAATTGATCAATCAAATTGACTAGTAATTATTACTTAAATTACACGTTGTTTTAACCATCAACTTGTGTGTGGATGAATAGTTACATTTGACACCATTGCTACCAACAACTTTCAATGCAACATCTCACATACATTTCAATTAGCTTTGTTCACCAATTATGGTGTGTGGGCATTAGGATGTGTGCATAGGGGTGTTGAATGTTGTGTGAATTGGTGCATTGTTAATTATAATTGGCATTATAGTCTACATTGCAATGTGCATTGGGATGTCACATGCATTTCAATTTCGTTTATAACTTTTGTGAACATGGCAATGTTGAGTGGAGTAATATGCATTGCTAAAGGCATTTTTGAGGAGAGACATTAATTATTATTAAATCATTTTCAAACCCATAATCATCATATTTCATCTTTTATTGACATCAATTGTTTTTCCAATGTTGTAAATGTGGTTTCAGTCTTTCAAGAGATCCCAAATATGGGAAGGATTGATTATGGGCCTCTTCCTTATGAATTCTAGAATAATGTCATGAAAGGTTTTGTTAAATGATTGAGGAAGGTGAAGAACAACCTTGTCATGTTTGCCCATTGTCTAATAATCTTCATTTTGCCCAATTCCTTGGAAGTAGTCAAAAGTTTTCTTTTGAATATCCAAAAATTGATCCCCACCTATCTTTACACATAAATAGATTTCACATGCATTGAAAACAACCTGCATTTATGACAATGACAAAAAAAATTCCAATTAATTATAATTGTTTCAAATTAATCCCATGGGCTAACCTTACCTAAAAACATTACATGTTCATTTTTTCTCTCCTTGTGGAGGCCATCATTTCTCTATACTCCCAATTTGGTTGCCTTGGTTTCCTTGTTCATGCATTTAAAATGATGAATCAAAACTAATGTTGACAATTTTCTTCTTGCCCTTGTTTTTTTTCTTTGACACACCTCTTTTACTTGTGTCATTGACATGTTTTGTTGCTTAAAAAAAACCATCTAAACATAATTACTAATAAGTGTTGCATTATTTTAAATTTTTTTGAAGACTAATTGAAAATATGGACTAGTTGTAAAAGATGAATGCACTTGCCTTCCTCATCAATAGAATTGTTGTTGTTTTACCTTGAAATTCCTCCAAAGATTTCCATTTTGTGAAGTTCCATAGGCCATCCTCCTTTTATAATATCTTGGAAAATGGATTAGAGTTTGTAGTTCTTGGAAAGTGTTGTTTTGGAGAATGTTGATTATTGTCGACATTCTTTTGGAAAATGTTTATAGGTGGTAAAAACTTTGTGAAATGATTTGACAAGGCAAAAGGGCATTAGCGACGGTGAACAAAAAAAACCTCATTTATATGATATTGACAAAGTTAGAAGATACTAATAATGGCAAATAAAATTTTGAAACAAATTAGATTGTTTAACATCAAAACGTTAACTTATTGATTCATTTTCAGACCATGCACATAACATTTTTTTTGGGTCAAAAATTATAGATTTCATAATTTCTTTTTGTGATAAGTAACATTCCCCTAACCATCTATTTAACATTGTGTGACAACAAAGATTTTGCTTCAATGTTTTTGGTCTTCGTTAAAATTACATGTCTGAATAATATATGTTTCAATGAATAAACATTGATTTAACATTGATTTAACTCCAGATGAGAATGGACCTTAAGTGTTCCTCATTAGGGTAAAAAAATTACTTATATAACCATTTCTTCAAGTTAACAATTTATTTTTTACTAAACAAGTTCATTGTTCATAAAATAATTGTAAAATTTCAAAACTATCAACAATGTATCATATTATCACATTTGATTACCTCCAATATTTTGTAACAATGTTGTACTCTTGGAATATTATCTTCTATTCATTCGTTTATGGAATATTATGTTATCGTCAAGGCTTTCATCAAAAACAAAATATGACCATACCCCTCACAAATTAAATGGGGAAAAACCAAAATAAAAGACAAAATAAGAATACAACTATATTTTCAAGATGTTGTGCTTTTAAAAAAATCCATAACTTACAAAAATGACTACGACAATCTTCAAAAGGAATCCATACATAGTCTTCATGGATTTTACATTGCTTGCTTTCTTCATATCTGATAAATTTAGTGGAGTGAAATTAATACTTGAATTTTATTGATAGTCATTGTGGGAAAGAAATATGAAGAGGGTCCAACCCCTTCTAATGTGGCATACAATTTTTTTTTCAATCTAAATTTGTGTAATGCTCAATTATCAAAGATATGAAATGCCAAATTTTGTGAAAATTTTCCATGGTTGTATTGGTAATTGGTTAATTTATATTTTGCATGTAATTTTACATAAGTTAGTAAAGGTCTACATGCAGAAATGGAGAAAGGCCTTTGTTGTACCATGTGTGTTGATGCCTTTGTGCTTATAAAGTATGTGATATTTAGCAAAAAATAACAAAAAATCCTTTATAAAATTCCCACAACTCACTTTATCTTAATATAATAGTCATTCAATGTTTTTTTTAAGCTTGCTATCAAATGCCTTTTGGAGTTTTTGGAGTTGCACTTTATTTTTATGAAGGGTTGTTTTCAACATTTGCATTTTGGTTTACACACAAAATTAAAGTATTAATTTACTTTTGGTCATAATCATGTTGCTCATGGTAGCTTTTCAAATGTTTGTGTTGAACTTTCATTTTACTTTAGGTCAATAGTTGATATTCCACATGAGTATGTTTGCTTTCTACTTGCTCATTCCCTTTTATATGCTTCATAACATGGTTTTTGTTGTTGTATATTACTTAATGTCATGGTAACTTCATTGTTTTTAAACATGACACAGATAATCCATGATACTTTTCACTTGAATAACTATTGCAGAAGGACATAAGATTTTGTTTAGCAAATATTTGATGACCATTATGAAGCTGAACTTTTTAAAGTTAAGAAATAACAATGTCGTGGGAACATGACCACATGCATAACTTTCTAGGTCATAGCCCGTAACCCAATATCTTTTTAATCCTCCTAACCTTTCATAACTCTTCTCATGTTCTTAAAGTTGTTTTTTATGGCAATTGGATAATTACTGTCTCTATAGTTTCACTTCTTTGTGTTTGGTAATTGAATGGAGCATTCATCAACTTGTACTATCCAATGTTTTTTCCCCCTCAATTGAACCCTCACTTTAGCCAAATTTCATTAAGTTTTCT
>Ga0116228_10006251_pt1 | contig 10640 bp, 8 predicted proteins | sample S1TSphfallax_2_FD_89694 | JGI IMG/M metagenome (GOLD analysis project Ga0116228, IMG submission 89694) | Host-associated microbial communities from peat moss isolated from Minnesota, USA - S1T2_Fc - Sphagnum fallax MG | ecosystem: Host-associated > Plants > Peat moss > Unclassified | place: USA... | reverse complement strand
TTTTAGCACCAACAAATTCATTCAAGCAAGACATCTTACAATGTCATGATGCGCCCATTCTCATGGCAATTCCTTTAATCTTTTTAGCTTTTGGAAGTATTTTTGCAGGATACTTGGCCAAAGCCAGTGTTACGCCCCTTTTTGGGCTCTGCTGGGAGAGAGTATGATGTTTTGAATTTCTTTATTAAAGATTTACGCTTGCTCTCTTCCAAACCATACTACGATCTTCTGCGAGAACGCTAGTACTTTAAAACATTGTTTAACATTGTCTTACCTTGGTTTGACTAATCCTATTTTATCACATCATCCTATTAGGACTACTCATGAGGGTGAAAGCACATTACGATGTAATATTTTTTAAGACATGTGGAGTTCATATCAAGGCTAAAAATGGTAAATATATTCTACATAAGCCATATGGAAAGGCTAAACAATTTGTTTTTGTTTTTGAACTTTAATCAACATGAATTTAACATATGAAAATCTTATGTTTGAAAGATGATCATATTTAAACTATCAATTTCAATGAACAGAGGATTTTGGGTCCATTGACAATTGGGGTACCCAAAAGGAATATCTAATAGATAAAATACACACATGATAATTTTGGGTTTTTATGACATTTATTGCATTATGATCATAATGTATTTCATGTGCTTACAATTCGAATAATGTTATATTAAGAAAATAACTATATATTTAATATCATGTAAATATTTTTTTGAGTCCTTGAAAATAATTGTCTTGGTTGTTTCCATTGTGATATTTCTTATAATACATCAAAATGAATGTATTGAGTGATACAATTGACTTCACCTATTTATTTTTGGATAAACATCTATGTTTACATCTATGTTTAACAATGTTCATTGGTTTCATTTTATTATATTATAAACCATAATGTTTTTTTGAAGGTTGCAAAATTCATTCCAAAGGGTTGGGTGGTTGCAAGAATGAGCGGACCAATGGGCTAAGAAAGTTACCACTCCTTTAGTCCAAAACAAGGGTATTTTTTGTGGGTTAAAGTGAATTACAAAGGTTCTCCATTGGTTTCTTGGACATTTTTCCCATTTAATCAAAATCCCATTTAAAGGTCCCTACTCTTAACACATGTGCACAAGAATAATCCAAAAACCTTTTTTTAATAATATTTTATGAACTTTTGAAAAAACCTTACTTTTTTTTAGCTTGTTTAAAAGTGCATAGATAAAATCTTACAAAGTCCATCATACAAAATTTTCAAACTTAGTTGTTTTAATATGTTATCTATCGAACCAAAATCAAATCCCTAACCAATGCAGCATAAATGATTGAACCATTTCAAAATCCATATCAAAAATTATTGTCAAGATTAGGTTCATAATGTTTGACTTTGAAAGTCGATATCTCTTGTGTTTTTCTTGATTATATAAATTGAATAAATGAAATAGATACATATTCAAGTTGGCATTTTAAAACTAAGTCCCTATAAAATTTTCTTTTAATTTACCTATTAAATATGGTCATTAGAATGACAATCATTATGCATAATTTTTTAGAAAGTCCAAAAATTAGTCCACTCATTCTTGCACCCACCCATCTACATAAGGGGAAAAAAATTGGGCCATTTGGTTGATTGCTTATATTCGTTGCTTGGAATTTGTGGCTTAAAGTGCAAGTCATGTTGTTTATAAAGTTTATTTAAACATTTTTTACATTTTTGGATTTGAAAAAAATTATTGATGCATGACAATTATGCATTTGAATATTCACCACCATTGGATAGGAATTATATATCAATTTGAATTGTTGAATTTTTCTTAATTAAGTTTGCCCCATGTAAATTCTATTTTTGATAGATAATGGAAAAAACCATATATAGTCATGTGGTTGTTGAAGGGGTACCCCGATGGTGAATATAATCTTTTATTAAAAGATTACAATGTAATTCAAGTTACATTTCAATATTTTGGTCATCAACATCTTTCAAATTGTTCATTTTTGTATCACAGTTGAATCACATTGTATTCCATGCCAAAAAAAATCATCAATATGGGCATTATATTATTCATGTTAAATCCATACACATGTCTTTAGAGACTATGATTGGGTTTTGAAAATCCAAACTATGTTATGATAACCCAAAATCTATTCATGAAATTCATGCAATGTTGCAATGTCCTAAAGAATGTTACATTGTTGAATCCTATTCATATATTGATCATATTTTTTCTATGTCAATTATATTGATTTTCATTTACATTTTATGACACAATAATGTCATCATTAGCCTATAGTGTGTTTTCACCTAGGGTGAAAGCAAGAAAGAAGGAGCCATTGTTGAAGTGGACAATGTTTAAAACTATAGATTTATAACTCAAAAAATCACCATGTGAACACCATAATTCAAAAAATTAGAATAATGTTGAAAGAATGTTTTATATTTGCAAAGTTGTAATCACAAAAAAATAATGCAAATTTATGGTGTTTCAAGAATCCTTTTGTATATTTAAAACACTCGAAATAATGATGTGGAGATGTCATTTTATTGAAATCAAAAGTATTTTTTCCTTACCAAACATATGCCAAATGTTTTCAATTTTTTTGTGAACTCTAATGTACTTCACAAAAAGGTGCCACATGTGTTGAAGCATTTAAAATTCTTTTTATATGCACCTTATTGGATTCTGATTTTCAAAAGTCCTTAATGATTAAAATAATTTACAATCTGTGATGATCACGGTTCAAAACAAAGTTGTGCATTTGATAATTATAATATAGGTTTATTATGCATTAGTGATGTTTGGTTTTAAAAAATCTATATGAAAAATGCATATTAGATTAACACATGAATGCCATGTGTAAAATTCAATCCTTGGCACTTTAGTTTTTTCTTTTTTGCTTTGGCCCACTAGGGGAAATCACTCTTTGTATATTTTGTGGAACATGTGAAATAAAGGGGTATTTTGGGGGAGGTTATGAAATAATAAAATATTTATTAAAATTTGAAATTAAATATAATTATTATATATTTTAAATATATTATCATAATTCAATTTTAAGCACCCTTTTACATTTAAGTTTGTTTTTCCCAATAAATTGCACTATATATTATTTTGCACCTTGTTTGGGAGAAAATGGAAGTATCTTTCCATATGCTTTCACTTAAAAATTTTGAACACTTCAAAAGATAGTGTTGGTTCTATTTATCCCAAATGCACCCATACATATGTGTGGTGGAATATACATTATACCCATGTAATGGAAATTTCTTATCAAATGTTGCAAGCCCATTTGTGACAAAAATTCAAATCATGTCTTGAACTTAAGTCTCAAACATAGTTAGCGTTATTTTGAAAGGTTTCATTTGGGCATGTTTGCAAGCTCTTCCAAAGAGAATGCAAGGAAAAAAAAAGTTTATTAAGTTGATCTAAAATGAGTTTTACCTTAAAGTTCAACTTGTGAAGAAGATGGGATGCAAGAAGAAATGTGTGGGAGGGTTGAAGACATTACATGTATCATAAGTCCTCCCCATTGTTTATCATGAAAATGCCAAAAATTAAACCAAGTCTCCAACTCTTGAAATCCAACTTCATCATCAACCACCAAAAAATATCGTCAATAACGGATTGTTGCATATCAAACATTTGTTTCTTCCAAAGAAATGGCATTCTTGTATTCATAGCACAATATTTTGTGTTGTTCTTGCATCTTTAGCTTGATTTGTTGTTTTATCTATCCAAGGATTGATTCTACTAAAAAAACAAAGTTTTTTGTCTATCAACCATCAATTCACTTGGATCTCCACTACCATAAACAATTTGAACTACATTCCAATTGGCCCAAATGTCATTGGCCATGAATCCCTTAAAGTTCAGATTAGGAACACCATTTTTCGCCATCACCTTGTTTAATTTCTGCCACATGACACATTGAACCTCTGTGTCTTTAGATTACGTGCCACATATTGCAATCATCATCACCTTGTAATATGTAGAAAGGATCATATACATGACAAGCAAGTGTCATCCAACCTTCCATGTGTTTGACATGATCAAACATGATCCAATCCATTTAAAGGTCATTGCTAGGTTGTATCCGCTTCACTAAATCACAACCACTACCATCTCCATGTATAGACATCTTGAACATAAATATTTTCTTTCTAGTCTATTGCCCTGGAAAACAACTATCTTGAATGTAATCATAAACAATGTTTGTTTTGAGAACTAGAATGCTAGAAACATACCTTCTTTTCCCTAGCTAATGCTTAAAGGATGCAACTAAATTCCAAACATTGGATGAAAACAACGCTATGAACTTATTCATCATTTTGTGTAGCTTGTCCCCTTTTCAAACTTCCACTAACAAATGCTTGGAGAGAAAAGTTACTTGCAGCCAATGCAATGGCCAATGTGGTAGCCCCCAATGTGCAAGTTACCTCCTCCTGGACAAAGGTTTAACTTGTTCAACAACTTTTATGGAACAACCTTTTGCCATCGGATGATCATGTGTATTTAAATGAATGGTTGTTCGAGTCAAACTCTCATTCTTGTGCACGATGTAATACATGCAAACTACACACAAATTCACACAAAAGGGGGCATTATTACAAATTTTGCAAAAAGATGGATCAAGAGCAAAATGATTTCCTTTTAGGTCATGAACAACATCACCATTCCAAGTTGTTTCATTTCTACATTTGTTAAGAAGAAAGAAATCGCAGCCCTCATTTCAGCATTGCAAATGACTCAAACACCTAGCTCTTTGAAAAATAAAGTTGAAATTGTTCTTGATGTTAGTCATTTTAACTTTGCACCACACATGGCCATCATGCTTCCTATCCATTCTTTGCATCTTGCCAAATTAATTGTCAAGATTGACAATGGGGGGGGAAGTTCAAACAAAACATCACCATTAAATGTCATTGGAATGTAATGAACATTCTCATCATAGTTCAATTACCTCAATTCGAAGCTAACGTGCATAGCAAGTCATATTGCCTTGAGGCAATTTACTACTTTTAGGACAATTGGTGTTCCCACATAGGGAATGTGTCTAATGGAATAAGGGGAGTAGAAGCATAATGATTTTGATGGTTAGAGAAAGTTTGGAAACATTCCATCCTCATTGAAAAAATTGCACAAATCTATGAATGTAGATTAAAGATCAACATGGTGGTGAAGAATTCCCTATTTGATTTCCAGAAGATGCACAATGCCATTGGCAACAAATGCTACAATTTTTGGCATCAAAATAATATTATGAAAGCTTTTTAAAAGATTTTCCACAATGATCTTGAACCTTTTGACATTGAGCCTCCATTCCAAACCAAGGTTGCCAATGACTAAAACTTGAAAAATAGATTTAATAACATTGTTGTTGACATTGTCTGCATTGTCCTTGACATGCATAGTTATTAGATGGAAATTGAACATTGCACATAAACATTTTTCTATTACATGCGAGATTCCAAATTTGTGAACAAGAATAATGAACTCAATTTTACTCACAACATGAAATGTTGCCACAGGACATGGTCTCGATCATATCCTCTGCAGCTTGTAGATGGCCAGCAAGGCCAAGAAGGTCAACCATACAGGTGTAGTGTTCCGCTGCTGCAGGAATACCATAGACCAAGCTAATAGAATCAAAGTAGCACAAGCCTTCATACACCAGGCCTGCATGGCTACAAGCCGACAGAAGACAAACAAAAGTTACAAGAATATGAACATAATAAGACACATAACAAATTTGAGTGATATGGAGATGTTCTATAAAAAATGATGTCGTATGGGAAAACAATTGACAATTAGTGAAATTACAAAGGTAGGTTGAAAAAAAAAAAAATGTGTTCATCAGTTTGAAAAATCCATAGCAACAAGAAGAATTTTCAATGGAACATTTTCAGTAGGATGGAAGATATTCAATTGATTTGAAACAAAACAAAGATAAAAAGCCAAACCCCAAAAGAGGTTTGCATTCCTTATTATTGTTGGTTGACAATACCAAATTAAAGAAAAAAGATGTTGCTTGTTTTGAAAAAAGAACACATAAAATGGACATGTGACTCAATTGATGTTTAAGTTATAAAGAAGTAAATAGTTTGCACATCGAATACACTTTTGTTTGTTAGACTAATGAAAAGCCATACGATGTTTCATGAGGAAATCAATTCAAACTTCAAAAATTGAGTTCAAAAATAGGCTTACCATTTGAACTCAATTTGTGCAAAATACTAACTAAATTGAAATTAACAAATGCATGTAACCCCCAACTTCATAAAGACACAATTGAATGTATTGCAAGTAGCATGATACTATCCATATGATTTCTATTCATTGGTGTTTTTCCCAATAGGATAAAAATAAACCGAAAAAAATTAAATGCTATAGTCCAATTTTCATTCAAAATGCCACATTTAGTGGCTTTCATAATCATAAGATGGAATATAATATAGAATAATGCAAAATTGCACTAACAAATTTGTTGTGTTAAACTATGGTTATGTCATTTTCCATAAGAAGTCTTTCTCTCATGACACATACAAGGGGTTTTATTAAATTAAGTATAATAGAAAAGGAATAATTTCACATTACAAATTACAATCGAACGTAAAATCATTTCTACACATCTATATTATATTTATTTTGCATTGTGACAATATTTTTCCTAATATTATTTATTAAATACAAAGGCCATGGAATAAGTCTAATACATATTCTAGAATATATTCAAAAGGTTAATAACCAAATGACAAAGTTATGTAATACAAAAACCATTAACTACAATATTTTATTTACGAAAAAAATTTAAATTTATTTTTTAAGTTCCAATTCTAAATTCTACTTTAAATAGGAGAGTCATCATAATATAAATTTAAAAAATAGAATAGGAAATGTAAAATGTATTTGTATGGGGTGTTTAAAGATTAATATTCTAAACTATAGTTTACACTTGAAGAACCAAATGACATGTTTTATGAAATAAAAAATAGTAAAGGTAATTTTTATATTTATGAAACTAATTGGGAAATGATTTAGTAGGTAATACCTTTCAATAAAAGAATATTCAATAGGAGAAAAATATAAAAGAAAGAAGAAATGTAGGAAATATTTATCTAATATTGGCATAATATTATCTTGCATGCTTAAAGACTATACTTTTCCAATCTATTTAATAGCTAAACAACCAAATAACTCAATTTCTAAAATTTGAATAACATTAAAAAAATTTAACAAAAAAAATCAAAAAATGAGTTATCAATTCTAGTTGTAAATACTTTTAAATAGAGAATATTCAACAAAACAAATATCACAATTTTTTCTCTAATATTTGGATAATATAATCTAAAGTCTTTAAAGCTTAAAAATAATAGAATCTATGTTATAATGTATTGTAAAGCTGAATAAAAAAATGGTAATTTTTTTTAAATAACAAATAATGGAAATTTTTTATTTAGAAAATTAATTCGGCAATGATTTATCAATTCCAACTGGAAATACCTTTAAATAGGATAACATTGAAAAAATAAAATAAAGATGAAATGAAATAAATATTAATGTTATATTGGCATAATTTTTTTGGCATAATATTATTTCCAATGTATTTAATAGGTGAAGAACCATATAAGTAGGTTTTTGAAATTTAATTATAGGAAAAAAATATATTCCCAAATTAATTGGGACATGAAAAATATGAAATGTAAATATATTTATCTAAAAATGTCTACTAAACTCTATTTAACAACTGATTAACCAAATTAAGATTTTAAATATATATAATATTTTTTTATTTAGGAAATTAATTTGGAAATAAATTATTAATTCCATATGTAAATGCATTTAAGTAGGATAATATTAAGAAAGGATAAAATTTAAAAAGAAAGAAGGAAGTAAGCGACATTTATCTAATAATGTCTATTAGACTATATTTAACAACTGAGTAACCAAATGAAATTTATGAAAGATATGTTTAATTTTCTATTTAAGAAATTAATTTGGAAATATCTTATCAATTCCAAATGTTTATAATTTTAAAAGGAAAATAATAAGAAATGATAAAACTTAAAAAGAAAGAAGTAGATAAGGGATATTTATCTAATAATGTCTACTAAATTATATTTAAAAATTGAGTAACCAAATGAAATTTATGAAAAATGTACTATTTTTTTATTTAAGGTATTAAGTTGGAAATAATTTATTAGTTCCAAATGTAACCACCTTCAAATAAAAAAATTGAAAAATGACAAAATTTTAACAGAAAGTGACATGTAAAAGATATTTATTTAATATCATGATAATATTTCCTTGAGTGATTAAAGCTGAAAATAATATGAATGTATTTTACATTTGAAGAACCACTAAAATGAAACATTGTATAATAATCATATGAAATACATTGTGAAATGATTTAAGGCTCAATTGTAAGCAAATTCTTTTTAGGCACCTCAACCCACACATACAATTACAATTTACATAAATAGTTGCTAAACATGCTCACATAATTTGACTATGCGTAGTGAAAATTTTGAACAAAGGATTTTCATAGACAAGTTTGTGCTTTCATTTTCGTTCTTTCATAATTTTTCAAATGCAAGAATCAAGAGACCTTGAAGAAAACACAAGAACTCCAAGGCATAATAGAAGGAAAACAAACTTCAACTAGACAAATCTAAAGTAGAAAAAATAAAAAATGAAGATGCCACCACATAAGAAAATTCAAGTGATTGAGGACATGCGACAAAATTTGTTTTCCAATGACCCATGATGTAGTCTACCTTTCTAGAAATTCCAAAAGGGTAGTTGTAGCTTTGATTTTATTTATTTATATTATGTTGGGACTTCCAATCCCTTGTCATTTGTCCTTGTTTATTCTTTTTCATATTATATTTTCCAAACAATTGAGTTCTTTGGTTGTCAATATTTTTTGGGTCGTAAAAAGCTATATCAACATGGGTTCAAAACCAAGGCTATGGCATGAGAAATGGTACAAGTTGGAAAAATATCTTGGGATTCATGTACATGTGCACATGTGTGGGATGGAAGTGAATCCCAAACATTTTAATGTGAAAATCATTTCAAAAAAGGTAGAGTTTTGAAGTGTTTTGAATCTTTGGGACAAAAATGTAAGTAATAAATTAAATCCTAGGCAATACATTATTTTAAAGGTCTTGAAGTGTAAAAATCAAAAGTGGAGTTTTGAGGTGTTTTGAACCTTTGGGACAAAAATGGAAGTAATAAATTAAATCCCCAATATATTATCGTACATGTTTTGAAGTGTTAATATCAAAAGTTGATTCACACTTTGTAAGATTTGGAGTTTTGAGTTGAAAGTTATGGCCAAAAGAAAGGTCATGAGTCAAATTCACGATTTGATTTTTGACCATTAAAACCTAGGAACATGGATCAAATGACCTTTGATTGAGGTGTGCAACATGGCATTGGAAAGATCTTGTCGAAGATTACAACTTTGTAATTTGAAGGTTTTTCAATCAAAATTGAAATGGAAAATTTATGACCTTATAAAATCATGGGATTCATAACTTGGGAATTCAAGAATTGCACTTGGGAGTTGCAAAGATTTTAACCATTTTGATGCAACCTTCACCACCAATCAATAAATGTATTTATAAGGAAAAAGGGTGGCGTTTTCTTTCCAAGTTTGGGTCATGTGAGTGTAATGAGTCCAAATCAAGTTTGTGATTAAAAGTCAATTCCATTTGCATTACCCACTTACATTGTTTGGCTTGTGGAGGTGACTTTTCCATGAGATTTTTATGATTATCACATTGTCCTAGTCCCATTTCAGATTTTTTTGACATTTTTCTTTTCTAAATGCAAGGAGCGAGGGAACATGCCCCTAAGTTTTCCTTTTTTTCTCCTTTTTTTGAACATTACTATCAATTTAAAACTGTATTCCCAATACCTTAAGACAAATTTAAGGGCGTGACAAGTTCCAATGTTGGGAAATGTTTTTGTTTTTTCTCATAACATAAAGGGGGGAAAGTTGGGAGAGGGGAAGTTTTCATATGCATGAATTTTTTATTCCTTTGACATAGGGGATCAAATAACTAGATTTTGATTTTTTTGAAACTCAACTATATTATTGCATTATTGTTTAAATGATAAACTTGGTTATCAATTTCCCTAGTTTTTTTTTTTGTTGATAACACATATATGTTATGCATAAGGGTTGGCTTTGAAATGCCCAAATTAATAACCATTTGATATATTATCAAGGTAGATTTTTGTATGCAAAACTTAAACCCCAAAATTAAAAAATTCATTTTTGGTGTAGTTCTCATTATTGCCAATAACATTGATCAAAATTTGAAAGTTGAAAGAGTTCACCCAAAAGTAAAATTAAGATGGGAAAAGTCTAACCAAACAAAAAATGACAATTCAAAAAACTTGTTGGGATGAAACATGGAAGGGTACAAATGAATTTTTTATTTTAATTGGAGTAATGAGTGGGTTAGACATAACAACATACATTGTAGGAATTGAAATCACTCATGGAATTGACATTTGATGACACACTTTTGATCATCATGGAATTTCATTATAGTGACATGGTTATAATTTCACATCTAGGTTTTGGAATGCACCTCATATTATATGTTTGTAATATTTGATTCATTTAAAGTTTCAACTTACTCA
>Ga0116228_10006249_pt1 | contig 10641 bp, 4 predicted proteins | sample S1TSphfallax_2_FD_89694 | JGI IMG/M metagenome (GOLD analysis project Ga0116228, IMG submission 89694) | Host-associated microbial communities from peat moss isolated from Minnesota, USA - S1T2_Fc - Sphagnum fallax MG | ecosystem: Host-associated > Plants > Peat moss > Unclassified | place: USA... | reverse complement strand
TAAAAATAAAAAAAATAAATTATATTAATTTTTTTTAAAAAAATTTTAAAATTTATTTTATTTTTTTTTTTTTAAATAATAAAAAAAAAAAAAAAAAAAATTAGGAATTTTTTTTTTTTTTTTTTTATTATAAAAAAAAAAAATAAAATGAGAGAAATAAAAAAAAGGAGGAAGGGGGGGGGGGGGGGGGGGGGGGGGGGGGGGGGGGGGGGGGGGTATAGTTGTTATTGAAAGATGCAACATTGATCAACTCAATTTGAAGAAATAACCTATAAAGTTTTAAGGAGGTTGCAAAGGGGCCATGCTTAATGAAAAATATTGAATAATGAAAACAAAGGACAATAAAAGCAAACAAACAGTAAATTGTAAACCCTAAATTCAAATGAATTGAATGAAAAACGTGCAATATAAAAAAAATATTCAATTTAACTAAATGTAATGCAAAAATGATAATTGTAAAAATTAACTTTTACATTGTGCAATTGTTGTTTTGAAAGACCTTGGAATGTTGTTCAATGAAATGAACTGAAGCAGTGAACAATGAAAATAAAAGACAAGAAGAGAAAATGACCACTAAACCTTAGAGTTTAAACTTGACATTGAATTGAATGAAAAACGTTCAATAAAAGCATACAACGATATTTGATTCAATTGAATGCAATGTAAAAATGACGAAGGACTATAAAACCTTACCTTTGCAATTATTGTTTTATAACACCTTAAAGCCTTTTTGACATTTTGCAAGTCACAAATTGCAACCTATCTCAATTCCTCAAACCCCATCCCAAATCAATGAAACTTAGACAATAGTGACCATGCAAGTGTTGATGACAATGCACATCACGTAATGCACTAATGAATTTGGATTATGTTCATGCTAAATTTTGAATCTTGATGTGTTTTAAAGCTTGAAGGTGGGCATTGAAAACTTATAAGTTACTACTTGTTGGCTAGATGCATTAACCAATTCATCTTCAATGATTGGAGAATCAAAATCCACCTCCAACTTGCTAATTGAACAATCCTTTGCACAATGCACATTGAATGCATCCTAAGTTCTAACAATAACACAATTTAATGATGGTAGTTTCAATTGCATAGGTGGTGATGGTGAGAATGGCCATTTTGTATGCAACAAGTAGTAAGCGTTATGTAACGCTCATCCTCGTTTTGGTGAAGGATGACAACAATAAGGAAATATTGGCAACATGGGTGGCAAGATGGTGCCATCTAACAACTAGATAAGTTTCAAACTCATTATGTGCAATGATAGGCATTAAGGTTTAGGAGAAACCATAGGCCAAAAAAACCTTCTTGTGTGTGTAGCCTTAATTTTTCCCTTAGTTTTTATGCACAAATTTGTAAAAAAAAAATTCTAGATCAAAATCTAATGATATTATTGTCATTAAAGAATACATTAACAAATGCATGACAATATGAACAAATACAAACAGTCACATTAGAGTTTTAAAATTTATTATTGAATGTGATAAGTTGGTAAAAAATAAAAGAAAGAAAACATTCAAATATATCTTATACCCCCTCCTCCTTTGGACCAGTGAAAAACACCACGTTATAGAAAGCACATCAAATAGTGTTGTCTAAAAGTTGTTAGGTATAAAGCAAGGGTCCCATTGAGGGCATTATGGTTGTAAGCTCCCTATATGCATTTATAGGGAGCTTAAAACCATAATAGTGATAATGGGGTACATCAGCCTTTGATAAAAAGGTGTTGAAACTAGTAAATTGCTTGTTGAGTCTTACAAGTGTAATAACCCGCAAACAAGGCCTTTACAACTATAATGTACCACCATAGGGAATGTTCATAACTAAGTAAAATTCTACCCTGTAATTGCCCTAAAAACAATAGCAAAACAACATTTTTATGTTCATGTATTCACATATACAAGAATATGTATAAAAACTTATCTACATTCTAAAAACACAAATGCACATGTCCAAGTTGCATTTTCATTGGGTATCATGCAAAGGAATGAAAATGCATTGGCTATCATGAGAAAAGATGAAAATATATTTTTATGTTGGGGTGCTTTCCACTAAATAACACCTTTAAAGCCGAGTGTCCAAAAATAAATGCCCCTTGGCTTCACCTTAGGGGCATTTATTTCACAAATACCTTGTTCCTTGGGTGTTACCCTACTATAACTCCACATCCCAACTCCTTTTAATTAAGGATTGAAATTTAGTTCAAACCCAACTTGAACACTTAGTTCACACCTCACACCACATTCTTAGAATAGTCGGCTTCTAATTGGTCCTTGCCAATGTTGTTGGCCAAGTGAAAAAACACTTGGTTATGAACCTGAATATTGATAACCTATCAGCTAGTCATTGATTTTTTCAAAAACCAATCATTAACTTAATTGCCTAGTATTGGATCTTCACATTTTAATGTCCTACTTGGAAGTCTTAGTTATCATCCATGTAAGTTATAATCCTAAAACACTAAAACATATTTATGATTAAAATAAATATATATATGAAGATTTTTTTTCTTTAAAATTAAAAGGTCTTATAATTAGAATGGAACGAATAATATAATCAAGGATTCTCAATTTGGTACTTGAAAATTCACCCTTTTATCCATAAACATTGGTCATTACTCATGACTCAAAAATAATCAAATAAATTGATAATCAAAAGCATTATTTTGATAGTGAAATTGATAATTTAAAAAATACAAAAAAATACAAAATTACAACCTACCTGACTAGTTATTACCAACATTGTTGGTCCTTACCTTACAAGTAAAGTGCGGATAGAATTTTTCCAGTATGTGTGGAGGGCACCTTACCCTTATGAATAACAATGGGTATAATGTGGAAAAGGTAGTACAAGCTAAGCAATTAGAGAGCATTAGGAAACATCAAAAGTTTTATGGATCTGAACAATGTCTATGTGGTACTATATCTGCAAGGACAGAGTTCAAGCGTAATCTCTTTAGGCCTATTCATTTACGGTCTCTTGAAAATTGAAAACATTCGAATTTTTGGGATTGTTGTCTCAATACAAGATACGTAGGTTGTCATAACACGCACTTCACACTATAAAGTAGAGTTTCAACTTTAACTTTATTTCTTGCATGACAGTTTGAATGGGTTTCTAAAATGTTTCATGTTTTCTGGTTTAAAGTTTAGGTTTCCATGTTTGATAGTTTTTTTGAACCTACAGATTGTTGCAACAAGTTCCAAGATGACAGGTAGATCCTAACATATTGGAGGGAGTGGATGACCTCATGATCAAATTCATGCCTACTTTAATGATAATCAATTCTCTTTGATTTGCTTGCAAGTTTCAATAGTTCATCAACTTTCACTTTCTAAGCTCTAGAGTTTGATGGGCTTTCGGCATTGTAGTTTTTTGTTGCTCTTGTGGCCAACACAAACATAATTGGTACAAAACCTAGGTAAGATCTTCCTCTTAGTAATCTTTGAATGGTTACTGGAAAAAGTATTTCATTTGTTTGGTAGGAGGAGGTAGAGGTTAATTGCCTAAGGCTACCTAGATTTTTAGAGTGCAATGAATTGTTTTAGTTTGTTTTTCCAGCTTTTTCCTAAAAAACAGTTGTTTTGATAAATGGTGAAACACCTCTCAAACAATAGAGGAAATGGGAAAAATACCTTGGGTAACATGCCTTCCAATTACACTACCAAAATCAAAGCAAGTCTTTACAGTCTTGGGCGGTAGATTATGTTGTTTTCATGACCACATTATATGTCACATGGTCTTCCAATGATGAACATACACTTGAAATGGTGACCATAATGTGTTTGTTGAACATGATTTTTTTGTTTTATCATTGAATATGCTAAGTCTTAATGTCATGAAATGGCCTTTCACCCTTGCCCATTATGTCGGGTGTGTTGCCATGCTTGCCCTTGGTAGATTCACTGGTGCAACATAATGGACAAAGGCTTGACCATTCCATAGCACACGAATGTCAAATGTTTTCAATATCTACAAGGAAGATGAAAAACTTAGTAACATCTTGCTACCCCTTTTAAATCAATGGCATCTATGATATGTAGACAACATGAGGCTCAAGCTTTAAATTCCTAATATGGTTGATAGCCACAAATGGTTGGTTGAAAAAATTTAAGCCATGCAAGTGGCTATGTAAATTATGGAGCAGAAAGTTAAAACAATCTACAATCAACAATCATGTGTGGGTTGACATTGGAAGTGAAAAATGAATGAACCTGAAAATCACATCAAGATAATGCTTAGATATTCTAAAGGATAATATATTTGTGAGGCTTGTTCATGCATCCAAAATTATATGGTCTATGGCCGATGCAAGATGGGCTAAATTATGGAGATTTCTTTGAATTTTGGTGAGCTAAGCACATTGCTAGGAGATGGATTCCAAAATATTAACCAAAATAATGATTATTGTGCATAATAGGGCAAGTTTTGTTTTGATACTAGTGGTCAAGCCTTTGGAGAAGGTGCCCACCTACTTATATTGTAGACTTCATCAAAGCTTGCACTTGCATGTGTATATATGGTCAAGCTTGTGGATATTTTTTTTGGAGCATTAGTTAAAGGTATGAATTGTTCCAAAAGTGTGAATATCTTTTGTGTGAAAATATTTTGAAAGATCTATGCATCAAGAATGACATTTTCTAATCAATGTCATCCTCTCCTTCTTTTTGTTGTTTGACTATTAAATTCAACTTGACTTATAATCAACAAAATAAAAAATGGAGTGCAATATTTTCTTTACCGGATTGGAAAATGGGAATTACTTTGAGTATTTAAAAATCCCAACATATTAAATAATGTCAAAAACAATTGTGATTTTTTCACAAAACATTTTTAAAGGATTTTCAACATTGAATTTTAAAAATCTTTTTTCATCATTCCTACACTCAACAATATCTTCCTTATATTCAAGATTTTAAAAAAAAATTATGTCTTAAAATAATAAATTAAAAAACCAAATGTGCGACCTTTAATGTTGAAAATCTATTTGTATGTTTATTATGTATAAAATCAAAAAGTACTTCAACTCCTTTTGTTAGCTAAGGATATGATCACTTGACTTAAGACTTTGATTGAACTTTTTTGCAATTTAGGTGTTTTTCAACCATAAGAATTTCACTACATATGTATTGGTATTTTTTTTGCAACAAGAAATTCAACTAACTAGTGTGAACTCGGTGCATAATGCACCCCGTCGATCCCCCCCCACCCAGTCTTTCGCATTTCCCACTCCAGTTTTAAACGGTGACGAACTCTTTTGGGAATAGAAATTTCATGCAGCCAATGGAAGGCACAAGGGTGCACTCAAGGTGCCTTGCTTTTATTCCTTTTAAATTTTGGGAGGAGGGGCCAGGGGGGGTGGGGGGAGGGTTTCTTTTTCATTTTTCTTTGGTTCCCAATGTGTTCCCAACATAATATTACAATGTGTTCTTTCTCACTTCCACCTATTAAGACCCCTATAACCCCACCCCCACCCCCTCCCCCCCTCCACGAAAAAAATAAAAATCATGACCAGATGCTCCACTGGGAACGGGCAGTGACTGGAAGAATCTTCTAGGCACTGCCCAATTTTTGTCCACACAGACAGACAGACACGTCCAAGAAGGCACGTTGAACATGAAAACCACACCTTGTTCACACGGATTCAAAATATACCATCCCGGACAGACTGACAGACTTACTGAATTAATATATAAGATTTAAGAAAATGCCTAATAGATTTCTATAAGAAATCAAATTTTCCGCGTTATCTTGCGTAGGAATGAATTTATCTCTAACTCAATAGAAGCCTTTTTTCACCTCACTATATTTTTCTTGACCTTACATCTCTAGCTTGGGTCTAATACAAACCTTGCACAATGCATAGAACTATGCATAAATAACCAATGATCATGCAACTTTCTATTTTATTTTATTTTATTATTTTATTAATATTTATTTTGTTGATAAAATTTCCATCCCATTAAATTTTCTATCAATTGATCCTTTGCTCATAAACTTTTACCAAAATCCACAAATTGAATTAGTGTAAATTTTGTAGGTTTTATCACCTTCACAATGTTACCTACCATTTTCCAAAATTGAGTATTTAAAATGGAACATTCAACATCTCCTTTTCTTTGAAAGATAACCATTATTTTCAAATGATGATCAATAGAAAACATTTGCACAATTTTATATTTATATTTAATTTTAAGATTTTAAGATAACTAAATAAATCACAATGTTGGTTGATAGATATCCATATCTTTCTTTTTGAATGCAACATTTCAAAAAAATTTACAACCTTTTTTCATTGGGAAGTTTTGATATTGCCATCTTTGAAGGCATTAGTAGAATTGCAACTTTCCATTTTACATCCACTTATCAACAAAAGCTCTTTCAAGCTAGTGGAAAGATGAGGCTTTAAATTCTTTTTCACAAAAATTTACATTCTAATTCCCAATATCATCCATGTTAGAATTAGTTATCAATTGAAATATGTTTCTAGAGGTTGTGAAATTATTTAATAATTTGAATCTATATTTAGATGTTTCAAAATCAAACATTAATTAAAATATGTTTTCAAAGGTTTCAGATTTAAAGTTCAATAAAATTGAAGTTGAAATTTGAACAAAGAAATATTAGTATTGAACATGATAACACAACAACAAAAGAAAATTAAATCAAATTATTTTTTATATAATTATATTAATTTGTTGGTTAATTGAATGTTTTAAATATGCATGGAAGTATCAATTTAAATGAATAAAAAACAAGTAATATATGCACAAAACTAATTACATAACCAAAAATTTCAACCTTCAAATGTTTGCAAGGCCTAGATTGGCTATTTAATGTTCACATTTTTTTATATACCTATTTATGTAAATTAGGTAACTAGGAAGTTTTACATTAATAGAAAATAGTCTTGTTATTGTACCATGGTTTGTGGCACAAATGTGACATATTTAAAGATATTCACAAAGGGAAGAGGGTTGAAGGTGAAAAGTAACAATTTTCTCATTAAGGGGTGAGCTCAAACTAAAACAACACCTAACAACAAGAAAATACATTAGTATTTATTTGGGCTCCATGTTGCTACACATTACCATGGCCATCAACTTTTGTATTATTGTGGTGGATGTTTGGGGAATGGATATATTTTTATTAAGAGATGTGATTACCTTAACATTAAAAATATATTTCTTAGTTCTTTGAAATTTATGAAACAAAAAACTAGGGCAATTGGTAATTGATATATATTGATTGTAAATGTTTTGGAAGTGTTTGATTATAGTATTTAATGATGATATTGGGTCTTATTGGTATGACATTGTTAAGGAGGTTTGTAAATGTTAAATTTTATAAATTGGCGTGTCTTTTAATGAAATTATTAAAACTGATTAAAATGCTAATCAGTGGATGCATCATAATATCTTTTTGAATCCATATGACATTCGTAAGGGATATATTTTTGATATAACCAAATTTTTATTTACAAATTTTCATTAGAAAATTTTAAAAAATATATATATATATATATATATATATATATATATATATATATAAAATAAAATAAAAAATATATATATATATATAGTTATGATGACTTTCATTCCTTTATTATTTAAAGGAAAAGTGTTAAGAATTGAATTTGTTTGTGGACATTGTTTGTCTTATAATGTATTTTATATCATTAGGTATTGGATATTTTTTATAAGTGTCATTTGCAACAATAGTGTAACATTTTTGTTTTGATGTTTTTGAATGGACATCTATCATGTAGCAATTTATGGCATTTCATGATTCATTACAAGGAACTATGTATGTTGTAGTATTCTATGGATCATCAAATAAGTTGGTATCTAAATTAGAAAGGAAATGTGTTTTTTATAGACTAGAATTAGAATTTAGAATATTTCAGGTTTGAAGGTTTTCCAAAAAAGTTGTATATTGAATGTTTTGTTTTGTCTCAATTTTTTTTGTTAATATAACATTATTTGGCTTAATGTAATTTCTCATAGGCTTTTATTTATAACATTTTTTTGAGTTGATTTTATGAATGTAAAAACTAGTTGGATGTTTATTGAATATAATGGTGTGTCAGTAATTAGTGGAAATTTAAAACAAATTCCCATGAACATTATGTTGATTCCTCCAAATGGTAAAAACTTAATTTTATTTTTTGTAGTTAAAGTGTATTGTGGCAAGCAAAGTGCAACCTACCATTGATATTTTGTCAATAATGATGAATGGAATATTGAGCCATATGTCTCTGATTATGTTGGGTTTGGTTTGTGGTGTGTTTATTAATTGAAAATCCCAATAAAAAATGTATTGTTATTCCATTTATTAATAATGTACATTTGTAGTGTATGATACAACACAATTTTTTTGTTGACTTTCTATTGTTAGAAAATTATCTTGGATAACTTTGGTTATTTGTGTTTTTCCAGTACCTATAGCACCTCCTATATATTGTAATATTTGATTATTTGTTGTTCTTTCAATGAAGTTTTCAAATGAAATTGTTATAAATTTTTAATTTGTATATTTTATTATGTTTTTAATGGATAATGGTGAATAAGAATTTATATTATCAATGAAGGTTTTTTTTTTAATCGTTTTCAATATTACATTATTGCATGCCATTAAATGGTAAGTGGTGTAGCTCTGGTTGTGAATTTAGATTTACATTTGCATGGATTGCTTGTTAAATTTTACTAAATTTGTGTACATTAATCCAATGTATGTATTTGTAATTTTTCATGCACATTAAAACATGAACTTGGTTTTCCAATATTACATGCACAACACCAAAACATGGGATGCATGAGTAAGATAGTTTGCAACTAATGTCCAAACATAGTCATGCAGTCATAAAAAACTTTAGTCACAACAATTTGAGAGTAAATAGTCATGATTACAAATAAATGACCATGATAATGATTGCAAATGTGATTATAAGTGATTATGATTCAAAATATGACTATAAATATGATTCAAAAGAACAATAATTAGAATATAAATAATAACCAAATTATATATGAGGTTTGTCAATTATAAAAAATACCGTAAAATAATTTTAAATTTTATGAAGCAATATTCATTTAAATTTATTATAATTATAAATCATAAATTCGCAACATGTAAAATTTATAAAATAACCTTTTTAAAAGTATGATTAAACATTAATTTTTAATTATCGTTTTTATTGCATAATATTTTTATATTGTATATATATTTAAAACATATTTCAATAAATAATTATATACATATAACACTATGTATGTATGTATGTATGATATTAAATGTATAATTTTTAATAATTATAAAATTATAAAATTTTGAAATTCAATATTTAAACTTTTTATATTCAATAGATATCATATATATATATATATATATATATATATATACTTATATAATAATAATATTTATTAGTTAATTATTTTATAATATATCATGCACATGTTAATATTCACATACATGTATGTGTATATAATATATGTATTAAAGTTTATTATGTATTGAAATATAATGAATATGTTAAAAAAATTTAAATTCAAAAGTGATTTTCTATGTAAAAATTCATTTAAACTTTTTAAAACTAGTGCACATATGTAGATTATTCTTTAAGGTTTAAATCCATAATCATATTTTCATTTGAATAAGTATTTTAAAAATAAAAAATAAACTTTTTGATTTTTTTACATTCAAACATTAGAATGTGATAAAGTGTGGTAGGTGGATGGCAAAGGCCTTGAATATTTCCCAAGAAGTCTAAGGTTCAAACCTTTACCCCCACCAAGTTGACCACATTGACCATAGTCAACATTGGTGGATGTTGATCAATTCTATATAAAATGCATGTACAACTTTAATATTATTTGATCATAATTTATATGGTTGTATTTGCATTGTATATGAATTGTATATGAATTGTATTCAACCAATACAATACAATATTCAAATAATTCAAAATTAGAATATGAATAATCATTTTGTAAAATCAATGTGCAAAAATATATTTAAATATATTCATATATTAATATAAAAATATAAATGTATAATTTATATTATATAAAAAATTTATATGCACAAATATATGTACCATATATATTGTATAATATATATAATATTTTGTAAATGCCATGGTAATTAAAACTTTTACCATTTTAGTAATTGGTGTCATTTAAATTGAATCACATTTAACCACAAATGGCATTTATGATTACATTTAACACCTCCACACCCCCTCTTTCCCCAAGGAAAAAATGATGCCCTTTTGGGTGCATGTTCAATTGTTCATTGGTTGCATTTAACTTATATTTCTAAAAGTGATTATCACCATTTCCAATATAAGGGTAAACCCATGTTTGAAGTGAACTTTAACATGAATTTGTGAGATTTGTGGGAAAACTTTTATGGTTTTTATTCTCACCCAAGAAGTTTGTTACAATAATAATTCAACCACAGACATCCACTAATTCTAGTGATAACAACCTTGTTATATTTATTACAAAAATTAATTATTTTATTATAATATTTTTTTCACTTTATATTTCATATTGTGACATATTCATTTCTCTTTTCTTTATTTTACCCTCCACCATTTTTATCTTATATTTTTTCTTTTATCTTTTTTTCTTT
>Ga0116228_10006248_pt1 | contig 10642 bp, 8 predicted proteins | sample S1TSphfallax_2_FD_89694 | JGI IMG/M metagenome (GOLD analysis project Ga0116228, IMG submission 89694) | Host-associated microbial communities from peat moss isolated from Minnesota, USA - S1T2_Fc - Sphagnum fallax MG | ecosystem: Host-associated > Plants > Peat moss > Unclassified | place: USA... | reverse complement strand
AGCGACACTTCAAGTACTGGTAGTCCAGAAAGCGTACCTAGCCAGCGACAGTTTAAGTACTGGTAAGTCCAGAAAGCGTACCTAGCCAGCGACGGTTTAAGTACTGGTAAGTCCAGAAAGCGTACCTAGCCAGCGATAGTTCAAGTACTGGTAAGTCCAGAAAGCGTACCTAGCCAGCGACACTTCAAGTCCTGGTAGTCCGGAAGGCGTCCCTAGCAAGCGACACTTAAAAGTACTGGTAGTCCAGAAAGCGTACCTAGCAAGCGACAGTTTAAGGACTGGTAAGTCCAGAAGGCCGTGCCTAGCAAGCCCTTAAGTGGACTTGGAACTAGAGAGCAGAGGAGCTTCACCGTCAACAGGACTCACTCGCCATTGCACTTCGTAGGTATCAAAATCGCAGCCTCGCGGCGGTGACTTGCTCTTCTTCTTAGTGAGAAAGAAGAGTGGGTGCGAGCAAGAGAACACAAAAACCCAAGTATTCTTCCGAGAGAATCACAAGACAACTCCTGAACAAATTGCGGTGGTCCTTTAGTCCTTGCCATAAACCCTAGCAACTCGAGCTCCCTCGGCTCTTGTCGCCCACGAGATGGCAGACGACGGGGAAGGAGACTCGCCGCCGCCTTACACAGATCGCGAGAATGGAGACAGAAAGCGCTCGGTATGTAAATTACCCTTTTGGGTTTTTTTTTTTTTTTTTCCTTCGTGTGTTTTCTGCTCTGCTTGAGTGTTAAGTTCCATTCTCTTCATGGTTAGGGTTTTGATGCAGCCACTGCCTTTTAGGAAAGTGGTCGTGGGATTCACAGTCGACTCTCTACAAGGAGTTTGCATTCTAGATGTTTCTTGTAGTCGTCAACATGGCTGCTTAGGATGGGGGGGTGGGGAGGTAGGGGTTTGTCGGTTCAAAGAGTGAGAATTCAAAGCGTTTTTTTTTTTCTTTTTGTTGGGGGTTCTAGAGGGGGAAGATTTTGAGCAACCATTATGGCAGTGATCAGAAAGAAAATTGTCCAAGTTTGTGAGGGAGGTGCTTTTGATGAAAGAGTTAACATAGGTAGTAGTCACACTTGTTGGCACACAGTGTGATATTCCTGTTTGTTTGTTTGTGTGTCTGTGTCTTCTATTTGGTGTGGTTGTTTCAGTCCCAGGTGAAGGATCCTGCTGTTTTGTACAGTTGCAAGTTGAAATGAAATCAAACTCACCCTCACAAGGTTGTTGCTACTTGCATAAGGATACTGTTATGCCTCTGGAGAGCTAGCTGGCATGATGACTGATTCTTCCCTGTTGCTTGTGGAAATGTAGACATGGGACAGAAACTTGTTGTGCAGTTTCATCTATACACTCCAATAGGCAGAGCTGGTGAAACCAGTAGGAAGTGATGGCAGCTTGTCACTGCCATTTGTGATGAAGGCGATGGTCCTATATGGTCTTCTTCTTTTGAGTTATGCTCACTAGGTTTCATGACTGCAGTCATTCTTGTTATGTTTTTTAATGGTTTCATGTGAAGTTCTTTTAGATTGTGTTTGATGCATTTCTGGAGTTTCCTCTGCAGTCACATGGTCTGTTTACTTTTGCACTATACTTTATTGTCTCGTTCACTCAAATGAGCAGCTGGGTAGTTAGGAGGAGAAGGAGATTGACTTCTGTTTCAGGAGTGTCATGTGATGATGGATTGTTATCTGCAGGGAATCTGTCATCTTGTCAAAAGTAGACATGTTTGAATGGTCAAAAAGGGAAATTGTTGTTAGAATCTTCTCATAAAAGTGCTGGAGAAACCCCATGAGGTCGGCTTCTGAATCACTGTTTGAGCCCATCATCCTTGGGGCAATTTGTTGAAGTAAGATCCTAGCAGAGAGCAGTGGGGTGTGAACTGAAAACAACTTACAAGGAGGCCATTTGTGGAATGTTGGCTTTTAGATGTTGATCTAGCATCCAACAAATGGAATTTGCCTATAACATGGTGTTCTGCTCCACCAATTACACATATTGATCAGTTCAGCTGTTGCCATTTTTGTTCTTGGTGTACTTGAGAACAGCACTGGTGTTGTGGAACAGATTGAAACGAACAAGCCACATGAATGCTGATTTCAATTCAACCCTTTGATTGTGCCTCTGTTGAAGGTTTTTCCCCTAAATTATAAGTCTTTGCCTGTATTTGTTCCTCAGTTCAAGTCAATAGCTTTTCCTGACTTTCAACTCTAGCAAACATTTTAGAGCATGGTTTGCAGTCATGATCCCTGCAGTGCATGCCATAAGTTACATTTTTTATTTTTTATCTTTTGCAGCACTCATCTCGGGAGCCTGAACGAGACAGAGAGAGGAGTCGTGACAGGGATCGAGACTGGGATAGAGAACGTCACCACAGAGATGACAGAGAGCGTGATAGAGACAGAGGTGACAGGGACCGGGAGAGCTATCGCAGTCATGACCGTGACAGGTTAGTGATAGCAGCCAACTTTTTTTGGTGTCTTTAATGATGTGGATTTTCTGTTTTGGTAGCAGAGGCCTGGCATCTTTAAAGCTTCTATAAAACTGCCTTGATATCAAGGGGATGCTACCCTAGTCATCCCCTGACTAGGGGTGTCCTATCTTTCCTGGTTTTCAGCTACTAAATTAGGACATTGCTTAGCTTTGCAGTTCACATCTAAGGGGTCTACATTGACACATCTTCTGTGATTCTTCTACATGGTTCAAATCGTGTGTTTCTTGATTTCAGTAGGCGCTCTCGAGACTATGATCATGACCGAGACAGAAGGCATAGACACCGATCCCGTTCAGACTCCCAGGGAAGACGACGGGATCACTCTCGCTCTCGTTCACGGTCACCATCTCGTGATCGGAGGAGGTCTGTTGCTTCTACTCTGAGGTCGTTGGAGATCAGATTCATAATCATTGTCTACATCAACTCTGGATATTGATCTGTTATGGTTGCTTTGTGTTGAGCTTACTTTGTTTTGGGTCCCCCTCCTGTTGTTAGAGGTGGATGCTTATGAATTGCACAGCTGACAGTGTTTGGATCCTCCGAAGGTGGTCAAAATGCCAGAAAAGTTTAGAGTTTGCAACTTGGTGGGTGGTGGGGTTTGAGTTCTGAGTCTGTCAGCCTCTGGTGTTGGTTTCTTGTGGTCTATATTGTGGGGATAACAGCTGCAGACTGGAAATACCACTACATTAGTTGCTTTTGACATGAGTTTAAAGTCATAAGCATTCAGGGGGTACAGTGCACTGGTATCAATCATGGGACACTCCTTAGGTGGAACTAATCCTGTTGCTCCCATGTTTGCAGCAAGCGCACAAGTGGGTTTGATATGGCACCTCCAGGTGCAACTGTTGTGCCAGGTGCTGCAATTCCAGGTCTGTCCTTTCCCCCCTCTCACATTGGCAATATGAAGTGTCACTGGAATTAGTTCAGTCAGTTGACTTGTTGTACATGGGTTCATACACATAACCAGCCTGCTGGTATAAGTCACAAAGAACGGTGACCTGCCTATTTGGGAATTTAAGAATATGCATATGATCATCTCCTCTACCACCCTGATGTTCGAACAATCCCTTGAAATGAGTTTTCTCATTTCTCTGCCTTTGCATTGCTATAATGGATTAGAGCAATGTGCTTAGATTCACTTTTGGGGGGTAATAGACCCACCCAATCCCCATGTTTTCTCTTTCTAGGTGTCTTCACTCATGTGCAAATTTTGTGTTATCTGGCCAACCTTTTGGTTTGCAACAACAATCAGAGTGCAATTTCTTAAGCATTTGAGCTGTAGCCGAGATAGGTAGAAGGCATGCATTATTGTGTTCCTCATTATTTGAGACCCTGCAACACGTGCACATCAGCTAGTGATTGTTACACCTTTGTCAAGTAGGAGCACTTAGTGCGGTTTGTTGTCCTACCTTTGGACTGACACTGAGGAGGACTGTTTGCTGTTGTTTGCTTGTTGTTTTCTTGTTGTTTGTTGTTTGTTGTCTTTGTATGCTTCGTGGGTGCGAAAGGCATCACACAAGACATATACCCTCTTTCCACGAAGCGCATAGGGTGCCTGCCAGGGTGTGAATGGTCGACAAGGAAGTGATGGATTACCTGGTGTTGGTGGATCCTTTCCCATCTTCATCCCCTCCCAGAAAGTTGTGTCAATGCAATGTTATGCTCTGGTCCTGGTTTAGGCTGTTTAGTTTGTAACATTCATGGAAATGTCATTGTTATCCATGTGGGTGCTTCTTCATGAATTTATCTAGGCATATTGGGAACTGAAAATTGCAGCAGTTCATTAATTCTAGGTTATTTCTGAGATTAGCGTGTTGTTGGTCCTACTGTCTTCTTCCTGACAGATGTCTGCTGGTAGGCTACCCTTGGGTTGAGGGAATGTAGCAGCTCTCCATTTTCAAGTACTTCTTTTGAAGCTTTGCACATGGACGGATATACAAGTTTTTTTAATGATGGTTCCTAGATCATGTCTTCTCATAACAGAGGGCAGGCCAAGACAGAATGCTATCACATGTCAGTTAATGAGTTACTCACCGCAGATATCAAATGAAATTTCAGTACTTTGATTGTATTGATCTTATCAGCTGTGAATGGGGAATGGGGAATGTCTCCTTGAGATATAGTTCTTATGATCATGATTCCCAGCATCTTCCCCAATTGAACTCGGGGTCTGTCTCTTTATTGATTCATGAACTGCATTGGGTTCATGTCAGTGTACTCATTGTAGATGATTATGTTGCAGGTCAAATTCCAGGGATGCCCCAATCAATGCCAGGAGTATTTCCTGGAATGTTCCCATTTGGTGGCACACAGGTAAAATGTTTGTACTAGTTGTGCAGTATCGAAATATTTAAACTTGGATATGTCTCAGGGTGTCAGGGCAGTTCAATATTTGGCAGTTCAATATTTGGCACTTCCAATGTTGTATGCAGTCCCTCTAAGTTCTGGGTCACAGCAGCCCCACTTATCTGCAATAATTTCTCAACTTGCTGTTGGTTGACAGTTTGGAGGCATGCCTGCTATGCCAGCACAGGCCATGACGCAACAGGTGCAGTGTTGTTCCCAGAAGTTAGACAATCTGCATTGTTTCAATTTTTAGGTAGTGTATACTATGGTATCACTGCAGCTTGCATTTGTAGGATTATTGCAGTAGTTGCAGCATAGGATGGGTGGGCAGTGAATGGCAATGCCAAGATGCATCCTATTGCAAATGTGTTCTTGTTTTTTCTTTCCATTTTGAAGCTTCAGAAGATCATACTTGCCTTACTGCTTTCTGGACAGGCTTTGAGCAATGACATGTAAGTGATTGCCTGCAGGCTACAAGGCATGCACGTCGAGTATATGTGGGGGGCCTCCCACCAATTGCCAATGAACAAGTGGGTGCTATCTCTTTGCTGCTTGATTTAGGTTGAGATTTCTTTGGTTATAGAGATATTGCAAGATGTATCAGCATTTGAAGAGTACTTCTTTGATGATTGTGCTTTCTGGGTTTTGCTTGCTAGACAATTGCCACTTTCTTCAGTCAGGTGATGGCTGCTGTTGGAGGGAACACAGCTGGACCAGGCATGTGCATCTTTCATATCCCTGTATTGGTCTGTCATCTTGCAATAGTCCGTTGCTTGTGTGTTTTTCATTTTGCATGTCTCCTTTGTGTTCATTCCCTTCATGTGAGCATCTATGGTTTGCTCTTGGTTCATTTCTCATGGTCCTGTTGAATCGGTGTTTGAGGTGTTTTACTGCACACTCACATCCTTCAATTGGGGAGGCTCGTGACATTTTGATACAAAGGAGTTTGTAGCTCTTGGGAGTTGGAATCTATACCATGTTGACGATACCACTGGTAGAAGCACTCTGGGCTTAAGGAACAATTGCTCCTTAGACCTCTAGGGGTCCAAATCAATATAGGGTGCACCTGTTCAGAGAAATGATGGATCTGGCCTGGTGCTACAGGTGATGCTGTTGTGAATGTCTACATCAATCAAGAAAAGAAGTTTGCATTTGTGGAGATGCGGACTGTTGAAGAAGCTAGCAATGCTATGGCTCTTGATGGCATCATTTTTGAGGTAGATATATGATTTTACTCCAGTTTCAAAGTTGCTTAGATCATGGGTTACAACAATAACTCCTTAACATGTCACTTTTTGGCTATTGAGATTGGGTAGTACAATTGCCATCTTTTTTGTCATCTGCAATCCTCCAGGTGGTTGTCCCATGATCCAAGACTTGATATATATGAGGACAAGAACACTTATGGGTCATTGTGTGACTTCAACAGGGTGTCTCTGTGAGGGTGAGAAGGCCAAGTGACTACAATCCTTCAATGGCAGCAACTCTTGGACCAAGTCAACCTAGTCCACATCTTAATCTTGGAGCTGTTGGCCTAACCCCTGGGTGAGTAGTTACATACTGCTTGATCAATTCATAACTTTCAACCTACAGTGACAGTGGAAGAGTAGTCGGATGTTGCAAGATTGTCTTCTCAAATTTCTTATTTCCCGTGTCCTTGCCTTATTCTGGAGTTCATGAAATTGAAAATTGAAGATAGGAGTTTCCATTTCTACATAGTGTGTGAATCTGCAGAGCTGGCCTCTTGCCAAATTTTGTCCTCTCTTTTGATGGCATCTTCTATACAAGTTGCCTATCTTTGATCTGCATGCTGACAGGTCTTTCATTGCTGTCTTGTTTTTGAAGGAGTGCGGCTGGAGGTGCTGATGGCCCTGATCGTGTTTTTGTTGGCGGATTGCCCTACTATCTGTCAGAGGTCCAAATCAAGGAGTTGCTTGAGTCATTTGGGTATGCAGACACCTCCCAATATGAATTGCTGCTGTGTCTTTTCTAGTTCTTAGTTGCAGGGTGTTACTGTTTCTATGGCTTCAAAAGCACCTGGCATTGTCAGGTGTTGACTCTGTTTGTTCAAAACTTTTATATGGACTTTACAAGGATATTTGCAAATAGCATGTGCTTGAGGAGCATATATCTCAGCCTACCATGATCTCTGTCATTCTACTTCATGCAAGGTCTTAATGCTCTGCTTGTTTGACTCAAGGCCTTTGCGTGGCTTTGATCTTGTCAAAGACCGGGATACAGGGAATTCAAAAGGTTATGGTTTTTGTGTTTACCAGGTATGCCATCCCACAGATTGAGAAGCACGGCTCATTAGCTTAATCAATGTTCCTTGCCCTGGATATATAGTGACTTATCATTTTGTATATTGATCCAGAATTTTTGGTGGTTTTCATATGAATTGTCATCATAAGGAAGGGAGGCATGGGTTTGCCTTGCATAAGAATATTACAAGTCTTTGTCGGGTAGAACCCCTTGTTGGAGGTCTTACAGACAAGTTAATAGTCATATCTTTTGTGTTCCTTCTACTTTTACCTCTGTCTCCTCTTTGCTATACTCTCCTTTACAGTTTGTAGAACTTTTTGAAATTGCAGGATCCAGCTGTAACAGATGTTGCTATTGGAGCACTTAATGGTCTGAAAATGGGCGACAAGACTTTGAGTGTGCGTCGTGCATCTGCCAGGTGGGTTGCATAGCTAATATCTCTATCTAATCACCTCTATGAAGCATGGGCTTCCTCATGCCAAAGATGTACAAAACTGTATGATATACTCTAGTATCCTGAATATGCATTGATAGGAAAGACACATCAAGGTGAAGCATGTGCACTGAATTGTGTCTGGAGACTCAAGAGCCCTTGTCATTTGAGGCACTGGAGACTCAAGAGCCCTTTATCATTTGAAACTTTAAGAGTTGGAATCATGTTGCAAAATTTCAATGCAAGTCTACTTTGCCACTGTTCATCTAGTCACTGGTTGTTGATTGCAGTGGACAACCAAAGCCAGATCAAGCAAATGTTTTGGCACAGGCACAACATCACATAGCAATTCAGGTAACAGAATCTGTCTTGTCCCTGCAGGACCTTCCTCTGATTGTTGCATTTGCAAGTGCCATCTCATTCTTCCACTATAAGCTTGTGAAGTTGTTGATGTTCACTGTTCTTTTGTGTAGCATGAGTGAAGTTGTTTCAGTTTGCATGTCTGGAGTTGGATACAGATTGTTGAATTACAAACATTCTGTCATCTCTTGTAGTTATGAATCAAAGCCTCAACCTAAATTTGAGGCACATTTGATTCAGAGCTAATCCTGCTGTTGACCAAAGCTAGCAACTTGTGAATATGAGATGTCTAATTTGTAATGTCAATTACTACAAAGATTGGGGCGGTAATCCATTTGGGTGCTATGAATTAGGGATAGTTTGTCCTGTGTTCTATCTGAACACCTAACTTTCAAGGGTGGAACATGCAGAAGCTAGCATTGCAAGCCAGTGGTGCCAATGCAGTGTCTCTAGGTGGCCTGCCGGGTATGCTTCCAGGTTTTCCTGGGTTTGCTGGACTGATACCTGGCATGGGCAATGGTCTTTCACCATCTTTTGAAACACCTAGCAAAGTTGTTGCATTGACTCAGGTGAGCCCACAACTCCAGACTCTTCACACAGCATGTGGCGTCAGAATTGTGCTTCCTGATGCATGCGCTCAGCCCTGCTTAATCTGAATGTTAGATTTCTCCTTTAAGGTGTAGGTCTGAACTGGATAGAAAGGATTCCATTTTTAACTAATTTTGTTTGTTTGTATTTTGATGTTGTGATGGATGTCTCTCACTTCATGTTCGTCTAAAGGTCTCACTGTTCATCTGCATGTGTTGTCTGAAGTAACACGTCACAGGAACCACTAGTTTCAGCAGTATGGTGCTGGTGCCTAGAATGGATGTACCAAATTTGTTTCCACAGGACTTCCATCAGGGACAGACAGTTCAAACAGTGCAGGACTCTGGACATAGCTACTACTTTGGAATGTTTGGAATCTGATGAAAGAATCCTGTGGGGGGGGGGTGGGAATGGTAGGTTGTGTCTCCCAATGAGCTGCAGGATGATGAAGAGTATGATGAGATTGTGGAAGATATGAGGGAGGAGTGTGGCAAATATGGTAGGTCTTGGTTTATCCCATCTATTTGCTTGGCTAGTTCCTGAATTTTTTTGGTGAGTGTCCTGAGAATGATTTATCTTGGTTGTATGAGTGTCGAGTTGCAATTTGCATGAATGTATGTGGGGCACCAATTATTGTTACTTGGTCAAGTAGCAACAAAATAGTCTGTTGATGTACTAATGGATACATCCTTGCCAAAGTTGGGTGCCAATATATCCTTGCTAAGAGACATCATGCACACAATTTGCCATCTAATAGATTCCATGTGGAGTTTCTCTCTAGATGTCTTTGATTGTGGATGTTTGACAGAGTCTCAGAAGTCTTTCTAGGGTTAGCTAGACTGTTTTCATGGTAAATTTGGTGGCACAGGAAACTTGGTGAAGCTCGTCATTCCTAGACCAAAATCAACTGGTGAGGAAGTTCCTGGTGTGGGCAAGGTATGTATCCTGTATTCATCTTTGCTCCTTTCATCTGTGGACTGCCTATAACATTGTGTTAATGCTGTTGTTCCTGCAAATTAAGAGATGAAAATGCCCAAAGTTGTGCTGATTCTGAGGATTTTCTTGGTTCATTCACCTTCTGTACTTCTGAACTTTGTATAGCCTCTCAAAACTCCCTGGGTGTTGAATATTGTGATGGTGTTTTACAATTAGCATCACTGCTAAGCAGCATTTATGATGTGCAGGTGTTTGTCGAGTACACTGACACAGCTGGTGCTGCAAAAGCAAAGTCTTCTCTTCATGGTCGTAAGTTCAGCGGAAACTCTGTCATTGCTGTTTATTATCCAGAGGACAAGTTTGAAAGAGGAGAGTATGGAGGTTAAGGGCTTGGTCAGATGGCATGACCTCAGTGAGTGCAATGAATTTCTGCACTTTGGTAGTAAAGCATAAATATGGCTGTCAACACAGGGAAGTGAAAATTGGTCATTGTGGAAAGGAATGAAAAGAAGGAAATAGCTTCTGTAGTTGGAAACATGCAGTTGGGTGTGTGAAGAAGCAGTTGCCTGCATGAGTTGTCCTGCACTACAGTATGATATCTTTTGTTATATTTTTCTGCAGTCCTCCACAGCATTCAAGCTTACTGACTCTTCTCTCCATGCACTTATTAGTGTTTATATGTACTTGGTGGGCAGCTCTCTGAACCATAGAAGTTGATCTTGTTGACAAGGCCTTGCATCAATGTGCATCCTGGCCATATGTGAGTGAGTTGGTTCTTTTATATCGTACCACTTGTTGCTTGGTATTTTCTGAATGTCAGAGTCTTATTCTGGATTGTGAGACATAGAAATGTGACTTGTGCTTTGGATGAGTGGATTGTTATGCAACACAACATCTGCAAAATACTGTTTTTGAAACTTGCCAGTACATGAGCTTTTGATTTTCTAATAACTTCATGTGGTACACTTAACAAGAGGAGGAGTTTCAAGACCTCTTTTGATATTTAATCAGCCATTTTTGTTGGCTTTTAATTGGCAACTTTTCATGCTGTTGTGTTTAAGGAGTTTTGAGAAGACATTCATAAAGAGATGTATATAGCATTTTTGAGAGTTGAGATTGTACAGAAGTGGAATGTGTTATAATTGCCATGTTAGATGCATCTTCTTTGGATCTGTTGCCTTGCAATTGTTTTATTAATTGTTATGGTTTTGACATGTTAAATCATAAATGGATTTGAGTGT
>Ga0116228_10006247_pt1 | contig 10642 bp, 6 predicted proteins | sample S1TSphfallax_2_FD_89694 | JGI IMG/M metagenome (GOLD analysis project Ga0116228, IMG submission 89694) | Host-associated microbial communities from peat moss isolated from Minnesota, USA - S1T2_Fc - Sphagnum fallax MG | ecosystem: Host-associated > Plants > Peat moss > Unclassified | place: USA... | reverse complement strand
TCGGCAAACAGCTCATCCAACAATTGGTCACCAGCAATCCGAGCGCGGCCTATGTCACGGCCGTGACCGACCGGTTCAACGACAACGGTCATGGAGTGCGTGGCGACATGCAGGCGGTGATTACCGAGATTCTGACCAACCCGGAGGCTCGTGGGCAGGACGAACGCCGACCCGCAGAGGGCAAATTGCGTGAGCCGGCGCTGCTGATCGCAAGTGTGCTGCGCGGCATCGGCGGCGCCACGCAAAGCGATGGCGAATACTTAAGCAGGATCAGCCAAGCGATGGCGGAACCCATCTTCGATGCCGGCACTGTGTTTAACTTCTATCAGCCTGGCTACCCGTTGCCGCTGCCGGATTCGACGCTGGTCGGGCCGCCGTTCGGCATCTACGATGCGGCCACCGCCTTCGTACGCTACGATTTCATCGATCGTCTGCTGGCGGGACCGGTGCCGCCCGACACCAGCGTCACGTTCGTGGTCCCCACCGGTACCTCGCTGGATCTCACGGCTTGGGAGGCGATGGCGTCGAGCCCGGCGACTCTCATTCAGGCCATCGATGCGCGGTTCTTTCACGATTCCATGTCGCCGAGTCTCGATGCCACGCTTCGCGCATTGCTCGAGCAGATACCCACCACCGATCCCAACAGCCGTGCCAAAGCAGCGTTGTACATCGCGTTGTCTTCGCCCGAATACCAAGTGGAGCGCTAGCCATGAACATGACCCGCAGAACCTTGCTGCAAGCGGTGGGCGGCGGTCTCATCACCGGTCAGTTGTCCTTTTTACCGCGTTTGGCGCGTGCCGCGACCACCGACGCGTATCAGGCACTGGTATGTATATTCATGTACGGTGGCAATGACGGCAATAACACTGTAGTGCCGCTGGATCCGGCCGACTACAAGCTCTACCAACAGTATCGCGGGGATCTGGCGTTGTCGGCGGCCAACGGCAACGCGCCGCTGCCGCTCGGAAAAACCGCCTATGGGTTGCACCCGGCGCTGAAGAAAACCGGTCAACTGTGGGACAGCGGCAATCTCTCGGTGCTGCTCAACGTCGGCACGAGCATCGCACCCGGCTTGACGGTGGCCGGCTATGCCGCCGACCCGACCGGTCCCAACGTGCCGGCAAATCTGTTTTCGCACGAAGATCAGCGCAATGAGTGGAAGTCTGCCGTGTATCAAGGCGGCAGCGTGAGCGGTTGGGGCGGACGCCTGGCGGGCAATTTCGCCGCATCCGGCGATGGCAACGTCGCCCCGATGCTGTCGTTCGCCGGACCCGACTTGTTCACGCTCGCGGCGGCACAGGAACCGTTGTGCCTGCCGGCGACCGGATCGTTCCTGATCGAAGCCTTTCCCGGAAAATACGGCGCCGCGGTGGCAGCGGCCAGAGCCACGTTGTATGCCGAATCCCAAACCCACTACCGCAATGACGCCATTCAGGCGGTGCAGTCGCTGACCGCCTCCGGAGTCGCCGCCAGCGGCCTCATCAATCCCATTCTCGAGGCAACGAATGCGAGCGTCGATCCGTTGTTCGCGACACTCACATCGCCCATCGCCGACCAATTGCGCCGCGTGGCCAAGGTGATCGCGCAACAGTCGCAATTGGGGGCGCAGACGCAGGTGTTCTACGTCGACATCGGTAACTTCGACACGCACCACGGGCAACTCGACACGCAGCAGACGCTGCTGGCGCAGCTCGACGATGCGGTGAGCGCGTTTTATGCCGCCACGGCGGCCTTGGGACTCGCAAAGAACGTCACCTCGTTCACGATGTCGGATTTTTCGCGGACCTATATCCCCAATTCGACGGGCGGCACGGACCATGCGTGGGGTAATCACCATTTCGTGATCGGCGGGTCGGTCAAACCGCAGACCGTGGTGGGGCGGTTGCCGAGCCTGAATCCGGTCAGCGGCGGGCCCGTCGGGCCGCTCGACGTCGACACCGAAGGTCGTTGGCTGCCGGATTACTCCGTTGATCAGTATGCCGCGACCTTGGCGAGCTGGGTGGGTTTGAGCCACGCTCAGATTCTGGACGTGGTGCCCAATCTTAAGAACTTCTCGAGCAAACCGACGTTGGGATTTCTCAATCCACTGACGTAGCGAGCGAGTCATCGCGTCGCTGCCTACCGCGTGTTACAAAAATTTCACGGCTCGGACACCTGTTGTCACGAGGGCGGCGTTAAGTTATGTAGACGGCGCAGTGAATGCGAGTGGCAGAGGGATGTCGATGAAGCACTGCGTCTGCATGACCGCGGGGTCAAACGCATCGAGTGGGGAGCTTTCATCGTGCGCTCGGTGAGCGGGTTCGCCTGTGCGGTGATCGGTTGTGCAACTGCGCTATGGACGGCAGCCTCCCGGGCGCAGGATGACGGAGTTCCCGACAACACGGGGTTGGCACCGTTGCCGTCGCAACAATACATCACTCCCACGTTCGCTGCGGGATCAACGTTCTCCGTCCTATCTCCCACGATGGTCGAATACACCTCCGCGGTGGCCAACTACCCAAATTTCAAGCCAAACGGTGCGATTGCCTCGGCCCTGAGCCCGGATGGCACGACGCTCGCCGTGGTGACATCGGGTTACAACACGCTGAACAATAGCAGTGGCGACCTGCTGCCGACGCCGAAGGGGTCCGGCATCACGGCGGGTTCTGAATTCATCGTGCTGTACAACGTGACGACGCCCGGTTCGCCGACGATGATTCAAACCCTGCGGCCGCCGAACACTTTCGTCGGACTGATCTTCAGCGCCAACAGTCAGACGCTGTACGTTTCCGGTGGCAACGACGATCAGGTCATCGTTTACGCCAAATCCAACGGTACCTGGGCACAAAGCACCAAGATTGCGCTGAAGCACGAATACACCGGCAACGGCATCGGCCAGTACCCGCAGTCGGGCGGCTTGGCCTTGTCGGCCGATGGCACCAAGCTCGCGGTCGCGAATACCCTGAATGACAGCGTCTCTGTCATCAACACCGCCACCAACAAGGTGCTGTTCGAATACGATCTACGCCCTTACAACACGACGCCGTCGACCGGCAGCGGCGTCGCCGGCGGCGAGCGCCCTTATAGCGTCGCCTTCCTGGGCGGCAACACGATTTATGCGACCTCGTTGCGTGACCGCGAAGTCGACGTGTTCACGTTCACGGGCACGACCCCCACGTTGGTCGCGCGCATACCGGTCCCCGGCAACCCGAATAACCTGCTGATGAACTCGGCGCAGACCATGCTCTACGTGACGCAGGACAACAGCGACCGGGTCGCGGCAATCAGCACCGCCACGAATACGGTGGTCGAGGAAATCGACGCGATCGCGCCGCCGGGCACGCTCGCGATCACGGCGACGCGCTACACCGGCGCGGGCACCAACAATCTGGCGCTTTCGCCCGATCAACAGACGCTCTACGTCACCAACGGCGGCGCCAACGATCTCGCGATCATTCCGCTGTCGGGGCCCGCCCCGCACAGTGTGGCGGCCTTGGTGCCCACCGGCTGGTATCCGACCACCGTAACGGTGAGCGCCGACGGCTCGACCCTCTACGTATTCAACAACAAGAGCGATCCGGGATCGAACGCTTTGAACCGCACCACCCAGGTCGCAAACCTCGAGTACTACACCTATCCCGGCGGCAATGCCGCAGCGACGGCCTATTCAACCAATGAGTATGTGTTCTTGCTGGAGCAATCGGGAATGTTGACGTTGCCCGTACCGGCGACGACCAACTATGCCAGTCTCACGGCGCAAGTCGCCGCAAACAATGGATGGAATTCGTCCGGCTATGCCGCCGATCAGGCGGTGATGAGCTTTCTGCACCAAAAAATTCAGCACATCATCTACATCGTCAAGGAAAACCGCACGTTCGACGAAATATTGGGCGACCTCGCAAACGGCTCGAACGGCGATCCGTCGCTGACCGTGTTCGGCAAACGCATCACGCCCAACTTGCATGCGCTCGCGAACAATTTCGTAACGCTGGATAATTTTTTCGATCCCGCGGAAGTGAGCGGCAATGGCTGGGCGTGGTCGCTCGAGGCTCGCGAGACGGACTGGGACGAGAAGACCTTGCCGATGGACTATGCCTACGGTGTGACGCGTGAGAATGCGCCCTACGATTCCGAGGGTCAGAACGAAAATGTCAGCGTGGCCTACGTGGGCGCTACGGCGTCGGCAACCGTTGCGGCGCGTGAGGCCGAAGCGGGGGGCTATGATTATCAAGGCACCGCCAATGGTTTGGCAGGCGGCGCCTTGAATCTTCTGCCCGGTAACGCCGACATCGGCGCGGCGGACGGGGCCAACGGAGGCTTTCAGAGCGGCCACATCTGGGATGCGGCACTGGCCGCCAACCTGACCGTGCGCAACTATGGCATGAACTCGGACAACAGCCACTACGGCCTGAGTTCGGGATCGGTCGGGTATCCGCAGCCGGTCGAGAATCCTTACGCGGTAGGTTCGCAGCAATGCTGGACGGCGGCATCCGCGCTCATTCCCTACACCGATATCTATTTCCGCGGCTTCGACAATTCTTATCCCGATACCTGGCGGCTGGAGGAATTCGAACGCGAATTCGCGCAGTTCAACAGCAACGGCAACTTGCCGAATTTGGTACTGCTACGCTACATGCACGATCACATGGGTAACTTGGGAACAGGGAGCCTTGCTGGCGCTGAAGCATATCCGGAAACGGAACAAGCAGATGACGATTTTGCCGTCGGCATGACCATGCAACTCCTCGCGAATAGTCAGTATGCCGGCAATACCTTGGTGATGGTGATCGAGGACGACGCGCAGGACGGTGCCGATCACATGGATGCGCATCGCAGCACCGCCTACATCGTCGGCCCCTATGTCAAGCAGCACGCGGTGGTCAGCACCCGCTACTCGACGGTCAATTTGGTGCGCACCATCGAGGACATTCTCGGACTGCAGCACTTGAACTTGAATACCGCCTATGCGCGGCCGATGACCGATGTGTTCAACACCAGCCAGAGCCCTGCGTGGAGCTACACGGCGACAGCTTCGACGGTCTTGAAGCAGACCACCTTGACCACGTATCTGTCGCGACCCGACCATCCGGTGCAATTCGCGAGCGGCCCGGACATCAAGCCGTTGCATGATGCCAAGTGGTGGGCGGCAAAGACCCGCGGTTTCAACTTCCGCGACGAGGATCGACTGCCAGCCGATAAATTCAACCGGCTCGTTTGGGAAGGGGTGCTCGGCAAGCGGCCTTACCCGGAACAACGGACCGGCAAGATCCAAGCCGCCGAACAGGCACGGAGCGCGGAGCGGCGCACGAAGGCGGTCGCCGGGCGTGCCGCGGAAAAAGCGGGCACGGCCGGCCAGGCAGACCCGTTGATGCGGCATCGGCCGATGAACGACGACGATGATGGCGTATAGCGCGAATGCACGATCAACTTCCGGAGGCTGAACATGCGACCTTTATCTAAGGCACTGATTACTGTGTTGGGAATGACGGCGGGATCTTTGGTGGCGCATGCGCAGTCCGAGACATTCAACGTTACTGGCAGCGTGCAGGACTTTACGGTGACGCAAAGCGGTCTGTACGACATCAACGTACAGGGCGGCGCAGGCGGCCTCGCGAACTCGAAATCGGGTCCGAGTGCGGGGGGGAACGGCGACGACATCACCGGCGAAATCTATCTCACCGCCGGCACCACGTTAGGCGTCATCGTCGGCGATCAGGGCGGCGCCGGTACCACGTACATGTCCAAATCCACGAGCAGCACCAGCTACTACGCGGGCGGCGGTGGCGGCGGCAGCTTCGTGTATATCGTCGGTAATGCCAACCCGCTGATCGTTGCTGGCGGCGGCGGCGGCGCGGGCTATGGTGAAACGGGTCGAGATGCCACTGGTACGACCTCTGGCTCGAACGGCGGCGGCACCATTCCGGGCGCGGGCACGGGTGGCAGCGCCGGTAACGGCGGCGCCGGCGGTAGTTATGCCGGTACGACGTACGGTGATGATGGCGGCGGCGGCGGCGCCTGGTTTTCCAGTGGCACGGCCGGAGCGGCCAAGAGTTCCGGCGGCGGCGGCGCGGGCGCGTTCTCCTTCACGGGAGGCGCGCCAGGAACGTCCTGTATCGCCGCGGATTACAGCTGCACCGGAACCTCCGCGGGCGGTTTCGGCGGCGGTGGCGGCGGCGGCTACAACGGCGGCGGCGGCGGCGGCGGCTATTCGGGTGGTGGCGGCGGATCGGGCTCCGGGACCGGCACCGTGTTCGGCGGTGGTGGCGGCTCTTACATCGATGCTTCCATCGCGGAGTTGAGCCAGGCGGTGGATTCGGCGGGTCAGGGCGTGGTGAGCTTCACGGACCTCACGCCGGTACCGTTGCCGTCGAGCGCGTGGCTGCTGCTGTTCGGTGCCGGCGGCCTGAGCGTGTTCGCCCGCAAGCAGCGTAAAGCCTGAAGTAGCTCGCCTTGAAACCGATCTGGTTCTCTGTCATCCCGCTGGCGGGCTTGAGCGGGCTCGCCGCCGCGTCGCCCATTCAGGTCAATGTCACCGGGACCGTGTCGGTCGCGGCGCTCGGCACCACCGCGAACAGCGGCTACACGGAAGGCCAGACGATCAGCGGTCAATTCATGATCGACAGCGTCACCGGAAACGTGAGCGGCGCCACGCTCGGCAGTTTCAGTGCGGCGGCGGACAGCGGCGATTCGCAGATCGCTGCGCTCTCCTCGACCAACGACTTCATCTTTACGCAAGGCGCTTACGACTCGGGTGGCGCCTCGACCAACGATTCAATCACAATCGATTTCTCCACCCTGACCAGCTTCTCGGGAACGCCGGTGAATTTTCTGCTGCAGCCGGCGGCGACGCTTGCCCAGCAAATCGATTTCACCGGCGCGAGCAGCTCCTTTCCGAGCACCGCCACATTCTATTCCGCCGCGGCAAACGGCAGCGGCATCACCGCCGTTCGCGCATACCTGACCGCCGTGACGGTGGATGCGGCATCCGTCACCGTCAGCGCCGCCACCGTGACCGTCGGGCAGATGTCGACGCTCACGGTCACGCCCGCGGTCAGCGGCACGTTCACGTACCAATGGTACGAGGGAACCAGCGGCACCACGGCCAATCCGATCGCCGGTGCAACCAGTGCGACGTATACGACTCCCGCGCTCAACAGCACGACGAGCTACTGGGTGCAGGTCACAAGTACGTCGGGCGCCGTCGAAGACAGCCCGACCATCACGATTACCGTCTCAACGCCGGCGGGCGCCACCGATGGCCCAATGCCGCCCTGGGCGATGTGGTTGTTCGGGACGAGCCTCATCGGCATCGGTATGCGACGGCGACTCAACGCCTAGACGATCGATCGAGTGGCTTGAGTTTCTGCCAACCGGGTACGACCTGGCCATCGAGGCGGATCGGTGTCAAGCGCGCGAGCGTCAACAAACAATGTCGCAGCGCGGCGTCGCGATCCGTGGATCCCGTGCCGACGAGCAAGCGACTATCCGAAACGCGGCCATCGGCCTCGACGCGAACCAACACACTCGGGTCCCGCTGAGCGTCGCCGTCATGCGAGCGTTGCTCGGGCCATGCGCCACAGACCCGCGACACCTCGGCGTCATCCGCTCCGGCGGCATCCACGATCACGCCGTCCGTATCAGGTGTTGCGGGCAGTACGGGCACCGCGGCATGTGGCAGCGGTATCGAGATCATGGGGTCGTCCGCGACGAAGCCGCCGCTCGCCACCACCGTGATGGGAGACGGCAATTCGGTCAACAGGACGAGCGGCCGCACGGCATCGGTTGCTTCACGTAATGGCGGTGACAGCACGATGCCGACGCCGAACAACAGATGCAGTGCGAGCACTGCAAGGGCGATCATGACGAGCGACCCACCGGCCGGGGGGTCGTGGCGCTCATCAGCGAGCATTGCGCAGTCTGCGGGAGGCGATGCCGACCAGTCCCGCGCCGAACATGCCGAGCGCCCAGGGCGGCAACGGTCCATCGGTGGCTCCCGCGCCGCCGCTGCTCGACGTGAGTGCAACCGCCACCACGTCATTCGCTGGAAACAACACGCCATTGCCGGCGGTGACGCTGAAGCTCAAGTTGACGCCCTGCGAATTGCTGGGTTGAAACACCAGGGTGAGGGAGTCGGAGGCGCCCTTGCTCAAGTTGCCGATCGTGCAGCTCACCGTCTGGCCAGATTGTGTGCATCCCGCGCTGCTCGAGCCGGTGACCAGTGACAGCCCCGTAGGCACCGTGGTCTTGACCACCACCGAGGTCGCGGTGGGCGGCCCGCTGTTGGTCAGCTTCAAGGCATAGGAGAGGAGCCCCGCGGTTGTGACCTTGCCGCTGCCGGTGAGCGTGAGGTCGGAGGTGTTCCAACCGTTCACCAGCACCGCCGCATTCACGCTGCCGATGCCGGTGGCGAAGTCCCAGCCGATGCCCGCGCCATAAGCCTTCGCATACGTGCTGCTGCTGGTCGACAACACCCCGTAGCTGCCGCTCGGCAGATAGCAGTTGATGGTGCCCGTGCAGTTCACGTCCATATCGCCCAAGGTGACGTCATAGAAGGCGCAGCTCACCGACACCGCGTTGCCGTTGCTCGAGTTGCAGACACTGCTGCCGCTCGAGCCATACTCCGCCGCGGCGATTGCATAGTACATGGGGTTCGGATTGCCCTGCCTGGCGCCGGTCGACTGGTTCACCAAGGCTTGGATTCCGGCCATGATCGGCGCCGCGAACGAGGTGCCGCCGGCACCCGACCAGCCGCTCGGCGCACCGCTGCAGGCGACACCGCCATCGCCCGTGTCGGAGTCGCAGAGCACGTAGTAGTGATCCCACGCGCCGTTAGCCGCGAACAGCGAGACGTCCGGGAGGTCGCGCACAGTGTCCGCGGGATTGCCGACCAGGGACTGCCACGAGGGTTTGGCGTAACCCGCGCAGCTCCCGCCGACCACCTCGCCTGTGGCTGCCGCACCGGTGGCGCAGCCGCTGGGGCCGCCGCTGCCGCCCGCGGTCGTCAAAAAGTAAGCCTCGCCGGTGGCGCTGTTGCAGAAGCCATTCGCGCCGTAGGGGCTGCCGTTGCCGTACGCCGCGCCGTAGATCCCATAGTTGCTGGCGAGCAGCACGCTCGCGCAGGAGTCGTTCCAGGGGATCTCGGGGACATAGGACAGCGCCGAACCGTAGGTGGCGCCATTCGCCGTACTCCAATACGTATAAGTGGTTTCGGCGTAGGTGTCCCCGAAATCCGTGCCGCCGACCGCAACATCATAGGGTGAGGAAGCGAGGCCGCTGACCCCGATGCCATGCGTGGCATTGCTCGCGTTGGCATCGCAGCTGGCTGCGCCCTCGTCGCCCGCGGACACGAACACCGAGGTGCCGAGCGCCACCGCCTCCTCGTAAACCGAATTGTAGGCGGCGTTGGCCGCGGCACCGTTGGCCGCCTCGCACTCGCCGTAACTCATGCTGACGATGGCGGGCGGACTCGAGCCGTTGACCAGGTTCTCGAGCGCGATCAGGCCACCGAAGGTGGCGGTGCTGGCGCAGGAGGCGAGCACGATGGCGGCATTCGGCGCAGCCGCACTCGCCCATTCGGCGTCGACGGTGGCTTCGAACTCGTCGCCGCTGACGACGCCGGGGTTGGCGCAATTGTTATTGCCGCTGCTCGCCGGGTGTTCTTGGGTGAAGCTGCCGGACGGGTAGGCGGACGTGAGCCCGAAAGTCGAGCGGAACGTGCTCCAATCCGCCGTGCTGTAGACGTTCGAATCTTCGATCACGACAATCGTCTGGCCCTTGCCGGAGATGCCGTCGCTGAACAGCGGATCGAGATCATAGATGGTTGCAAGATCGGCCGGGACCACCGCCGTATAGCCGTTGCCCGGCGTGTAATCCCGCCGCAGAAATGGGTGGGCCGCCTTCCTTTTGACATCAGTGTGCGGGCGAAAGTCGTGCAGCGAGACGATGCCCCGAACCGCCGGCGCCAGCGCGGCCGGGATCTGGGGCTCACTCATGTTCGCAAGATGCCGCACACCGTGCACGTCGAGGTAATGAATCTCGGTGTTGAACGCCGCGCGCACCGCTCCGGCAGTGCCCGAGAAGTCGATGAGCGGCAGCCCCGGATACACGGCGTTGACCGTGAAGCCTTGCTGTTCCAGCCAGCGCGCGACGAGTGCGAGATCAGCAGCGGCGAGACCGTAGCGCTCGGCGAGTGCCGCGACGCTCAACCAGCGCTGGAAATGCGGCGACGCTCGATCGTGAAGGTCTTTGATGGCGCCGACGAGCGCCGCCTCGCGCTCCGCCGGCCGCGTGAGCAGCAGCTGCAGATGCGGCATGGGCAGTGCGTCCGGGACAGCGCCCCGGTCATTCGGGGCGCGCGCCTCGGGCCGCAGATTGCCCTGAAGCACGGTTCGCTTGGCGTTGTTGACGGGCGCCGTGATCTGCAGGCGAGCGGGCGCCGCCTGGACGAGCGTCTGGGCGGCGGCGGGTGGCGAGAGTCTTAGCGCCATGCTCAAGCAGATGGCTGCCAGGAAAAAACATCGATGGCGAAACACCCGCCCCGTTATACCGGGCCTCATGTCTAGGCAAGATGACGATTGGTTTTCAGTTTTGCGGCATGACCGCAGCCGTCTGCCGGCTGTGCCGTCCTGTCGCGGCGGCAATGAGCATCGCGGCGGCACAATCG
>Ga0116228_10006246_pt1 | contig 10643 bp, 6 predicted proteins | sample S1TSphfallax_2_FD_89694 | JGI IMG/M metagenome (GOLD analysis project Ga0116228, IMG submission 89694) | Host-associated microbial communities from peat moss isolated from Minnesota, USA - S1T2_Fc - Sphagnum fallax MG | ecosystem: Host-associated > Plants > Peat moss > Unclassified | place: USA... | reverse complement strand
TTTTTTTTTTTTTTTTTCCTCCTCATCCCTTTGCTCCCCTGAAATCTCCTCACCAATCCCCTTGCAAAGTTGTGATTCACACAACTCATAATGAATCTCCATTGAGCAGCTAGATCATGTTCCATCACAGAAACTAGCTCACCAAAGTCCCTCCATTATAACATTAAAATAAGAAAATCAAACCAAAAACAAAAAAAACAAGAAAACAACTTCTTTAGCGCCCCTAAAACACCACACCGCCAGTAGTTCAACCACAAAATTGAATTAGGGATTTTTGCTTTCATCCACAGAAAACATTTGACACTATTTTTAGGTCACATTTGTTTACACCAACAACATAGGAGTTATTGAATTTTGAGTAATTTGTGTCATTAAAAATTCAATGAAAATAAAATAATTAAATTTTTAAGGAAGTTGGATTCACTATGAAAAAATAAGGTGCTTTGTAACTAGATTTTTTAGTTGTAATGAACATTTGCAACTAAATGTATTTCTACATCATGAGTGTTATCAAACAAGTTGCAAGAGTTGTAATGGACACAAATCACCATACATGGAACCATATACATTTGCAACTATTACAATTATATTACAACTAGACCATTATAACTATTATGCAACTCAAATAGAACCATGTTGCAACTACATAGGCAATGATGTGCTAACATGGTTTTCATTCATCCATCAAAGATGAAATCATCAAAACAATGGACACATGGCAATTTTAAATTTATTTTGATATTTAATATTTTTATTTGTTTAATTTAGATGATAGATCATCCAACTTAGGGTTGATAGGATGTTGACATATGGCACTTAGGTTGGGAGGTAGGCAGGCCTAACTACCTTTTAGTTTAACCTAAATATATAAATAACTAAGCTTAAGTAGGTAGGCAATTAGGCTTAAGCTAGGTAGGTAGGCAAGTAATTTGAGATAATCCTATTTTATTTTGGGTTTAACTTTTAAAGCCAAACCTTCTTTTATTGGCTTGTCCTAAATGCCTCTTATTTTTTTAATACTTCTAATGCACTTACTTATATATTTTACAAATTTAGAAAATAAAACAAATCATATGGGATAAAAAAATTAGTTACATCCTAGTTGTAAATTACTTGCAATTATCACCTAGTAGTTAAATATTATACTAACGTAGTCTACCTATGAATTATACTAATTTATATATAACTCATAATAGTTAATAAGTAATAATGTTGTAAATAATATTCTTAATTATTAACATGGAATTTAAACAGTAATGTATTATTATTATTATTATTAAAATTTAAGAATTATCTTAATAATTAACATAATTATAATTGTTGTGGCTAGTAATTGGGTAGGGTAGGTTAGTGTAACCTACTAATTAGTTATAGGTGTATTAACCTAGATTAAAAAAAGGTTTATATTACCTACCTTAGGACTACTCATATAATGAAAACCTAATGTCACAATTAGTTGTATCATTGGGAATCATAATTGAATATTAGTTACAAAAAAGTTGAAAATGCCAAATTTAATGGATGGTGGTAATGTATACACACAACATGATTGTATCGTCAAGGTTGTATGTTAGTTGCGAAGTAGTTTTTGATAAGTGTTTCATGTATTTCAATTGTATTGTAATTGTCATATGTGACTCGTGCAACTTGTTAACATGGTTGACCACAACCATATATATGGTGCATACACTATTGTATAGAGGTTCATCTTGTAACTTTAGTATAAATAATATTAAATTCCATCAATTACAATAGAACTCCATGAATTTTTGATGTGGCATTTTTTGTAATTCCCCGTATTTCCATGGGATAATTGCAATATAATTGCATGTTAGTTGTTTCAAAACTCTAGTTGTAAGACAATTAAGTTTCTATGGACACAATTTCTCATAATGACTTCACACAAACATATATACATTGTAAAATTATGTTACAATATAACCTAAGCCATACTATGATCATGAAAATGCAATAGATATGAAATTCATTCCAAAATGGGTTTTACTTTCATTTTTTTTTAAAAATTGTTTGTGTTTCATTTGTTCATAATCTAGTGGTTTTTCACTCTTGACTATTGGTCCAAACTAATGTTGATATGTTCAAGTTATTTGCAAGTTAAGGTTCTATGTTAGGGTTTGAGGTATCTATATTGGAAGTTCAAAAAAATTTAAAAGATGGATTTGAATCCAAACCTTGAAATCACGTATTTTGAAAATTGGAACTGAAACCTAAACTAGGGCTATTATTCATGTAAAATAGGTTCAAGATATTTGAAGGTATAAACATCAAGGTTTCTTAAAAATGCGTTGCCCTTTCACAAAAAAACAAGCCACCCCAATCCAAAGGCATAAAAAAAAATGGGTTTGATGCCTTATTTCATAGGTGTTGGGATTTCATTTTTTTAATTGCATACCTCCCCAATTATCTCTTACATTTATACCCCACTCTTCATGAGTGTGGGTACAAATTTATTTAGTTTATTTATAAAAAAATTGGTGCGATGTAAATGAAATTAAACTAATTATTAATTCAAATCGAGCTCCAAATTCTTGGGAAGATTTAAGAATCAAAGGTTTTTGTATATATCAAAAATTGTTTTCAAAACCACATTGAAAGTTCTATGAAATAAAAATAAAACAAAAAATTAGAACCAAAGGTTCATTCAAATTAAGAACCACACAATAGTAATCCAAACTAGTGTTGTGTGGGTACTCAAATCCAAGTGTTAAAACTAATAGTTTTAGATATAGGTATCAAAAACTTGATTCAATTAAATCCAAAAATTAAAAAGTTGACATAATCTACTAAATTATTAATCATGGTAGAACCGGGGTAGAACCTGAAACCTTTTACCCACCCATTTTCAATGGATGAAACCCATGAGTGCCTCCCTATTTGAATATTTTAGAGGAATTTGGGTATTCAATTTTAAGGTTCCATGACCTTCTAGAATACCTTTGTAATGCCACCTTGCAACATTGCAAAAGATAACATTTTTCCAGATTGTTGCAAATGTTGCTTTATGACATCACATAACATATTTTCACATTTTTCCAAATTATTGCAAAGGATTTTGTGCTCACTTGCTTGAAGAATTTCACATCTTCCATGTGCAAACAAATAGATTTACAAAGGTAAGCTTTCTCCTCCTTGCTTTGCATTTTTTCTAGATTCTACTCATGAACACACGCATTGCACTTGAACTTAACCCTTGCTACAATTTGTGTGTTATTTTTGTTTGAACTCAACCCTCATTATAATGTGTGTGTTCTTTATGCCTGAACTCGGCCCTTGCTATAGTGTGTGTGTTCTTTCCATTTGAACTTGGCCCTTGTTATGATGTGTTATTTTCACTGGAATGTGACCCTTGTTACAACAACCATTTTTGGATCTTTTCCCAAGTGATTTGTAACCCTATTTGGGGATTAAAAGGCCACTTTCCACTTGAACTTAACCCTTGCTGCAACAACCATTTATGGTTTAAACTTGGCCATTGTTCCAATCTATGTGTTATTTCCGTTCAAATTTAGCCCTTGCTACAACAACCATTTTTGAAGCTTTTCCCAAGCAATTTGTAATCCTATATGGGGATTAAAAGGCCATTTTCCACTTGAACTTGGTCATTGCTACAAAAGCCATTTTTTGAGCTTTTCCCAAGTGATTTAAAACCTTACTTGGGGATCAAGAGTCCACTTTCAACTTGAACTTGGCCCTTGTGACAACAATCATTTTTGCAGATTTTCACAAGCCGCTTGTAACCCTAGCTAGGGACTAAAATGCCATTTTATATCTAAGTAATAGTGCTACTTATAAATTATTCAAATAGATGTACATGAAGTTGAAGTGCTATTGTGTTTCAAACTATATTGTTGTCCATAATTTTATAATGAACCCATTATGCTCGAGGTGTGGTAGAGAAATCAAGGTTGAATCCGACTTTCCATGATGTTGAAAGTTTGGTTGAAAAAGGTTCAACCCATGTTGTTGAATACCAAAAATCTGAATTAAATTTTTATTCACACACCACTCTTGTATGTCTTTTTGGTTGTAGTCCACCATTTGTTGTCTAGATGATGTTATGAGATTGATTTGCTTTCTTGGCATGTTTTTGCTATTATTAGAAAAGATGGATATATACTTGTAATTTATATGTTAATTCATGTATAACATTTTTTGTATGTTGCTTTTGCATGAAGAGTTTGGCACACATGACCTTAAAGCCCACCACTATTTGAAATTGCCATTTCTTAAGAAGTGATTTTGGATTGTGGAATTTGGGGCTATTAAAGACATTGTGTTTGCTATTAGGAATTCCTATATTAGTGTTGTTTTCAACCGAGGTGCAAGACTTATCCCCACTTGTTTCATCACCCATCTTATGGGGCACATTGTTGTTAGTTGCTACAATGATTTACAAGTTGGATTTGAATGTATTAGACACAAACAAAAGAATATGTTTCCTCAACATTAATGCAAATGAAACAATTCACAACTTTTTCTACAACAAGAACAATGATTCCTTGATCATTGTATCAATATATGTTTTGGACAACTTCAATTTTTGAAGTGCAAAACCACTCCTATCCAATATATTTCCTAATGTATATTATTTCCATTTACATTCATAACATCAAGTTTGGACTCTCTTATGCTCTCCTCTTACCCTTAAACTAATGGAAGTCCATTGCTTTGAAGCTTCTAGAATTTTGAGGCATGTGTGTAAGTGTAACATTTTTTTCCAATTGTATTGACATTGATTTATTGTATGTGATGTTTTGAGATGGGAGTTTGGGTTAGTCATATTAACATGGAATTTTCTTTTTCAAATACATTTGAAGAGGCCAACCTAATGTTGGTTTCCTTTTGTTTGAGTTTAAATCATTTAGATGGCCTAATTTTGATGAATTTGATGACATGAACAAAAAAATGTTCACATATTTTGCTCTTGATTAGTATTGTTGATATTATGTTATGTGTGTTCTAGGTCATTTTTGTCATTTTGTTTGAATGGAAATTTGCTATTGTTAAAAATCAATAATGGTTTTTGCCATGTTTGATAGTGTTTGTGAAGATTTCATGGCATCCTCCTTGGATTAAAACATGATAGGTGGGTGTTGTGACAAGACATACAAGGTATTGTTTTCAAAAACTACAGCATGATGTATTCCATTTCTAATGAGAATGTCCAAGAAATATAAATCAAGTTAGTTTTAAAATGTGATTTTAGTGGTCAAACACAAACTCATGTTTCCCATGGAGGTGATGATTGTTTAGTCCATGGACCAATTTTGCAAACATTCTTTTTGACAAACCTTGAACAACTTTTCTTTAATTCATCAAATTCATTTACAAATTCTTCAAGTAATTACCCACATGGAAAATGTTCATCTAGATGACAAATTGATAAGAGTTCTAAATCTAGATTCTATTCAATGTTCCATAAGATGTTTGTTGAAAAAACCAACCATATATGTTAGTTTACTTTATAGAGTCAAATCATACTATACAATTTTTTTAAGTAGTACATGCATATAATGATGTACAAATCTTGAAAATAGGTTTTCTTGGTGCAAACAAGTTGTTTCAAATGAAGGTTATAAATCTACTTCTTAAATGTTAATATGTCAAAAAAGGTACAAAATCAAAATGTTGTTGAATAAAACTTTAATTAAAATGTGGTATCAAGATGTATTTTTCATGTAATTTTATGCAAGTGGCAAATTCAATTGTGGTAGAAAAAGCAAGAGGAGAAACATGTGCAAAGAACCTTTGTACCGTTCTAGTCATTATATTCACGCTCATCAATGGCAAGGGGCATTTTTTATGTTTACTTTAGTTGTTCGTTTGTGGAGACATACGGTGTCAAATATTTTTGAAACCTGCCACTTTATTTTGATTCCAATTAAGATTTATTTTCATGGTGTGAAAACAACTTTATTCTATATGTTTATAAGTGTGCCAAAGATGTTGTTTGAAAAAATGGCATCATTAAATGCAACTATTTTAGTAGAAGCAATGTTAAATGAAGATTGCAATTACTAGTTTTTATCTTCCAATAATGCACCGATTAGATTTCAAGAAGCATACAACAATGACATGGAGGCATCTTGGGCACTTCCAAGTTGACAACTATTGACTCATGACATTTGGTACCCTTAACATCACATCTTTGATTATTAGCCATTTTTTGTTCTTCATGATTCTACTACGATAATTAATGTTTGCAATCCACAAGTGTGACACCTCACTTCATTGCAAGTTGACAGAATGTTTACACAAGGAAATAACAAATGGCTTATAAATTACAACAAAGAACATGGCACAAGTTTGTTGGAATAACATGTTTTTAATAAACATCCAAGTGAATATAACATAGGTGAATCTGGAAGACAAGGTTTACCTTGTCTTAATTAACATTATCAAGAACCTTCATCTTCTATTGGTCTCAACCATCCCTTTAGAAATTTTCCTTTGGAATAGGAAGGTGGACGATTACAAGCACATAGGTTATTGTTTATGCAAAAAATGATAGAAGTTACCAATCAAATACATGTTGCAAAAAAATGGAAAATTGTGTAACCATTTCAAATCACAATTTGTTTTTGGCAGCCAATGCATTTATCACAAATCTAATTTTGTCCAATAAGCTTTTTTAGAGGATTTAATGTTATATATTGCAAAAGGATATTGGCCTTTGTCTTCTTTGAAAACCCATGGTTGAAACAATTGGTTTTACATAAATGACGTTCTCCCAATCTCCTTGATAAACTCAAGCGTGAGTCTAAAATGAAAACAACGAAAAAGCAAAGAGTTAGGGCACGCTCCTTTGCTCGTAGCACTTTGGGGGTAGAGGGGCGTGCTAGGGCTCTGGGGTGGGATTGGAAAGAATAATAAACACTTATTCAATCACACAGACTTACACAAAACCAAACAACAAGTTGGTTAATGCATAGTTGGAACACTTTTGGTGCTAGGATGAGCCATGGGCAAACTCGGACTCACAAGACTCACCACGGCCTAGACTTGGGGGAAGCCACCACCTTCCCCCTTATAATATACTCAGTGCCTCTCCATGAGGCCCACATCCAAATGGCATTTGGGAATCCTGAAATTACCAAAGTTGGGTCTCACGCGACTTTGGGGCCCCATAACTTCGCATGTAGACCTCCGATTGAAATGAGGTTAGAAGTAGAGTTGTAGCCCTCGTTAAGAGCTTTCCAACGGTATGTTGCACACCACTTGCACACAAGGAAATCAAGGTGCTTCCTGACTTTTAGTGGTCAGGAGTCAAACTGCCAATTTGACTCTTGACCCTTCTTATGGCCATAACTTGTGTTTCAGATGTCCAAATGGGTCATGTGAGCCCATTTTAGAGATCTACGTTCAAAGAGCTTTTTTATAGTATAGGAAATTATTCAATTCATTGAGTTTTGACCCCTGAAATCGCCTTTAAAGATTCGGGAGTCCACTAGGATTCAAACTCCCAAAGTGAAAACTCCCTTGGAAGTGTGAGGGTTCATTCTTTTGCACTTTCTTACATTTTCGAGAGCATGCGGTGTGACTCCCGGGCTTCCCTCTTGGCCCACAACCTTGCAAGCCTTTGCCTTGGTTGCAAGCCCAAGGTTAGGGTTACGACAATCAATGTGGGCATGTTCAATTTCCTTTTCCATGACAACTTGTGAATGAATCGTTCTTGAATGTTGTGGACAAAAAACAAAGAAATATGTTTTAATCTTTTTTTGCACCATGTGTTACATGCATAATTCCTTTTGATCTTTGGATGTCCAAAGCTAGATATGGCATTTTTACCATGGTTGTTAGTTTTATCAACAATTCATGGGAGCCCACATGTGATTGTTGGGATATTTGAAATGCAGAATATAATAGGTGTAGACATGGCAAATTAAGTAAAGGTTTTATTTGATTCATTTTGTTTGCTTGACAATATAATTGCACATATGTGAAAGACAAAGGTTCTAATTTGTTTACATTGACAAAATGTTTCATTAACAACCATTGTTTTTTGTTTGCCACTTCAATTGCCATGCCTATTTATAGGGTCTTGTTTTGGTTATGTTATGTCAATATGTTAGTGATAATGCCAAAGTCCACCATGCATCACAAATTTGCCCTATCCATGTATTTGTGTTTTTATAATATTTTAACAATGTGTTCAAGGTTAAGTGCTAATGAAATGTTGATACAATCATTGATATGATGTTGTGATAAAGAAAAGGGGAGAATTTGGTGCGTTGAGGTGAAAGTAGAAAGAGGGAAACTTGGATGTGCTAAAATGAAAATTAAAAAGTGGATAAAAACCTTGGTGTGGTAAAGGGGAATTGAAAAGGAAATCCCACCTAAATTAGTTAGTCTTATGGGCATTTTAATAATTAAATAGTTATTAGTGAAAGATTATTTATTCTCCTTTAGTTTATCTTAAGGATGAAATCATTAGGATTAGTTCGCCCATTGAGATGGGTGATAGGTATTTGTTTACCAATCAATAGGAGGGATTTGTGAATGGATTAGGATAAGGGAACCTATTTTGGTGGAAGAATGTGGTTTTGTGAAAAGGTGATCGGGAAATGAACCCCCTATCGTTCTTGTATGGAAAAAAATGAAGGAATGTTGTATAAAAAAAAAGTGATGCAATTGATGTTTAAAAATTGTAGAACTTGTGTGCATCATGTGATTGCATTTTGTTTTCTTTATTTCTTTTCTTACTTACCTTTTAGAATGATAATGATCTATTATAGTTTGATGTAGAATATTGTAGTTTTCATGTTGGTATATTCTATCTTGTTGTGTTACAATTAGGACTTATTCCTTGGACCATTGCAATTTACTAGAAGGTATTGGTTGTAAGATGGTAGGAACAATTTACAAGCCACTTGTTAAAAGGTTGCAATTGAACCAAGGCATGGCAACAAGCTTGGAAGGTGTTAATAAGTTGGACCAACCATTGTTAGAAGTACAACTAATTGGGCTGGAAGGTAACTTTACCTTCTTGCCCTTTTCCATGGATAATTGAAAATTTCGTTTTATCTCTACTTTTTCTTACTTTCTTAATTTTATGTTGGAAGGTAGGGTTGCCTTCCCCATGGTAGTATTTGAAAACTGCTCTCTTCCTTGTAATTTTTGAAAGTTTAGGGTTTCCAAATTTCTTGGGTTGCCAAATTTGTAGTCTTACATGAGACTTTGGTTTGAATTATTTTTTATATAGTCCCCGTGAGCCCATAAGACTTAATATTTCCCTTCCTATCTAACCTAGTCCTAAATCCACATTTTGGGGCTGATTTTTTACTTACCCACACTATTTATCATTTTACATGAAATTTTTAATTAGTAATTAAAAAAAAACACTTGTTCCTTTCCACTCATTTTGATGGTGTGTTTGAAACTTTACACCAAACCCTAAAAATCGGATCCTATGCATGCAAACCTTAACCCTAATTGTAGATATAATATTTAACTATCAGTCATTAATTTAAAAATCTAACCATAAAGCCCTTAAAATTAAACCTAAAAGTTTAAATCCTAAACCCTAAAAGCTAAACCTTACAAAATAAGCCTTAAACCCTCAAACCCTAAACTTAAATTCTAAAAAAATCTAACAAGATCCCCAACAACTAAAGTCTAATCTCAAACCATAAAACTTAAAATTTGAAGACTAAAATTTAAAACCTAAAAATTACAAACAATTCATAAACCATGTAACAAATCACCAAATAGGCCGTATAACACTATACCCAAATAGCCAAATATCCCATAGGCCATATTGCAGTATAGCCAAATAACAATATAACCAAATTGCCCAAATAGCCTACATACGATATAGCCAAAAACATCCAAAATAGGCATGTAGTGCATATATCCAAATTGCCTATATACCAATATAGCCCAATGGTCATACCCCCCTAGGCCTTAGTATCCCTAGTATATAGATGGGGAGCCTATTGGGCTGGAAAAAAGAGTTGTTGAGAGGGAATTGATGCTGGGTTTTCAAAGTTTGGTGGTCCATTATTGTTGAACTTTGGGAACAACAATCAAGAAGGGATGAGGCATCCAATAGGAGTTTTTAATAAGAGGTGAAAGACATGCCCAACATGGCATGACTTTAATGAAATCTTTATTACATAATTAAACTTTTCAATGTAACTAAACTTGATAATTCATTTCAAGTTCCTTCTTCACCCATTTTATTTCTGCCATATTTGGCACTTCTTTATTAAGCATTGATGGAAAGAAGCCATAAGTTGCCCTTTAAATAACAGCCATAAGGATGACAAACATTCAAATATACTAAATTGGGATAATAAATATTCAACATACTAAATTGGGATGAAAGATATGCAAAATACTAAATTGGAAAAATGTGATGAAGCCCAAGAGGATACTTCAGTTATGCTTGAAATGTTTTTACATTGGATTCCACAAGACCTTAAAAATGTAGGAATACCTTTTGGTGCATCACAATGTCATTATTTTCAAGGGTAGACCCAACAAATGGACAATAATAATAGCATGGTCTTGAGTAGAACAAGTGAACTGCACCAATTCTTTTGAATATATTAAAAGTTTTTACTTTGAAGTTGTACCCAGTCCAACAAATTTGGAATAAAACCAAAAAAATCAAAATGAAA
>Ga0116228_10006244_pt1 | contig 10643 bp, 9 predicted proteins | sample S1TSphfallax_2_FD_89694 | JGI IMG/M metagenome (GOLD analysis project Ga0116228, IMG submission 89694) | Host-associated microbial communities from peat moss isolated from Minnesota, USA - S1T2_Fc - Sphagnum fallax MG | ecosystem: Host-associated > Plants > Peat moss > Unclassified | place: USA... | reverse complement strand
TAAACTCGGGTCTCGGACGAAGTTTATTACGCAAAAGGATGGATTGATCGAGATCCTGGTTGCCGATCAGGACCCCAAGCGTGCAGCTCTCTTGGCGGACGCCTATTCGCAGGGGCTGTACGCGCTCAACAATACACTGGCGATCAGCCAGGCGGCACAGCGGAGGCTCTTTTTCGATCAGCAACTCGCATTGGAGAAGGACCACCTCGCAGACGCTGAAGCGGCGCTGGAACAGGAACAGGAACGGACTGGGTTGATTCAGTTGCAGGGACAGACATCGATCACCCTGAGCAGGGTCTCTCAGCTCCAGGCGGATATTACCAATCTCGAGATTCAGCTTTCGTCGATGCATGCTTCTGCGACGGACCAGAATCCGGATGTGATCCGTATCCAGTCCCAGATTGCCGGCTTGCAGCAACAGTTGAAAGCGATTCTGGGTAAGCCCGGCTCAGACCTCCCCGAAAATCTGGGGATACCGTCTTCCAAGGTCCCGAAGCTGTCCCTTGAATACATTCGCAAAGAGCGGGACGTTCAATATCACACGACGCTCTATGACCTGCTGGCAAGACAATTGGAAGCGGCGAGAATGGATGAAGCCAAGGCCGCGCCGATCGTACAAGTAGTGGATCCGGCAGAGGTGCCGGCAGTGCCGTATTTTCCGAAGACCGGACTTTATACGGCGCTGGGCGCGTTGCTTGGATTCATTCTCGCCTGTATCCGGTGCGTAGTGCTGTATGTGTATGACTACATCGAGGAAGACCCGCGTTTGCACGGGAAGATGGGGGCAGTGAAGTCGGAACTGCTCAGTCGGACCCCTTGAGCCTGATCGTCAGACCCGATGAGCCGGCAAATTCCGACCGGGTCAGCATACTGGCAGTTCTGGTGCTCTACCGGTGTGACCTCGCAGCATCGAAGACCTGGCAAACCCTTCATCCGCAGATCGAAAGCATTGGGGGCCTGTGCACCTTTGATCTGCTGGTATGCGAGAACGAGGCAAAGTCGGCGAGTGAGCAGCCCGTTCCCCAATGGGTGAAAATCGAGCGGAGGGCAGTAAATGCCGGCCTGGCCTGGGCCTATCAACTCGGGCTGCAACGGGCGAGAGAAACCGGCGCGGCATGGTTGCTGACGCTGGACCAGGATACGGGGCTACCGGACAATTTCCTGATTCGCCTCATCGAACAAGCCACAGGCTTATGGCAGCAGGAGGAAATCGCGGCCATCGTCCCCCAATTGGTCAGTCGCACAGGGCGGGTCTATTCGCCAGTTGTCGCGAAGGTTGGGCGAGAGCGTGCTGTCCGGTCAGGCTATCGTGGGGTTGGCGCAGGCGACATCAGGGCCTTCAATTCGGCGGCCCTGTTGCGGGTGCGCTGGCTGGAACTCATCGGCGGGTTTAACCAGTTCTTCTGGCTGGATTATCTTGATCACGCGACCTTTCGCGCATTCTTCAAGGCCGGTGGCAGGGTTTGGATTGCGGGAGATATTCAGGTCGAGCACCATCTCTCTCTTGAGGATGGCCGGTCATCCATGAGCAAGGAAAGGTTCGCCAATTTTCTTCAGGCAGAGTCGGCGTTCGTCGATTTTTACGGATCGGTGGCCGAGGGCTGGTTATACACGATGCGCCTCGCTGCGCGGCTTTGGAACCAGCGAAGACGAGGCGATCCCTCACACTTTCCCCAGCAGACCCGGGCGTTGTTATGGTCGCGACTACGACTCTCACGGAAAGCGCGTCTTGCTGCGTGGATGGAAAGCGTGCAGCAACGATGAGCGAGGGACGAAACAAGCGCATGCTGATTGTTGTGGTGCTGTTCGGCAGTCCGCCTCGCGGCTCGGACACGGTCGAAAGGGTCGTCTCTGCTCTCGCCTCCGCCCCGCATCTGACTGCCGGTTATGACCTGCTGCTCTGGGACAACAGCGCAGACCCATGGCCCGACGAGGCGCTGCTGAACACTCCATACCGGTATCACCATGCGAGCCGCAACCTGGGAATCGCCGGCGCCGTGAATGGCGCATTGGATATATGTATCCGCGACGGTTATGACTGGATATTGCTGCTGGACCAGGACACCCAGGTGACCAGCCAATACTTTGCGGGAATGCTGACACACCGGGAGCAGCTGGAGCCGGACCAGAGTGTTGCGGCCATTGTGCCGGTGCTGCACGACGACGGATTTGAGCTTTCGCCGCAACGCGTACTGCGCTACCGGCAGGCGTCGGTAGCCACGCAAGTGCCGCGCATTCTTGAGGGAGAAGTATTCGCGGCCAACAGCGGCATGGCGATCCGGGTGTCCGCGCTGGATGAGATCGGCGGGTATAGCGTCGATTTCTGGCTTGACCACTCGGACCGCTATATCTTTCATCGTCTCTATCAGCACGGAAAACGTGTGTTTCTCGCTGCCGACCTGCGGTTGCAGCACAACATGACCATGCTGGACTACGATGCGCGCATGAACCCGGAGCGCTACGCCAATTTTCTCCGCGCCGAACAGGCATTCCTTGACTTGTTTGCAAGCGCCGATGAAAACGCTGTGCAGGTGCTGCGACTGTTTGCGCGATTTCTCCGGCAGCGACGCTATCGCAATAAAATCTACTCGCAGATGACCTGGAAGTTTCTGTTGCGCAGGCTGGTCACACCCAAGACACGACGCTTGCAGGACTGGAAGCGCTACTCGCTCGAACGCGGTACGAGCCTGGGCGAGTCAGAGGGCTGATTGCGCATCTTTTACGACCACCAGGTCACGTCGCTTCAGGATGCCGGCGGAGTGTCGCGGTACTACTACGAACTGGTGCGAGCACTGCTGCGCACGAACGAGGTTGAACCAGAGATGATGCCTGGCTTCAACCATTCAGTTTTCCCATTCCGAACCATGGGGCCACCATCGCGGGTTTGGAGTTACCAGTCGCAACTGCGCCCGGGCTATTTGCGATATTTCCTGAACGAGGCACTGACTGCGGCGCTGACGCCCGCGCGAGGGGAGTTCGATATTTATCATGCGACGTACCAGCGGATATCGCCCTTTGTCCGTGCCAATGCAGTGGTCGTTACACATCATGACAGCACGCCGCAGCGATTCCCCCACTTGTTCGGCAATGCGGATGCAATCCGCAAGCGTCTACAGAAAACCTATGAGCGCGCCGACCGCATCCTCTGCATTTCTGAGGCGAGCCGTGCCGACCTGCTGGAGTTTTTTTGTGTGGACCCCGGGAAGACGACGGTGATCCATCATGGATTTACTGCCTTGCCAGATGTACCGGATGGATCGCACTGCGATTTGCTCCCTCGGCAGCCATTCCTGCTGTATGTGGGCGCCCGGCACGCGTATAAGAATTTTCAGCTTGTGCTTGAGGCCCTGCCGTTGCAACCGGATGACGATTTGCATCTGGTAGCAGCAGGTGGGGGTGCTTGGAGTGCTGCGGAAGTGAGTACGATCGAGCGGCTGCGGTTGACGGAAAGAGTGCATCTGCTGCCGCGGGTGACAGATGCCATGCTTGCAGCGGCCTATCGGGAAGCAGAGATGTTTGTCTATCCCAGTCTGTATGAGGGTTTCGGATTTCCGCCGCTGGAGGCCATGCATGCCGGCTGCCCGGCAATCGTGAGTGCTGCAGCGGCTTTGCCTGAGGTTTGCGGGGAAGCAGCCTTCTACTTCGATCCGAGCAGTAAGGAAGAACTGGCGGCGTTGATCGAACGACTTCACTCCGATGCGGGACTGCGGTCATCGAAACGAGAGCGCGGGTATGCCCAGGTGCGCAAATACACCTGGGAGGCAGCAGCCGCGAAGACATTGTCGGCGTATCGAAGGGCCATGGAAACCTGAAATGTAGCAGGACGCCGAGGTCACTCGCTGTTGTCCGGTTGCACCAACGCAAGCAGTAACTGGTGCATGCGCTCGATACTCTGCCGACGCGAAAAAAGAGTTTGATAGGTCGAGTGGCAATGAGCACGCATCGTTTCAACGCGCTCCTTGTCTCTGACGTAGGCAAGCAGGTCCCGGGCGATTTCGGCACGATTCGTTTCGTCCAGGACCCATCCCAGTTTGTATTCCGTGATCCATCGAGCGACTGACGAATCGGGGCTGCCACTGTAGAGGATTGGCCGTCCGGCGGCGAGCGCGCCAAAAAATTTTGACGGTACCACTGTGCCTGTCCAGTCTGACGCCAGGCTGAGCAGATGAACATCGGCAGAGGCAAGTCGGTCGAGCAATCCCTCGGGTGGGGCGAAGGGGACAAAAGTGATCTGGCAGGTGCTCCCTGATTTGATAGCCCGGACGCTGGCGCGCAGCTCTTCTTCTCGATTTCCGCGCACGCTGAACGCCAACAGGGCATTCTCGTCTCGAAGCTCGCGGGCCAGTGCTAAGAAGCTTTCAAACGTGTGGGCCCTTCCGAAGTTGCCGGAGTACAGAAGGCAGAGTTCTGCGTTGCCGAAAGTGTTTACCCTGTCCGCAGATGCCATCGGGAGGACCGAGGCCGGCTCTTCCAGGGCCCAGGGAACGATGGTTACGACTTTCGCCGGAGAACGATAGTGAGCAAGCCGCTCACGCATGCAGTACCCGATGTCGATAATTGCATCACAGGCCCTATAGGCATGACGAAGAAGTCCTGAGAGCAGCCGCGCGGCGGGTCCGGACGGAGAAAGAACGCCGTCGGCGTAGGCCGCTTCCGGATAAAGATCAAAGCACCAGTGGAGCACCCTGGTTTTGGGACGCAGAAGCTTCCAGGCGATGGCGATGGTGACACTGAGAATCGGGTCGGTACCCACGATGATTGCCTCCGGCGCACCAGGTCGGAAAGCCAGGAGACTCCAGCTGAGGATCATCCAAACGGCATTGAGCAGGCGTCCAGGGGTTGAGGACTGTCGAAAGCGGGGCCGCCAGACGCGATGGATGTGGACGCCTTGATGAATGTCCCGTGGTCCGTACGTGATCGATTCATCGCGACAACCGCGGTTTGCTGGAAATGCGGTCACTTGCCAGCCGCGCGCAGCCAGGCCGCAGCAGAGCTCATCGATGTGAATGGCGCTGACGACATCATCGGGATGCAGGTAGTGGTAGAAGACGAACACCCGATTGTTTTTCGAACTGGAAACAGAAGAATTGAACGGCATTCCTGGGAGCACTGTACTTGAATCTCCGGTTCCGGGTGCAGCCTTCAAGACGTGGGCGGGGCAGCTAGAACACTGTCGGCTCGATGATAAGCGCCGAGACCGCCCTGATCGGAGCGAAACACCGTAGACCACGGACGATAGGGCCAATGCAAGCAGAATTGTAAGTGTTTCAGGAGTTGCAACATTTTTGATGCATAGAGAAGTGGCGAGAGCAAAAGTACGGAAAAAATACAGCCAGTTTTCGCTGTGCAAATGCTTGAAAAGGTATGCTGTGGGGAGAACTTCCCTTGCTACTTGGGGTTCAATCGGGTGTTAGACGCAAATTGATATCCTGCATCGTACAATAATGTAGAAATGCCGTTTCGTTTGAAGGCATGTTGTACCTTGATATTTGCTGCAGGCGTGGGAAGGGTATCCGGCTGCCGGCACGCTGCAACGTTTGTTGTCATCGGACTTGGGATCGAATGAGCGCCGAGATTTTCTCGGCAATAGGCGGCGGATGAGTCTTTTTGAACCGGGCAGAACCCTAGCGACGCAAAGTCTTTGGAATGAGGTCCAGCCCGAACCGCATACAGATGCGGGAAGACGACCTGCGACGCTCACAATCCCGTATATCCTGGATGTTGATCTCGATCTCAAGGTAGCAGCGGCGAGTCCCTGGACCCTGTCTCCCATGCGGCGTGTGATGGATGTGACGGCGGCCGCGCTGGCGCTTCTGCTTCTCTGGCCCGCGCTTCTGGTGATCGGGCTCTGGGTGGCGCTGGATTCTCATGGGCCGGTCATCTTTCGGCAGCGGCGCATGGGCCGGTACGGCAATCTCTTTACCATCTATAAATTTCGCACGATGGACGTGCGCACCCATCATCGGGATTTCACGGTTACCAGGCATGGCGATCAGCGGGTTACGCGTGTGGGTGTGCGTCTGCGGAAGTACAAGCTGGATGAATTGCCACAATTGTGGAATGTGCTGGTCGGGGACATGAGCCTGATCGGGCCGAGGCCGAAACTGCCGCACCACGAGACTCTGGAAATGCCCTTTCGTCCCGGGCTGACGGGAGCGGCAACGCTGATTTTTCGCTGCGAAGAAGAAATGCTGCGCGAAATCCCCGAAGACGAACTGGAGATTTTCTGTGTTCGCCGCCTGACGCCCTGTAAAGCCAAGCTGGATTCCGAATATATGCAGACGGCCACGTTCCTGAGCGACCTGAAACTCCTCTACCGGACGGCGAGTGCCTGCGCGTCGGGCCGCAAAGATCCGCCGATCGATATCTCGAAAATCTGCTGAGTCTTTCCATCTGGTCGGCGGCTGCACCTATACTGATGGCGTACCGTTCAGTGAGTCGACAGGAGTTGAAATTCGAAGTGGCCTCGGTGCAGATCGTTTCCCTCGAAGAAGTTCGGCATATTGCAGATTTGAGCAATCTCCATCTCACCTCCGATGAAGAGGTGATGATGCAGCGCGATCTGAATGCCATTCTTGGCTATGTTGAGCAACTGAAAGAGCTCGAGACGGATAAAGTTGCCCCCATGGCCCAGGTGACCGAGATGCTCGCCGCGCATGGTTCTGTTGCGTCAGATTCCCGGGCGGTGTTAAGGCCAGACCAACCGGTCGCCTCCCTGGCTCGGGACGCGGTCATGAGCAGCGCGCCGGACACGGATGGGATTTTCTTCAAGGTCCCCAAAGTGATCGAGCGTTAGCGCCCCCCAAAAAACTCAATTGTAGACAGGCAAATGGAACTCATTGCAACAAAAAGGGATACACGGACCCTCATCGAAGTACGCGACGCGATCGTTGCGGGTGCACAGTCGGCAGTGTCCGTAGTTGAGGACTATTTCTCGACGATCGATGCGACAAATGACCAGCTCAATGTTTATCTGTCGCTGAACCGCGAGGCTGCCCTGGCCAGAGCCTCCGAAATGGACGCGTCGATCGCCCGTGGAGACAAGCAGCCATTGCTTGCCGGCGTTCCCCTGGGCATCAAGGATGTCCTGACGATCAAGGGGCAGCCGGCGACTGCAGGGTCGCGCATTTTGCAGGGGTATCGGCCACCGTACACGGCGACGGCGGTCGCCAGGCTGGAAGCGGCAGGGGCGATCATCCTGGGTAAATTGAACTGCGATGAATTTGCGATGGGTTCATCGAATGAGAATTCGGCGTATGGCCCGGTCAGGAACCCAGTCAACCTCGATTATGTTCCGGGCGGTTCGAGCGGTGGCTCAGCGGCAGCGGTTGCGGCCAACATGGCTGCTGCGACACTGGGCACCGACACTGGTGGTTCGATCCGGCAGCCGGCCTCCTACTGCGGCGTGGTGGGGCTGCTGCCGACTTACGGCCGCATTTCCCGCTATGGGCTGATCGCCTTCGCATCCTCGCTGGACCGCATTGGCCCGCTCGCCCACACGGTGCAGGATGCGGCGACCTTGCTGCAGGTGATGGCGGGGCACGATCCGATGGACGCGACGTCTTCGGAAGAGCCGGTTCCCGACTACACTGCGGCGCTTGAGAAGCCGGTCGCTGGATTGCGGATCGGCGTCCCGCCCGAGTATTTCGGCGATGGTCTCGATCCGGAAGTGCGGGCTGCCGTAGAAAAAGCGATTGCACATCTCGAGGCGGAGGGCTGTACGGTGCAGCCGGTTTCACTGCCTCATACACGGTACGCGGTGCCTGCCTATTATCTTCTCGCGACAGCAGAGGCAAGTTCGAACCTTGCCCGCTTCGATGGCGTCCGCTATGGCTATCGGTCGCCGGATGCAGCCACGCTTTCCGCAATGTACCGCAACTCGCGCGATGAAGGCTTTGGGGCCGAAGTGAAGCGGCGCATTCTACTCGGGACCTATGCGTTGAGCTCAGGCTACTATGACGCCTACTATCGCAAGGCGCAGCAGGTGCGGACGCTGCTGACCCAGGATTTTCTCAGGGCCTTTGCAGAGGTCGATGCCATCGTGACGCCCGTTGCGCCTACGCCCGCATTCAAGCTTGGCGAGAAGACGGATGATCCGGTGGCGATGTATCTTGCGGACATCTACACCGTGACGGCCAGCCTTGCCGGTATCTGCGGGCTATCCGTGCCGGCCGGAAATACAAAACAGGGTCTGCCGATTGGCGTACAGATTCTGGGTCGGCATTTCGGTGAGGAAACCATCCTGCGGCTGGGGAGAGCAGTGGAAACAGCTGGCTAAGGTAGACTGTGCCGCTGCTCGAAGGGGCATTCCGGCTGCAGTCCTTCAGTACGAGTCAGCGGAGCGGGTGGTAATACCGGGCCTGCGGGTCGGCGCAGGCAGCGCAGAGGATTTGCCCACCGCGTTCGACAAAGCGGTCGTAGTTGATGCCTTCGCCGCATGCGGAACAAGCGACACGCGCGCCCTTAAATCCAGGGAACTCGCCCGGCGGCAATTCGACACGCACCCATTGCTCCGAGAAGAGATCGGCATCCGGCAACTCGCGATAGGCAAGCATCTGCTGCTGGTTCTTGTTTTCAATCTGCGGATAACGTTGCCGGGCCAGATCTTTGGAGGATTCGCGGGCAGCGATGCGAATTGCGCGCACCACCTGCTGGTCAGGCGTCACGTCGACGAAGGTCGCAGCCATTTTGCCCCAGTCTTTGAACTTGAGGGCACGCTTGCCAAGGCGGCAGCCGGTCACCACCCCGATGGCATCCGTAGCGCAGCGGTCGATTTCGACAAAGGTGACGAGGCGTTTGCGGTCTTTGCCGCGCGGGGCCTCGATCCCGAGCCGTGCACAGCCGAGCATGGCCATGCGCACCCCGAGGACCTGGCCGGCGCACAGGTGGCCGTGCGCGATCTCTGCCTGCTGCAAGAGCGATTCGAAGCTGTCCACTCCTTCATGGTACTGCCGTTACGGCTGATTCGAGGGTGCTGGCTCGCCGGCATTTCTTGCAGTCGTCTCGGCGGCTGGCTCGTCGCTATCTCCGTCTTCGACAAGGACGGCGGAAAGCCCGACCAGGTCGAAGCTGACACTGGCTTCGCCGACATGCTGGAAGGTGACGCGCAGTGGCTCGCGCTGCCATGCCGCCGCAACGCAGGCTGTGACGCCAGGCTCAGAAGCCGTGGGTGTATGGGGCAGCCAGGGAGAGAGCTTCTTTGACAGCACAGGTTTGCGTGCGCCCAGTTGCGCAACGACCGCGTAGAGCTGTTTTCCGCTCGCGGAAAGACCGCAGTAGGCCGCGTAATCGCGATACCAGATGACTTGAGAAACGGCGGGATCGTATTCCGGCAGCTTCAGGGCAGTGTAATGGCCGGTGGTGCGGTCGACGAGCAGCCACGGACCGCGCTGCCAGATCCAGTGTTCACCCTTATCGCCGGGAAGGGCGTCATTGAGGCGCATGGCGCGACGGATGGCAAAACTGCGGTCGGTAATCACATGCATTTCGCCCGTCGTCCAGTCGCGCGTTTTGTCGTCGATGATGAGCGGCCGGACGCGCAGTTCTCTGTCGCCGGGCAACGCTCCCGAGGGGTCTGTGGCCTGGGAGTACGGAACGCGTTTTGCGCCGCCCAGCGCCACTGTGTGGACTTTGGGCTTTGCTGAAGCGTGGCCGGCAAACGACGCGAGCAGCGCGGCAGACAGGGCTGAAAACGTGAGTCTGGAGGGCATTTGTAACCGATGCTATGCCGCGCGGCAGGCAGGAGCAATATCTTCCCCTGATTCAGGAAGAAGGCTGAGGAAATCTGTCCTGAAACGGGAAACGGCGTCTCCGGAGGAGACGCCGTCTTCGATGCTGAGGTTCTCAGAGCGATGGCTCAGTCGGCCTTGCAGTTAGCGATGTGTGGAGGCAGGCCGGATGGGGGATACATCCAACGCGGAATGAAGCCCGGAATGATTACCGAAGCTTATATAGCTGGAGGAACGATGGAACTCAACGCGGAGAGACACCCAGAGACAATACAGTCCGACTGCCATCGCTGAGCCAACGAACGTCAAGATCAGAAAATGAATCATTTTACGTACCTTATGTCAATACAACAGCCGTGGAATCACGCGCCACACAACAGTAACTAACCGGTATCACCAACGTCAAGCTGGTTATGAAAGATTGGCAAATAAATTGCACGGTGTGATAAGCAGGGCGAGTGCCGGCTAAAGGATGGCAGATCTGTGATCGGCCAGGTTGCATTTCGGGGACGGGGCCGATTTGTGAGACTGGGCGGCGGCAGGGAAACGGGAACGCGATTGGTTTCAGGCGTGCAGAACTTCGCTGGCCTGTCTGCGCCTGCCCTGAATTTCAATGTAGATATTCACGAGCGAAAGCGCCGCCGGTGTGACGCCCGGGATGCGGCTGGCCTGGCCGATGGTCTGCGGACGGATGCGGGTGAGCTTCTCCTGCATTTCGTGGGAAAGGCCGCTGACATTTCCGTAATCGAACCAGGCGGGGATGGTGCGCTCTTCGGCACGCTTCAGCTTTTCGATGGACTTGCGCTGCTGGTCAAGATAGCCGGCGAACTTGATTTCCGTCTCGACCGCCTTCAGCTCATTACGCAATCGTGCGGTGAGTCCTGCGTCCGCGGCAAACGCGGCTTGCAGACACAG
>Ga0116228_10006243_pt1 | contig 10645 bp, 9 predicted proteins | sample S1TSphfallax_2_FD_89694 | JGI IMG/M metagenome (GOLD analysis project Ga0116228, IMG submission 89694) | Host-associated microbial communities from peat moss isolated from Minnesota, USA - S1T2_Fc - Sphagnum fallax MG | ecosystem: Host-associated > Plants > Peat moss > Unclassified | place: USA... | reverse complement strand
TCGCCGTTCTCGTCGATGACGCCATCCGCGCGAATGATGAGGGATCGCCTCAACAACGGCGTGGCGTCCGCGATCAGGCGTTCGCATTCGTCGACGGAAAGGAAATCGCCGACCAGGCACAGGTCGGGATGATGCACTCGCACCTGTACGCTGGCCCCGCGATCGCCCAGGTCGAGGCGGGACGGGAGCCGCGAAAGGTCGGGGCCGACGCGTCGACCGTGCAACTGCGGCGAGATGCTCTTGCTGTCGAAGATCTCCGCGATGGCGTGTTCGGCGGCCTTCTCGTGCCAGCCGATGGACATCAGTTCGCCGTGGATGGCCTTGGCATCATGGCCGTGGGAGCGAAGCAGGCTGACGAAGCGGCGGCGGGCCAGCGTTTCGTCGACGACATGTGCGTCGATGACGGACGGATACGGCCCTACGGAATCCAGGATGACCTTCATCGGGTGCGCTCCCTGCGGATACTGCGTTTTAGTCACCTGGGGCACGACGGTACGCCAAGGCGACGAACGTCATGTCCTGGGGTCGAATTCGCTAGCGAGTGTCGCAATGCTTTCGTAAAGCCGCGACGAACTTCTGTTCCGTTTTCCCCAACTGTCGTATCGGCGTGCTTTAGCAGCGATACGAGCGAGGCCTGAGCCTACGGTCGCCGAGTTGATCGGGTCAATGCTTCATGGAAGGGTGATTTGTGAAAACGGAGAATCGTGTCGGCGATGACTGCATGCAAGCGATTGATTACATTCCCCGACTGAATTACTTGTAGGAATAGTCCTACAAGTAATTCAGTTCACGCCTACGTGTTAACTGCATCGATGGCGACGCATCGCGCAATTTCTTTCGAATCCACCAGGTCAGGCGCTTATGCGCTCGATGCGAGCCAGGGAATGGAGGTGATCGAGGACGGCATCCACGCCAATGTCGCTCATCGACTTTGCGGCCACATGACGAGCGCGCGTGAAGCGACATCCCCACAGCGCCGGTGACGTCGGGCCGAAGAGACCGACGGTCGGCACGCGCGCGAAGTCGGCGACGTGGAGGAAATACGAGTCCACGCCGAGGAAAAGGTCCGCCGTGGCGACCAGTGCCGTGGTGGTCGCCAGATCCATACCCTCGATGCTGAATACCCGGCGCTCGTGACGGCCGAAGTCGAGCCCCCGGTCGTCCGGGTCGATGACGACGGCGACATGGTCGTCATGCGAGTCAAGAAAGCGTTCGAGGACGGAACGAAAGCGAACGGCGTCCCATTCCTTGTCGGATTTCGTATGCGTGTGCACGACAAGCAGGCGGGCGTGGGCGGGCAATCGATCGCGAAGCTGCCGGCAGAGGGCGATCGAGCGCGTAGAGGGTGGCGGCAGGGTGGCGAAATCGTCGATGTGCAGGCGATCGTCCAGGTATCGCGCGATGACGAACGCGCTGTCGGCCATGTGCGCTATATCGGTGAGCGGGGCCAGACGGCCGCCATGGCTGGCGAGTCTCAGGTGGGGTATGTCGGGAAACCGGCGGACGATATCCAGGTTGTCGTCGGACTCCCACCAGTTGAGGTTGATGAAAGCATCGAAGTCGGAAGCGAATGTCTCGAACTGGGCGGGATCGAAGGCGAACGCGTTGTTTGCCGCGCCCATGCGGATCGCATGCACCGACCGGAAACCGGCGTCCGGATAGAAGCGCTCCCACGCGTCCGGTGTACCGGCGAACGACAGGCGTCCTTCGAAGATCCGTTGCAGGGCGAGAATGCCAGGACGGGCAAGGAGGTGGTCGCCGAACGCGCCGAAGAAGAAGGCGATCGGTCGCCGGGCCCTGCGCCAGGCCTGGATATCGTCGGTCATCATGCGTTGGCACCTTCCTGATGTCGAATGGAGCACGGGGAGCCAGGCCTGGCCTGGTCGCGTCATGGGGTCCGTTTATACCTCAGGAAGCGGACGTGGCCGCGCCCGTCCACCTGGACGAAGGCTGCGCTATTCTGCGATCTTTCAGGGGTGGAGCAGGGCATGTCGACGGATCGTTCAGAGGTTTTTTGGGGTGTTTTTTGGGCGAATATTGCCGCAACGGCACTATGTGCACTGGCATTTGCCATTTTTTCGGCGATCCAAAGCTACCGTGAAACGCAGCAGATCAATGCTTTGGTGAAGTCGATTACCACGATGGCGGCTCCCTCGGTTTCGTCGCCGTCAATGCCGTATTTTTCACCCGATCCACGCATTGCCTCTGAGGCGGCCCAAGCAAAACGCCCGCGTCGGCTGGCTAGCAACCAGCGTTGCGCGGGTGGAGTGGTGATCTTAGTGGACGGTAGCTCTTACACGCAGACCGGCGAGCGGTGTTCGGGTAGCTTCATCGTGCCGTAGGATTTGCGGCGGCGTTCTGTCTCTATCTCATGGCCAGATGCCTCACGGCAAGTAGCGGTAAGCCTCCGACTTGAGTGCGTCTACCGGGGGTGCCAGCCATTGATGGACCAGACGACTCCTTGACGTGGAGAATCGTTCATGCACAGGGCATGCCGGAGTTTGCGGGCTGCGCGTATCAGGGTCTGCATAACCCGCATAATGTATATTATGTCAACTTGGATCAGGCGCCTGCGGCGCTTGGCACGGGTTTTGCGTGATGGCTGACGGTCGTACATAAGTTGCCCCATTTCTGCATCACTAGCTGCAACTTGCCCGTCGAATCGCGATACCAAACGCGATCACTGCACCACTAGTTGCAACCAATTTGTCGACTGGATCCAAAGTTGCCACCTTTGTCGTTGCGACGATGAGCTATGGCGAATTATCGGGCACCAAGTGGCCGATTAGATCGCTTCATGCTGGGCATGCTGTCGTCGGTCGCTTTCGATGTCATTTGGTAATTGGCGAACCACAAGCTGAGGCATTACGGCGCCGCGAAGCTATTGATGTGCAGTTTCCGCTGCTGGAGTCCGAACTCGAACAGTTGAGCGCCGAGACCGAAACCCTGAGCAATCAGACTGCTTCGGGCGTTTTTACGGTACGGCACAACGACAGGGCTGGTAAAACAGAACGAGACAAAGCGCAAGCGGTTGCCACTAGGTTAGCAACACTCGCAAACGCAATGCGTTGTGTGTTGGACCGATTCTTCTACTTCGTTTCCGATAACGAGAAATTCGATGCGGCCCTTACCGCACTTGCACAAGACAACCCAAGCTTTCGGTCTTTTGCCCGCTACTTAGATCGAGGCTCGCATGCAGATCGAACAAACATCACGGACTTTTCAGGCTATGATGCCAATCTCTTTCTAGCCCAGTTTCGACGGTTTTTTGAGCAAACTGGGTACTCCCCGACACTATGACAAGATGATGGGGTAAGGCAGCCGGAAGCCTAAAGTTGTCAATAACGATTGGCGAGTTTCAGCGGAACTCTTGAGCAGGCTGCCGGAAAGCGCGCATCGCGATCGCCGTAGTTGACGATCACGCGACGTCACACGAAATTGTGCTCGACCCTACTTGTAGTCTTCATAGGGATTGAGAGGGACGTTGACGAAATCATCGTTGCTGAAATGAAGCTCTTCGAATTCCATCGGCTCTCCATCTTTGTCAACAGCAATAAGTGCCGAGAAGTCGATTTCGAGATCCAGCACAGTTTGGCCACTGACCTCATCGTGAGGAATAAGAACTCCATCTTCTGAATCGTAGGTGGCTTCGTCCCAGTTTGGATGAGTGAAATCCGCAGTTGCTTTCACAGAGAGCCGTCCGACGACAAGAATGGGGTCGCCTTCGTCCGTAGGCCTGAATGCGATAAGCTGCGCGATCTCAACTGCAGTGACGACTGTGTTGTCGATTTCCGAATCTTCGACGTCGCCGTACAGAGTCCAGTCGCTTAGTTCGCGGTCCACGAGTTCGACTAGCTCCTCGTCGTGTCCAGCAAGGAATGTATTGACTTCTGGAGCAGCCATCTCCAGGCCCAGTGCCGTGAAGAGTGCCGGCAAGGACTTGACTAGAGTGATATTCGCTTCCGTTTGCACTGGCTTGTCGAAGTCGCCGTCTTGAGACACGACGATGACCGGGCTGTCCGCTGTGGCGACTTGCTTGAGACACTCGAATGCGAAGGCATCTGGAAACTGGTCTTTCTTCCCTTCCCCGCTGAAGAATCCATGGCCCGAACTGTACGCGCCAAGCACGACTGACGGCTTCACGTCATCGACAGCCAGGATTGTCGCCCCAAGCTTGTCAAACATCGTCTTTGTCGAAGTCGAATACAGCGAATGAAGTGTTTGACGAAGTTGTGATCGGTTGATGCTGGGTAGATCGACGTTCGTGATAGCTGACACAGCAGCGCGAAAACGGGGCGAGTAGACGCCCTTCACGAGATCAAAATCGTTTTGTACGTGTTTCTTAATGACCTCGTTGATCGTGAGGTCGGTTGTGAGAACGGTAACGATACCGGCTTCGACTAGATCCACGACGCGGGCAATCTCGGGCCCTCCCGGCGGTTTTCCGGCGCCAATGATGATATTCGCGTCCAGAAAGACCCGGGTCTTCGGCTTGGGCATGTATTCCTCGGTGCGTGGCTGAAGGAGTTGAGGGGCACGGTTTATCGGCTTGCAGCTTTGGCGGCAGCTTTCATCCAAGCTTGCAAGTTCTTGTAGCCATCACCAAGAGCTGGCCCTGCATTGATTCGCCCGTTCGGCTCTATGCGAGAGGTGGTTGGCGCCAAGTGCCTCCCACCACCGATGGGCTCTATTCCCGATATTTGCCCACAGGGCAATTTGCTGGCCGAGTTCGATCCCATGCAGCAATGAGCTCGGCCTTATTCTTAGAATGCCACTGCTGAATCGTCTTGAGCCATTTGTCGAGGCGCCCGTTGATGCGGGAACAATCCTTGATTGTGAAATTCGCAGTCTCTCCGGCGTATGTCACTCGAAAATGCGGCGGCGGATGCTCATCAGCGAAGATCTGCATCTTGAGTCCATCCAGCCTCGCCACAGTCTCCTCGACAAGCATGCGAGGTTGACCTCGCGTCTCCACGGGACCAATCGCGAACTGGGCCGCAAGCGATTCGGCCAGATCCGACACGTCAAGAACGATCTCATTCGCCACTGATGCTCACTCCCTGTGCTCGTGAAAGCGAAGCTTGGCGTGATGAGGATGACCCTTTAGTGCTATCAATGCCAACGCATAGGCGCCTTCCTCGCCATCTGTCAAATGTTGGTAATGTGGAGAAAGAGTTACGTATTCAGTGGTAACCAGTGGTGACGTCAGCGGAACGATGGAGGCGATGCCATGCTTAGGGTTCTCGCAAGGCGACGACATGACAAAGTAGCTGAAATAGGGATTCGGCATCCCATGGGCGTCCTGCTCGTTACCTAGAAACTTTACGACGGCTTTGATCATGTATGTCTTCCCTTTCACCTATGCACACGCACCATTTCGCGCGAGCTCTTTTCGTTGGTCGAAAGCTTGCATTCCAAGAATACAGACGTATGCGACAGAAGCCCACTCGATGGTGATGCAGCCTCAGCGCCTGAGTCGGAGTTCCAGGGCATGGTGCTAAGTGACTACCCCACCCCTACCCGTGATAACAGCGGTTAACGTCCCTCCTCACCGGAAGCCGAGCCGGGCCGCATATGACACCTAGGCAGATCATGGATGCCCCCTCAATGCGGTGAAAAGGCCCTCGGACGTCACTCGAGTTGGCTTGACCCGAGCGTAGCCATCAGTCACAAAGAAAGATGACCGACCAACAGCCTGCATATAGAAACATTAAATCTAAGTTAATGTATGGAAGTGCTCGGGGTAGAGAACGAGCTCAAACTTGCTCTTCTCTGAGTTGGCAACAACCCTGTGCAGAAGCATAGGGTCACGGTTGTCGGACTTGTCGACAAGCATTTTGAGCAACGCGAGGTTGTCGGTTTGCCGCGGGTTGAGGCGGCCAGACCACTCTCCCAGGTACTCATGGCTATGGTCATCTACAAACTGCAGACAACGTGCCACCAAGCCAGTGACCAGGTCTGATATCCTCACCAACGGGTCTTCTTTTGAATCGACAAAGCGAAGGTTTACTGCAGTATTCAACCGCGTTGATCGACGGTCAAAGTGCTCCTTTACATTCGCTTCCATGTCCATAATCAAGCTGTCTTTGGGTCTGGTTTCCGCCGTGAAATCGTAGAATCGCGTGAATGCATCGACGAGCACGCCCTCCCCCTCCATCTGAACCAGCGTCATGTCGTCGATACCCTTGCTTGCATCCAGCAACTCAGAAAGGCGCACCACCACCTCTCTTAATCCGACTTCGTCCAGCTCATCTTGATGACCGGGCGAATCCAGCATCGAGCGGACGTGGCCTGCGAGCCCTGCAATAAAGGCTTCAGTCTTGCCCTCTAAATTTGGGTAGCCGAAGGACCAAGCCATGTCAAGAAATGATGCTCGGTCCATCCTGATCACCCGGTACAGAGCATCCTTGAACTCGTCGGGCTCACCAAGGGAGCGCAACTCAAAATTCGCACTGGTTTCGTGACACCAAAGAAGGCAGTCATCGATGATATCGATGAATGCCCAGTATTCCAGATTGATATTGAAGAAGTGGAGATATAGATCAGATTCGATGACCCACTTCAGCAGAGATCCCACTCGTTGAGACTTCAAGCAATAATCGAAATCTCCTGCCGCGATGTGCTTGAACTTCAACTCTTTGAGACTTTTATCCAGATTGAGCGAAGCTATCAATGCGGGCACATCGGCAGAACAGTTGGCGCCGTAATGCATAACGCCACCCAATACAAAATTGCGGCCCACCGGGACCTTCCGCTGCGTGTCCCTATCAATGTTGTACGCGCGTCGCTCCGGGTCGATCCAGAGCTTGCGATGGTTGTTTGACTCGTCGTAATAGAACGTTGCCACAGATGCCTCCTGCATCAGAACTTTTGAGAAGATCGCGCGCCGCCTCCGAGGCAGCACGGACTCTTCCTTCAACACCTCAGACTCTTCCTCAAGGGGGCATCTTCTGGATGCCCCCACTGAAAGAGTCAGTCATTACTTCAGCTATGCACTTTACCTCTAGCGAAGTCGCTTCGTCTTCCATTCCTGCAGGGAACTGATTGCAACTCTCGCCCCCGCTGACCACTGCACTCGCTGGTTCGGCCTCGAGGTTCGGACGCTAAGCTGGGCGTTCTATTTCCGATAGTGGCGGAAATCCATTTTGGGCTGAAAGCAGACGGCCTACCCTCGATAACCATTCCTGATCGCCTTTACCTTGGCGCTGGGAAGCGTAAAGTTAAAGTGCTCAATAGAAGTCGATTAGGCGAAGCTTCGCGGCGATGGTGATCACGGGCACGAGCTTCGAATCCCACTGCTTAAACCAGCCCGATTCCAGCCAATACCCAGCTTCGGATGGCTCTAGCAGAAGATACACGGCCAGCCCATAAAATCAAGTGACTGTATTAAATTGGGTCTAAGGGCGCCTCGCCATCCCCCAACCGGTCCATGGCCTGCCCCACACTTACCCCGCTCAGCACCCCCATCTCATCGGGGTACTTGGTCTCCATCCATCGGGTAAATTAGGGTTCGCGGAGGACGGCCGAGACCAAGCGTGATACCACCATACCCTCCATCACTACTACCCCGTCTGTGTTGCCGTTCTCGGCGCGACGACCGATTCGAGCCTGACCGAGTCGCAAGTACCCACATTGGGCCAACATCCCCCTCGCTCCTTTGTCGCCCAGAAGAGTGCGCATCGCCTCCTTCTCGGCATCAAGTAGATTGCGAATGGTCTCATACACCCAGGGCTTTACCCGGTCAGAGAAGATGCCTCGCGCATTGAGTTCCCGAGCCATGGCCGCGCAGTTACCATTTTTTAGGTAGCGCTCAAACATCCAACGAACCAGGGCGACTTCTTCAGGAGGCCCAGGCACCAGAACGACGCGGTCCGTTTTGATGCTTTTCCGCTCTCCATTCTTGAGCAGCCCTCGGGGCTCACCATTGGCACTGAGTAACATCCGACGGATGCCAAACCCCGGGGTGGCCTCCTGCCGGTAGCCCAAGCTGGCCAGTCGACGGTGGCCGGCGAAGGCTTTAATGGATAGTTCCCGGCTGTACTCAGCGGCCATGGCACGTTTGAGCCCTTTGAACACCAGGGAATTCGTGATATGCGGCCTCACCGGTGTTCTGAAATCGTCCCCAACTCGTCACATTCAGCACCAGCCCCCCCCCCCGGAATCGAGCGTGTCCACTACCGATGTCGTGGAGCAAGGACAAAAGCCCGGGTCGATTTTCAGCGGTCAGGCCACTTTTACCATCGTCGCTGTAGGTTTTAACAATATGCATGTGGTGCAGGTCGGCATATGCCGACAGCGCGTCTTGCTGGTTTGCCAGGGAGTTCCAACTGTCGGGATAAATGTTCACCGCCAGCTGAAAAATGTTGATCGATTTTCTTGTTTCACCCGCGAAGAGAAGCTAATGGCCTCGCTACCGAGGTGGGCGAATATCGATATAATCCACACTGTTGCCAGCGCGAGGCAGGTTCCTTTGGGCAGTAACGGCAAAGGGTGCGCCGTGCGGACATGCACGCAGTGCTTACCGTTCAGAAGTGCCGCGGCGTCAGGCCTTCGATGCACACATATGTAGGGAGGAAATAAAAATGCGAGACGCAATGGAGCCCCGGGCAGAACGACGTATCTCCAACTTTGCACACGCGCATCTGGTGCACGCGCCGGTTGCGAACAGTGAGGTGTCGTCCCTGAAGGAAAACGCCGAGGTCGTTCGCCAACTACGCCAGAGCGACTTCTACATGATTGGCGCCCGGCCGAGCGCCAAATTCATCGGGATATCCGCATCGGGCGACAAGGGCGACATCGCCTTCACCATTGAGGTGCCGGGTATGCCGGCAGACACGGGCATTTTGGTGGTGAATACCCTGGTAGCCGATGTCGATCTCGAGTTTGAAGGCATTGCGGTGAAAATGAATGCGACGCTTCTGTGGCTCGAGCTTTTGAACAACGGCGAGGCTGTGGGCACGATCGCGTTCACGCCGGATCGACTGCTCATGGAACGAGGCAGGCACACCCGTTGGATCAGGGGACTAGATCGAGCTCGCGAATTGGCGACATACGACCTTCTCTACGTAGGCATCGCCACGGCGACGGACAGCTACAGTCGCCTCATAGCCAAGGGGCATGAGGCGCGAGTAAAAATCCTTTCTGATGAACCTCAGCGCGCCCCGGGTGCGCGGGTCACCGACGAAATCATGCTCTTCATGTTTCGAATTGAAGCGATGGGTCTGACGATTATCGGCGCCGAGGGAATTGCAGAAAACGACGACTTCGACATGACCATCCCGCCGAACGACAACATCGTCAAGGATGCCGAGAAAGCCTTTGTCAGCTTGCTGCTTCCTCATTATAACGAGCAGAAATACAGGAACTATCCTGCCGGCAAAGATGGCCTGTACCACTTGGGCTTGACCAACTACAGCTATACGATTGCGGAAGGAATCCAATTTTGCACGCCGTACGGGACCTTCAAGGGGGCTCGCGAGCGGGAGATGCCGATGTCCAACGAGGCGGACTTCATCTTGGTCGAAGGTGACGAGGTGACCATTCATATCTCTGGCGTCGACTTCCCCAGCAAGCACCCTTTCACCTCCTCGACCGATATCGAAGGGGAAACGACAGATTGAGCAATGTGCGTGCCTGCACGACCCACAACCCTCCACAGGCGATACTCGGTGGTCGCCGCGACGAGGACGCGCCTTCACCAACGTGCCCTGAGGCCAGGAGGGGCCGTGATCCAATCGAGAAGACCGCGACGGCGTATCTTAGGCGTGAAGGAAGCCGGCGCAAGGTACGCCTCCTTCCTTTTAGGTGTCGCCACATGGGTGCGCGGAGGGGGGCTGCGCTGAAGCGATCGCTTCATGCGCAGGGCCTAGTGGGCGGGGCGCTCGTAAAACTGTGCCAGTCCCATTCCTTTGATCCCCTGGGCGTTGCGACGGCTCATCGAGCAGGAAACTCACGATGAGGGATCCACGGGTGCCGAGGCCTGTTCGGTAACCTCGCGCAAGGCCACAGCTAGCATCGGGTCGGTCGCAATCTTCCGTCGTCAATGATTCATGCATCCGTGACCGTATTTGGTGCCACGCGCGGGTGAGTGCGGGCGTAGGGTGCGGAAGTCAGCACTCCATACATGAGCCAGCGAAGCCTCTGTAGCGCGAACCTGCAAGTCCTAACCACCCAGTTGGGTCCACTGATTGCCGTTGATGGTCTATCCTTGTCATCCAAGATATCGACCCGCAGATATCGGGATAAAGCTGACTTACCGAGCTTTCCTGGCCGATTAAGTAAGGCATGTCCTACCCTGGCAACAGCAACCAGATCCACTTCGGCGACCCGTTGCCCAAATCGAGATCCCGTTCCTGTCGGGACGCCGACACCCCATCTGGGTGGCGGGAAGTATCACGATCGAGCAGTTGGGTCTTGGCGACAGATACCAAGAGTCGATTTAGATGAGCCATCCAGGCTGCTGAAGACACCTTGCCCGCTCACTAGATCGACTCGTCAAGGTTAGGCATTGCGCGTGATACCCGGACGAGTGCCGACCTTAGCGCGTTGCGTCCCGCATCGCCTTATGGTGTTTGTAAGCCCTATGGAAAATCACAAACACGAGTCCGGCTAGGAGGCCGGATATCAGCGATGGAATGACGAGTGG
>Ga0116228_10006242_pt1 | contig 10647 bp, 5 predicted proteins | sample S1TSphfallax_2_FD_89694 | JGI IMG/M metagenome (GOLD analysis project Ga0116228, IMG submission 89694) | Host-associated microbial communities from peat moss isolated from Minnesota, USA - S1T2_Fc - Sphagnum fallax MG | ecosystem: Host-associated > Plants > Peat moss > Unclassified | place: USA... | reverse complement strand
GGATGGATGGATGGATGATAAGTGATCACAGCAACAGTTTTCTGTTGAGTTCCAGTTCCCTAGCCAACCATGGTGGTTAGCTCAGTTGCTGTTTTTTTACTACCTACCTATTAACAACCTGGAAGTCATGGTAGGTAGTAAAAACAGCCCTTACCTATTTATAAACCATCTACTTACTTACCAGTCACCTATTTTTATACTACTACCTAACCAGGCAGGGTAACAACTCAGTTGAGGTTCTGTTCATCCACAACTATGTAACTCATAACTGGCATCTGGTGGGTGGGTGCTGGTAGGTAGTAAAAAACAGCCCCTTACCTGTGTATATAAACTACAAACCATCCACTTAGCTACTAGTCACTAGTCACCTATTTTTATACCTATCTACCTATATATATAGATAGGTATAGGACCTACTTATTATTACAGAATGGGTTACCAAGGTGAAACCAGCTAGAGTATAACTCAGTTAAGGATCATCCACAACCGAGTCATAAAGGGAAATCATCCAGTGGATGGTGTGCTTGTGGGGTGCTAGTTCCACTCTGGGCGTAAGTTAGTAACTTAGTAGTAGATTTGACTCTAGTCTGGATGATGATGAGGTAGGTAGGTAGGTAGGTAGGTAAGTAGGTGGGTAGGTAATAGTGGACCGTGCGGCTATTTATGGCGAGCTCGTGCGCACGAACGTTGCCAAGAAAGACGTTGCGAAAAAAGCTCAGTAAACTAATTACCACTAATTCATTACAGGCTGCCGTTTGTTGACATCGGTTGATCTGGACCGTTAATGTACCATTGGGTCCACGGTGGAGATCGATAGCCGGCTATTCTGGGGAATAACTAATCTACATTAATGAAGCCGAAACTTAATTAGAATTAGAATAGTAATTTATGTCATCTCTTTTACTACTAGTTCGTCTTTCTTTTTTTTGCACTCATGGTTTCTGGTAGAGTTATGTTTAGTTGGCCAACAACAACCAGGTTGGGGGTAGGGCACCCACTCCCTAGTCTTTTTTTGGCTTTTTGGGGTAGTTGTAATTCACCTTAACAAGTATGGTTTTTGGCGTGATATGTTCATGTGGCCCACCCCAGCGAAAAAAAAAGAAAAAAGAAAAAGGGAGAATTATTCCTTTTTTTCAATGAGTCATAAAGGCCATTATCCCAAATGGAGTTCCTAGTTTTTAGGCTTTTTGTTGTGAAGACCATGTCCCACAGTCACACTAACTTGCAACCCCCTTTGGGTTAGTTCTGGGCAGGGCATTAGCAAAAAAGAAAACCGTGTCTTGTTAAAAAGAAGGGTTCTTGTGCCCATTTTTTTAGGGGGGAGAGGAGGGTGTTGTGTATTGTGAATTCCTAGGTGTTGGGTCACACCATCCCACAATTTGGAGTTGTGTGAAAATCCCACCTAATTGAAGAGATTACCTTTACTAACTAAAGTAAAAGTTAGTAAAGGTTACCACATGGTGTGGGGGGCAAAAAGCATTGGAGGTCCTTCTTTTTCAATTTTATGTGCATTTTATAAGCAGAGGGTGTAAGTGGCATTACAATGGTTGCAATGGTCTCTATTTTAAGATGGGCTGTTGCAATAGGTGAGGGTTTTTTTAGGATAGGCATCCATTTAGGAAGTCCTCCCCTTTCCTTATTAGATATGCTTTTCACAATTGGAGGGGGTTCCAAAGCTTGATGTTCCCCTTGTGATTCACCCTCGTTGATGGTTTTTTTGCTTTCTTAGATGTGAGTCCTTCCATTTTGTTCTTTGTATTCCTCCTTTTTTGGGTGCTTTGGTCTATTTCTTATTGGTAGGGTTTCATCAAGAAGTAGAGATGCTTGTATTGTGAAGCTCTTCTGATTATTACCAAGTTGTACATTAAAAGATGGTGTGAGGCCAATTTGCAATGTAAAGATTGGGTCTTTCAATAGTAAGTAGCTCAAGTCTCAAAATAAATAGCTGTTGATAGAGAGATGGTGGTACTTATACCTCGTTGGTCTATTTAGTATTAATGACAAAATTATTGTGGTTGGTTGCAAGTCTTATTTGAAACTTCTTGAGTTAAAATGGACCATCAATCACCAACACACCATTATAAAATGAATGGTGTTTGAACACAAAAACATTTCATTGTTGTTCTCTATCCCATACCTAACCACAATGGTAAGCCATGAACTAACCACACACACCAATCTACAAGTGTTGACAAGTTCATGATGTTGGGCAGGTCCAAGTTTTAGGCTAGTTTTTGGGATATATGGATTCCAAGTTTCCAATTTTGTTGAAGGTAGATTTGAAATTGTCTAAAATTATTTTTTGTTGAAATTGAAACTCAAACTTAGATTGAGTTATAATTTATTCTAAAGCAATTTCAGGTAGGCAGGTTGGTGTTTGAACGTTTAAGGTAGGGTTTGCAGGAGGTTCCTCCTGTTTATGGTGTCTAATGAGGAGATGGGGCTCTCCTCTTGGTGTAGTTGTAACACTAAAATTGGCAAAAATGGATTAAAGGTGAAAATAATTGCCCCTTCAAAGTAGGGGTGAGATTGTTTTTTTAAAAACATTTGATCGAGTAGTTCATAGCCTATTTTCAAACCCTTCAAAAAATCCTTAAATATTTCTATGTTGCCTTTAGAACTACACGATGTTTTGTAGAGCTTAAGATGATGACTTCATAGCAATTTAAATCACTCGATTTGAACCAAAAATGAGAAAGTTATGCACCAATGAAGTAAAAAGGTCAAAATGAAAAAAATAGGGTTTTGCAATTCGAAAAAGCATATTTATTTTATTTTATTTTTGGCTGCTCCTTTGGTATTACATTTCAAAGATGATTTGTAGAGCTTGAAAAGGTGTTTTTATAACGTTTTAAATCACTCAAAATGGAGAAATTTTGAAAAAGATTTGTCAAAATGTTCAATGTTTGGCTAGTGTTCAATGATAGGCATATCTATCCTAAGTTCTTTAGTCATATAAATAAAAGATCATTTAAACGTGCACCGACCAATACATGTTTTTAAATTGTGGCAATTCAACTTTGAGAAAACTTTAAAGGATAAATTATGGTGGTGTTGGGTGCATGTTCCATCACCAAACCAAATAATAATAATTGTGTCATCATGAATTTTTATATTTCTAACTTGAGAAAATATTATTAGTTCAAGGAATTGAAGTTAGGTGAGAACCAACTCATTGATAATCCATTAGTTCCCTCTTTCCCAAGAAACAAACCCAAAAATTTAACCCTTCTTTCCTCACTCCTCCCAACTAATAAAAGAGTGCAACTCTTCATTCCTCATTACCTTGTTTCATGGGTTGTTGGGATTTTCATATTGTTCTTTTACCCATTTTCCCCCACAACAATACCCCGCTTTCATGAATGTATGGTGCCTATTTAGACAAACTAGTAATTTTAATTAAATGTAATCTAGATTGAATTGAACTCTCTTTTAAATTAGCCTAGGTTCCTCTTTTGGGGAATCTCCAAAACCTGAGGTTTTATTTTTAAAAAATCATTCTCAAAATTGCTTTGGAGGTTCTATGAAATGAAAACAAAAGAAAATTAAAAATCAAAACTAAAGTTCAATTCAAAATCAAGAATCAAACAACATTAATATATATTTACCCAGTAACCACCAATTGCCTTGCTTATTTACATATTTATGTAATAATCACTTAAATTCCCTACCTATGTAGGTATGATATTTACCCATTTACATAGGTAGTGTGATAAAGAAATAAAAGGATTTCACTATTACAATTCATGATTTTTTACATTGGTTTTTTTCAATTGAAAACTCAATTATGTTAAACATTGAACATTTGTGGCTCTAGTCAAAACAAACTAATTATTTATGCCATAGATTTAATGGCTCAATTTATGATGATTAGCATGATTAAGACAACTACGTCCACATTGATTGAAATTTAATTAAAGTGTTTATAAACATGGTGGGATTCTTTAATTATTTTCAATTATATAGATGATTATTGTATAAATAGTAATAAAAATAATGTATGTCAAATCATCTTTTTTTTATTGTGGTGAATTTTTGCCAAAATGCAACATGGGAAGAGGGCATGTGATAACCCAACTTAGTTTTAGTTTTTTTTAAAATGGATTTCACTAGTTTGTGATGAAAATTGCAAAAGGTAAAGTGGTCATTTGATGGATGGCATGGATCATTTGTGGCTTTGTTTGATCTCAAAAATGTAACCTACTCGCTATTATGTGACATCAACAAACTTGTCATTGCTTGCAACCTTGTGAAAGTGATCATCATCATCATTGTGATCAGGTTGTTGCAAGCTTAATTGCCATTTCCTATTTTGGTGTGGAAATTATGTTGTCATCTAATGTCATATTTGCATAAGATTTTGCCATCCCTATTGTATAGTGTAGCATTTACATCCTACATTGTATAAAGTCATAGATCAAAGAGTTTAAATTCCATCATCACTTAGCTTTCAAGTTTTTGCATTTTTCAACTAATTTCATAAATGTATTGTTCTTTTGGAATGTGCACATTGCAAATTGCAACATCTATTTGAAGTTTGAAAGCACCACTACTTGTATAAACTTAACAACTCTTTAACACTTCAACATTGAACAAGCTACAAATATGTCTACTATTAGCCATTGAGCTCCAAAATTCCAAACTATACCTTCCTTGTGCACAAATGTGTTGTTTGAAGCTCAAAGTTTAAAGTTTTCAAAGTTAGTCCTCAAAATTTATTTTGTTATGGCCATTCTTTCTCTTTGTTTTTGCAATGTTCAGTGTTTTACAAAGCTTTGTACCCATTGTTAAAACAATGTATTTTTGTGAAACAAGAAATAATGTGAATTCAACTCTTGTGTCACACCACCAATCACATACATTTTCACCTATGGTTGATGGCCACAATAGGTGAAGCAAATTTAATGGCATAAACTTAAACTTGAATTTCCAAGAATATTGCATCTCTTGGTGGCAATTTGCTTAAATGGCATAATAATCTTGCGTTTAGTTGTTTTTTTAGAATAATTTCATATTCCACTTTTACAACTAAACCATGGAAATGTTAGGAGGAGACAAACAAAACTAACCACTCCCATTTTGGCTCCAACATATTGTGTACACAATTGAAACAAAACATGAAAATGAAATTGTAATTGGAATTGTTGATGCATTCATGGGCACAACCATAAAGGAACTAAATATTGTTTTCAATTTTTTGTCCAAAAAAACCTAGAACTAACCAATGATTTACACTTCAAGTTCAATTTGGGCTTGATTTGAAGTTTTCTTTAAATCTCAATTCCAAATCCATTTCAAGATTCAGCATTTTCTACATATTGTTGATGCCTATCCCCTTTCCTTTGTTCCTCACTTTTCATTTTTTCCATATCTCCTTTGTCCTTTCATTTAAAGTTTTGCCATTGGTTCTTTTTTTTACTCTCCCAAAACTTTTATGTTCCACTTTCCTTTTATTACAAGTTGTTGGTTCATTCTGTTGCAAGTCATAGCTCGTTCTTTTGTGTAATTTGAAAGGATCTTTGTTTTTATAGAAGAAAGTTCATGGCCCTATTTTCTTTTGTTGCAAGTCATTGGTTGTTCTTTTGCAAGTTACAACTGTTTATAAAAAGAATATCGGGTTGAAAAGTGTGAAGTGCAATAATAGTTTTATGGTAAGGCATATGTTGAGAAGTGTGAAATGTAACGACCATTTTTTCCTTAGGTTTACAAACTACTCATTCTTTCATTTTGGGCTTTTTTTCTTAACACAACTTTTGAATGTTTTCCAAGAACTTCAATTAGAGTCCTAGTGTTTTACCTTAATGTGTCCAAAAAATTGTAATTCTTGGATCAACTATTACGTAAAGCCCTTTTTCTTGTTCTATTTTTTAATATATTTTTATGTCTCATACATAGTTAATTTCATGTAAAAATTTGCAACATCCCACATGTTTTGTTAAATAAATATGTGTTGATAAGATTGTACAAGGTTGAGATGCACCATTCCTCAACTAGTAAAAGATTTTTAATGCTTGAAAAAATCCATGTTCATTCTTACATATTTTCTAGTTTTGAAATTTTGGAAGCTTACAATTTGGACACCATAGGTATGTCAATTGAGCGCATAAGTGTTTTGGGCAACTTATGTTTCATAAATTTAGGTGTTCATTATGTAGAAGCAACCCATAACAACCACCATTTACTACCAATGTTTTAAATAGAAGACAAAAGGGAAATTGTAATGCCTTTTCCTCTAGAAGTGTATCTTAAGGAGTCCATGTTCTTGTTGGGTCTTATAATGATTGCAATTATAAGATCAAAATGACTAATTGGGATTTTTGAAGTGAAATAACCAATATTGTTGACAATTTATTATCTCATGCAATCTCCCAAATTGATTCTTCCTTCGCCTTTGTAAATAATGCAAGAAAGTGTGCATGCTTTTCTTTTTGCAACTTTACAATTAAAAAGTGATGGGAGGTTTAAGAAGGTTATATGAACATATGTAGTTATAGTAATATGATTGCCATGGGGTACATGAACATGGTAAGGACCTACCCAAAAGGACTATATAGTCAATTTTTGGGGTTGTATAATATTTACCAAATTATAACCATTATGTGTTCTGTGCTTACACTTATATCACATTGAAAAAATAAAAATATCTAAGAATATATTGGATATTATAGAAATATCCTTTTGAATCCTTCAAAACAATTATTTTGGTTGTTCTAATTGGAATAGTATTGTATAAGGAATCAAAAGGAATTTATTAAATAGTACAATTGATCTCAATTTTTATTTGTAAATAGAAAAATGCTTACATTATGTTTAACAATGTTCATTGATTCCTTGATTAAATTGTGAACCATATGAAGATTTTGAAAGGTGTAAAATTCCTTTTGTTGGGTTGCAAATAAAATAATTATTTTTCATTGTAGTTGTCTTGTAGCTAAATTTGGAAATTGATCTAGAAAATAATATAACTAAATCTTTTTGTATGGGTGGACTAAACTTTGGGTGAATTGACCATTGTGTTTATCATGCAATTGAACTTATGCTACACATGTACATGAGTTTAAGGATAAAAACCTAAATGTTAACAAATTCTTAAATAGATTTAGGTTGTTAGATTATGTCTTCATAAAAAGGAATGTTATCAAATTGAATTAACTAGGCCAATAATTTAAAACAATGATTAATAATGAGAATTCCTTGTGTATAGTATAATGGTAGCCCTAGAGGGCTACCACCCACATAGTGGGAATTCAAAACATGGAAGAGCCAAAAGGGCTACCATCATTTGGAATGGGTGATTCTTTCATTCATATTAATAGATTGTAAAGAAAACCTAGAAATGAAAATTAGAACACAAATTTTACACAATTTTACAAATTCTTCCACTACATAACATGACTAACAATTGTTTTGCCTAACAAGGGACCTTCAAATACAAAGGAAAATATTGCCCATTCTTTACACCCTTAGTTATTCAAACATTTTTCAAATGATGATAAATAAGAGGTTCTATCTGTGAAATAATGTGCAACAATATTGGCACACATTAAGACTTACATGTACATTCATGATAATTGCAATTCAATAAAGTTGATATATATTATACTTGAATCATTAAATACTATGGGTTTACTACTAATTGATACTTAAAAATTTGTTCCATCAGATAAAGTTTTTTCATTTTCCCTAAATCCACCTCTTACTTTATTGTCACAACACTCCTTACATTCATACTATGTCATTGTAGCATTCCTTGCAAACAAGAACACCATGACAACAAGAAGTTCACATAACAAAAGCACACAAACATGTAGTCATAACAAAGCGATCATTAGTAGCAAGTCGCAACAATGTAGTAACACATCAACATGAAAATGTGCAATGGGTTTGTTTATGGTGTTGATGATCAACAATTGGACAAACCAACAAATATGTTTCATCTCCATTGCCTCAAGCCATTCAAATCAAAAACTTTGACAAAAAAAATCAACAAAAAGTTTAGTGTGAAGAACTTGACAAATTGTAGCCCATTCAATTCATGGCAATAGGCATTCTTGAAGGGTGACTTTTTGAAATGAAAGTTCCATTCAAATAAAAAAAAAGAAAAATAAAAGGAAAGTGTAGAGCTTTTGTGATACTACAAATGAAGTGAAACCAATCAGAAAACCTAGGCTTGCAACCCAATTAGAAGTATCAAAATGTGATGTTCCAATTTCAAGCCAAAAGAAATGAACATTTAGTTTCATTAGATGATGTTGACATTCATTTCTTTTTTGATGTCTAAGTTCATATCACTTTAATTAAAACTTGTTTAACATCCCTAAAAAATGAGCTTTGAAAAAAATAATTTAAACATCTAAATGGAGTTTATAATTTTAATGTCTTCACTTTGAATCTTTAAAAAATGAGAAACTTTTTTTTATTTGATTTTTTCATCTTGATTGTTATGATATTTCAATGTGTAGTGAAACGGTTATAAACATGCTCTTCAACTCCGCTAGAAACAAAAATTCATAATCATAATAGTGGACTATGACAATTTGATGTACCTACATTTTAAAGTCCTTAAGGTACATTTGAAGTTGTAGTCCAATTCTAATGACTTTCAATTTTTGACAACTTTTGCCTATCACAAATCTAAAATTGTTATTGCACAAGATTAGGGCTCCCCTATGCATGATAACAACAACATTCAAAACTTCACTCCATTTCTATACAATTGTTTAAAACCATGACACATATTGTTGAATGTCAAGAACACTTGTGCAACATAGATTAATTTTGTGACACCTAGAATTCACACATGAGAATAATTTGTAGCATGATAATCCACCACTCCAAAGCCTTATTATTCTTGAAGTAGTCACCAATGTAGCAATAGATAAAGCAACAACATCAACAAATAAGGGAGCAACAACATAAATGCCACAAATTGTACACCTAGAATGCAATCAAAAAACATTTGTCAACCAAATGGAGTTTTTATGTAGAAACAAAATCCTTGATGCCATTTGAGAATTCTATGTGATCAGCTACAAAATTTGGTCAACATATTGGCAATACAAGTGTTTGTAAAAAACATTTTGATACCCATCAAAGCTTGGTGGAAGTAACAAAAAAGAGTTTTAAAGCCTTGATTGAATTTGTAGTCTACATTCATTTGGTGAACCTATAAATTGAGAACCAATGAAAAATAGTTCAACAAGAAATTTGAGAATGAGCTAAAGTACTTCACATGCCATGATGAAAATTTGTGTTGGATTCAAAATGAAAATGGTGAATGTGATTGTAAGCTTCATAGAAATGATGGTTCAAACATTTTATTCAAGGAAAAATCAACCAATACCTACATCACCCCTTGGACATGGCCAATTGAACACAAAAGTTGCAACCTTTGTTACTCAACTCAACTAAGATCCTAGATTTTAAACAATGATACATACTATATACATATTGTATAGCATGATAATAAAATTGAAACTTTGGAAAGTGGATGATACCTACAAATTATAGAATTGTTGCATGATCAAACTAGATTGTGTTGAGTTGCAAAATACATTTCCAAATTCCAAGATGTCTTTGCTGGTAAAGCTTCTAGATGGCCCAGCTAAACCCTGACCTTTTTTGCTTGGGATGAGCACAATTGCCTTACTGACCAGTATGATATCCTCTTCTTCATTTGGTGCAGATGTATGCAACAAAATCTTGCCTGGTATAACACACTGGCAAGTCCCAAGTTTTTTGGCTACTATCCATTCAATGTGAGCACTGCAGCTGGATCCTTAGGGGAGATTTTCAGTGGGGGCGTCAACTTCACAGGGTTTAGCTGGATCACGTTCCCAGTGGTGACTGAACTAGGAATAATTGTATTGGACTGGCTTGGAAAACTCCTGCATCTCCCAGAGGAATTTCTTTCATCGGGTAATGCCACATACAACATTTGTATACCTCACTGGATTGCAATGTCATACAACAGTATGCAGTACCTGCAGGTTTTCTTCATTTTTCTCCTGCAGTTGGTGGGGCTATGAGGTAGATTAATCTCCGGCCAATTTTGTGGTTATTTTCTCCTAAGAGCTCTTAAATCCTGAATTGCAGGGAAGGGTGGGGGTGTAATTCAAGGCACCTCTAGTGAGGCAGTTTTGGTAGTAATGTTAGCAGCGCGCAAGTGTGTTTTGAAAAAAGTTTGTACTTCTCAGGGTATGTCAGAGGCAGAAGCACTGACTAATTAGCTTGTGGTTTACACTTCTGATCAAGCAGTCTTGTGTTTTCAGAGCATGTTAGGTACTGAATCTCTTGCATAGAAGCCTCAAGTGTTTACTGCCTCACTTCTGCACTACCGCTGTATCATGTTATGACAGCATGTTAGGGGCCTGCTTTCCGGCCTAAGAAGAACTGGTATTTCTCTGCAAGTGTGCTGTTCCATATGGTAGAAATGTGACTGGTCTTCATGGATTTTTCTTGGGGATTGCACATACAGATAGCTGGTATTGCCACAACAAACTTTCGGCCTCTGCCAATAGATGCTTCCAGCCACTTTTCCTTGTCCCCAGCAGTACTGACAAAAGCTGCAGCCAGTGATGTTGCAGCTGGTCTTGTTCCTTTCTTCCTCTGTGGAACAGTATTAAATCTCAAAGCTCCTCCCTCAAG
>Ga0116228_10006240_pt1 | contig 10649 bp, 12 predicted proteins | sample S1TSphfallax_2_FD_89694 | JGI IMG/M metagenome (GOLD analysis project Ga0116228, IMG submission 89694) | Host-associated microbial communities from peat moss isolated from Minnesota, USA - S1T2_Fc - Sphagnum fallax MG | ecosystem: Host-associated > Plants > Peat moss > Unclassified | place... | reverse complement strand
TGTGTGTGTGTGTGTGTGTGTGTCTCTTCACTTCCAGTATGATATGATATGTGGATTGACGACAATCATACCCATCCTCTTAAGTGCCCATACATCACCACCATAACTCTTTGCCCTTGTTTGCTAATTCAGTTCCTCTTCAAATCTTTTTGAGCTATCTGTTACCGGTCATGTGGAGTAAATAACTTGTCATTTTTCCCAGAGGCCTTTATAAATGCTGAAAAATGATAAGACTCTGTTTTTTTCCTTTCATTTTGTTTTGATTCTGACCATTTTGGGTGTCATGAATCTCACTTTTCATGCAATTACACCTCTCTTTCCTGTTGAAACATTGCTTTAATCTAGGCCCTATGGACCTCCATTTTGTTTGCCTCTGATACACACTAAAATGATGGGGGAAAAAACTCTAGAAATGTCAACTGGAATAAATGGCTGTTTGAAATGGCAAGAACTTAAAACACATCGAAGACAGAGTAAGTCCCAAGGAGGGTAGGCTGTGGAAAGAAGAACACAAAGTAGTGACCCAATAGTCCACATTCAAATGGAACAAGTGAATTGAAATGTAGCCAGTAAAATTATTTGAATCTGGCACCTGTGCCAGGATTCAAATTTATATACAACAACATGATGGTTAACATTTATCTAAGTAAAGAATCACCTGAAATTTGCATTTGTGGCCGAATGACACCTTCTTTGAGACCTTACACAGCATTATTCTACTGGCATCAGAGCAAGGATGAGGTACAATGCCGCCTCTGAAGAGCAAGATGCTGCCTATTGCCTCTGTGTTCTATTAAAGAAATATGGGCTGATCTTGACGCCAGGTAGAACGTCCAAGGATGGAAGATTCCCAAAATGCAGAGCCCACTCTGGGCTCTTCAATGCACAGGTGACAGGCCCCTTACCTTGGGAAGGCCCTCCCGAGTTCCCACCCATCGGCCATACCCTTCACTTTCGTTCTCTAAAGGTGTGGATTGCAAGAGTCATGCATCATTGTTCCCATCAGAGTTCTTACCCCACCCATGGAGCAAAGATTGGCTCGTGTTCTTTAAAAACATGTTGATCAAATGATCATCAAGTCTCTCTTACTTTGCGTGCCTGACTGGGTAGCTTACCTCAAGGCAAAAGGAACTGTTGTTGGTTGCAGTTCTATAAGGACAGGATTGGTGATGAAAAATCATGAAGAGTACAGGTAATGTCCTCTTTTGTTGTTGTATTTTTCCAAGGAACGGTCGTTTTCTACCAATTCAAATGAAACTAAAGTCAAAATTTCACATGGTGCCACACTATGAATGCCCCACCTACCACATAGCTAAAGTACTTAGCTAGAACTGTGGCATGAAGTGTAAGGTAAAAACTAAAAACCCCAAAGTGAGGCCATTGCCAAACTTGAAAATTGGTGCAAACGTGCCTTTTGTGTTCATCTTGTTGCACTTATGATCCAAGGGAATCCCTTTTACCTCCCTTTTGTATAGCATGAACCTCCACCTTCTTCCCCTTGCTTTTGTATAGCATGAACCTCCACCTTCTTCCCCATGCTTTCAGATTTTGGAACTTGGATGCATCTCTTGACTACAACCCTTCATGAGACACTTTGGTGAATACATACTAATATGTTGGAACACACCAAGAGTGATACATATGTTGGCAAGAAGACAACTTACAGTCCCACAAAATGATCATGATCTTCAATTAGAGTATCCACATTGATTCTAGGTCATTTAATTCTAAATTTGTTTCAAGATAATGGAGAGGTTTTGGGTGTATACTAAAACCTCATTTTCTGTGTTCAATTTTTTTGGTGTGTGTTTAAATAGCACACCATTGTCATTCCAACCTATCAAACTTCTCTCTTGCTTGCTTGATTTCCTCTATAAGAGTTGTGCATTTCCGTAAGATTTTTTCATCAATCAAACATAATTATCTACTAACTTGTTCCTTCTTGTCCACATTACAAACAACAACCAATTCATAACACTCTCTCCTTTTGCAAATCAAACCATGGCCATGGCAAGTAGGAATCAAATGTGATGTGGATGGCCATGTGTTATGGTGTACAATCATTCACAAGTTCTTTATGCAAGTTATCAATTCATGATCACCACACTACCTATACTTGTAACCATTTTATTAATAAGGCCACCAAACAATGTTTAGACCTTTGATTCCTCTAGATCTCTAAACACCTTCAAATTCTTTGACCATTATTTCAATGAGAGAATTTATAAACCTTAACAAATTATTTAGGATTGATGAACTCAATGCCCATTGTTATAATTTGCCACATCATTCAAAGTGTCAAAACTTCTAGGACTTTTTGATTTCCTTCCTTCTTGCTTTACTATAAAATTCATATCATTATCTACTCTACTAGGACCAAATAAATGTCCACTACTCCCCTTGTTACCATTGCACATGACATTTTGGAATTTTACCAACTCTAGTAATAACCAATTAAGATGTTGTTCTACAAATATGATACAAGGTGTTTGCATGTTATGATGGACACAAATGTAGTTTAAATTGGATGTACATAAACTACTAGTAAAAGTATCATAACCTTAAATTCATTACTTTGCAATTTTGGTAAAACTACATTTAATTGGTTTTGGCTTTTAAAAAAATCATGAATATCAAATTGCTTCATATTGGTTTCTTTGAATAAATGTACAATAATGACATTATAAAACTTGTTTAAAATAGCTCATTTGACAACAATATACCTTTTTTTACTAATTTAAAAACTTTATTTCATGTTTGTGGATAAATAAAAACAACACCTAAAGCATCTAGATTTTCAATGGAAGAGTATTTTATAATCTACAAATATCATAATCATCACCATTATTATGACATAATGTACCACCAAGTTTATATTCAATTTAAATTTAAACTTCATGATTTTAAATCAATTTGGAAAAACTTTGATGGAAGATTATTCTTTGTAAATATATACATTGATGTGAAAAAAATTATTGAAATTTTTCCAACTCAATGAATTACTTCCTAATTCTTTTGTTACAAAAAAAATAAATTGTGACAAGACATTACATGTTACAAACGTACTCCAAAGGATTATTGCATCATTCCTATTTTCACCAATGGGTGAAAGATTGATTGGGGGAAGCAAAGTATTCTCCCAAATGGTAGTTTTCCATACTATCACTAACAAAGTACTCAACACCACAATGATATAAGAAGATAATGCAAATTAAATGATAAAATCATAATGGTTATCTATATACCTTTCTATTTTTTTATTAAAATTGAATTTGGATACAATCACATTGTACTTTGATTTTTATTTTTATTTTATCAATGAATGTCCCAAAATATAACTTACCACATCACATGGAATTAGTACTATAAAAAATATATATATTCCACTAACCAAGACCTCTTAATGTATGAAAAAACTTTAAAAACATGCTTATGAAACATCATATTAATTTGGGATAATTTGGCAAAAATCAAGTATTAAAACAAAATTTACTAAAAGGAGTACATCAAAAATCAATATTTTCAATTAGAAATTTGAAGATTAATAATTTGAAGATATGTACCAATGCATGCATAAGTAGAATGGACAATTTAATAACTTGATATTTTCAAAATGAATTTGATTTGGAGCTCCAACTTATGCATTCATTTAAGTAAATCAATGTAAATTTCATTACAAATCCAAGTCAAAATGGTATTAAATGAGGTTAAACTCAAAATGGATGTGTTTTAGCATCTTAGTCATTTAATTTCCAAGAAAAATCACATTGGTGTAAAGGTCTTTTAATATTGCAAGTATGTCCGAAATTGCAATGTTTTAACATGTTTTCACCCCAATTTCATAACATAGTGATAGATTACAATGTGAACCATCTATAATTACACATTTTGAGCATTAAACCTTTTTTAATTATGTCCCAAATCATTCAATTTTTGCTTGTAGTGAAAATTGCACACTGTGATAATTTTTTGGGTCCACCATACCACATGCAAACACCCCACAAGTCAAAGTAAAAGGACAAACCTTGATGAACAAGAGGATTACATGTAAATTAAACATAAAACCATTTACTTGACTTGTTTAAGAAAGAAAATTGTTTCATATGAAAAAGATTATTCATGTGTAAAAATCACATGAAGCTTACATTAAATTACAACCAAGCTACAATTTAATAAAATTGAAAAGTTGATCCTACATTGGCTTCACATGTGTGGGAAGAAGTATTTGTCAAGTCAAATCATAGATTGATTATCTTGACCACCCACATAATGTGAATTCTCGTGATACCAAAAATGAACCATCTAAGTGTGCATTTATATTTTTGGGAATCCCAACCATGTTCATAAACCCAATTACAATGACCTTGGATGAGTAAAGGTGCACTTGATACTTTTTCTATTGTTATCAATTTTTTGATTGTGGATTGGGAACCAAAATATATAACAAATGGTTTCTTTGAGGCAAAAGTGATTATTAGAGTTGGTCTTGTTAATCAACTATTTGAAGAGTATAAGCTTATTAACAAAATCACATGTTATACGAAAGATGAAGGAACAACTTTGTCTACAATGACAACCATTCTTGAGTTGAATGTTAGTTGTGAGGATTTGGGGATAGATGCACCATTTGAAGGTGTTTGTTTTGGCAATGCCCTTTTCAAGGCTTGCTAATATGCTAGTACCAATAAAAAATATGTAAATTTTGGTTTGCAATTAGTGAGCATCAAAGTTGCCCAATTTGCAATTCAAGCTTGTGTGACATGGCCAAAAAATATGGTGAAAGTATGGTGGAATAAATATGAAAACCTTGTTTCAATACAAATATGTGGTCATGAACGGTGAATACACAAAGGGGGACAAGGTTTACTTCCAAAGTGGCTACAACTTTTTTACAACCTAACAATTTCAAACTAAAATTTATGGTTGACATTATAACCAACAAATATTGGCTTTGCAAAGTACAATTCCGATGGCACCATGGATTGTAAAAATTATAAACTAAACTTTCTCCTTGTTATATTAGGTTGTGTTTAATCAATGTTGAATTTAGTGGTTCATTAATGTGCAATTGAAAATGCAATCAATCTCAATATCAAACTAACCTAGCTAAAAAAACTTGAGTTAGAATTCCTCAAATTCAACTTGAAGCAAAATTGTTAATGTTAGCAAGTATAATGAGAATGGAGGTCACACAAGTGCTTGTTCCATGTTTGGCTTATGTGTGTGAATTTGTTCGAAGAAGGTTCACATGAGGAATTGATTTTAATGTTTGATCCCATATTCAAGGATCTATCTATTATGAATGATTATGTGGGAAGATATTGGTAGATGTGGATTAAATCCTTGCAAACTTATTCCACACATACCATAACAATAAATTTGCACTACAATATGCACACATTCACAATTCCTACATTGATTATAAACACACATGCCTCTGCAATTCATTAAAACACCATATTCATGGTTATTTTATATAACCATAATCTATATTTCAATATATAATGTAAAAAATCCAAAAATAGAATTACATTTCATTTTTTATTTTCTAATACTACAGATAATTTACACGACAATATGAATATGAAAATCACTACAGAAGTACAAACTTCTTTTTTTAACTAGAAATGTTAGTCGAAATATAGCAAAAAATCCCATGTTTTATTGAAATGAAATCAAACATCAAAATTAATTATGTGGTATATCAAAAACAAAGTTTGTAGTTTTTGCTACAAAGTATGTACATCTATCATTGCTACAAAATTGTGTGTTTAAAAATGAAATCATTTCCCCATAACTCCCATCTTTGGGTAGTCCCCAAGTCACCATCAACATGATTCAAAACTAAACAAGAATTCCAAATTTAAACCTCCGATGTCCAATAATCAATCTTTATCCTTAATGCCTTGTTCATCCAAAACAATGTAATTAGCCTACCTCCTTAACATTACCCCCTCTATACTTTGGATTCCATCCCCAAAATCTTTGTGAAATGACAAAAAATGAATTGAAAGCACTGTGCAACCTTATAATAAACTTCTAGTTGCTTAACTATAATCTATGTAGGCTCAACTTGTACAAAAACCAGTGGTTATGTACCAACATCTAAATCTGCAATTATGACCTCCTCCTCCACTAACTCAATATGTGGTTCTACTTGTAAAGTTTGCATCTTTGATTGCTCTTCCTTTGTTGCTAGAATAATCTCCACCTATTTTTGTTGATGAATTGTCTGTGGTTCTTTGTCTTCCTAGCCCCCTCTTCTAAGTTCATGTGGTTCCTAAGTCTACACTTCCTCCTCCTGAGTTGTCCCACTAAGCCTTGCTTCAACCTCTTCATCTTGGCCCGATGTTTTCGTACTGGTTAAAGTCCCATAGACAAACTCTAGAATTTTTTAAATATATATTTCCAACTTGTACTTGAGGTTTCTCTCATCAACTCTATGTTGGGCCAATTCTTTTGCAACTATTTTGCAAAATATTTTTCTACAACTTTCCACCATTCTTGAAATTCTGTATTAGAATCCTTCATCTTGTGTTTTTTCTTCATCAAAATGTAATATTGCAACATCTATTCACAATCCTCCAACCTTCTCTTCACACCAGTTGGGTCCAAACTCTTCTTTTGTTTATTTGTAGTCTCCAACTATATGTGCAATTGCTATAGATTCCTTTGATACTCCTTATTTACGTCCACCAACTTCTTCTTTTTTGCTTCTATTGTCCTTTTTATGAATTTTTCAAAATTAAGTAGAGAAGAACTCTTCAAATTCCCTAATTCCAAATTTGTCAAAACATTCTCCTTATCCTTATTCAGTGCTTCCACATGACTACCCAACGCCTCTTGTTGTTGTTTGTAATGGAATAGTCTATCTATCCATTTTCTTTATGTAGTTTCCTAGGTTTCAACCATCTTCCTTAAATCCTTTAGTTCTTCCTTTTATGATTTCATTAAAGTTATTTTAACTTTGAATTCTTTATTCTCATCCTATAATTTTTGTATGAACATTTTGATCTTTTGCTCATTCTTTATCATGTTCTTCCTCCATATTTTTATATTATGCTTGTACTCCTTCTAGGAGTCCCTCTCCTTGTCCAATTCCACCTATAATATTGCCTTCTCCTTCTCTTTAGTGGCCAATTTGTTTTTTAGATTGCTCACCTCCAAATTCAAAGTCCCCATATTCAAACTCACAATTGCCATGATCTAAAATAATTCAGGTACCTTATTCGCTTGCATTACTTCTTCAACTACCTTGTCCATAGACTTTGGTGTACTTGTCTATGTCGTAGGATTTTTGGATCCTCTTATAGAAGATCCTAGCTCCTGTAGTAATCTACTCCATAGCCCAAACTCAAATGGATGCCCATCTACAAATCCTAGCTTACCAACTAATACATGTAGTTCTAGTGGTCTGAACATTGCTACAAAAGTTTGTGTTCCCACTCTCTCCGTCTATAGTCCAGTAACTTGTAGACCTCCTTATGTCTATTGTTGTTCATGTTGCAAATGTTGTTGTAAATGCTGGAAATGTTGTGGACTTTCATGGTTGTTCATCTAGTATACATAAATGTCCCCATCCATTTATGGATACTCTTCAACCTTTAGAATCTTGGTATCATGCTCTCTTTTGACCTTTTGCCTGTGTTCCCTCATATGTCTTTCCTATGGAGATGCCATATGTGGTACCTTTGCACTTTGCTTACTTACATGTACCAATATTGGCACTCCAAATGGTGCCACTCTCCCCATCATCATCTTTTAAGCTCGTGCTTCTATGGTCTCCTATTCTTTTTTAATTCATGATTTTAAAGTTCCACCTTCCTCAATTTTGTTCTTCCTCTTGAAAGCACTTCTTGGAAATTATGTTGCAACCTTCCTTCTATTATCCAATGTTGCATGCATCTCCTCTCTAATTCTTTTGACTTTGGCTTATGGTTTCTATGGATTTTCCTTTTGGTGAACAAATAGATACTTTAAAATCTTTGCCAATATCAAGGTTGACCAACAAGTGTTCTTTTTGTCCCCCTTATTCTCCTTGACATACTTATACCACCAATCTAGCTCACTACATAAACTATTGTATATAATTTGTGCCCAATCCACCTTCTTCCCATTTTCCGCTCTCATCAATGTGATGGCATTTTTATTACTAAAATATGTCATTTTTTCTCTTTTATAAATCATAGATATGATTGTAGGGTATCTAATAAAGTATGGCAAACCCAAACTCTTTGCATTCCATTGATCTCCTATAAAATTTGTGGGTGTAATTCTACAACCTTGTAATGCTGACAATGTTAATGTCTTACTAATTTTCCCTTTCAAGTCTTTTACATACCCTTTTACACAGACTCCAAAGACATTTACAATCACGTGTTTGTTAATCACATACACTTCGTCTTGATTTACCAAAATATATATATGTGCCCTTGATAACAAATGTGTTCAGAAATTCTAGCATAATATATGGCAATGTTTCCTAATTCATCATAAACAAAATGACAAGCCATGCCTTAAAAGCCCATTGTTCCTGTTCACTAATGTCTTTCCAATTCTCCATCCTCTCAACATGTTTATCATAGTTTTGTTTCGTCTGTATCCACATAAATCATTCAGGATTTGAAATGCGAATACCTTTGTCCAAAAGTGTGGCTCTGTCCATGATGATTGTGTCTTCTCGCCTCTATAGAACTTAGTGCATTCATATTTATTTCCATCACACTTGGTTGCATTTCTATCCACATCTACACTTCTATGGATGGTTACACTCCCACTTCAAATACTTTTTCATCCTCTACATCCTTCTACACTGCTTGTATGTTGACAAATTGTTGTTACACACCTTCATTTTCCTTTGATTCTTCAATGTTCATCGGATCCACTGATGCAGCTCCTAGTTTTGCTTGCACACTTGAACTCCAACCTCTTCTGCATCTACGCAAAAACTCAAATGCATATGTTCCAGTTTTGTATATATCTTGAATTATTGTATGTGCAAATTACATCTTTTCATTGTATGGTTTGCCTTCTTCACATTTTTTAAATGATGGTGAATGCAACAACTTTACTACTAGCGACTAAATGTTCAGCACTCATGTATTTTCTACTCATCTCAACTTTTTTTTTCTCAACACATATGTTTCCTACTCCTATCTTCATCTGTGTTTACTTCTTTATGTTTTTTTTTTCTTTTGCTACTTTTTGCAATTTTTTAATCGTACTTTTTGCACTCATGCTTCTATGAATTTCCGAACTTCAAAAAAACACAAAACTTCTTGTAGCAAATGAAGACAAGTTTCAATGATTACTTTTCATCCTTGAACTTCCCGCCCATTGCATTCATTTTTCAACCTACTCGTTGTCTTTTAATTAATGTTTCATCCTTGAAATTATGACGACCCATCACACCATCTTTTATGTCCCTTGTACAACCATGTGGAAACACGTCATGTCATCATTGTGAACGAACACCTCAAATTTCATCGTCCAACTGTTTTGCATCCATAATCCTCCTAAATTAGTTGTATTTATTCCACATCATTTTCCTTGTACACCTTATGTTGACTATGTTAATACATTTGTTGATTACGTGAATACATATACTAATTCAGTTGATGCCTTTGATACACCAACTTCAAATTTTTGTATCCTAGATTCCTCTTTTCTATAGTTATTACTCAACGATTGTTTCATCATCTAAAATTATGAAGTCAATATTGTTTTGACCTCAAAATCTTCCATCCGTTCTTCTTTTTCATTGCCCTATATATGTGGTTTTTATGTTACACAATCTTCATCTTCCACCTCTGTGTCAAAATCCTTTGCTTAAAGTCCACCTGCAATCTGTTCCCAATACATTAGCATTTGTTGTTCTTGTTTCCAATCTTTAGATTCCATGTATTTATATGGTTTGAGCTTATTCACATTGATTAGCACAAGATTATCTTCAAACTTCTCAATTATCACTAATAACACAATGTTATTTGGCAACACATATTGTATTTTGTATGGTCCAAACCATTTCCTAGTAAACTTCTTTAGGTGTAATTTATTTCCTTTTGGAAACCACAAAACATAATCACCAAAATTGAATTATTTTTATGGATTCTTTTGTTGATACCATAATGTTATATTCCATTGTTGAATACCATTAGTTTCTGTAACTTGCATCCTAGCCTTTTGTAGTTTTTCCAGTTTTGAAACCCTGCTAGTTAAAACTCTTACTGAAGTATTTTCTTTTTGCTCTCCACCAACAATTGGCACTATGTACTTTGTGGGCATCAATGGATGTAATCCATACACTAATTGATATGGTGTATACCATGTTGTTACTTTATATGTAGTTTTGTATGAAAATAACATTGTGGACATATGATCATCCCAATATGTTTTATTTTCACTGACTAATTTGGTCAAAAGTGTTTCAAGTACCTTGTTAATAGACTCAGCCTACCCATTCCCTTAAGGATAATAGGTTGTAGAATTCACATGTTTCAATAAAAAATGATTTGTCAAATACAGAGTTGAAATGTCAAATTTCAGATTCAAATAATATATTCAAAACTAAAATGTCCATTTTAAGACTCAATTAATAATTTTCTGACTTGAAATATTAATTTTGAGAATCCAAAATAATAATTTGGAAT
>Ga0116228_10006239_pt1 | contig 10649 bp, 6 predicted proteins | sample S1TSphfallax_2_FD_89694 | JGI IMG/M metagenome (GOLD analysis project Ga0116228, IMG submission 89694) | Host-associated microbial communities from peat moss isolated from Minnesota, USA - S1T2_Fc - Sphagnum fallax MG | ecosystem: Host-associated > Plants > Peat moss > Unclassified | place: USA... | reverse complement strand
CCTGCGCGTCGGGCAACCCTCCGGTCAGGTAAAAGAACGCGCGAATCGGAAGCGATGCGCCGCTGCCCGTGGGCCAGGTAGCAAGACGCAATTCGTTCTGGGTGTTGCGATGATAGCCCGTCATGGCTTCATGGGCCTGCAGGCTCAGAATGAATCGCGCAGCCGTCCCATTCTCGCCTTTGCGTACGCCCCATCCACACTGGCCCCGATGGTCATCGTTACCGATCTGCGCGTAGAACGCCTGCCAGGCTGCCAGTGTGTTCAGGCCCTGCTTGTCACATGCCTCGGTCCTCGCAGGTACGGCGTAGAGAGGATGCTGGCCACATCCCTGGTCCTTGCGGCCACTGGTAGAGGCATCCATGGGAAACGAACAAAGCACCTCTATGGACAGATCGCTGCCCGGCGCCTTGTTCTTCGGATAGAGGATGAAGCCGTTTTTGTGGTCGTACGCCAGCTTGGTGAAATTGACATCGTTGCGGATATACGAGAACGAGATGCCGCCACTGGTAATCGAGTTGGGGCTCGGGTCCCAGGGTAAAAACGAAGGCCTGGGCTCCGTTGCGCGCAGCATCACTCCGCTGCACAGCACGGCAGGCTGATTGACACTGGCATTGCAGTTGACCGCCACGTCGTTGTACCAGCCCTGGATATCCGCCAGCGCCTGACTGCCCACCGACGCGGGCATCGCAACGTCTGCCGCCACTGTCGCTGTGGATGAAACGGCATCCCCTCGATCTTGTGGCGCCATCGACTGCGCCGCCCCTTCTCTGCGGGGAGGGAGCGTTCCGCATGACACCACAAGCCCCAGAAGGGCAACAAAGAGCATCCTCGACATACCTGGCCTCATCCTGAGAAGACACTCTGCCGATTCTGCAATGAGGTAACCAACCAAGCGATTGGACAACGCGATCGAGATGTCGATCCGGCCACGCAAATCACAACGCCCTGAATAGCGGCCACTTTCCCAGGATCAACAACCTTGCGTACCCAAAGTGCGACTGGCAGGTGGTCTTACGGCATCGTCGATGAATGGATTGCGGTAGCGCATGCCCCTCGGAAAGAAATTCCGTCAGGTGTAGTCGACCTAGGGCGATATCTCGTCGTGGCGCTTCAGGCCTCGAAACGATAGGTGCCATGTATCAAAAAGTGAAATTCATAATCATTTTTGCATCGATAGCCGCGATCTATGGGATTACGGCAGGCGCATGGTCTTGCGGGCAAGCGCGTCGTCTATACTCCCGCCGATGAAGCCCAACGTCCTGCTGCAATACATTCTTCCGCACCGCTTCCTGTCGCGGATCGTCTACCACGCCACCCGCTGGGAATGGGCTCCCTGGAAGAACTTCCTCATCGGGCAGATCGTGCGGCGCTATGACGTGGACATGAGCCAGGCCGCCCAGCCCGATCCGCTGGCGTACCAGCACTTCAATGCTTTCTTCACCCGCAAGCTGAAGCCGGATGCGCGCCGCGCCGACCCCGATCCGCAGGCGATCCTGTGCCCGGCCGACGGTCGCATCAGCCAGTCGGGCCGTATCCGCGACGGCCGCATCTTCCAGGCCAAGGGCCAGGAATACACTGCCGCCGAGCTGCTGGGCGACGAGGCCAGCGCCGAGGCGTTCCGCAACGGCAGTTTCGTGACGATCTACCTCTCGCCGCGCGACTATCACCGCGTGCACATGCCGCTGGACGGCAGGCTCCAGGGCACCACACACGTGCCGGGCCGCATCTTCAGCGTGGCCCCGTTCGCCGTGGAGGCCATCCCTCGCCTGTTCGCCCGCAACGAACGCCTGGTCTGCCGCTTCGACGGCGAGCACGGCCCCTTCGTGTCGGTGATGGTGGGCGCCATCCTGGTGTCCAGCGTCGCGACGGTCTGGGACGGCCTGACCATCCCGCCCTACGCTGCCGACATCCGCCGGGTGGACTGCAGCGGGCGCGGCGTCACGCTTGAGCGCTTCGCCGAAATGGCCCGCTTCAACATGGGCTCCACCGTGATCCTGCTGCTGCCCGAGGGCTACGAGATCGACGCCCTTGAACCCCAGCAGGTGGTGCAGATGGGTCAGCGCCTGGGTCACTGGGTAGGCGCAAAAACGTGACATATTGCGTCACATTGTGACCGAAACGACTTACATTCAGACCTGACCGGCGGTATGCTTCGGGCCTTCGATACCTCTTTAGAGGGAGGCGTCGAAGCCGGGAAGCATCCGTACTGGGGGAAGTCGTTCATGCGTCTGGTCAGCCATCTCATCGCCTTGAACCGCGAGATCCGCCTGCGTCGCCAGCTGGCCGACATCGAGCGCGTTGTCCTCGACCTGCCCGTGCGCGCGCATGCCGATCTCCAGCAGCTGGTTCGGCGCGAGATGGAGCAGGCAGCGGCATGCGACTTCCCGCACCTGTACGGCACCCCGCCGGAAGAGCGCTACAGCACCTACGGCCACGGGCCTGACATCGGCCTCACCAAGGCCCGCTCGGAAAACCCGTTGATCGCCACGCGTGGCGTCGCCCTGTGGATCGCCGCCGTCTATCACGAGACGCTGGATTCGCACCGCCCGGGCATGGAAGAACTGCATCGGCAGATCCTCCGCCTGATGCGCCAGGTCAAGGAGTTATCGGCCCTTGAGCGCCGCGAAGCACCGTCCGACTGGATGGCGCCCCGCGCCGCAGGCTGACTGCCCTCAGCGACACACCGGCACGCGCAGGAACTGCCCCACCTGTAACTGGTGCCCCTTGAGACCATTCATGCGCGCAATGGCTTCCACGTCGGCACAGTCGCTCTTGCGTGCGATGCTCACAAGGGTATCGCCGCGACGCACCGTGTAGCTCTTCGATGCCGTAGAGGACGGCTTCGACGAAGAAGACGACGAAGATGCCGGGCCATTGGCCAGCGCTGCCGACGTGGCCGCAGGCGGCGGCGGTGCGACGATCTTCACGGCGTTGTGCAGGTCGCTGGCGAGGATGGGCCACGGGCCATCCGCACAGGCGGACGCATAGGCCTTTTCCAGCTGCTTGGGCACATCAAGCCGCGTACCCACCGGCTGGCTCACCTGCGGATCAAGGCGTGGATTGAGGTTACGCAACGTGCGGAACCAGCCGCCCTGCATGCCCTCGGCCGAGCCCAGGCAGATGGTGAGTTCGGAAATCGAGGCCGGGCGCTTCAGCACGATCTGCCCTGCTTCACCGTCGATCTTCGGCCAGCGCAGGTGGTAGCTGTCCGGATGCAGGTACAGCCACGCGGCGGCGAGCACCATGGGTACGTAATCGCGGGTTTCGGCCGACATCTGGCCGTAGATCTGCGGATCGTAGAAGCCGGCACCTGGATTGGCCGCGGCGATGCGACGCATGCGCCCTTCGCCGCCGTTATAGGCCGCCAGCGTGAGTTCGAGGTTGTTGTTGAAGTTGGCCAGCTGCTCGTTGATGTACTGCGCATTGGCCTGCGCGGCCATCGTCGGATCGAAGCGCTGGTCGAACCCGCTGTCGTTGGACAGGCCGAAACGCAGGCCCGTGGCGGACATGAACTGGAGCGCGCCCGAAGCACCGGAGCGCGACACCGCATGCACCTTGCCGCCCGACTCCTTCGCCATGATGCCGAACAGCAGCGCTTCGGGCAGGTCGGCACTCTTGTAGGCCGGCCACATCTTGTAGCGCATCATCTGGTAGTTGACGTAAGCGTCCATGAGGTTCGGGCGCAGCTGGGTGAGCCACATTTCCAGCGATGCCTTCACCGGGCCGTTCATCACCATCATGTCGGCGAACTTCTGGCCCTTGAGCAGGGTGACGCTACGCTGTGCCTGCGGCAGTGCACCTACTGCCAGCGAGCCCGAGGCGTCGCCCGGCTGGGCACCGACCTCGGCCGACTGCGGCGTGTCGTCGGTGTCCTCGCCCTCGATGAAGCTGCCGTCCTTCAGGCGCAACAGGCGATCGAACACGGCGGCAAAACGCTGCGGGTCGCAGCCCGGCGTGAGGCTGCACCGTGCCGAGGCATCCTTCAGCTGGTCGAGCGCCTGCTTGCGGGTCTGCGCAGCCTGAGGGGTGTCGCCCCGGCGAGCCTGGTCGATGGACGCCTCGTAAGCCTTGCTCGCCTGGTTCATCCGGTCGTACAACACATTGACCTGCGGCGCGGCCTTGCCCGGACGCGGGGCACCGCCAGACGCGCAACCGGCCAGGACGACGAGGGACAGGACAATGGCAGAACGAGGGAAACGAAGAGGCATTCTCATGGCTCGGGTACGACAATGCCCGCAACGTTAATCCCGGACACCCTGCAACTCAAGGGGGAATGGCCGGATTTTTCCCGTAGCGGCATACCGTTGCGTAAACTTGTTCAGGACTTTCTTAAGGAATAGCCATGTCCCGGATCCTCATCGGACGCAACGACGACACCACGGTGGAGCTGGACTCCCGTTTCGGCAATCGCCACGGCATGATCGCCGGCGCCACCGGCACCGGTAAGTCGGTGTCGCTGATGCTGCTGGCCGAGGGATTCTCCCGCCTGGGCGTGCCTTGCTTCCTGGCCGACGCCAAGGGCGACCTGGCCGGCCTCTCCCAGGCCGCCAGCGCTCCCACCGAAAAGCTGCAGGCCCGCCTTGCCAGGCTTGGGCTTTCGTCCTGGAAGCCCCAGGCCAATCCCGTGGTGTTCTGGGACATCTACGGCAAGCTCGGCCACCCGGTAAGAGCGACCGTGAGCGAAATGGGCCCCACCCTGCTCGCCCGCGTGATGGAGCTGAACGACACTCAGGAAGGCGTGCTGGAGGTCATCTTCCGCGTGGCGGACGACGAGGGCCTGCTGCTCCTGGACCTGGGCGACCTGCGCGCGATGCTGGCGTTTGCGTCCGAGCATGCGAAAGACATTTCCGCCCGCTATGGCCTTGTCAGCGCCACCAGTATCGCCGCGATCCAGCGGGCCCTGCTGCGCCTGGAACAGGACGGGGCGCAGTCCTTCTTCGGTGAGCCCGCCCTGGAACTGGCCGACCTGATGCGCCAGGACATGAGCGGGCGCGGCGTCATCAATGTGCTGGCCGCCGAAACGCTCATCCTGAAGCCCCGCCTGTATTCGACCTTCCTTCTCTGGCTGCTGTCCGAGCTGTTCGAGCAACTGCCCGAAGTAGGCGATCTCGATGTACCGAAGCTGGTGTTCTTCTTCGACGAGGCGCACCTGCTCTTCGACGATGCACCCGCCGCGCTGCGCCAGCGCGTGGAACAAGTGGTGCGACTCATCCGCAGCAAGGGCGTGGGCGTCTATTTCTGCTCGCAGAATCCCGACGACGTGCCGGGCGAAATCCTGGGCCAGCTTGGCAATCGCGTGCAGCACGCCTTGCGGGCATTTACGCCCCGCGACCAGAAAGCGGTCAAGGCGGCTGCTGAAACCTTCGCACGCAATCCGAAACTGGATGTGGCCGAGGTCATCGGCACGCTCGGCACGGGTGAAGCGCTTGCCTCCACCCTTGGCGAAGGCGGCGTCCCGTCACCCGTGCAGAAGGTGCTGGTGTCCACGCCTGAATGCCGTATCGGGGCGATTACCGCCGAGGAACGGGCAACGGTGCGTTCGCGCTCTCCCGTAGGCGCGAAATACGACACGCCGGTGAATCGCGAATCCGCCGAGGAACGGCTCGCTGCACGAGCCAGCCAGAAGAACGCGGATGATGCGCCCGCCGTTAAAAATGCAGGCAAGTCGGCGGATGCTGCCGATAGCGGCTGGAGTGGCGCGGTGCGTGATGCCGTACTGGGAACCTCACGACGCCAGGGCATTCTGGAAACGATGACGAAGTCCGTGGTGCGCAGCGTCGGCACGCGCGCGGGCCAGCAGATCGTGCGCGGCATCCTCGGCAGCATCTTTGGTGGCAAGCGCTGACATGCGCCTGGAACGACTGGACCCGGAAACGCCTTTCGGAGAGCGCATACGTACCGGCTTTCGTTATCCCCTGCGCGGCTCCGGCCCGATGGTCATCGTTGCCATCACCCTGTTCGAGACACTGGGATTCCTGCCGGGCACCCAGCTGCTGATTACCGGCCTCGGCTGGATCGCCATCTATGCCTATGCCTTCGAATGCCTGAGGCGATCCGCCGATGGCTATGCCGAGCCGCCGGAAGTGGCCCTGGAATCCCGGGACGGCACCGGCCTCGCCCTGATCATCATCCAGGTCACGGGCAATGCGCTTGCCGTGCTGGCTCCGATCCTGTTCGGCATTCCGGGCTTTCTGGTATCGCTGGTGTTCGCGTTCATCCTGCCCGCGATCACCATGTCGCTCACGTTCGATGGCGTGCTCACGGCACTGAACCCGCTGACCTGGGTAGCGGTGATCGGCCGGCTCGGTGGCCACTACATGGCCTTGTTCGGCGTCGTGCTGGTCACCAGCCTGTTGCAGGGCGGTGCCCAGTACGCCATGAGCGATCATGGCCCGGGTTTCTTTGGAGTGATCGCCTACTTCGCGATTGCCAATTATCTCACCGTGTACAACTTTCACCTCATGGGGGCGCTGATCCTGCATCGCCATGAAGCGCTCGGTTATCGCCCCGATGCAGAGTCACTCGCCATGGCCGTGACTCCCGATGACGACACGGCACTGCTGAAGCACGTCAACGAAATCGCCCGAACCGACATGGCCGCCGCAACGGATATCCTCACCGAGCGCCTTCGCGAAGGCCTTGCCCCTGCGCCGCTTCATCTGCGTTACCGGGAGCTGCTTCGCGCGCAGCAAAGGCGCCCTGAACTGCTCGTGCATGCGCAGATATGGATTGCGGCACTCGTCATCGGCCATGAAGCCCGCCGCGCACTGGGTGTCGTGCAGGATGCCATCGACATCGATCCCGCCTTTATCCCCGATGCACCAGCCAACTGTGGCGCGCTGGCCGATGTCGCCGCGCACGGTGGCATGCTGCGTCTTGCGCTGCACCTGGCCGAAGGCTACCTGCAATCATGGCCACAAGACGAAGGCGCGCCGCACTACGGCCTGCTGGCCGTGCGCATGCTTCACCGCCTCGACCGGCGCGACGACGCTGCCTCCCTGGCGCGCTCCCTTATCCACGCTTATCCGGAACACCCTGTCGTGCACGATCTCGAAGCCCTTCTCGATACCCTTGGCGCAGGCGTGCGCTCATGAGTCGCTGGCGACCACCTTCGCCGTCATCCACCGCGATCATCACTCGCGACGGATTCGAGCGCCTCAAGTCCGAACTGGACCACCTTTGGCACACCGTCAGGCCCGAGGTGGTAAAGGCCCTCGCCGCTGCCGCCGCCGAAGGCGATCGCTCGGAAAATGCCGAGTACATCTATCGCAAGAAGCAACTTGGCGAGATCGACCGGCGCGCGCGTTATCTCAGCAAGCGCATCCCGGTGCTCAAGGTCGTCGAAACCGCACCATCGCAGCGTGACGCCGTATTTTTCGGAGCCACGATGGAACTGGAGAACGTGGATACCGGCGACACCGTGCGCTATCGCATCGTGGGCCCCGATGAAACGGATGCCCGGCTGGGCTGGATCAGCGTCGATTCACCGCTCGCCCGTGCCGTGTTGAAGAAGCGCGTGGACGACGAATTCGAAGCCGAACTGCCGGGTGGCAGGACACGTTTCGCGGTGCTCAGCGTCGACTACGACTGAGCACCCGCCAAGGGCACGAGGCGTTCGGCGAAGCGCTCCAGGCCGTCATTGAACTCACGCACGGCCTCGGCAAACCGGTTGACCGCCTCCACGTCTACCGGTGCGCCGCCACGCAGGGCAAGCTCCAGCCGCTCGCCCTGCTGACCTACGTCGGAGGTGCCGAAGACGTTGACGCCGCCGAGGACGTGATGGATCCAGCCTGCCGTTTCTTCCCGCTCCGCCCGCTCGAGTACCGGCGCAAGACGGCCCAGCGCATCGCGTGTCGTGGTCACACCCGCACGGATCACCTGGGCGACATTCTCGTCGGAACCGAAAGCCCGGCGCATACGCGGCATGTCGAGGGACGGCAGTGGCGCGTCATGTCGGCCAAGCCAGCGCTCCACGGCCTCGTGGAAGGCTTCCAGGCGAATGGGCTTGCGCAGGAGATCATCCATGCCCGCGGCAAGACACAGATCGCGCTGGTCCGCACGCGCATCGGCCGTCATGGCCACGATCGGCAGGCGCGTGGTGCCACCAGCTTCGCGCCTGCGGATTTCGCGAGCCACGGCATAGCCGTCCATCCGGGGCATGTGGCAGTCCACCAGCAGCAGGTCGTACGACGAACGATCAAGCGCTTCCATGGCGGCAACGCCATCGTCGACGACATCACAGGCGTAACCATGCATGCCTAGCTGCACACGCACCAGCTCCTGGTTCACGGGATGGTCTTCCGCCAGCAGGATGCGGGCTCCGGGATGCATTGCCTGCACGGCGCCATGAGCTGCTTCGGCGGATTCCGGCTTGCGTGACAACTCGATCACGGGAAGCTCCAGCGTCACCGTCACGCGTGTGCCCTGCCCCGGTTCGCTCTCGATGCCGATATGACCACCCATCCGCTCGATCAGGCGTCGCGCAATACTCAGGCCCAGGCCGGTGCAGCCGAAACGTCGCGTCGTAGACGATTCAGCCTGACTGAAGGGTGCGAAAACATGACGCAACTTGGCCGCATGGATGCCGATACCCGTGTCGGTCACCACGATGACCAGCCGCTGGCGGGCACCCACCTGCTCCGCCACGCTCACCTCGATCGACACCTCGCCGTCGGAAGTGAACTTGATGGCATTGCCCAGCAGATTGAGCAGCACCTGGCGCAGGCGGCCATCGTCGACAAGCACCGATGAAGCCAGGGCCTCGTCGAGGTGCGCGACCAGTTTCAATCCCTTGCGCTCCGCCTGCCCTGCCATGATGGCCACGGCACCTTCCACGATGGCGCGCGGATCGGCAGGGCGCGCATCCAGGGTGAGATGACCTGCCTCGATCTTGGAGAAATCCAGCACGTCGTCGAGGATGTGCAGCAAGGCTTCGGCCGAGTGCTCGATCGTAGCCACCATGCGCCGTTGCGATCCGTCCAGCTGCGTGCGTTCGAGCACGTCGAGCAGGCCGATCACGCCGTTCATCGGCGTGCGTATTTCATGGCTGATGGTGGCAAGGAAATCACTCTTTGCGCGCGTTGCCGCCTCCGCTTCATCGCGCGCATGGGCGAGGTGACGCGAGGCCAGCTCCTGCGCCGTGACATCCACCCAGTAGCCGTTCCAGCGCACCGTGCCATCCGCCGCAGCCAGAGGCACGGCGTCGGAACTGAGGTAACGGACACGACCACCTACCTGGGCGCGCACGGTCAGGTGCAGGGGGCGCAGGTCGCGCGCCGAACGCTCGAAGGCTTCACGCATCGCTGCGCGCTCTTCCGCCGCCACGGGCACGAGCATGCTCTCTCCGCCGGCGAGCATCTGGCCAGGCTCCATGCCCAGGATGGACTGCGGGTCGCCACCCACGTAGGTCATGCTGTACGAGCCGTCAGTACCGCGAACGGCTTCGTAGACCACGGCGGGCACATGCGCCGTCACTTCCGCCAGGCGGCGCTCGGTACGTTCGCGCCGGCGTGTTTCACGACGCAGGTTCAGGTAGGCGTAGCTGATCGCGATCAGCGATGCGAACAGCACGGCAACGAAAGGCAGCACCCGCCCTGCGATTTCTTTCCAGGTGGGCCCCACCACGTAGTGCGAGGCGAACCAGGTGTTACGGATTTCCTGCTGGCGATGGGTCGGCAGGTTGACCAGGACACGGTTGACCAGCGGCAGCAACTGCCGTGCCAGTTCGTGGCGCACGCCGATCGCGATGGCTTCGTTTTCGCCCGTAGGTGCCGCGACCTTCAATTGCCCGAGAAAATTCTCACGAATGAGGTAATCGATGGACGCCAGGTTGCCCACGAACGCATCGCCCGCGCCTGCGGCCAGACGACGCAGCCCCTCCGCCTCGGTCGGTGCGGCGATGATCTGCGCGTTGGGCACCTGCGCAAGCAGCCGGCGAATGGGCTCGCGCGTCACGTTGCCGATGATCCGCTTGCCCGCGAGGTCGTCCAGCCCGGCGATCGTCGGAGACCCTTCGCGGGTGACGATCATGATGGGAAAGTCGAGGTAGGGCACGCTGGCCTCGAGATCGGGCGATGTCGCGCTCTGCGGATTGATCGCCGCGACCAGGTCCACCTGCCCGTGCCGCACCTTCTCCACCGTGCCGGCCCAGTCGTCACTGGGCACCTGTGTGACGCGCACACCCAGTTCCGCGGCGATTTCCCTCACGTAATCCAGTGCCAGGCCCTCGGCCTCACCCTGCCCCGTGATGAGGCTGAAAGGCACGTAGCTCGGGTCCACGCCGAGTCGCAGGGGCGGCAGATCGTGCAGCCAGGCCTTTTCGTTCTCGCTGAGGGGAATACCGCCCAGTCGAGGCCGCGGCGCGATATCCCGGCCCACCCAACGGGCACGCAGGCGCCCATGGTCGGCCGCCGTCAGCTCGCCCAGCGCATGATCGATCGCCCGCCCGATCGGAGCACGCTTTTCCGGCACGGCGAAGGCCAGTGAGCTGATCGGCAGCGCCAGCGGCAGGCCAACCCCCAGCTCGTGATCCATGCCCAGGCGCCCGATGAACTCGCGCGCGGAATAGGGATTGTCGATATAGGCCGCGGCCTCGCCCGATTGCACGCGAGCGAATGCATCAGCCGTGGATTCGGTCTCCACAAGGGTGG
>Ga0116228_10006238_pt1 | contig 10649 bp, 8 predicted proteins | sample S1TSphfallax_2_FD_89694 | JGI IMG/M metagenome (GOLD analysis project Ga0116228, IMG submission 89694) | Host-associated microbial communities from peat moss isolated from Minnesota, USA - S1T2_Fc - Sphagnum fallax MG | ecosystem: Host-associated > Plants > Peat moss > Unclassified | place: USA... | reverse complement strand
GGATGTTATGGTAGCTTGTCAGTACTGTACATATTGTTATTGAAGGTTTCTGAATGTGCACTGCTACCATTGTTGAAACCACTCAGTTTTGGTTTTGTTTTCTCTGTTCTTTAGGTTTGAGTCTTCTGATACGTCATCACCCCCGAAATCTTTATATCCCTCTTGTACCATTATCTCTCTATTCTATTGTGGTTGAATTCAATTTTATGTATGGTGAAGTTCCCAGTTCTCAGTCTCTGTTCTGAATCGGACCACCTACTGTGCTTTTGTCAGTTCACAACGAGTTTTTCACAATGTCTATACAAAAGGAAAATTAGGTCAGGTTTTTAAGTTGATGCTAAATACCCTTTCACTTGGTTCAACGGTGATGCTAAAGAATCTTATAGAACTCCTTGAAACAAGTAGGTCAGTAGTTCAAAAACATCTAAAGAGGTAGGTTAGCAGCATTTGCAACAATAAATTTGTGCAGTACCTTTTGTCTGATTACAGGCTACATAGCAGGCCATCCACCTAGTGTCCACGAGGATCAACAGATGGCAAACAGGCAATAGCCACCTGGACACCATGAGAAATGGCTGGTTGGTGGACAAAATACTTTTTCCATTGGGTTCCAGATCTCTACCCTAACCAAGGTGGTTAGCTCAGTTGTTGTTTTGACTACCTACCTAATAAAAACTCTGTAGCCCTTAACTAAGAGCTAACTACTAACCATGTCTACATGCATCCTTTGTAGGCACCTGTCGTCCTACCGACTTAAATGACTGAATCTGCATAGGATAGGTTACCGAGGTGAAAGCTGCTGTCAACACAGTTGGAACTTGGTGTTCATGCACAATTGAGTCATAACTGGTTGCCAATGGGTGCCTCATGCTCCCGTTGGCCAAGAGGATGTGAGTTACAAGAAATTACCCACTAGTGCCCAAGTACCTGATTGGCCCAGCTCATAACCTCATCTTCACACTCCTCCAGTGCTGCCAATTGGTCTGCCCCTATAACATACACAGACCAACAAACCCTGGGAATGTGGGTGATTGGTGCTGATTCATAACCAAGCGAGTGCTTTGCACCAGCAGCAATCAGTTATGTCAGGTAACCAGTGACAGCAGCTGGGTTATCTCATACAATCCTGTGCCTCAATTATTTGAGGTAACCTGGCTGCTCTCACCAGTTACCATAACAGGCTTGCAATGTGATGGTGCTCTAGTGGGTGGCAGTTCAATCTGGTTGCCCCACACATGTTATGTGTGATTTTATGGTTGCGAGGAGAGCCAATCTATGGATTTTCAAATTCTTCTAATGAGTTTTCCTTGTGATTGCTTATGTGTTTCTGTTTCCTGTTGTTTCCTGTGAGGCTTTTTTATCAAGAAAACACGGGACAAGAAATAACTTGGTGGACTGAGCTTCATAGTAACAACTTAAGAGATTTGAAGAAATCACTTAGTGTATTTGGAGGGTATCTTGTATCCAATTTTATTCCTCCTATACGAATAGGGATTTTACTGCCACTCCTTGGGAGTGGAATGGGTCCTACACCTATAAGTAGGCATAAGAACCTTTCCTTGCCTGTGCAGCATGATCTATGCATGTTTTATCATGATAGCATTTGCCTTGTGCTTTATGATAGGCTAATAATTTCAGGAATAACTTTAATTTCATGAAATTGTTTTTCTAGCCATTTGTACTTTGAAAATAACATTGCATATCATTTTTTGTAACAAACACATCATTGATATGATTATTAATAGTCATAATTGTGTGGCATTGGACAAAAATGTCAAATGGACCCCTTTTTCAAATACCTAATGCTAAGAATTAATATGATTCAAAGTTTCATTTGTAGATTTTTTCAAAATGCAAAATTAATTTTTATAATCAGAAGACACAATGAACTATTCCATGGGTCAATTGCAAACTTCAAGGGTTGTGTTAATCAAATATTACAATACTGTCCCTATTAAAATCTCCTGATTTCTAGATTTATCTAGAATTTATGGTTTCAAGCAGCTCATATACATTTATGTAAGTAATTCAAAATAACATTATTCAAAACCTTTTTCAAAATAAACATGAAAAGGTACAATAACATATACCTTTTTATGTCCATGTAAATGGTTAGGGGAGAAGAACGAGGTAGTTTTTAGGTGTCTCATTTAGTCCTATGCAATTGCAGCGACAATTTCAAATTTTCAAATATCAAAGCTTTGGACGATTCAAAAATAATTTAATAATTTGATACATCGTTGTAAATGAAATTTGGAGAGTAGATCAATCAATTATAATATTAAAAATGCAACTTGAAAAATGTAAATAAGTTTTTTTTTCTCTCTGTATTAAAATTGAAATATATTACAAACGATTAGATGTATGGATTTTTATTGCTTGCACAAGTTTTCCAGCATAAGATCAAAATAAAATTTGACACATTATTACGACTAAATCAAAATACAAATGGAACTTACCTTTCAAACTTCATCAATAGCATCTACATATGTTATATGACACCCAATGCTTGGAAGGTTATATAGTTCAATTTTGCAAGTAAAAACATTCAAACAAATTTTAGATTGTTTGATTTGGTTTTGTTCAATTGTTGTGGCAATTTCAATTATATACACTTTGGGCAGTTCAACAATAATTTAAAATTTTGATACATCATTGTAAATGAAATTTGAAAAATAACATCAATCACTGACAATATTAAACATTCAAATTGAAACATGCCTATGAAATTGAAATACATAAGATGTATGAATTTAATTGTTCAAACAAATATTTCATTTCTTGAAGGTAAAAACGAAACATGTCATTATGCTAAGACATTTTTTATAAATCATTAAGAAATGACCATTAAATTAAAGTGAAAAAAAAGTGATGATAAAAATACATACGACTTATATTATATTAAATAGATAGACTTATATCTCCTTTACCATTATTGTTACCTCTTTCTCACATTTTCAAACTGAAGCTTAAATTTTTATTTAAATTTTTAAAGCACATTCCATAACCCCAGAACCTTTTTTCCTGGCCATGGGGTTTTAGTATTTCAAATTTTGTTTGTACTTTCTAATCATTAAACCCAAGTCCCAACCAGTGTTTTGATTTTCAATTTTGTGATGTTGCTCAAGTGGCGATCATCCATAAGTATATTTAGCCAAATTTATTGGTATTCAAAAATATGAAAGCAGAAAATCTCAAGCACCCTTTCGTATTGTATGCAATTGTCACCATTTTTTTGCAACTATTTATAAAAATAAAAAATTCGCCCAAAAAAAGAGAAATTTTTTATTAATTACATCATTTACAGGTTGGAATGGACGACGAGATAGGCCAGCGCTTCCTCCAGATAAAAGGGCAGGGGGCGGTGTTTAGTGTCTTCGGTCTAGAGGACGATCGCACCGTCAGATTTGAGATCGGATAATTGATTTGGATTCAGGACGATGGTGCGGATGTTTTTGCTTCACACCGCGCGGAGATCTGACGGTTCGATCCCTCGCAAATTCAATCCGGAGTCCCGACGAAGAACCAAGGGTTTAAAAAAAAAACCAGGGAAGAAGATAGAGAGATGAGATGGCGGATTGGGTCAAAATCTTTCCTCGCGTCAGCAGAAGTCAGACGTAGAAATCGTGCAAAATGGACGCAACCCGATGGCGTCAAGATCACAGACGCAACAGCTGAAGAATCGAGATCTGTAGGTAGCACACATCCAGCATGACAGCATCTAGAAGAGAGCAAGAGGGGAGGGAAGGAGGAGGAGCAGGAGGGGGAAAGAGTGGGTGTGCTTTTGGTATGTGTGTTTTTTTGTTCGGTGTTGTGATTTGAAGGAAAGGTCAAAAGTTCAGACTTTTGGAAAGAGTCGTCGTTGGGAGAGTGGAGAGCACTGGAGACTCGAGACTCTCCTGGCTGGCAGGCAGTCAGCTGTTTGTCTGCTTGCAATGAAGGACAGTTTGTTGTTGTTGTTGTTGTTGTGCACGTGGTTTGAAAGTATAGTGATTTAGCGTCACCCCTCACTGTCTGCATTTTTGTGTGCTATAATCCCCCAATGTCAATGCTGCAAAAGCATTGTAAGGAGGAAGAGGAGGAGGAACTCGCAGGAGATCTTAGTGAAATATGCACTTACTTTTGTCATGTTTTCGTTCGAGAAAGACATTATTGGGAGACACACATACTACACACACAACTCAAATAAACCCACATTCTTTAGCAAAGGAGTGCAAGGCATTAGACGCCAAGAAATCGACACGAAAAGATTGCGCATACTAAAAGAACTAATAACGCACTCTCGCTTTCCGCTCGCTCTAGAGATTTCGACTGGAGAGCACACATGATATATAGATAGATAGAGACGCCTGATTTGAAGGAAGAGACCTCTCGCAGCGAGCAATATCCATATCTATTTTGAGACCAGATCTGGGCAGAGAGAGAACAAGAGAGGTCGCAGTGTTATTGTGGGGAGCTTTTGTTTCTCCTCTCCCTATTTGTAGAGAGTTTCCTTTGGAGATTCTTCGCACCAGCAATGGCAGTAGCTACGATCGCCAATCTTGCTGCGGTGCCAACCGCCTCCTTGGCGTACCTGAAGGCGGCACGCCTCGAGAGTTCGCCGCAATCCGCCTCCTCGTCGCTGCGCGTGAGGTCGATATCGTCGCAATCCGCTTCGTCCTCGTCCTCGTCGCCTCGCGTAAGAGCATCGAAGTGTAATTGTTTTGAGCGGATCTTGATAAATCCCGGTTGCCATCATTTCTCTCAAGATGCAGTACTCCGAGCGGAGAGAGCGCATCACCACAGAATCAATGCTAGCCTCAACGAGGTTCACGTCGGGAACCAAGCGTCCGAGCTGGTGAGAATCTGTGTGCTCTTTTCCCGAAGGTCAGGATTTTCTTGGCTTTTTTGTTCGAGGCAGGCGGCTCTTCTTCTTCCCTGTATGAAACAGCCCAACAATGTTGTCACGAAATCCAAACCTCGACAAAAGATAGGAAACTCGGAGATAGTCACGGAATTTTCACACAATGCAATGAGAGTCTTGTCTTTTGGGGGTGGCGGGTTCTCATTGCAGGTTTTGATCAATGCTTCAGTACAACAGTTTCTTGACACACATGCAAAATGCACAAGTGAGAGCTACTCCTACTACTCTTGTTACCCTTCTCCTCCTCCTCCTCCTCCTGATTGAATTGCAGTGAGAACCTGACGACAACAAAGACAAGAGAAGATCTGAAAATGTAGAAGAAGGTGACCATACCTTCAATGGTTTTGTTTCTTGTGTCTGGACACAGGAATCACAGATGATGGCAAATGACACAAAGTTAAGAAACACATACAATGTATAATTCTTTAAGGCTTTTTTTTGTGATCTTGTTTCAATCAGGAACATATACAAAGACACATCTCCATGACCATGAACCAAGTGTCTTGCAGAGGCTTAAGAATATATACATCATGTTTTGCATTCTTACCAAAGATGTTTTGCTGATTGTGATGCAGCTATTGAAGAGAAGGGTATCAATAGAAATGTGTCAGTACAAGATTTTGAGCAGCTTTTGATGGTGGGTGTTATGTGAAGTCCTTGTTCTTTGTGTTTGGTTGTCATTTCAGTAGTTAAACCTTCAACATCATCACAGTTGTGTTCATGTTCTGGTTTGCAGTTCTGCCTCGCTCACTCTTTTTCTTAAGTGATTTTCCTGGCTTTTTTGTGGTCATATGTAATCCGTTAAGTTAAGCATTCTCCAGTAAGAATGACACCGGTTTTGTTTGCTGAACTTGGATGCATGTGATGATGACCAGTCTGCCACCACCTCTTCTAAATGTGTTGTAAACAGGAACTAAGAGAACGTGATCATCAATTCAAGCCTACAACTACTCACTGTGCTGTTAAAATTTGCAGGAAAAGGCGCAGCAAGTGAAACAAGAGATTGAAAGAACTTGCATTTTCCTCATTGGTTAGTTACCCTCTTCTTTCCTCTTATGCAATACACTCTGTCAAAGACTCTTATTTGTGACCACACCACTACTTAATTGGGTAGTTTATTGCATGCTGTCTTGAAGTAGAAGTTGCAATGATCAAGGCCTAAGTGGTTCCACAACTTCCCCTTAGTCTTCATGTACTAAATTGTTGTGAAAATTTCTCTGTGGTTTCATAGATACTTAGTATTCATGTGACTTTTTAGGAATGATGGGATCTGGAAAGAGTACAGTTGGTCGACTCATGTCTGAAGCTCTTGGGTACAAGTTTCTGGACAGGTATACATTCTTGCTTCATTTGCTCTGTTCATTTCTGCCCTTTACACCAATTCACACTCCTCAGGACCACCATTGAACAAGTTTTTCATTCATTTGTTCTGGTTGCTTGAATCAAGTTTTTGGCCCCACATTTAACTGTAACCTGCACATGCGGATAGTAGAATCTCCATATACAGCCATTTGCTATCCTTGGTACCAGATTGATGGTGATTCTCATAGGGGATTTTCGGAAACTCCTAAAAGGTTAATGATTTCTGCATTGTAGTTGATTACATTGGCATGGAACATAATGTTAGTCAATAGAATTAAGATGATTGATTCTGAGAACTCCAATAATACTGATTCTCTTTGCTGGTTGTTTGGTATTTGTTTCCTTTTGGGTTTAAGCTGTAGGTAGCTGCTCTGCTCTGTGAGTGCTGTGTTTGATGGCAATTGCAACCATTATATGATAATTGGAATCTTGTTTCTTTTTTCTCATGTGGTTTGAAGAGCAGTGATAATGTGATTGAGAGTTATGCTGGTGGACTATCAGTTGCAGAAATCTTCCAAACTTTGAAGGAGGAGGGTTTTAGAAAGCTTGAGGTGCAAATCCAACAATTGCATTCCCTATCCCAACACATTTTGTTCAAAAACTCAATTGGCGCAGATTCAGTTCATATTGTCCATACTCTGCTTGTATCAAAAGAACATAGTGAAATCCCAGTGTTCTTGAATACCCCTGATGCCAGTTTAGGAGTCTTCTTGACTTGGCGAATCAATGCCACCAGTAGCCCTGCCGGTGAGACTGTTTCTGTGTAAATGGACACTGATAAAGATTATTTATTGACAAGAGTGGTGATCCGTGGTAATGTCAATGGAAAATAAACCTAAGTTTCCTATTGATGTAAGATTGCGATATCAAAGTTTTGGTCTGAGGCATTAAGATTGTTCAGAGAACAGTTTTGTGGCGCTGATCATTGGTGCAGAGTCAAGCTCTAAGGGAGCTATCATTGACAAGTGACTTGGTAGTTGCCACAGGTGGTGGTGCTGTTGTTCAGCATCAAAACTGGTAATCCCATTTCTCTCTCTCCTAAATGTGTTCATACTGCTGCTTCTAGCATAGATTATGCACTGCAGCCATGTTTCCAAACAAGTTTAACTTTGCAACACTAGATTCGGGATTTAAGCTAAATATCCAATGAATGAAATCTAAAACAGAGGTCTTGCCTAAAAGAGCAAATGAATACTAAGTAACTCCATAGACTATTAACTGGAACCCAGCAGAAGAAGCTCTATTGTTGATTGAACCTAGTGGCCTCATCACTTCAGCTTCTAGTCTGAGCCTGCAAATAGAGCTTGCACTGTATTGGGGGACTTTTTGTGCAGGACTTATCTGCGAAATGGAATCACTGTCTGGCTGGATGTGCCTGTACCTGCACTGGCACACCGTGTGACTGCTGTTGGCACAGGAACACGTCCACTCCTAGGTGGTGATTGTGGTGGCTATGATCAGGTCCGTGCAAACCAAACCTCAAACTTAGAATAACTCTGTCAATTTCTTCTCTATCTCCCTTGATCCTGTTTAGATCTTTTTTTCTCCTGAATGTCAGCCTTATTATTGAAGAGAGAAGTGTAGGTCCAAGGACAGACACATGGTGATGAAGGAGAGGAAGAGGATGTAAGTTCAAGAAAAATGAACAGCATTTTTGTTTTGTGAAAAAAAGGATGCAAGGACCGATAGGCCAGCAGTAAGGAAGATAGTCTCAATAGCTTTGAACTTATTTACCTTTGGACAAAATGTACAGAAAACAGATGATCAATTTGTCTTTTCTGTGCAGAAAAAAACCCCAGACAGTTTTTGCTGGAAAACATAGAATTTCTGCTCATTTGAGCTGACCATGCATTACTCATTGCTATGTTTCTACAGGCTTTGGCACGCCTGTCAAAGATCTTTGAAGAAAGAGGACCAGCATATGCAAATGCAGATGTAACAGTATCGCTCCAAAGTATGTTGAGCCCCACTTTGTACTCCATACAGCAACTGTGTTTGCATCTATCTAGGCTTTCTGGTTTGGTTGCTGCTACATGTGATCTAAAACCGTTTGCTTTGTTGTTGCAGGTTTGGCATTGACACTTGCATGTGAAGATGTTTCTGAGCTCACCCCAACAGCAATCACTGTTCAGGTAAAAGTTTCTATTCCCTGCTGTTCAAAGTGATGGAAAACATCAATGCCAAGTACACGAGATATATATGTATAGGTATATGACAGACTAGTGCATGACAGCTTCTAGTTGTACATCTTGCATGATGAGTCATCTCAATTCTAAACCCTCCTAATGTCGGTGAAGTCTCTTGTACTTGGCTTGCAATCAAGGATACTAGAGTCTGGTGGTAGACAGGGGTTCAGAAGAAGTGCAATTCCACATCCAACTTGTGACGAATTGTCCTTGTATGGTCCCAAATTTTGCAGGTCTTGGAAGAGCTCATTCAACATTCTAGACTTACAAAGAGGTACTTTAGAGCTCCAGTTTGCTATTGATATGCAATTGAGTGAAAGAGATCAGTTAAGTTTGGATCAAAAAATAGATGGAACTCGAAACCTCAAGGCCCTCCTCCTCCTCCTCCTCCTCCTCCTCAGGTTTCATATGTGCTAATTACAACTGAGACTTGGTACCCACCACAAGGATGAGCATTTCCCCCCTGTGTGCTCCCCTTATGAAGCAGGATTATGCTCCCTGAAATTGCTGACCTGAGTGAGACAAAGTGGAGACAGACACAGGTGCTAATGCCTCTTATGAGGTTTGTATCACAACAATTAGCTCTGCAATTTGATTTAGTGGAGGGACACATTTACAACTACATCTAAGTTTCCTCCTGAGACTGTCATAAGTAGCAATGAAGCTTGTCAAAGAGGTCATGTAGATTAGAGACCTTGGAAGGGAAGTTGAGACAAAAACTTCTCAAATCCCTCCCTTTATCAGCAGACAAGATGTTGCAATTGAGCTGTACACGTGGGGGGGAGATAGTTGCACTTTCTTTACCCAAACAAAAGGATAATGAGATCCATTTCTCTGCAAAATGTGTGCTGTGGTCTCTCTTCAAAGTCATGGTTTATGTTTTTGGGCATCTTTGGAAAACTTGCCTTCTTCCAAATGTCTCCCAAATCCACTTGCAGCAGCTGTAGTATTTCTATGTTGAGAAAGCGAATTGCTTTCCATCCTCTGTGATCCTTGAAAGTATTCCTCATGTATCCCTGGAAGAAATGATCATCCTGCAAGCAAGCTGGAGATTGAACCCATTTTATGTGAGCTGTTTGATACTGTACTACCCACCTGAACCAGAATTGAAAGAGGGAGGATTCCAGTAGGACATGAAACCAGAGATCACGATTCAAGTGCAAGTGATCATGACTCAAGTGCACATGCAGCAAGTCATGACTCAAGTGTGAGATGATGATTCAAGTGTGAGCACAGGAGGAAGATTATGACATCATGATTCAAGTGTGAGCATTGAACGAGGAGATCACGATTGAAGTGCGAGCACAGGAGGAAGATCATGACATCATGAATCAAGTGAGCATTGAGAAAGGAGATCGCAATTCAAGTGTCAGCATTGATGACTGTCAAGGATGATGCAAATTTTGGCTGAATTGTGACAGTTTGCTGCAATTTAGTTCAACATTTCCCTGATCATGAAAGAGAAGAAAAGCAAAAAATACTACAAAAAAAATAGAGACTTATGTATGTAGGCAACAAAATGTGCAAATGAACATGAAGCTTTCTTCCCATCACAGACGAGGTGCAGATTTGCAAGCATTTGTATTTGGATAGGAAAAATTTCTTGTGGTTTCATCATCATCATCATCATCATCCTACTGAATCTTGTTGCATGGTTTAAGCTTCGGAAACTGAAAGTTAGGTTTGCAAGCACACCATTGCACAAGAAAGAGCATCTTACCCTCAAAATACGTAAGCCAATAGAAGTCGTGATGCAGGAGATACGGCGGAATGGAATTCTCAGTAGTGATGGATTGAGAAGCACTTTCCATGCTTGCTTGCAAAACTTGAAGATTGGGAACGGCGAGTGTGGTACATTGCAACCTCGCAGTCTTGAAGCTTTGGCGGTTGCTGTGTGTTTTGGAAAACACAAAAATCACATGGGCTATGATGATAATTGTGTGTGTGTCTAATTTTTTTCTTTTGCTTTTTTTTTTTGCTTCTAATCATGGTGGATGATTGAGTGTAATATTCGATAAAATAACGTGCTCGCGAGTCGGTTGATCGATTGGAGGTGAAATTGTGCGGCGAACTTCTTCGGAAGCAAACTGGATGTTTCGTGTCTACAAAGTTTCTTTGGCCTTTTAGGGTCCTCTCTTTCTGTCGCAAACAAAGTAAGTTTCCGAGGCTTTTTTTTTTTTTTTTTTTTTTTTTTTTTT
>Ga0116228_10006237_pt1 | contig 10650 bp, 9 predicted proteins | sample S1TSphfallax_2_FD_89694 | JGI IMG/M metagenome (GOLD analysis project Ga0116228, IMG submission 89694) | Host-associated microbial communities from peat moss isolated from Minnesota, USA - S1T2_Fc - Sphagnum fallax MG | ecosystem: Host-associated > Plants > Peat moss > Unclassified | place: USA... | reverse complement strand
TGGTCTTGTGGTGTCCTAAGAACTGACGATCACCGTCAACAGCACATGCCATGTTTCCTGAGAAAGATGGCACAAACACATTACTTTCCACTGAGACTATGTAGTCCATTTGAGAAGAATGCTGAGAAAAGGGCGCAATCTCCTCTGCATATGCTAATGTTTCCTGAAAAAATGTGCTAAAACCGGAACCACAGGTTTAGAAATTTGGAGAACCAGACTTAAACCTGCACCCAGAGGAGAAGCTACCAAAAATTTCTTTAGTGTCAAAACTGGGACTGGAGGTTCTCTTTAGAACCGACCTAATACTCACTGGTCCAAATCCAATTCCATGCAATTTCAGGGCTGGGACATAGATGTCAATGCTTTCGGGATAACCAAGAGCTTGCAAGAAGTTTCCAACTTCAGTGGGAGTAAGGGGACAAAAAACCAGTGATCTCTGATTCAAAGCTCTGATCTTCTTCATGTTCCAGTGAGGTGTATTCTGTCTGGGAAGAAAAAAAATCACCCATAGAATATGGCAATTAACATAGGTCAATTTTTTTTACATGATGTTATCAAAATGTTAGCTTACTTAACACTATATGACCTAACACCAGGTCTGATTGCAACTGTAGGGTGACATGTGATGTGTTTGGGAATTGACATATCTCATGTTGTCAATTATGTACCTAGTTATTGGTGGGTAATGTAGGATTTTTCTAACAAGGTTAAGGTTGCACAAAGTATTTGTTTCATGACATATTCATAAACTAACATTGAGTATGTAGGCAAACACTAAATAATACCAACAAGTTAAATGCAGCATTGAGTTTGATGTATTTGTAGTACAATAACCAACATAATTTTTGTTTTACTATACTCACACAATGATTAATGTTGTAAATATTTTTTTTACACAACAATTTCAAAAAAAAAATGATATAACGATTAAAATCCTTTTTTCAACTCAAAGGTTTAAGTTCAATCATTTTCCTAATTCTTATCGCCAACAAATGAAATGAATGAAAATATATATAAAACATTTAAATAAATTTTTGAAGTTAGTTGTCATTAGGAAGCAACTTCCGCAGAGAAAAGAAAACAAAATGAAAATCTCAAGCAAGTTGCCCTAGGGAACAATGAAAAAAGTTCCCTACGGAGCAAAAATGTTCCTTAAAGAACAAATGAGTACCCCGAAAAACTTCATGTTTTGAACTTTTTCAAAATGTATCATCATGATACATGGATCAAAATTATTGACTTTACAAAACTGTGAAAAATGTCCACTATATACAATCCTAGTCACACCTTTGTCCTTGTCCAAGGGAAAACCATCTTTAAAATTACAATTCACATCATTCATATCATGAGTTTGGTGATAGGTTGCTGCCACATTTGCTACATCCTTGCTTGTGGGTATAAGCATGTTTGTAGCATGCTTGTGGGTATAAATGTGGTGATGCTTGAATTAGTGATGAACCGCATTCACCATGAATTCATTTTAATTGATAATGTGAAATTTACATTAGAACAATAACTCACATTTAACATGGGCCCTAGGAAAAAACCCTAAATTAAATTGCACCAAAGGGGGCTTTTGGACCTTGAATTTTCCTTTTTCAAGCAAATTATAGGTGATCCCATTTCACATGAGCATTCATGCAAGCTCAAGCATTGCTTTTTGATCATTTTGTCATTAAATTGAACACACTTTAAAATACGTACATTTATTTGAACATAGTCTTGGTGATAGGGTTCCTTTCATGGATTCAAAGATGATTAGATTTAATTACCTTTGCCATGAGATTGTGCATTTTATTGAAGTGCTGGGTGAACAACCATTTCGTGACATGCAATGGAACATGTGTTGATTTCACAAACCTATTTCAACTTATCCCAATTTGAATTTTTTTGAGCTATCTAATTGGGTGTTTGAAGAGTTTCATTTGCTCCTTCAATTGCTCCCTTTAATCAACAACTAAAATTGAAAAAAATGATTAATTTACATTTGACACTACTATTAATGCAAGTATTGCACAAAGAAAATTCAAAAAAGAAAAAGAAAACCCCAACTTCCATCTCATTGTGAGATGGAGGTTGGAGTTTTCTTCTTACAAATTTGATCATAATTTACAAAAGGACATAATTTACGGAAGCAAGTATAGGGTAAAAGATTCAACTTGAGTCATCACATCACATTTTACTACAAAGATTTTCTTATAAATGTGAAAAAAAATCTCAAGAAAAATGAAGTCTCACAAAGAGGTTTACATGTATTACCTAAAATGAGAATTAATATGTTGTATTAACATTTCTTTTTCATAAACTTGAAATCATTGTTTGTTTTGATTGAGTTGAATTCATCGATTTGATGTGAAGGCATCACAATGAAATAAAATAATGTTAATTGAACTACATCATTGCAATTAGGATATTCAATTCCTTTTGCCCGATTATCCTTTCAACACCCATTTGCTGGTTAACTTGAGTTATTTAATGTTTACTATTTACAATTTTACGTCTGTTTGGGACCAGAGAGTCCATTAGATGAAAGGTAGATCATGGAGGACAGATTGTCTTTTGGTACTGGCAACATGCCACAAATTTGGCTAGGGCGACCGTGTTTGTAGTCTGCATGAGTTCAGCAAGAGTGCTTATGTGGGTGAGGGGTAGGGTCAAACAAAAGCGTTCCCTAACTTTCTGTGTATTTGGACAAATAAGGAGCAAGTGTTTTTCATCCTTTACCTTCCCCAAGTTGCAGCCTCGACAAAGCCTCTCTGCGTATGGCACGCCCTTCCATGCACCTAGCACTGCTTCAAGCTGCGTGTTGCCACATCGAAACCAGGCCAGAGCTTTTTGCAGCTGGACACAGTTGATGTCACACAAGTATCTTTCGCTTTCGTAGGACATACCCTTGAAGCGTAAGTATCTTGTTTGCATGTTGGTCCCAATTTCGCGGTTGGTAAAGAGCTTTTCAATGAAAGCCAGTCGCATATTATCCTTCACCTTTTTTACATTCAACATTGTGTGGGGAAAACTTGGAGGGGGTGAAATCCCAACCTCCTGGTTGATTGGGCCTTTCGTCGTAGATCTACCACCTCTTGGGGCTGATTCTAGAGTAGCCATTTTTTCATGGATCCAGCCCAACATTTCTTTCCCGCAACAAGCATAACGAGCTGGGCTTCCCATGCTTTTCCTAAAATGCGGTCTTTAGTGACCGTGCTCACACGATTATAATATAACAATGCTTGTCCCCATGCAAAGTGTTCAAAGGGGAATTTGCCAAATTTTGCCAGCACAATGGACGTGTTGATTATTTTTCGCACCCCGAGTAGGGACTTGAGGAACCCTTGGTACACTACTTTAATAACTTCTATTTTCTTGGAGTCCATTTAAATCTCACAGGTGTAACTTGCTGTGGAATGCACCAACATGTTGAAAAGGTCACAACATAACTTAATGCCCATAATACGTAGTTCTGCACAGCGACGGTTCAGTGTGAATAGCGAGCGCCTACTGGCAGCTGTTAGATGTTCCATTGCACTATCTAGGTTTGGGGTGGTCTCGAGTAAGATCCCCAAGTAATTGAAGGTTTGCACACGTTCAATAATGTCACCTTCAAACATAAACTTTTAGCATGGGTCAACAGAATTGAACACCATGACTTTTGTTTTTTTCACATTCATTGTAAATCCACGTTCAACGCAAAACTGTTGGAATGCGTTTAACTGTTGTTGTAGTCCCACCTCTAACTCTGATGTTAGAGCAAGGTCAACTACAAAAAATAACAACCATACGTGCACATTTGCCAAGGTTGGTGCATCGCATTCTCTACCGTTTAAACGCCCCTCTAGGGCATCCAAATATAGCCCAAACAATAGGGGGCTGAGAGGACAACCTTGTTCACACCTTGCTGGCACCTGAAGCTAGAGGTGACACCTTCGTTTGGGTGGTTGATGCGTATGGTATCCTTGGCATACATCGCTTGTAGGCATTGCAAGAAGCGTCCCTTCACCCCAAGGCTAGCTAACACTTGCCACAACGCTTCACGCGGCACAATATCGAACGCCTTCTTTAAGTCCACAAAACAACAAAGAGTGGCTTCTTTTTTGCCTTGTTCTATTCTATCAAAGTTTGCAATATGAAGAGTTAGTTAGTAGTGCGATAATCTTTGTGTAACCCAGCTTGACCTTTAGCACGTAGCCCATGTTGTTCAACCCATTCGCTCAACTTTTTATCAAGGATCATAGTGAACAACTTTGCTAGGATAGGCCCAACCGTTATCCCCCTGTAGTTGTCAAATTTAGAGGCATCGCCCCCTTTAAAGAGTGCGTGGACCACCTTAGTGGAAAGGGCTTCTGGAAAACCTTCTGCCAGAAAGTAATTGAACGTTGTCAAGAGTGGCATGTGTAGCAATTCTCCCGCATCCAAAATGAACTCAACTTTCATACCATCCAAACCGGCAGCCTTGTTCTTTTGTAACTTTTTCAATGCCTGAAGTAGCTCAACAAGTGTGATATTTGAGTTCAGGGTGTGGCTAGGTGGAGATTCGATCACTTGAGCTGAATGATCAGTCTGTAACTGTATGGGTTGTGAAGACTAGCCAACTAGCGTGCGAAAGCCCTCCAAAAGCGTAGCTGCACTGATCTTGTCCATAATGGGCGCCCTTGTCTGGTACTTTTTCCAGAATAAAGGCGCATCCATTTTAGCAAGCGCACACATATGTTGAACTCTTGTAGTTTCCTAGAAAAGTCTTTTCCTTTTTAATAAATTTTTGAGTTTACTTTTCTAATGTTTAACGGCGTGTGAGTCAAGGTTGGCTTTCATCCAGAGCCTTAGTTCACGTTTAGCTATATGGCAGTCAATGTCAAACCAGGGTTTATGGCAGTGTCTCTTTCTACAGCTCCCTCCTGAAAACTTGTTGCCAAAAGTAGACTTTGCTGCAGCACCCACGCATTGCTACAGTAGGTCAGCTAATTCGTCTGCCCCCAGATGCCCAATTGAATCACTAACCCACAAGTTTCCAAGACTCGCTATTAGGGCAAGTTGGTACTTTTCAACTTTTGATTTATCATAATTGAACCTAGGCAAGAAGAATTTTTTTGTTACCACCATATGTTGCGGTTCAACAAAGTTGCAATCGATGTTTAATCGTAGGTGCAACGGCCTGTGGTTAGAGTTGCCCCCCATTGCGCGATAGCGGGTGTCATCGATTATCACCTCGAGGTGTGTAGCAGCTTGCCAAAATGCAGGTGAGCCAACAATATAATCGATAGTGCTGCGCCCCCCATTTGCCAAACAAATGAACTCCCCTGATTGGTCGCCAGGTGTCCAGCCATTGAGGATGAACAACCCAGTGTCACAACATAGGTCCAGAAGCTTACTGCCCCAGTCGCCAACACTAGCATCACGGTCTTGTCACGTAACCACAACGCTTGGTTTCTCAATTTCAACGAGCTCAGGTGCTTGTAATAGTTCACAAAGGTCACTAGTGTCAAGGGTATCTGGTAATGTTGTAGTACGCGCATTAAAATCCCCTCCCAATAGTACTATGCCCCCCAGAGTTTGAACTTCAATAATAACTGCTACCATGTTTTGGAATAGGGATTCATTCTCGTGTTTGGAGCCAATAGGGGCAACGTACACCACGCAGACAACAAGATAGGGGTAGCACCCCTACTGACTTGTAGCCATAAATAAGAATCATGGCTTCCTTCCTTCCACTGTGACAGGTTTGGCCTGAGGTGGCTACGAAAATAAGCAGTAACCCCCCCCCTATGTTTTGTCGCTTTTGTATTTCCCAGCTGCATAGTGCGTGCTATCGCAACTGAGTCAAACCATTCAACATGTGGCAAATGTTGGCCTGGGAAGTGCCAAGTTTCAGTTAATAAGATGAGGTCAGCACCCTGAAACAACTCTAGTATTTCCACCCCTGTTTCTAGTTTATTTACACCACCCCTGTGCATGTTCCATAATACCACGCATAGGTCTCTCTGGCCCCCGCGCCTTTAATAAAACACGATGTTGTTCATCACCTATTGGTTCTAATGAGAAACATGTTGAACTACAAGCATATCTTTTTTTCAACTTTGTTCCCCAAACTAGTCTATGTAAACAATGTTTTTTTCGACTAGCCATGTGAATACAAATCCTACACACTAATATAAAAATAGAAGATAGCAGGAATTTAAAAACAAATGATATGAAAATAGAACAAAAGAAAAGGAGAAAAAACGAAACAAATTTTTATTACAAAAAGAAAAAGGAAAAGAAAATCAGAAAATATAGAAAGACAAAAAAAGGAAGGAAACAAATTAGAAAGACAAGATTATTAAAACAGAAAAAATAATTTCAAAAAGAAAGAAAGAAAAAAAACAGAAAAACAGAAATGAAGAAAAGAATAGAAACAAGAAATGAACAAAACATGGAAAATAGAAACAAAAAAACCTCTTCTTCTTTTCTTTTGTCATTTTTTTTGCCAACCTCCTTCCTTTCCTTGGTTTTTCCTCTTTTCTTTCCTCCTTCCTTCCCTCTTCCTTGTCATTCATTTCCTTTCCTTTTCTCTCCACCACAATCTTGTGTTCATCCCCATGTTATTCTTCATGATGTTACATAGCCCCACAAATTATTGTGTAACTTTTAATGATGTTGCTATTGCACAGCCCCCACAGATCTCGTGTTAATCTTGTAAACAAACCACCAACTAGAAGAAGAAAAGAAGAAAAGAGAGAAGAAGAAGGGAAAAACAAAAGGAAAAAAAGAAGAAAGGAAGAGGCTCTTGTATACAAACCATTGGTCATAAAAAGAAGAAAAAGGAGATTAGAAAAGAAGAATAAATGAGAAAAAGTGATGTTAGTAATTTAGTAGTTAAGTTTAATAGGTAGGGGTTAGCAAGGATGAAAAGAAAGGACTGAAAAAATAATGGACTTAATTTTCATTTTTCCTAAACCAACTTGGAACTCAACAAGCATTCATTTGCGTTTCAGCCAATGAAACCCAAAACAAATTTTCCCAATTGGTGTGTTAGTGAGTGTTAGTTCATTTTGGTCAAATGATCGGAGGCTTGAAGTTTTCAATTTGTACTTATGTCCACATTGTTAGAAGGCTTGGATGGCACCAATTAATCCCACAATTGATAAATATAAGTATCTTGTAGGTAGTAGATTGCTGGGTTCCATGAAACAGAACTAGCGGTCCCTCATGCTATTAGCTAATAAATTAAGTCTCCTCAAACATCACCGATCCCAATATTATTTATGTCAGTGGGTTCAACTTCAAAATCCTTACGGAGCCTTCCTTAATTTAATTTCCTGATGCAATAAAAATCACCCTAAGTTCAATAACTTTTGTTTTCTTGGTATGAAAATTGCGAAACAAAAATTTTACACATTGTCTTATCAAGGGATTTTTCAACACTCCCAAAAGTATAGTGGGGCTTCGTAATTTGGGAAGGTTATGATGTCATTGTATCCAAACTTAACCAAATAACCAAACAAACATTAGAAAGAAGTATGTCATTTGCAACCAAGAAATCAATGACTAGATGTTCTAAATGATTATATAATTAATTATAATAATAAAATATTACTTTAAATCCTATGTGGAAAACATTATAGTTATATATTAGTGGTGCATTTGATTAATAGATGACATGATGTGATAATAAACAAAATGATGTGTCATTACATAGATAATGTGGTCATAAAATTATTTTACATGATTCAAAAATGATTTTCAATCATTTAATATGAATATAAATGAACATAAGAACCCTTAATATGTAGGGAAGTAATTTCGACCAATATTAAACATATAGGTAGTATAAGGACTTTTATTACATTAAAAAATTATATACTTGATATATGATCCATTTAAAAATATTATACATGGACAAATTAAATATTATACATTGAAATAAATTTTATAATTTCAGAAAATTAGTAAATATTTTAATATTAATTATGATTTAAAAAATTAAACTAAAATATTTAGATTAAATTTATACATCATTATTATGTAACATGATTAATATTTTATAAAAAATTGATATAATTGAGTACATTATTAAAGGAACTTTACAAATATATTTTCATTTTTTTCATTTGAATAGATTATCAATGAGATATGAAATATCAACTTTGAGGTTTTGTGTAATGTTTAAGTGAAGTATACTTTAAATATAATAAACAATAGATTATTTACACAAGTGGGATAACTTGGAAGCAAAAGAATTGAATTCCATCCTTGGGGGTCCAAGAATCAAACTTTAGAAATGACAAATTCATTGTGGTCACTGTTGGAATATTTATTGAATATTTTTTACCTACATAAACTATTTAGGTTAGATGAGTGTTTACCTAGGCGAACTTAAGTAGGTAGAAATTTTAGGTAATGACATGTATCAACAATTGTTAAAATGAAAATAATGAAATTAAAAATAATTAGGATAAAAATATATGTTATTATTTATATTATACAATAAATTTATAATAATAAATACAATAATTTTAAAAATAAATGTTTCCCAAGTTTTTGGGTTTAATTTGTAATAATAAAAACAATTAAGCAATGATTAAACTATCATTAATTATTTCACATATGTCCTTTATGATTAATCAATGAAATGTGCCACATCATGTCCTAAATAATGATTGTTTTAAATATAATTCATTCAGAATGACTTTAGGAATATTAATCATTTTTTTTTATTATTCAACTATTAATCATAAACTTAGTCATATATTTGAAATTTCATCTCAATGTCATTATTAGTTTTGTCTAAGGTGAAAATTGCATGTACTTTTTGCTCCTATAACCTTCACTAAAAAAGTTTGTTAATTTGTTTTGACACAAGTGTAAATGGTATCCTATCCTATATAGTGAAAACGATTGTTTTTGTGGAATTATTTTTGCAAAGTAATCCTTTGCCAAATGATGTTGAACATCTCCAACAATTGATTGCATCATTAAATTGGATGAGGAGTAATATCATAATAATGTGAAAATTGACTTTAGCATAGGTATAACAATATTTTTTCCCATAATACTTTGTTTATCATTTGCTCTTATCATGGTGATATTATTGAAGTGACTATATTTAATTGGCTAGTCACAATGATGGGTTGAAGTATTGAAATTGAAATGGTCTCCATAAAGTATTGTTCAAAATTCATGTTTATTGGTGAGGTGTGAGAATATTTAATCAATATTTAATCTTTATGGTGGATGTATTAAATAGTGATACCAGCCCAACAAATGGAGATGTTTTGAGAACCAATAGGTAGCTGACAATAAAAAAAAAATTCAGTTTTTTTACTTCTAAATTTTATAGTTGAATTTGGCTAAATTGTATTCTAGATGATCACACTCCAACTACATCACAAAATTGACAATAGAAACATTGTTTGTGGCATTAGGCATAATGAAAATTTCCATTCTAGCCAAAATCAGGTGGGTTAGAATTTAAAAAAAAATTACCTATGCTCAAAAATTTTTGTTGCCATGAGAGAGCAGTTGTTAATATTGGCTGGACCTAGGAAAAAAAAATAATAATAAAACCCTCTTTAATCAAACACTTTTAATGTGGTGGGCAATGGCTTAGGAGTGAAGGGTTTTTGATATAAGGGCACTTTCCTATTGGACAATTTGGTTGAAATTTTGAGGTCATTAGCCCTGAAATTGGAATCATAACCAAAATAGTGGTGAATTTTAGGAATATGACAAAAAAAATTCAAAAAGGAATATGTTGCGGTAGATTTTTTATTTTTAAAAAAAAAACATTGAGGACTTTTTTTAGGGGGATAATGTCACCACCTTTATGTTTATTAGCTCTTGTTTTGAAAATTCTCTCCAAACATGTCAACAATTAATAACAAATTAGTTTTGACATGCCGACAATTTTGACCACATGATCACAAAATTCATGAAAAGAAAATTGACAATAACTATATATATCCTTGGAGTTAAATTTCATTTATCTATTTCATGTTATGTTTAATCGCTTTTAGAGCATCCACATCAACACAAAACAAAGCAAATTTTTTGATGAAAAAAATAACTACTATGATAATTTGGTATAATTCAATGACTTGGAGTCAGCAAATTTTGCGCATAGGATGTTGTGATTGGCATAAGACATTACACAATGTACTAGTTGTTATTGATTAATCAGATAGATAGATTGGTTCAGATGGTTTGTTATTGGTAATTTCCCACCTTTTATAGTCTCATCTTTAATATGTTTATGAGTGGGGGCATGAGAACAATAAGCCAACCATCTTGGTTGTGAAGTTTACTCCTTGAGGCCCAACTACCCAAGATGGGTGGAGCAAGATTTAGATGCGAACTGCAGGTTGTTGCATTCGAAGAAAAGAGGAGTAAAATCTTGGTAGGAGTGACCCTGCACCCACCATTGCACTAGTCCAATAGAACTCGTTTTGGGTTTCCATTGGTTGGATGAAGCTTTGTTCCTTTTAAAACTTTCTCTCTTCGTCACTACCCTTTTCTTTTTCCCACCCTCACAAACTTGTTATCTTTTCTTGTTTTTTCATTGTTTTCTTCTTGTTTTTTTTTTTTTTTTTTTTTTTTTTTTCTTTTTTTTTTTTTTTTTTTTTTTTTTTTTTTTTTTTTTTTTTTTTTTTTTTTTTTTTTTTTTTTTTTTTTTTTTTTTTT
>Ga0116228_10006234_pt1 | contig 10652 bp, 10 predicted proteins | sample S1TSphfallax_2_FD_89694 | JGI IMG/M metagenome (GOLD analysis project Ga0116228, IMG submission 89694) | Host-associated microbial communities from peat moss isolated from Minnesota, USA - S1T2_Fc - Sphagnum fallax MG | ecosystem: Host-associated > Plants > Peat moss > Unclassified | place... | reverse complement strand
CTTACCGCGGACGTCGCCGGCGTCGCGGAGGGTGGAGAACTGCATGCGCCGCCGGTCAGACGGCGGTCGGAAGCTTCGAGAGCACCATCGCGGTGACGTCGGCCAAGCGGCACGAATAGCCCCACTCGTTGTCGTACCACAGCCCGAGCTGTATCAGGTCGCCCTGCGCGCCGGTGAGTTTGCCGTCGACGATCGAGCTGTGTGCGTTCTGCTTGAAGTCGCTCGAGACGAGCTCTTCGTCGGTGAACTGCAGCACGCGGTTGAGCGGACCATCGGCGGCGCGCTTGAGCGCGGCGTTGATCGCTTCTTTCGTGGTTTCTTTTTCCACCACCGCGACGAGGTAGACCATCGACACGGTCGGGGTCGGAACGCGCAACGCGAAGCCGTCGAACGCGCCCTTCACTTCGGGGATCGCGAGGTAGAGCGCCTTGGCCGCGCCGGTCGACGTCGGGATGATGTTCGTCGCGGCGTTGCGCGCGCGACGCAGATCTTTGTGCGGCGCGTCGAGGATGTTCTGGTCGTTCGTGTACGAGTGGATCGTCGACATGAACGCTTTCTTCCAGCCGAACTCGTCGACGATGACCTTGACCGCCGGGCCCAAGCAGTTCGTCGTGCACGATGCGTTCGATATGATGTGGTGGTTGGCGGGATCGTAGTTCGCTTCGTTCACGCCGAGCACGATCGTGATGTCGTCGCCCTTGGCGGGCGAAGAGATGATGACTTTCTTCGCGCCGCCGCCGTCGATGTGCGCGCGCGCTTTGTCGGCATCGGTGAAGCGTCCGGTCGATTCCACGACGACGTCGACGCCGAGGTCGCGCCACGGCAGTTTTGCCGGATCGCGTTCGGCGAGGACCTTGATCGGTTTGCCGTCGATGACGATCGTGTCGCCGTCGACGCTCACCGCGCCCGCGTACGGGCCGTAGTTCGAATCGTATTTGAAGAGGTGCGCGCATTCGGCGGCACTGGTCAGATCGTTGACCGCAACGATCTGGACGTCGGGATGATACTCACCGAGCGCCTTCATGAAATTCCGGCCGATGCGGCCGAACCCGTTGATTCCGATGCGCATAGTCCGGGTGCCTTAAGCCGAGGGTCGGCGCGGCTCCTGCGGCCCACGCACGCGCTTTACGAGGCGCATGAGCGCCACGATGCGTCCGTTGATCGTCGCTTTTCCCACCGGCGGCGCGCAGCGGCGGCCCAACTCGGCAAGCGTCTCGTCGGGGTGGGCGAGCCGGAGCTGCGCCGCCTCGCGCAGCGCCGGCGAGAGATTCCGCAGGCCGTAGGCGTCGGCGAGGAAGGCGATGGCGTCGCGCTGGGCCGCCGCGGCACTCGCCGCGCGTACCACGTTGGCGGCCTCGGTGTTCACCAAGCGGTGGATGCGGTTTTTCGTTTCCTTGACCGCGCGCACGTCTTCCAGACGCAGCACGGCGCCGTGCGCGCCGATCGCCGAGAGCACCGTGACGATGGCGTCGAGGCCTTTGAGGTACACGACGGCGCGTGACTTGCGCGTCATCGTCAGCGGCGTGATGCCCTCGGCGCGCACCAAGCGGGCGATCCGTTCCGCCGCCTCCGCCTGAGCGGCGACGAATTCGAGGTGGTAGCCGGCTTGCGGCGCCGAGAGCGAGCCGCAGGCGAGAAACGCCGCGCGCAACTCCATCCGGCGATCGCAGCGCGCGCGCGGCCACGCCGGGAGCGCCGTGCCGCCCTCCACGTCGACGTCGTAGACGGTGCTGCGGTAGAGTCGTGCTTCCGGAGAGCGCCGGACGTTGCCGTCACGCTCGTCTCCGAGGGAGCGCATCAAGCGCGCGATCGACGCGCGTCGCGTCCGCAGGACGCGCTTGCCGGCATCGTCGACACCGCCGAAATAGGCGAGGCCCGCGCGCAGCGCGGTGCGACAATGGTCGGTGGCCGGGACGTCGCGCGTGAGCGCATCCTTCGTGTCGCCGGAGAGGCTCGAGCGCGTTAGAGCCAATCGCGTTCGTCGTCCTTGCGCTCGTCGAGGATCTCGTACATCTCCGCCGGCGTGAGCGAGGGCAGCACGCGTTCCGGGACCAGCATCACGCGGACCGTGAGGAATTTCGTGCGATAGTGGATGACGAGAACGTCGCCGAGCTTCACGTCATAGCCGGGCTTGAGCGGACGGCCGTCCTTGGTGATTCTCCCGGCCTCGATCCCGTCTTTCGCCTCGGCGCGCCGCTTCGCGAGGCGCGAGACCTTGAGGTACTTATCGAGCCGCACGCGATGCGCGCAGTTGCTTCGACGACGAGGGTCCGGCTACCATGATCCGATGGTACCACGGGTGGCGATCGAACCGCGGTTGACGCTCGAACTGATCGGCGACCAGCACGTCGCCGCGGGGAGCGCGATGGTCGCGCTGAGCCGCGCGGAGTTGATGCCGTGGATGCCCTGGGCGGAGTCCTCGGATGAGCCGGCGTTTCGCGCCTTCGTCGCGCGCGTCGTCGCGCAACGCGCCCGCGGCGGGCCCGACGGCGCGGCGTATGCGATCGTCGTCGACGGCGCGTTCGCTGGGATCGTCGACCTGCACGATGCGATTCCCGGCGTGCGTTCGGCGTCGATGGGCTACTGGCTCGGAACGCCGTACACCGGTCGTGGTTGGATGACGAAAAGTGTCATCGCGTTGGCCGCGATCGGCTTTGGCGACTTCGGCCTGCAGCGCATCGAGATTTACGCTGATGCCGAGAACCTGCGCAGCCGCCACGTCGCGGAGCGCGCCGGCTTCGCGCTCGAGGTGATCCGCCCGAGTCGCTTCGCCGCGATTCGCGGCCGCGCGGAAGCGGTCTACGCGCGACTGGCGCCGGGCGTCGATGTGCATGGCTGAACCGCCGACGATCGAGACCGCGCGGCTCCGGCTGCGCCCGTGGCGCCCGGCAGATGTCGACCCGTGGGCGGACATGCGCGCCGATCCGCGGGTCGGCGAATTTCTCGGCGGTCCGAAGCCGCGTGAGGAGTCGATCGCGATGGTTGCGCGGCTCGCGGCGAAGCTCGCGTCGGACGGGTACGGCTGGTGGGTCGCCGAGGTGAGGGACACGGGTGCATTCGCCGGATCGATCATCTTGCAAGACATTCCGTTCGAGGCGCCGTTCGCGCCCGCGCTCGAAGTCGGTTGGCACCTCGCGTTCGAGCATTGGAAGAACGGCTACGCGAGCGAGGGCGGCCGCGCGTTGATCGACTACGCGTTCGGTCCGCTCGATCGTGACCGCGTCGTCGCCATCACCGCGGTCTCGAACGTGCGCTCGCAGCGCGTGATGGAACGTATCGGCATGGTGCGCGAACCGGACGGCGATTTCGAGCACCCGAACGTCCCGGCGGGAAGTCCGATCCGGCCACACGTGCTCTACACGATCCGACGCTGAAACGGCCGGCCCGCGGGTACGGCCGCCACGAAAACACGGTTCAGCGCGACATCGGCACGTTCGAGCACGCGTCAGGCGGCGGTTTTCGCACGTTGCCAGAGCGCTTCGAGTTCGTCGAGCGTCATGTCGTTGAGCTCGCGACCGGATGCGACCGCGTACGTTTCCATGTACCGGAAGCGACGGTCGAACTTCGCGTTGGCGTCGCGCATCGCGCCCTCGGCGTCGATGCCGAGCCGGCGCGCGAGGTTGGCGATCGTGAAGAGCACGTCGCCCAACTCTTCGCGCACGTGCGGGTCTTCGGCGACGTTCGGTCCGGCCGCGATGCGCGCTTCCGCGAACTCGTTCAACTCCTCGGCCAGCTTCGCCGTGATGTCGCGAACGTCGGTCCAATCGAAGCCGACGCGCGCGGCCTTCTCCGCCATCTTCTGGCCGCGTTGCAGCGCGGGCATCCGCTTCGGAATGCCGTCGAGCTTCGACGTGCGTGACGCACTCGACGCCTCTTGAGCTTTGAGCTGATCCCAATTCGCCCACACGTCGGCGACGCTTGCGACCGCGACGTCGCCGAAAACGTGCGGGTGGCGCCGGATCATCTTGTTGGCGAGCCCGTCGACCACGTCGGCGATGGAGAAGCGCCCGCGCTCGGTGCCGAGTTGCGCGTGGAAGACGACCTGGAAGAGCAGGTCGCCGAGTTCCTCGCAGAGCTCCGCCGGCTCGTCGTTCTCGATCGCATCGACGACCTCGTACGTCTCCTCGACCAGATACCGTACCAGCGTTTCGTGCGTCTGCTCGCGGTCCCACGGACACGAGCGCCGCAGCCGTCCCATGATCTCGATCAGATCGTCCCAGTTCTGGTGCGTCGACCCGGGCGGGAGCGGCACGAGCGGCATCGCAATCGACGCGGAGAGCGTCGCGCGCGGCATGCCGGGCACGATCTCGGCGCTGATGCCGCGGCGCTCGAGCGCGCGCAAGAGCACCGGCAACCCGGCGAAGTCCGAGAGCGGGTTGCCGAGGATGCCGAGCGCGAGATCCGCGCCGTCGAGGCGCTCCACGAAACCGTCGATCACCTCGCTCGAGCCGCGGACGAACAGCGGCTGATCGGTGATGAGGTCGCGCACGATCGTCACGCCTTCGCTCTCGAGAAAGAGCACGAGGTCGGGCGGTGCGAGGACGGTCGCCGCGCGCCCCACGGCGCGCAGCGATTCGCGACTTCCGAGCGTGAGCAGGTCCGGGTCGCCCGGACCGAGTCCGACGATGCGGAGCATGCTCAGCGGAGCGGCGCTACGTGCCCGCCGGTGCCGGCGCGGCCGAGGTCGCGGGCGCGGGCGTCGGGAGCGGCGGCGGGAACGCGTCTTTGTAACGGTCGTCGTAGACGGTGATGGTGGCCTTCGCGCGGAGTTGCTGCAAGAAGATCGGTACCTGTTGCGCCTGCTGCTGTTGCGTGAGCTGCGTGCGGATCTGTGCGGCGGAACTCGCCAGCGTCGCCTTGGTCGCGGGTTTGCGGTCTTCGACCTGGATGATGTGCCAGCCGAACGGCGACTTCACGGGTTCCGAGATCGCGCCGACCGGCAACGCGAAGGCCGCGTTCTGAAACGCCGGCACCATCTGGCCGCGACCGAAGAAGCCGAGCTCCCCGCCCTTGTCCTTGGTCGACGGATCGGTCGAGTACTGACGCGCGAGCGCGATGAAGTCACCGCCGGCTTTGAGTTTCTTGTAGATCATCTCGGCCGTCGCTTCGTCGGCGACGAGGATGTGGCGCGCGCGCACCTGTGCGGGCTTGTCGAGCAGCGTGTGGTTCTTCGCGAAGTAGGACGCGACGTCGGCATCGCTCACGTGAACGTTGGGCGCGACGGCCTTCTCGATGACGATCTGCTGGCGCAGGATGTTCTGTACGTCCGTCTCGGTGAGGCCTTGCTGCTTGAGGAGCATGTCGAACTGACCCGGCGGGTACTTCGACTTGATGTCCGCCTCTTTGGCGTCGATCTCGGCTTGCGTCACGTCGATCTTGTGATCGCGTCCGTATTGATCGACGAGGTCCTGCTGCACCATCTGCGTGAGGACTTGTTTCCCGGCCGGGCTCGACTCGAGCTTTTTGTCGAAGTCGGCGCGCGTGATCTTTTGGTCGTTGACCGCCGCGACGTCTCCGCCGCCGCTCGACGAGCAGCCGGTGAACGTGACGCCGATGACGGCCGTCGCCACCAAGGCCGCCGCGCGAATGAGCTTGGACATATCTCTCCCGTCGAGTCGCTAGTACGCAGAAAATGCGGAGCGCATCTGGCCCCGCACGTGATTTCGCGCTTCCAACCACAGGCGTCACGACCCTTGTCCAAGGGCCGTATCGCTTGCTTGCTCGGGTTCCTAGGGGGACTCGTCGGGCGTGCGTTCCTCGATCGCGCGGGCGACCGCGTGCGGATCGGTCCGCTCCCGGAGCGCTTCGACCTCCGGATCGTGGTGCGTGGGCACCGACGGCAGATCACGCCGAAGCGCATCGATCATCTCGATCAGCTTGGCCGTGCGGCGCTCGGTGAGAAGATTGATCTGCAGGTCGAGGCGCCGCCGCTGCACCTCGATCTGCGCCGCGCGGCTTTCGGTCGTGAGTACCAGCACGACGAGCATCAAGCTCACGAGCGTCATGATGCTGTCGAGCAAGGGGAAGGGCGGCGGATCGAACGCCGCGTGCTGCGTCAGCGAGAGGATCTCGTTCGTACCCATCCACGCCAGGGCGAACGCGAGGATCACGTAGACGATGCGCGGCCGGCCGATGCGGCGCGTGACGCGTTCGATCCAGCGCTGGTGCGGCGACATCGCCTCCTGTGCGCGCCGTTCGAGCTCGGCGATCGAATCGATCGCCTCCTCGACGTGCGTCGTCGACGGCTCGTTCACGCGGCGGCCGTCTCGCGCAATGCCTGCAAGAGCGCGCGCAACGTCGGTAACTGTTCGGCGGCCGTGCGCGCGGGCAGGTCGATCGTGATCTTCCCCTCGCCGAAGCGGAACTTGTTCTTCGTGATCGACTGCAGTTTCGGAATCGAGGCGGGATCGAGCCGGAAGGCCGTGCCGACGCCGAGTGTGAGCCGCTGTTCGTTGATCACGACGCGCGTGACGCCGACCTTCAGCGCCATCGTGCGCAGTCGCGTGATCTCGACGAGGTTCTCGAGCGGCTCCGGCAGCGGGCCGAAGCGGTCGCGCACGCTCGCAACCGCTTCGTCGACGTCGGCGAGCGTGCGCGCCGCGGCGAGCTGCTGATAGATCGCGATCTTCTGCGAGACCTGCGGGATGTAGTCGTTCGGTACGAACGCGTCGAGCTTCACGTCGATCACGGCTTCGCGCGCGTCCTCGGCGTCGTGCTGCTTGCCCTTGCGTTCGGCGATCGCTTCGGCGAGCAGTTGCGCGTAGGTTTCGAACCCGACCGCACCGATGAAGCCCGACTGCGCCGCGCCGAGCAGGTTGCCCGCGCCGCGGATCTCGAGATCGCGCATGGCGATCTGCAGCCCGGACCCCAGATGCGTGAACTCGCGGATCGCCTCGAGCCGCGCCTTCGCGTCTTCGCTGAGCGCCTTGTGCGGCTGATAGAGCAGATAGGCGTAGGCCTGATGGTTCGAACGCCCGACGCGTCCGCGCAACTGATAGAGTTGCGCGAGGCCGAACTTGTCGGCGTCGTTGACGATGATCGTGTTGACGTTCGGAATGTCGATGCCGTTCTCGATGATCGTCGTCGAGACGAGGATGTCGATTTCGCCTTCGATGAACTTCGCCATGATCGGCTCGAGCTCGTGTTCGTGCATCTGCCCGTGGCCGACCGCGATGCGCGCCTTCGGCACGAGCTGTTCGAGCGCGCGCGCGAGCGCGTAGATCGACTCGATGCGGTTGTGCACGTAGTAGATCTGGCCGCCGCGATCGAGCTCGTTCACGATCGCGTGCTGCACGAGCGCGTCGGACGACGGCACGACGACCGTCTTGATCGACATGCGGTTGCGCGGCGCGGTGCGGATCAGCGAGAGATCGCGCACGCCCATCAGCGACATCTGCAGCGTGCGCGGGATCGGCGTCGCCGAGAGCGTCAGCACGTCGACGGTCGCGCGCAGTTGCTTGAGCCGCTCCTTGTGCATCACGCCGAAGCGCTGTTCTTCATCGACGACGATCAAGCCGAGGTCGCGAAAGACGACGTCCTTCTGCAAGAGGCGGTGCGTGCCGACGATCACGTCGACCTTGCCCTCGGCGAGCGCCGCGAGCGTCGTCTGCTGTTCTTTCTTGGTCTTGAAGCGCGAGAGCTCTTCGACCCGCACCGGAAACGCGGCGAATCGCTGGGAGAACGTGCGGTAGTGCTGCGCGGCGAGGAGCGTCGTCGGCACCAGCACCGCGACTTGCTTCTTGTCGCCCAGCGCCTTGAACGCCGCACGCACCGCGACTTCGGTCTTGCCGTAGCCGACGTCGCCGCAGACGAGGCGGTCCATCGGGCGCGGGCGCTCCATGTCGGCCTTGGTGTCGTCGATCGCCTTGCCCTGATCGGGCGTCGGATCGTAGGGAAACGCTTCCTCGAGCTCGCGTTGCCACGGCGTGTCGGGCGCGAAGGCGAAGCCGCGCGAGACCTCGCGCTCGGCATAGAGCTCGACGAGCCCGTCGGCGATCTTCGCGAGCGCTTCGGAGACGCGGCCCTTCGTGCGCGCCCAATCGGCGCCGCCCATCTTGCTGAGCTTCGGTGCGGCGCCTTCCTGCGCGCCGTACTTCGTCACCTGATGCATCTGGTGCACGGGCACGAGCAGCCGGTCCGTGCCGGCGTACTTCAGATCGAGGTAGTCGCTCGTCGCGCCGAGGATCGTCTCGGTGCGTAGGCCGAGGTACTGGCCGATGCCGTGCACGGCGTGCACGACGTAGTCGCCGACCTTGAGATCGGCCAGCGTGACCGGCACGCCTTCCTTGACCGCGCGCAGTTTGACGCGCTTCGCCGGCTGTCCGAAGATCTCGCGATCGCCCAGCACGCGCAAGCGCAAGCCCGGAATCGCGAAGCCCGCTTCGAGCGAGCCGCTATCCACGTAGACCGTCCCGCCGCGTTGACCGACCGCCACGCCGTCGGTGCCGCTCGCGCGCAAGTGCACGAAGCCGGCGCTGCGATCGACCGCGATGTTCGCGCCGCGCAAAATCTCCGCCAGGCGCGATGCGCCGTTGACGACGAGCCACACGGTCTCACCGGCGGCAACCCAATCGCGCACCGCTTGCAGAAAGCGTTCCATCTGCCGGCTGAAGAGATCACCCGGCTGCGTCTCGAGCGCGAAGCCCTCGGCGACGTGTGGCAGCCAGCGCTGATCGCCCGCTTCGATGCCGCCGGTGAGCACGAGCACGCGGCGCGCGGCGAGCGCGTCGCGATAGTCGTCGAAGCGCGGATAGGGCGCGTTGACGTCGGCCAGCAGCGCTTCGCCGACTTCCTCTGCGCGCACATCGAGCTCGCCCGAATCGACGCCGGCGAGCAACACGTTTTCCGCGCGCGAACGCTCGTCGTCGAGGCTGCGGTCGATCGTCGCGAGCATTCCGGGTTCTTCGAGCACGACGATCGAGCGTGGATCGAGGTAGTCGAGCAACGTGGCGCGTTCGTCGTAGGCGTAGCCGGCCCACGGTTCCGGCACGTCGTGGCCGCCCGCGAGATACGCGCGCAGTGCCGAGAGCACGTTGGGCTCGCCGGTCGCGCGCGCCAGCACGTTCGCGCGCAACGCGTCGTCGCGCACGATCTCGCGCCACGGCACGATGGTGATCGCATCGACCGTGTCGTCCGAGCGCTGCGACTGGATGTCGAAGGGCCGGATCGACTCGAGCTGATCGCCGAAGAATTCCAGCCGCATCGGCCGCTCGGCCGTGGCCGCGAACACGTCGAGGATGCCGCCGCGCACGGCGTACTCGCCGGCCGCCGCGACCACGTCGACCCGGTCGTAGCCGAGGCGATAGAGCCGGGCTTGGATCGCGTCCCAGCCGGGTTCGTCGCCGGTGCGCAGCGTGAGCGTCTCCGTTTCGAACCGCGCGCGCGGGATCACGTACTGGCGCATCGCCGCCACCGGCACGACGATGATCTGCGGCGTGCGCGCGCACAAGTCGGCGAGCAGCGTCATGCGCGCGCTGCGATCGGACGGTGACTCGAGGGTTCCCACCGTCTCGTCGCGCGGACGCACGAGCGCGACCGAGCGCGGTTCCGCTTCTCCGACGTAATAGGAGAGGTCGGCGAAGGTGCGTTCCGCCACGTCGGCGGTCGGCACGACGACCAGCAGCGTGCCGCCGATCGCGCGGTGGATGCCGGCGAGCAGGTAGGGGCGTGCGGCCGCGGTCGTCTCGTGCAGGGCGAATGCCAGCCCCCGGTCGGCGGGCGTGCGCAGCCGTTCGATCAGCTCCGCCAGGGGGCGGCTACTCGAGGAGAGGGCGCGGACGAAAGACGGGGCGAGGGCGGACGGAGCGTCGGGCACGGGCTCCTATCGTACCACGCGCGGTCACGCGGCAAGCGCGATTAGCAGTGTATTGACAAGAGTGCCAAAACTTCCGTATCATCGGTGTGTCAGTATTTTGGCCGTCCGGAAAGTGGGCGGTTCGTGAATGAGGAGCGTGTGATATGGCAGAGGTAGCGGTGCGTGGCACCTTGGGTGGCCGGTCGCTGTTCGGCGACGTGCTCGGGTTCGATCCGTTCCGGGGCTTCCCGGCCGGCGCGGCCTACGGCTTCGAGATCGCGCGGGCGGAGAACGGCTATCGCGTCGAGCTCCCGGTTCCGGGCTTCCGGCCCGAACAGATCGACGTCACGATCGAGGACCGCGTGCTCACGATCGTCGGCAAGAGCGAGAAGCGGAACTTCACCCGTACGGTCGTGATCCCCGAAGAGATCGACGCGGAGACCATCGGTGCGACGGTGGAACACGGGTTGCTCGTGCTCGACCTGCACGTTCACCCGAAGGCCCAGCCGCGCAAGATCTCGGTCGGCGGCAGCGTCAGTTCGAATTAACGCAGGCATCTAGCCTGTCTTGGAAAGGACGAGGCTTCATCTGGGCACTCTCCACGTAGGCCGATATCATCGGCCGCCGCCCAGGTGGACCTCGTCGTTCTGATCGAAACGACGAGCACGTCCCAACGAGCATTCGTTCCCAACGATCTTCCACGCCCGGTCAGCAATCGAGGCTTGGCGCTTCGACTACAACCAGCGCCAGCCTCACACGACTCTCAACGGCATGACTCCGGTCGAATTCATCAAATCGTATCTCAACCAAAACTCACACTTTACGCCGACCGATATAATTGGGGCTGCGTCGGGAATCG
>Ga0116228_10006233_pt1 | contig 10652 bp, 8 predicted proteins | sample S1TSphfallax_2_FD_89694 | JGI IMG/M metagenome (GOLD analysis project Ga0116228, IMG submission 89694) | Host-associated microbial communities from peat moss isolated from Minnesota, USA - S1T2_Fc - Sphagnum fallax MG | ecosystem: Host-associated > Plants > Peat moss > Unclassified | place: USA... | reverse complement strand
ATATATATATATATATATATATATTATGGCTTCATTGTTTGCCAACTTCAATAGACTCTTACACAATTAAATATTGTTCTAATTAGATGGTTATCCACTTATGGCACAAATAATTTCTTATATAACCAAAGTTCATGTTTAATAGAATGTGATGTTCTTTGAGGCTAATATAGGTTTATGTGAAAGTCATGATATGAACATGGTCATGTATGGAGGTTTTTTTTATAAACATGAATATCTTAGACAATGTTATAAGAGGCACAACAATGTCCAAAGTTGTTGTGCATGCTATAACATTGTCCTAGGAGAAGGTTGCATACATAAGGACTTAACAACTTAATATGAACAAGAGTGGGGCCTAGTGGAATCACCTAGAATCAAAACGGGTAGTGTAAAGGACTAAATCCATTCAGGCAACAAAGGGGTTTTCCAATATTCACTTCCACTCCGGCTTTTTGGAACATTGCCCACCTGAAAAATTATGGTGCACCACTCAAGTGAGTAACCATTGGGCAACTTCCACCAATAATCCATGGAACATAATAGATAGTGGATGTTTAGTGGAAACGGTAGTGGAAATTTTGAAGTCAAGATTTCCTTTCCATTTGAATAGGTTTGAATGGAATTATGTAGTGGATTAGGACCATGTTTTCTAGTAGCGCCCTTTGTCATTTGAGTTGAGGGCCTTGAGTAGTCCTAGGCCTCTTATTGGAAGGTGACCCTATAACAATATCTTTTGTAAAAACTACTATTGGTACCTTGTTAATGGACATTTCTTTAGCTTGTGGGCTTGGATTAAGGGGGTGTTGTCATTTTTTTGTATGCCAATTCTCACCATGCACACATGTCATTTTTCGCGATAAATGGTTCATGTGTAAGTTTTGCACTAGTTCCCATGATTTAGTAAGGGTTGTTTTCGGCCTTTTACAATGAATTTAATGCCATATTCCCTTCTGTGGAAGCTATTTCTTCACCTCTTTGTTGTCCAGTTTCCTTTAGTGGTTTCAATTTGAGCTTTGATTTTGGCACAACACCCTTGGATCCTTGCACATCTCCTACACTTTCTATTGGTGCCACCTACAACTTAGTGGTTGACACATTTGCTTTTGGATTAGACATTGTTACTCACTACTTTTGATTGTCTTTACTATGTACAAGTTCGGGAAACAACCCCTTGAGAGTTTTGAACTTGCACATTCGAACATCCACATGGTTTCTATTTCTAGGGGCGCCCTTATCTAAGTCTCATTCTGCATTAATTTCTAATTGTCTCCTTAGCTTGAAAGGGGAAAAAAAAATTAATATTGCTTTCCATTATATGCTTCGTGAATTTAAATGTTTGGGCAAAATGCATGTTAGGGAAAATCGGAAGAGGGATTCACTTTTTTGTGTATGTGTGAATCAGACCAAGCTCACACCCTTTAAACCTATGGTCAGATAACCTTAATTTACTAGACCACTTCCCCTCGTAATATATGCATTAGAAGTAAAGGTGATCCATTTTTCTCGTAATGAAGGAATTCGGGCAATTTGGGTTTGCTCTAATAATTCATGATAGAGTTTAGGGGTCACCCACTGCTTTAAAAACTGCCTTATATTCATTTTGACATAACATTTTGGCAAGCCTTTGAAACTTTCTTATGTCTCCATTGTATTGTTCTTCTCAACTACCATAATTAATAGAATATTTGCCACAAAAAATGCATTAAATTGTGTCAAAATATTGTAGTATGTTTAACAATATTGACCCAACACCACATTATTAGTGATTTTTTGAAGCTTCCAAAGAATTAAGTTTCTACCCATTGTTAATTAGCATGAAACTACAAATAAAACTTTAAAACAACATTGTAATGTAGTTCGATGTCAAAGTGCAAATATATGAAACTATGTAGCTATATATTGTGTGTACATCTTCTACAAAGTTGTGGAAACTATTACATTGACCAAGAATTTTGATGTGTTTCCTGGATCCAATTCTCATTCGTTCAGTTCTTTAATAAGTGAGAACCAATGATCAGGGATTGAGTCAGGGTATCACTGAAAATGGTATCGGAGAGTTTCAAATAGGGATAACTGAGTGATAACCTAAGGATATCCAAGGACATTTTGATACCCGCCCAACACTAGCACAGACGTGTGAAGCTCTTTGAGGTCAAAGATCTTTCAGCAAAGTGTGGAATGGAACCAGGCTCATATGCAGCCAATCAGGCAGAAGCTTGAGAATAAAAACTCTCCAGTATTGAGTATTAGGTAGCAGTTTCTAGTTGACTACCTCCAGATTTGATTTCTTATATCATTGCAATTGGGGTTTTCTGTTTTCTGCTATCTATCTATGTGCCACTATATTCAGAGATCTTGCAACTAGGCTTTTCTGTGTACAGGAACCTGTCTATGGGTTCTGCTTCCAATCCACGGGAAGAGCTCCTTAAAACATCTCAATCATTTTACAGGCTGCTGGTAAAAAACTAAAAGCAGTGAAAGATGTATTCAGTCTGGAACGCAGAAATATTTGTGATCCAGGATTATGGCACCAATACTTCAGTTTGACCCCCAATCTACATCAGAATAACAACCCAAAAAACTGCAGCAGCTGAGAAATAACTTTTTAAGGCATGAAGCTAAAGAAGATAGCCAGGTTAAATCCTGTCAAACTCCAAGCTGCTTTGTCTGCCTGGTCAGCTCATGGGGGGCTGCAATCTCTTTTGCGAAGGTGAACACCTCATCATCATCCAGACTTTGTAACCTCCAGATCTCACCCAAGACTGACCCGTTATGCCTCAATGCTTTAACAACATTTCCAGTGCCAGCCTCCCTCTTTGTTTGGATCATGGCAGCACTGTCAGCTATACACATCCGTGCCCCCCCCAATTGCAGCAACCACACACAAAGGGTATCCTGTAGTTGTGCTTGTTGATGGGATGTGCATCAACAGCTGGGGTTCGGACTTTACTCTCATCAATGTAGTTCACACCAATGGCCTCCAAGATTTGAGTCTCAGCAATTAGCATTTGACCTGGTAAATATATTGTAATTAAAAGAGTCAGAAAAAATATAGCAAAAAAAAATATCATCAAAAGAAATAGTAAAAAAAAATTTTAAAATGAAACAGCCACAAATCTTTTGTTGTAAGTTAATACAACAAAAATACCCAGTAGTAAAAAATAGTGGTCCAATTCATATTACATTTCGATCAATTTTGCTTATAATTAGAAAAGTACCAGAAAAAGAATGTACCTATTCAGATAATGCTACCAAACACCAGTGCACGTCTCTCGAACCTCGATCCTTCTGCTTTCTGAGGTCAAAACAGCAAACGCATTCTTATCAAAACACCGCAACTCAGACAATCGGCTGTTGCCAGCCAAAAAATTCCCAAAGAGACCCGGCCAAAGCAAAGCCAGAGGGACCGGGATTTTTCTCACCAATTCCACCGCCCTCCTGCTCCTGCAGCGGATTCGAAGCTCCGTTAGCGCCACCACTGCAAGCAAAGACACGCAGAGGAGAGAGACGAAGATAGAAGAAGAGAAACGCAAGAGACACAAAGCCGGAGCCTGATTTCAATCTCCTCCGTCCGATCCCGACCCGGAATTTTCTTCACCGCCCGATCCCGTCCCCATCTGCTGTCACGTCTAGGTATCAAGGTGATGCTGGGCACAGTGAACCAGCACCCACCGGCGCACCATGAAGGATGGATGCGAAGTGGTCAGGAAACAGTTTTCTGTTGGGTTCCAGGTCCCTAGCTAACCATGGTGGTTAGATCAGTTGCTTTTTTTACTACATACCCACTAACAACCTACAAGCAGGTTGTTAGAAGGTAGGTAATTAAAAGCAGGCCTTACTTATGTATAGACCATCTATTTACCTAGTTGTTGCTTATTTCCCTACCTATCTACCTACCTATATATGAGACCTATTTCTTACAGAATTAGTTACCAAGGTGAAACCAAATATTAAGTCAGTTGAGGTTCATCCACAAACTGAGTAATAACGGAAATCCAGTGGATGGTGGGCTGGTGGGTGCTGGTTCACCATGCCTGATGATGCTTTGATTTGAGCTTCCTCCTTAGTGACTATCATTTTTTTAGTTTTACTATATGTATTTTGTGGGTACAAAATACAAATCCCAGTGTTGGGCGGTTTTTTACTTTTATGAAGAACCTCTGGTATTTCCTCTAAAACATAAATTAGAACTCTTCTCGGTTCCAGATCCTTTTTTAAAAATATTGTGATTCTAGTTCCAATTCTGGTAATATGAGTCTTGATCAGTTTCAACTAGTGTGGCCTCTTCCCTTGGGCCAAGTGTTAATGGTAGACCTGCAAGTGTGACCGCATTTTCAACTGATTTTTCCTTCCAAAACCTCATCTTTTGGAATTTATTGAATTTTCAGTGGCAGAAATCACTTAATAATCAATCTCTCCCACATTCTGAATCCAAATCTTACCAAATAAATTCCATTAAGTCCTGCTCATCAAGATCTTTCCAACAACATCAATTCCTATGCAAATTTCAGCTGGGATTTGGTTTAATTTTCAGTGAAGAAATCATTCAATATTCAAAAACTTCTACACTGTAAGTCCAAATGCCATGAAACCAAGCCAAATCACCTCTCCTCCTCAAGAGCTTTCCAAAGAGACCAAGAACACAATCCGAAGCATCCCCGTCCAGTGGATCTCATAAGTACAAACAAAACAAACAAACAAGCTTCCTTCATAGATAGATATCAAGTATACCCTAGCCTAGGGTCAGTTTCCACATTGACAAAACGAAAAAAATATTTATTTTCAAAAAATATTCATTTAAAAAATTTGAAATTATTATTATTTTCATCATGGACTATAATATTGTGATATGAGTAATGAAATTGTTCAGAGCATAGTGGATGATAATTATGATGATTTTCAACATGTCAACTTCTTATTTTCACAAAATTTCATTTCGATATTTTGAAGATTATTTAATGATGAAACTGACCTTAGGGCAAGGTATACCTACCTCATACCAATCAAATATAAATCTTGGACCTAATACCAAGACTAGACTAGTATGGAAATTTTTCAAAAATGTTTGATACCATACCAGCATGGTGTGAAAAGAAAAGTTCGGTACCAAGACTTGATGGTATGTTGAAAATTGGATACCAGTGTAACCAAAAAGAAAGGACTAGAAAGAGAATCTCTTGATTACAAATTGCTCATTGTAAACATCAAAATTTTGTGGAACAATTCTTGCAGCTTACATCCTGCCCATCCTGCACTATTACAACCCCTTGGTGTTATTGTCATATCAGAACATGATGCTTCATACCCATGTGAATCTCTAGAAGGCACATACCTATCTGTTTCTTATAGATTACTATAATGGTAGCCTTCAAGATGTTGCCATGAACAAATCCACACATTTGTGAGTGCATGAGCTAATGGGGTTTGGCTTGAGGTCAGAGCTCTTAGCGTTCAATTGGTCCATTGTGAGATTGTTAGCCATCCCTCTACCATATGAGATAATGCAAAAAAACATTTGGCTTAATTTTATAAACATGTTGACTTCTAGGTACGAACCAAGGATGAGCAATGTATGCCAAATTGGCTTGTAACCACTTAGAAAAAATAGAATTATGTGCAAAAAAAAAGGTCTATGGATATTTTTCTATAAATTCTCTCATTATGTTCCTCTCTCACCCACGTTCTACCCAACCCAAGGATACCCCACTAAGGTTTCTGGCTTTCATTCATACATATGCGCTACTCATTGGATTTGAAGAAGGGTCCACCAAGATATCATGTAGATAGATCCTTTCTACATGCTCATATTTCTATAGTTCATACCTCCTTTTATGCATCATCAGCCCTCAACATTGACCTCTTATAGAGCCTAATACTAACAAAAACACAAAGCCTGCTATGGTATAATCACTGGCGTAGCAAAAATTGAAACAACAACTATCGATCTTTACAAGTTCCCCATTCTACACATTCCACAACCGATGCAACCGAACCAATAGACCTACCTTTTATGCCCTTGAATTCCTATTCTTATATCGTCATGCAGTGTCTTATTCCTCCTCTCCATTGAATGCTTGCAACGTCCTCCACCCATTGCTTGTTGTCGACATGTTTCACATAATGCACAAACAAACAAAGTTTCCTACGCAAACTCACAAGTCTTTTTGAAGCCATTATTGCAACCACTAACAAACAATGATAACATAAAATCCGCCATCTACATAAAGAAAGTTGACATCCACTCAAAACAAAAGTAAAAACCCTAAAACAAAGTCATGTTCACATGAATGAAAAATCCAAATGACTTCCTGTCCAGTCACACCACGACTTGGCTGGAAGTTGAAATTTGACACCAATTTTCAAAATCAGCATTGCAATGGTTTGGTTCCTAGTGCTTCCATTTCCTTTAAGTGGCCCTGCTTTTGTTGGGCTATTTGCTTGCCTGGACTTTGGTCCAAGCCCCCTTGTTTCATTTTCTCTCGGTTTCTTGGGTGTTTTTTTTTAATAGAATTTGGCAAGGTTTCATCACATTGCAATATATGGTAACTTAAGGTCAGCTTCCACATTGACGAGATGAATGATTAATTTTTTTGGAATAACTAATTCGTTTTTTTTTAATTTGAAAATAATTTATGATTTACTATGATTAATGCGAGGAATCAAATTATTTAGATTGTGGTCTATGATAATGATGATTTTTTCCACACTTTAGTTTCATATTTTCAGTTAAAATATAAAATTGAAGCATGGAAAATCATAATAAATATCATTAAAATATACTTAAAATATGAAATATCATTTTTGTTTCACTATTTGAAGGATTATTTAATGACAAAACTGACCCTCGAGTAAAATACTCACCAATATTGAATCGATATCTCAAATTGATGTAAACCTACCAATATTTATTTGGTACAAGGAGGGAAAATGACAAGGAAGAAGGATGTGGAGAGGGCTAAACTTGAGTCATAATTTGTTACTTTTCCAAATCCTAGATATTTAAGGCCAAAAATGAAGATAATAGTTCAATGACGAACATGGAATTGAACTATTATCTTTACTTTTGGCCTTAAATATTTCACATTGAATAAGATCATAGTGGGCAAGGGAATAAAAATGGGGCTAGTTCCCAAATTGGTATTGTTCCACATAGATTGATGGAAGCTTGCATCCGGTGAAACATATTTGAAACTTTGACGAAAATGAATATGACTAAAAATGTGGGGTGCTTCTAGACCTTTCATTCAATTAGTGGATGATGTGGAATTTTTGGTAGGATCATATAATGGTTTTTTTTTTAATCAATTCTTTTGCACAATCATTGTAAACATGTTGAAAATCATGCATGGATGATTCAATAATCAATTTGCACCCATAAAACTCATTTGTGACAATGTGTTCAATACAATATATATATTTTAAATTGCTACTCAAATGAAATTCATAGCTCCTACATGAACATATTTTGAGCCTTCCATGAAATCATATTTCTCCAAAACCCAAATGTTCATGGGTGTTTAAGTTAAGATATATTTCAACATGTTAATAAATGCTTAAAGTGGAAGGATGAAATTTAAGATTTACATTAAGGCTTAGTGGTTGAATTGATCACATGGCATGTTATGACCAAAAAAATTGGTGGAATTGGTACCTAAATAAAATCTTTCTATTTTTACAACTCATCCATGGGATCCCAAAAGTCCTTTGACACAAGACTTTGTATTTTTTTGGGTATGTTTTTGTTGTTCAAGATTAAATTGGTCGTTTGCTATGGGTTTTTGTTTTTATGTTAAAGGGCATTTTAATTTGTTTGGTTTGTTTTTAGAGGTTGTAATAATTGGGGACTTTGATGCACTAATAAATGGGTGAACATTCAAATTGTTCATTGATAGTTTCATTTAGTCATGGTAAGACTTCCATAAATCATCTTATATTGTGTAATAATCATTCAAAATGTGGGTATGTAACCATTTGTAACAACTCTTGTGGTGAATGTATTATATATGAAAAGGATATTAAAGGCATTCAACCTAGAACTTGGAGTAAAATTTTGGCTTGAATTTGGAACCAATGCAAGGCCTTTCTATACTTTGTGTAATCTACATTCATATCAAAGTCATCATATCCTTAAATAACCTAAGCATGTCGAAGGTTTCATCATTTGAAATGATTTTGTTTGAAACTATCATAAAGGCTAGATCCACTATGTAATGTACAACTTTGGTCCTTGTGGTGACCATTCTACTACTTAAATGTCTTGAACTTCAACTTTTTATAACTTGGACATTCAATTTGAAAGACAATTAATATCCTCTAATGAACATTGTTGGAGTGTTGGTGTTGAAAAAAAGAAGGAAATATCATAGAGGATCTTGGTGTTGTAGGTGGTAGGAGGTAAACTAATGGTGAAAATAGTTTTTTGCTTCCTTGAAATTGTGGGTTCAAACTTGGCAGGGACCTATTAAACACACACAATTATTTTATTAGGACAAGTTTTGATGGTGGAGAACATGAACTACACATTGTGTAAAATAGTAGAACATATAAATTATTTGTGTGTTAAGTAAGACAAATTTTGACGGTGGATGACACAAACTATGCAATGTGCAAAATAACAAAACATATAATTTGTTGTATTGTGTAATAAGATAAGTTTTTATGGTACATGACATGAAATGTGAAATGCACAAAATCACACATGGTTCCATAAATAGGCTCCAAATGAAGTTTGCTAGGGGGGTTATTAATTGTCTTCCATTTTATTTTGATTTTGGTCCAAACAATTGTGATAGGTAATTTGTATTCTTAAACCAAATGGACTTAATGCAATCATTTGAACATCTACTTTCAATATTAAACCTGTTAACTTGAATAAATATCCAACATGGACACTTGGAAATAAAACACAAATAGAAATAATAAGTTGAACCATGTGTTCGCACCTAAAATGTTAAGTAACATTGAGTCTTATGTGGACACCTAGGTAATAGGAGAAAATAATTTAGTGGTAGTAATTAAGTTAGCTACCATCAAATGTAACAAATGCATAAAATTCAAATAAAAACTCAATGTTAATTCCCATTTGACAAACCTTGAAATAGGTCAATGAGTTAATTTCATGCTCACATTCAAACTGATTTTTAGTTTTAAATTTATTTCATTAGCTCACAACCAAAACAACAAAAACATTATAGTTCGTTGTAAGCACATAACAACGACAATCACTTGCATGAATATATCAACATTAATCACAACAATGGTACATTGTTCCCAAATTGAACTTATAGTAATAACATTAACAACATCACATCATTGAATACATGTGCAACATCTGTGAAATCAACACTAAACACGCAATTTTTGATGCAAAAGTAAGATTAAACCATTTATTTAAGCCCAATATTTTATAATTATATTGATGATAATTGAATGATTGTAGTTGATTATATTTAGAATTTTTTTTTTAATCACAAATACCATTTTTGATTCTATTGAATTGCAAGGTAAATTTGCATTGATGGTAACATTGTTCACTTAAATGCTCTTGTCCTTTAAAGTTTTGAATCCACTTCTTATCCTTGTACTTTATCAATACAAACACAAAAACCATGTGGTGATACATGGCTTTTAATTTAGTAGTTAAGATTAGAGCTAGTGCAATAAAATGAAACAACACTTGTAAATTTGTATGCAACATAACATTTGCAATGATAATTTGCACATCAATATTGTCAATAATATTCACAATCTATCTATGAAGCAAGGTAGTTTGTTTTGTCATGTTGAGATTTCTTAAACCATGATGTTTCATGTTATCCTATTGATACCTTTGGAAAGCTCTTGATGAGTAGGGGTGCATCAACTTGGTTTGAGATTGTTTAGAGCTATGGTGTGAAAGCTATTGATTATTCAACAATTTTTTTAGTGAAAATTAAATAAAATTGAAACTGCAAATTGTACTGGAATACGGGGGTGTTCTTGGTGTTGTTGGAAAGCCCTTGGTGAATCAGATTTAACAGATTTTATTTCATAATTTTCAGAGGTAAGGTGTGGAAGATATTGGTTTTTGAGTGATTTTTGTTCTTGGAAATCCAAACAAATTGCAAAAAATGGGTTTGAAAGGAAAAATAAGTTGAGCCTCCAATGTGTTTACACTACTGGATTTAGAAATTTTCAATTTTGAAAATGTGAAAACTAAAAAATATTCTCACACTAGTGAACATTATTACATACCATGATTTTTATACTAGTTTTTTGTTAAAATTTCAGTGTCACTGAAGAATGGACAAAGATTCAAAACCTTTGCCTCCTTTTATCATTATCTTTATCTCCTCCTCATAATTACCTTGCTCCTTTGCCCCACTAAGGTAAAACCTTTACTACTAGTTTGCAAATACCCTTCCAAAATCTTGATCACCTTTGCCATTATCTTTAACTTTTTCTAGCATACCCTCCCTTTCAAGGTGAAGTTTAAAATAAAAATTTAAAGATTTGTTTAATTAAAGAATACATTCCATAATTTTTTTTAAAATTATAAACTTCCACATCCTTTACCATTATTTTATCTCTGTCTTATACAAGGGAAGCTAAATGATCATAAAATAAAAAACAAAAAAATAATTTAACTATTAGAGTACATTCCATAATTT
>Ga0116228_10006230_pt1 | contig 10654 bp, 9 predicted proteins | sample S1TSphfallax_2_FD_89694 | JGI IMG/M metagenome (GOLD analysis project Ga0116228, IMG submission 89694) | Host-associated microbial communities from peat moss isolated from Minnesota, USA - S1T2_Fc - Sphagnum fallax MG | ecosystem: Host-associated > Plants > Peat moss > Unclassified | place: USA... | reverse complement strand
TCTGAAAGTCAAATCATTGATTTGAGGATAACCCATTCATCAAATATCTGCTTATGAAATGATGAGAATCATATCATATTGGAACTTCACTAGATTAAGAAAAACTTTTGTAAATCTAAAGGAATCCCCAAATTCATTAGTTTTCACATGTATTCAGCCAACTATGATGCATTAAGTCCTGAAATTCCCTGGTAAAACCAAAAAAGAAAAAAATCATTTCAAGGGTAGAATTGTTATTTTTTAAATTTATTTATGCATGTTGCCCTTCAAGCTTTCTTACACAATCCAAATATTGACTGAAATTCATTTTTGGTTCTCTGTTTGTCCCCAAAAAAACTCTCCTATCAATCAAGTGACCAAAATTGGTAATTGCCCACATCCACAACCAAGAATGTCTATAAAATTCATATTAATTCAACAATGATTAACATTAAAACATATGAATATTGAAACAATATTGAGACTAGGGATTTTGCTTAGTTTGGAACCTTGCCCAAAGGGCAAGAGCATGCAATACACTTGTACTTCATTTTATTTTCAAAAAATTGACCTCATAATTGGGATTTTAAATCACCATACTTCCACTTGATGCCCAATGTCATTTTGTGGTGGAGAAGTTCAATTTTACATCTTATGCTTAATCACAAAATTAGTGAGAAGTTTATGAGACTTTGCAAAAGGCAGCATGATCTCTTTGCTCAGTTTGAATATTTTGTTGTGATCATTATTTTGCATTAAAGTCATGGGCACATTTTTAACATTATGGCATCCAAGATTTTCTTTTTGGGGTGTGATTTCAAAGTTGAGAAAAAAAATTCCAAATTTTTAGCTCGGAGTGAAGGGGGGGCACCTCAAATTTAAAATAAAATCTTCCAAAAACATTTGTTGCCACAATGTGAAAATTTGCCAGAAAAAAAAAACACTGTATCCTCCTATACTTTTTTTTGTCCAATAGCTGCAAGTGTAGGGTAACATCCAGGCAACAGGACATAAAAATCAAGGCTTACCCTTAGGCAGGCTCTCCCACCAGGACTGGTATACATGGCACACCTAGTGTGCAAGCAATTTGCAAAATGGAACACCCCTCGCTGCCCATTAGGCAGGCTCTCCCACTTGTACAAGTGTACAAGGCCCACCTCACACACAAGCACTTTGTGAAATGGAACATCCCTCTTCTTAGGCTTTTAACCTCACTGGTGGGTAGCCACCAACAGAAAGGAACATCAATCCGATGAGCACATTACCATACAGCCTACAGGTACCAGACACACCGTCTTGGCCTGTGTTGGGTGGGTATTTGATTTTGCTAGTATCTGGCAGTTCCAGTTTTTTTAATGTTTCAAAATCAAAAAACCACTGGTTCTGGGTTTCCAGAGGACAAGCATTTTAAAACAGAGAACCAAACAACAGTGAGTTCCAACTTTGAGCAAGAAGAGCCACCCGAGCTATTTGATGCTATGCAATTTAACTTCAGGACATGGGTGACACAGATTTTACACCTTCGGCTGTTGGTGCAGACCTCTCAAGCACCAGCTGCAGGTTTCGCACCTCACTGTTGGTAGCAATGGAGTGAACCTGTGGGTGCAGACATCTAAGACCACTAAAGCAGTGAAGGAGTTCATTTGCAGCTTTTTCACCATCAGACCCAACATTTGCCCTCGGCATCTCCAGAGTGCTTCCAGACTGCAGACTGCAGACCTATGCAGCATTCTTTTTCAGGTCCACACTATTTCTGAACTCTGCCATAATGCTGAACAAGAAAGAAGAGTTGTCATGTTACAATACACTCATATTTAGAGGTACTTTAGATGCAGGATTTCTCACCAAAAGACATTTAGCCGTGCTTGGTCAGCAGACCATGGTTTTTCTTGTTGCAAGGAATAAGATTGAAAGGAGCAGTTGTGGCAGAGACAATGGCCATTGATGGAGACAACTGCGGAGTTATTATTCACTGTAGATCTCACCAAAAGCTTAAGCTGTGAGTATTTATTGTAATGCAGTAGCATTGCCTCACAATATCCAACCACTTGTTAGGCATTACAAAGGATTCCGATGTTCTGGAGCTAGATCCAACCAGACCATTGTGCCCAACCCCCTCCAAGTCCATCAGTTGCCCCAAAGATTACTTTTTGCTCAAACTCACCTGCAAGAGCAAGGCAGTGCATGCCAACAATTCTGACGGAGTTAAGATTACAAATGGCCATTTAAGTTAATTAGAGTTTAGAGGCAGGGCCCCAGAGTTGCTGTTTGAGAACTGGCCTCAGGTAGTCATGATAGCCTTCTGTGACAACAGACTCATTCAGAGGGTCTTTCCATGCATTTTTGTACAAATGGGTATACACATCCCCATCATACCGACCCAGGTCTGACCCCAAGTAATTGTCAGTGTGATCAAAAGCATCAACCAACGCAACAGCATTTGGACGTACCTGCAAAGTCAGGAACAACACATACACACTTCAGTTACTTTGAACATTCACCTTTTCCCTCAATTATGTGTGTGAAAAGCTCTGCAGTGAATCAGAAGTCAATTCTCAGCAGTTCTCTAAATGTAGTATCGCCCTTCAATCCCCCTTCAAGTCGCACTGACATCTTTAAACAAAATTACTCCTCATTACAAGATATAAGGAATACAAGCAGCAGCATACATATGATACCATACTCTGCAGACCAAATATTCATAGACAAATCCAGTATATACAGGATGGATTCAGATCACTTACAGCACTAAACAAAGCCTTCTGCTGATCCTTGGCAAGGAACACCTGCCTGCTTGTCAGATATCCAGTGGCCAAAAAGTCACCTGAATGTGCTGTAAGAAGAGATAATGCATACAGATTGCAGAGTACCTCAAGCTGCTGCTTCACCCCCTCTCCTGGTATGTCCTTCTGTACCTGCTCTATGAACCTGTCCATATTTTGAACCAAGCACCCAAAATCAGCAATTTGCCATGATTATGTTCACCCAAAGATTGCTCATTCCCCTCCAGGTTAACTAGCTCTCATGAGTTCTCAAATCAGCTGGTGGTCATGATCAGCAACTCTTGGCCAGCAATCAATGCAGGAAGAATTTTGGTAACTTACCATCTGAAGCAAAGTAAAGAATCTCTGACAATTTCAACAGTGATCTACAAGTAAAGAACAAGTTGAAAAACCCAGAGCCAATGACAGGAAAACTGAAATCATCCTAGCAAAAATAAGGTCCATGAACCTTAGAAACTCTAAATCACAATCAAGTTTGAGTAAGATGGCAACTCACTTGGAAACAACAATCAACTGACAGTGAGCCTGGGCTGCTTCCACCAATTCAGGTGAAAGTTCATCAAAAGCTGCACAACTCATAAACACAAATAGTGATGCCAGAATCCCTTTGGAATCATGCACTTTCCAGGACATAGACACAAGGATTCTCTCCTTCAAATCTTGACTGAGGAAACAGCTCCATACATAGTATACACCACTTCAAGACATGGATTCACATATGACCCTGTGCTGGTCTAATTGTGAAAGTGGCTTGAGGGCTCCAGAAAATGACTGGTAAACATCCAAAGATAACTTCATAAATGTTAATCAATATGTGCACCCATCTGGGTGCAATCAGTGGCATGGAACCTAAATCGAGGTGATGACCTAAATGACATCACTTTGTTGTGCCAATGACTGCAGTGAAATACACTAGCCAATCCATGCACAAGGTCTGTGGAAGTATACATGAAAATACTCACCAGATTCTGAGTCTGGAGCCTTTGCCACACGCATGCCACAACCAACTGCCATCCGAGCAGCCCTTGCCTCAAATGCCTCCAGCATTACAGATGGGTTAAGCCAGTCTTCACCTGGCATTGTCATCACAACAATTATGCACATTCAAAATTTGACAAGGTGCCAGAGATGTTATGGCCTGTAAACATGGAAGGCTCAAAATCCAGCAAGCTAAACAGATTTAAGTTTAAACAGTTAAGGTATACCTGAAGGGTAAGTTTTAACAAAAAGATTGATTGAACATTAGATCTCAAGCAAATTCATAACTAAGATTAACAGGAGGTTCAGGGAAAGTAACATAATAGGCCTTAGCAAAGTTCCACCTCGAGATACTTTGCAGTTAACAGATGTCAGATGTTGGATATTCCCCAGATAGGCTGCAGTACCCACTGGCTTTGTTCCACTGCCCGCCTGTGCAAGAGTTTTCAAAAGAAAACGTGCAACCTGCCCTCAAAAGATATGCAAATTTGACAGCCATTAACACTTTCCATGCTTTGGGTTATCAACACAGAAGTCCAAAAATGGAAGCAATCTCATATTGCAGTTGATCCAATTCATCCATTGATGAAGTGTCCTGAGATCTGTCTCATTCCAAAGAGAGCTGATCAGAGGATGCTCTGGAGGTAAGTGAAATAAACCAAAAGGCTGTTCAGGTGTGACATGATTCTTATCCTGGGAAGGAAAGACACTGCACTGCAATCCATGCCATTTGCAAATGACCACTTGTTTCTTAGCACTCTCCAAATCCATTTGCAGTAGCAGCTCCAACAAAATCATGGATTACCACAATCACCATGAATAGAAAGATATGAAGGGAGATAATGAACCTGAAGAAGCAGAATATTGTTGTCACCCTCATATGTGCAAGCTGGAACATATACAGCATACAATTCTGGAAGGCCACTTGCACACAAATAACCATGCCCTCCACACAACTTGCGGCACTCCTCTATTCCATCCTAACACACCCTCCCAAAATGTTTGTAGATCACGCTTAGAAACATATTTATCCAATATCAATGAAGACAAAGGCATGCAGTGCAACAGAAGGCTTACTGCAGTGATAGCCGTCGTCATAGATTTCAAGCCCGCAGTACAAGCATGGACTTCTGGGAGGGTTGAAAAATCATTATTATTCAGCCTTTCTGTCACATCTGCATATAGCCACTTCATCCAGAATCCCACAATTCGGTATGCATACACCGTGGATAGCAGTGGAAATAGCCTGTACTGCTGTGTTCTGTAGTCTATAACCTGCAATGCTCCACAGTACCCCATAGAAACAACTCTTTCATTAGACAAACCAGAAATAGAACTTTTGTGCCTGTCTGGTGGCAACATGTTCTAACTGCTGCAAAAAGGCAGTGGAGTTGCACACAGAGCATAGGTTCACACACTTGACAATGAACTCCTGTCAAAGGTCATTCCATTACAGTTGTTTTGACTAACACTATGGGCAGCTGGAATACATCTAGCAGGATTTCAACTTACAAAAATTCAGAAGCACATCAGTCTTTAATACTCTTTGAACTCTCTGTAGCCATGAGTCCTGACTACTGAGCTGCTCAATGTTAGCTAGGACCATGTGAATGCAGAAGTCCAGTCAGCATGAAAACTAAGAAAACCTGAAGCCTGAACTGACACTTGGAATGTACTGATGATGGAAACCATTCTGTGCTACTGAAAGAAATTTGGGATTCTAGTCTACTGCAACCTACATATCTATGAGATTGCAGAGAAAACTCCAAAACAACACTTTGAAGGCAACATGACACTGAGTGCAGTCATAACATTATGAGTGTCACTCACAAATGTGTCAGGCCATCACCTCTTCATGAGCAGCAGTGACAACCTGCCATGACTACCCACTGTCTCCATCAGCTCAGAACAGTGGGTGCAGATGAGTTTACAAATATCCAGCCCAAATTTTGGCCAACCATTATACAAGCATATGTGTCCTGAGTTTCTGTTGCATTTCCAGAAGCAATAGGAAGACTCAGGCATGTTGGTTGCTAGCACTCAAGAGACAGAGCTAATCACAAAAGTCAATAGTATCCTCATTCAAGCTGCAAAAAGCTTGTGAGGGCAACTGAAATTTATTTTAGCTTGTCCCTCTACAAGCAAGCAGCAACCACCTGAACTACATGAGAAAGTACAAGAGTACATCAAACCTGAACTTCAGGCTTATCATCCTTTGCGCCAAATTGACGTCGAATAGCACTGTACCGAACAGCTATGGTAACAGCACGAGAAAGGTAGATTGAGGCATCAGTTACAATGCCTTGGCGGACAAAAACCATAGCCCCATATCCTAGTTGACGAGGTTTGTTTGATCGTATGTACTTGCCCTCTTTTGTGACTGTTGCTAGCCTGTGTCCACCCCAATGTAAAACATCAGAACCAGGGCATTCATCAAAGCTTGCCTGAGATTTCACCTGACAAAAGGCCAACAAAAGGCACCCTCATCATGAGCACTGAGATCTCAATCTACTTGGTTCCCTACAATAACCTGCAAACTTGACTTGCTAGAAACACATAGCTTTCAAGACATTGAAACTGATGATGTTTACCCTAGAGATTTCAGCACATGTATATCTGTGAGATTGGCAAAAGAAGTCCCAAGAACACCTTGAAGGCAACAGAACAAGAATGAGTGCAGTCATAACCCTATGAGTGTCACTCACAAAGTGTCAGACCATCACCTTCATTATGAATAGCAGTGACAACCTACCCTAACTCCCCACTGACTCCATCTGTTCCCAACAGTGGGTGTAAATAAGTTTATAATAATATGTCCAAAATTTTGTGTAAACCATTACAGAGACAGACATCTGCATCATGAGTTTCCATCACAGTTCTGGAAGCAACTGGAGGCCTTGGTCATGATGTTGGCTAGCACTCAAGAGAGATAGCTGATCTTTAAAAGTCATGGTATACTTATGCAAGGTGCAAAAAGCAACCATGTACTTCATTAGCATGTTTTCTCGAGGAATTCGAACATGGTCAAAGCGCAGCAGACCATTGTCCATGGAGTTATAACCCCCATTACCAAACTTCACACCTATGTCTCCAACTGTAACATTTGGTAGTGGTGTATGATCCTCCAAACTCCGAATTTGTACAATAAATGCTGCACACAAATTCCACAAACCCCAACCACCCACCCACAGAAGAAAAGGAAACAGAACATATTAAAAGAACAGTACATTTCAGAAGACCACATCTGCACAGTAACTGTGCCACCCAAATTTTGACCAGAATTGCATTTGTTCACAAACAACATCTCTTCCAGATAACTGCAGAAAATGCCAGATTGTCCAGCACATGGAATGACACACTATGTTGTTCATGTACATTATGACAAACACCTTGCAACTGCAGCTAAAATTTGGATAAAATTGCTAAATGCCTCATTTACATTGGAACGTCCTCCACAGATAACCATACTAATATTGCCCACCTGCAAATGAGAAGGACATGTCCTTCATTACTCAAAAGACAAATGCAGTTTTTTCCACGAATGGGATTACCATGAACACCATAGTCTTGGCTGTCTGTGATAAGCCGTGCATACACAAGAGCATGTGTGGATGCCTTGCCAAGACCACCTGGCCACCACTGTGCCCATCACCCCTGCTAATGTTGATATGTGGTCCAACAGAAAGTTACACTCCAATGTAAGGAAGAACTAGTGCATCATCTCTACTCTTTTAACATAAGACCAGTCTGCAGCATTTACACAAGCCTCAATCAACTAAGTCGGGAACTGCCAGTTATCTACTGCTGCAGATGTACGGACTCTTGTACTCACTTTTGTAGATGTCAGAGTGGGACTGTGGAGAACAAATTCATCTGTTGACGCATCAAATGTGGCAGTGGTTTCCAGGCCCTGAACATTGGAGCCATGTCCAAGTTCTGTTTGTGCATAACACCCAATAATTGCCATCTTGTACGCTTTTGGGAGCCACTTTTGCTGTTGTTCCTCTGTGGCTTGGCCTTTCAGTGCAGGTATGAACATACCCTACCCCAATCCCACCCACTGACTTTCACACAGCTGTTCGTGGTTTGCAGGACAAGCTAAGACTGATTGCAAGTGACCTCATAACAGAACACCAAAGAACTACAATGGCATAGAAATGATAAACAAAATGATAGGCTCCATGGGGATAGCACTAGAAAAGCATGAGCAAGTATAAACATAAGTGAAGACTGATCATATGCAGTTGGAACTGGATCTCAGAACATGCTGAGGTCTCCATCCTGCATATTTGACCTAGTACCTATTCCATCCACAGCATTGCAAGAGATATCAAGAAACATGAGGATGTCTTCTGAGATGAGTGCTATAGAATGTGGGAGTGTTAAATGTAGAGGACCAGAGTTATTGACAGGCTATACCCAATGGAGATCAGTGTAAGTGGGCTCATCTATGAATGCTCGCAGCTTCATACCCTCCTCCTCTGTGTGCAGAGAACCATATTATTGATGCAACTTACTGAACTACCATACAGCACCTCTCATTGTGAGACACAGCAATTAGCAAAACAAGCTTACTCCAGTTATGTCTTTGAAAATTAGTGATAACAAAATGTAACATCCAACTTCAACACCAGGTGTGTGGTCCAAGAAAGAGTTCTCAAAAAAAGAATTGTTGGATAAGCAAGTCCCATTCATCTTGATGTGGCAAGACAGAACACCAAAAACTGCAGACTGCAATGCTGAGAACAGAAAACACTCAACACTGCAGGTAAAGAGCAAATAAAAACTCTGACACTGTCACCATCCTCTAACCTTACCCCCAATCATCAATCCAATAACTGAATTTTTTTTTCAAAAGCATAAATGTAATACAACAGAGGGCCTTTCTGAATTGATGGACAAAGACAAAAGAGGCAGAATCTGGTAAAAGTCAGACCTTCCTCTTTGTGTGACAAAGGGTGTGATCATGACAGTAAGCTTACATTTCAAGCTCTTTCAGGTTTAAAACTCCTGAAACCTTATCACCTAAATGAGAACTTCAGGTAATGAAATATGTACCAGTTAAACCCTGCTCCAATATGGTCTTCCAAGCGTGGCCAGCCTTCCTCAGAGAATTCTTGTAGTGTTCCTTCCGGGGTACTCTCACCCTGTCCTCCTTGGCAAAAACCTGGTGAAGAATCCAGGCCATCATCAGTCAGCTTTCCAGTCCAAAGGTAAGAGAAGAATCCAGAGAATTTGGGGACAGGAGGCAGTTCATCTTGCCTACAATAAATCTTCCTAGGTCGTCACATTTTGGCACCAAAGTTCACCAAGGAGTATTTTAGGGCATTATCTCACGTTGTAATTGAGAGAGAGAGAGAGATGCACATCTTGGTGAAAATTTCGAAACGTACATACTATACAGAAAAAATAAAAGAAGATTTGTGAGATGGAGAGCACCGATGATGGCAATAAGGTTACCCACCGGGTCGTTAGCTACAAGGTCTGCCATGCGCTTAGAGACATCATACGCATGTTGACCTCCAGCCAGAAACAGCTTCATGCTATGCAAATCAAACTGCGCCCCCGCTCTCTCCTCCGCCAAATAGTCCACCCCCGCCCCTTCCTTCTCCCCAATCATCTCCATCCCGACCTGTTCTTCCGAATGTGCGTATATGTATGTATGTATCTCTATTATCTCTGTGTGTCTCTGTCTCCCTCTGTGTGTGTGTGTGTGTGTGTACTCTCTCTCTCTCTCTCTCTCTCTCTCTCTCTCTCGCTTTCTCTTTTACATAAAACAATACAAAACAAAAACAAAATAGCACACACACCAAGGAACAATTGAGGAAGAAATTGATCACTGCAGAGAAGAAACTGTGCTACATCCGATTGACAACAAGCAGCGGAATGGTACGAGGGGGATTGTACGCATCCCCTTTTCAATGGTACCTCCTGCCAGCCAGCGAGCGAGCAGCACGCCAGACTTTCGTCACACCGCCGCCGCCACGCTCCCCGTCGCATGTGACGCACCCAACCGCACCAAATCGCCCTCACAAAACGGCGAATTGCGACATTACTATAAAGAGCTTGTGCTTTCATGGATGAAGGTTTCGATGGATGGATGATGGATTCTTATCCACGGACCTAGATAGATTGAAACCGAAATAAGACATTACTATAAAGGAACTTGTGCTTTGATGGATGAAGTTTTGGACAGATAGATGAATTTATATCATGGATGCAAATTACCTCACTGTTTTGACGGATTTGACCAAAATTAGACATTACTATAAGGAGTTTCTGCCGTGATGGATGAATTTTTGGATGGATGGATGTACAGATTTTGTCTATGGATGCAAAATTGTTGTTTTGATGGATTGAAATGAAATAAAACATTACTATAAGGAGCTTGTGCCTTGATGGATGAAGTTTTGGATGGATGGATGGATTTTATTCATGGATGCAAAATAGTCCATTTCACGGATTGAACCGAAATAAGACAATACTATAAGGAGCTTGGGATGAAGTCTTGGAAGGGTGGATGGATTCATGGATGGATGCAAATAGTGATGGATTGTAATCAAGCCAACATGTGTGAACCTTGATCTTGCACTTGAAAAGGGAGTGCAGCTAGGTCATGAACCATGAGACAAAAAGAGGCTCGTGGATTATTGACATTATTTTGTCTTCTATCATCCACTATATTCATCTACATTAATCAATTGTTTTCAACCACATTCATTCATATGAATCATTCATCCATGATGTTCATCTTTCACTATTTGATCGCATGCACATGTCAAGGGACACATTTTTATGGAAAAGATATCCACAAGGCAACCTATCAATTACTACTGGCATGAACCCTTAAGCAATTGTCAAGGCATTCATATAATGAGATAAAGAGAAAAAAAACCATAGAAATAGGAATACAC
>Ga0116228_10006229_pt1 | contig 10654 bp, 12 predicted proteins | sample S1TSphfallax_2_FD_89694 | JGI IMG/M metagenome (GOLD analysis project Ga0116228, IMG submission 89694) | Host-associated microbial communities from peat moss isolated from Minnesota, USA - S1T2_Fc - Sphagnum fallax MG | ecosystem: Host-associated > Plants > Peat moss > Unclassified | place... | reverse complement strand
CCACATGTTCACCTCCGGCATGGCGCCGTGGCTACAGCTGCCGTTCATGATCCTCACGATGGTGATCGTGGTGCCGACCGGCATCAAGATCTTCTCGTGGATGGCGACGCTCTGGGGTGGCAAGATCGAGTTTCACCCGGCGATGCTCTTCGCGATCGGGTTTCTCGTCACGTTTTCGTTCGGGGGCATCACGGGCGTGTTCTTGAGTGCGGTTCCCGTCGATCTGCACGAGCACGGCACGTACTTCGTGGTCGCGCAGATCCACTACGTGCTCTTCGGCGGGTCCATGTTCGGTATTTTCGCCGGCCTCTATTACTGGTGGCCGAAGATCACCGGTCGCCTGATGAGCTACAAGCTCGGCGTCATTCACTTCTGGGTCACGTTCGTTTCGTTCAACGTCACGTTCTTGCCGATGCACTGGCTCGGGCTCGAAGGCATGCCCCGCCGCGTCGCGCAGTACCGCCCCGAATTCCAGTTCTGGAACGACGTCGCGTCGGTCGGCTCGTTTTTCCTCGCGGCCTCGACGCTCATCTTGCTGTACAACATGGCGCAAAGTTTGCTGCACGGCAAGAAATCGCCGCCGAATCCGTGGGGCGCGCGCACGCTCGAGTGGACGATCAGCTCGCCGCCGCCCTATTACAACTACAAAACGATTCCGGCCGTGCTCAAGAACCCGTACAATTTCGGCGAGCCGCTCCCGTACCTCGGCATCGAGCCTCAGGTCGATGAAGATGGCAAAGCGGGCGTCGACCCGATCCCGGCTCACGCGTAGCATCGATGGCCGTTAGTTCGTTCAATCAAAGCCACGACGCCGTGATGGCGCGCTACGATGCGGTCGACGACGTCTACCGCGAGACGCGCGACATGCGTCTGCTCGGATTCGTGCTCTTCCTCGTCTCCGACGTCGTGCTCTTCTCCGCATTCATCTTCGCGTATCTCTATCTCCGCAACTCGGTGCCGAATTGGCCGCCGATCACGAACACGGGGCATCAGCTTCCGCGCTTCGACGTCGCGTTTGCCGCCGTCAACTCGTGCGTGCTCTTCGGTTCGGGCGCGACGATGCACTTCGCGATGGAGAATTGGAAGCACCTCAACAAGCCGGCGTTCAACCTGTGGATGATCGCGACGATCGTTCTCGGCATCACGTTCCTCGGCGGCCAAGTCTACGAATATCAGCACGTGGCGATCACGTGGGCGGGCTCGACGATGGGCGCCACGTTCTTCACGCTCACCGGCATGCACGGCTTCCACGTGTTCATCGGCATCATCTATTTGATCACGCTCTACATTCAGGCGAATAACGGCGTGTACACCGGGTCGAAATATTTCGGACTCACGGCCGGAACGTTATATTGGCACTTCGTCGACGTCATCTGGGTCGCACTCTTCTATCTCTTCTACCTGATGTAAGGCCGATGGCAGCAACGATCGAAAAAGGCATTGCCTTCATCCTCGCGCTCCTCGTTGGCGGAACCACATCGTTCCAGCTTTACAAGGATTGGGCGTCCACCGGGCTCGACAACCAAGTCACGAAATTGCTCCTCGGGCTCATGGCCTTCGGATGCATCCTCGTCATTCTCGCCGCGGTCGGCGTTCTCGGAGGCGGCTAACTCATGTACGATCGTCGTGACGAACGCGGGGTCCCGATCTCGAGCGGCATCCCGCCCATCATCTTCATCGCAGCCATCATCGGCCTCATCATCATCGCGACGATGGTGACGATCGTCTTTTCGAATAGCGGCTTCGGCCATTCGTGGCCGAGCGACAAGTCGACGACGCATCCGCTCTAGATCAGTAGTGGGGCGCGTTCGACCCGACGCCGATGTTCGGGATCGAATCGGGCAGCACGCCCGTCGACTTGCCGTCGATCCGGTGGATGCCGCCGTAGTAGCTGAACTCGATGAGCGCCGGCCGCACGTGGTCGGCGACCGGATCCTCGCCGATCGTCGGCCATTCGGCGACCGTGAGGCGGTTCTCGTCGAGCACGGAGACGTAGCCGTTCGAGTCCGCTTCCGTGGCCCGATCCGAGGTCCGATATCGGAGGTACCCGTCCACGATGTAAATCGGTGAGAATGAGTGTACGAGCGCCCGGACCGGCGGCGTCAGTAAGATGACGGCGTACAGGCAGAAGGCCAGGCAGATCAGGCCGAAGATGGGCGCGAGCACCACGGCGGCGTCGTGACGCGGCATATGGGCGCTCTCGGGAAGCGGGATGAAGATGAGGGTCAGGGTGAGCGCGCCGAAGACGGTCGCGCAGATGACGGGTTCGATCGCGATCAGCAAGCGGCCGTACAGCCCACGCAGCACCACGCGGCGTTCGTTCTTCGTCCACGCGCGGCGTACGAGAACGGCGGCCTCGGTCATCCCGGGTTTCTTTTCCCTCGTCTCGGTCCGCATGCTGGCTCTCCTCGGGGCCGTCCTGACGTTCTGCATCGCGCTGCCGAAATCCGCGACCGCTCACGAGGCCGCGTTTCGTGGACTCGTCCTCGCGACCTTACCCGCGAAGGGTGAAGTCGTCGTCCGTCACGGAGCGCTTTTCGGGGCGCCGGCCGCGATCCAGACGTTCCGCGTTTCGCATGCCGATCTCGGGCGACTGCGCGCGGGCGAATCGATCGAAGCGACGGCCGATGCGGATTCGACGCCGTGGACCGTCTCCGAGATTCGCGTTCTCGGCAACGAGTCGATCACGGGCGAGCCGACCGATGCGGATTCCGGCGGATCGCAAATTCTGCGCGACGTGCATCACGTGGTCGTGGGCGAATACGCGCCCACGTCGGAACTGATCGACGATCGCGGTCGACCGTTCTCGCTGCGCGACCTTCGCGGTCAGGCCGTCGTGATGGCGTTCGTGTATACGCGGTGCCGCGACGCGCGCGAATGCCCGCTGATCACGGCACGCTTTCGCGCGTTGCAAGATCTCTTTGTCGGGAAGCCCGTGCATCTCGTGGAGGTCACGCTCGATCCGCTTTACGATCGCCCGGCCGTGCTCGCGCGATACGGTCGTACGTTCGGTCAAGATCCGGCGCGGTGGACGCTCGTGACGGGCGATCCCGATGCGGTGTTGAACTTCGCCGCGCAATTCGAAGTCACGGCGTTCCCCGACCATCGTGTCGGATTGATCCATCCCGAGAAGACGGTGATCCTCGATCGCTACGGTGCGATTCGCGAATTGATCGACGAGGGCGCGTGGACGCCGGCCGAGATCGAAGCGGCCGTGCAACATGACGAACGGCTCGCATCGAATCCGTTCGAGCGACTCGACTTGTGGCTCTCGTCGGCCGCGGTCTCCATGTGCGGCAACGCGGTCGCGGGATTTTCGGGATTCACGGATCTCCTGACGGTTATCGCGATCGCCGCGTTCTTCTCGTTTCTGTTGTGGCGCGTCGGCCGGAGTATCGCGAAGGGCGCGACGTAGTAGCCGCCAGTAATTGTTGGCAAATGCGCGGAACCTCCGGCACGTGCCGAGAAGAGCGCGCTCGTGGATTTCAAAGGCCTGACCGATCTCGACGAGATTCTGCGCGGCATCGCGCCGCGGCTCGACAGCGGCTCGTACGTGTTCGCGACGATCGATGGAAACGCGCCGGTCCCGCTGACCGCAACCTCGATGATGCGTGAAGGCGAGGGCATCTCGCTCGTGATGCGCGAGCGCGATGCGACCGCACTCGGTCTCGAAACGACGTTCCCGTGCCGCTTGATCACGCTCACGGTCGATACGAGCCTCTACTCCGTGGGCTTCCTCGCGACGATCGCGACGGAACTCGCGGATGCGGGCATCAGCTTGAGTGCGGTCTCGGGCTTCCACCACGCGCACGTCTTCGTGCCGACCGATCGCGCGGAAGAAGCGCTCGCGATCCTCGAACGCCTCTCGACGCGCACGAACGCACCGGAAGCGAAGTAGCGGCTCGCTAGATCGGCTCTTTGCGCTCGTTGTCGCGCGACGCGAGGAGCAGCGTCGCGAACGCCGTGAGGATCGCGACGGCCGTGAAGGCCTCGTACGCGAGCCGGTAGCCGGCGACGTCGTCGATGTGCGCGCCGACCATGCCGCCGGCGAGCGAGCCGCCGAAGATTTGGCCGATGATCAGGAAGATCGAGAGCAACCCCACGGCCGTGGCGCGCGAGGCCTGCGGGACTTCGTTCGTGATGATGTAGCGTGTCGGCGCGCCGAGCAGCGCGCCGAATCCGATGCCGGCGATCGCGATGCCCGCAATAGCGAGCCACAGCGTCTGAATCGTCGCGGCGAAGAGTCCGAGCCCGAGAGCGGTGAGCGTCGCGCCGACCGCGAGCACCACACGGCTGCCGTAGGCATCGAGCGCGCGGCCCGCGAGCGGAATCACGGCCACGAACATGAACGCGCCGACCGCGGCGATGCCGCCGGCGGCGATCGCGTTCAAGCGATCGCCGGCGACGAGCGCCGCAGGTATGAAAAACAGCGCGCCTTCGAGCAGTCCGATCGCGACTTCGAGCGCGTACGTGACCACGAGTTGACGCGATGCAAAGAGGCTCGGGGAGATCATCGGCGATTTCGCCGCGCGTTCGATCGGCACGAGGATGGCGAACGCGACGGCCGCGACTGCGAGCGCGCCGTAGGTGATGCCGTTACCGAACGTCGCCGCTTGCGTGTCGAGCCGCGTGAGCCCGAACATCACGCCGAGCAATCCGATCGCGAGCACCGCGATACCCGCGACGTCGAGCGGCCCGCGCACGCGCATCGCCGATTGCGGCACGTAGCGTTGTGCGAGCACGATCACGACGATCGCGAGCGGCACGTTCGCAATGAAGATGTCGTGCCACGAAAAGAAATGCGTGAGCACGCCGCCGACGTTCGGGCCGATGATCGCCGCGAGTCCCCACACCGCGCCGAGCAAGCCGAGTGCCGAACCGCGCCGCTCGATCGGAACGCGATCGGCGATGGCCGCCGTCGCGACCGGAAAGATACCGCCCGCGCCCGCCGCTTGGATGCCGCGCGCGATAAGAAAGAACGTGAACGTGGGCGCGAGGATCGCGAGCACGCTGCCGACGGCGAAGATCGAAACGCAGAGCGTATAGATCGCACGGCGGCCGACCGTGTCGGCGAGCTTCGTCATGATTGGAATGCTGACGACGTTCGCGAAAAGATAGAGCGTGAAGGCCCACGCGACGTCGCGCGGTGCGATGCCGTACCCGTGCGCGATTGCGGGAAGCGCGGGCGAGATCACGCCGAGGTCGAGCGCGCCCGCGAACACGCCGAGCGCGAGCGTCAGCAGCAGCGGAAGATGCGAGCGATCGAAAGTGTGCCCCGCAACGCTCGCCGGCGTGGAGGGCACGTCGGCACGCACCGCCGCGTGCGGCTTCGTTTTCAGCGCCATCGCGGCGTCGTTACCCGATCACGCGATCGAGTACCATCGCCGCACACATGAGCGCGAGATACAGCAACGAGTATTTGAAGAGGACGCGCGCGAGCGGCTTCGTCGGGCCGCTGAGCATCTTCCACGCATCCCAGAGGAAGACGGCGCCGAGGATCGCGGCCGGAACGAAATACCACAGCCCCATCACGCCGAGCGGCGTGAGTGCGAGCGACATCGCGACGAGCACGATCGTGTAGATGAAGATCTCTTTTTTCGTGCGCTCCGCGCCTCGAACGTTGGGAAGCATCGGCACGTTCGCCTTGTGGTAGTCGGTATTCGCCATCAACGCGAGCGCCCAGAAATGTGGCGGCGTCCAGAGAAAGATCAGTGCGAAGAGGCCGAGCGCGGGGCCGCCGATCGCGTGCGTGACCGCAGCCCAACCGACGAGCGGAGGAACGGCGCCGGCGGCGCCGCCGATCACGATGTTGAGCGTCGTCGTGCGTTTGAGCCAGAGCGTGTAGATGACGACGTAGTACGCGTTACCGGCGAGCGAAAGCCACGCGGCGAGCGGGTTCACGAAGAAATACAGCAGTGCGAACGATGCGATGCCGAGCGCGGTTGCGAATGCGAAACCCGCGGCGACGGAGATGCGGCCCGTTGCGACCGGGCGCGTCATCGTGCGCGCCATCAAACGATCGATATCGCGATCGATCACGCAATTGAACGCGCCCGCGGAACCGGCCGCGAGCGCTCCGCCCACGAGCGTCAACAACGTGAGCTCGAGCGGCGGCAAGCCACGCGCGGCCATGACCATCGCCGCGAACGTGGTGATGAGCAGCAGATACATGATGCGCGGCTTCGTGAGTTCGTAGTAGTCCACGAGCACGCCGACGAGGCCGGGGCGTAGTTTCGTGACCTTCCCGTCGAGCCGCGAGAGCGTCGAACTCATGCGAGCGGCGCGATCCGGCGCGAGCCCACGGCGCGTTCCGCGCGGGGTGCGAGCGCGCGCTCGGGAGCGAGCGCGGCGAGGCTCGTCGCGAGCACGAATGCGACGAACGTTGCGACCGCGTTCGCGGCGTGCGCTTCACGCAGCGCGATCGGGAGTTGCCAGACGACGTTTCCGATACCGAGTCCGATCTGAATCAGAACGAGGGCGAAGCCCACGCTTGCCACCGTTCGTACCCGTCGCGAGCCGGCATTCCACGCGGCGAACGTCGCAATCGCCGCGACGATCGAGAACGAGAACGCCGCGATCCGATGCAGCATCTGCACGAATTGCGCCGGGCCCGTGCCGAAGAGGCGCCCGTCGCACGCCGGGAATGTGGGGCAGGCGAGCCCCGCATAGCTCGAGCTCACGTACGCGCCGACGCACATCGTCACGAAGCCGAACGACGCGGCGAGGAAGAGCGCGGGCGCCACGCTTTCGGCGGGCCACGGGCCTGCATCGCCGCGTGAGATCGCGGGCGGTGCGAGGACGGCAAGCACCGCGAGGACGGTGAGATCGGCCAGCAGTAACATGCCCATCCCCCAGTGCAGCATCACCGAGAGCGGGCTATTCGCGAGCAGCACGGTCGCCCCGCCGAGGCAGACTTGCGCGACGAAGATCGCGGCGAGGCCGATCAGTACGGGGGTGACGCCCGCGATCCGGCGACGCGCGCGAAACCCCGTGACGATCGCTCCCAGCACCACGAACGACTCGACGAATGCGATCAGCCGGTGCGACCATTCGAGGACCACACCGCCATGAAGGCTGGGAACGAGGCTGCCGTGGCAGAGAGGCCAGTCGGGGCAGGTGAGGCCCGCGCCGTTGATGCGCACCCAGCTCCCGAGAACGGCGATGGCGAATGCCAGGACCGCGCTCGTGACGGCAAACCCTCGGAACAACTTCACAACCCCTCTAGCATACGGTCCCCGAGGCATGAGAACAACGACTTTGGGATTCGCGAGGCGGTGGGGTCTTGCCCGCGAAGGCGTCCCCAATGAGGAGACTGACCGCGCTTTGCGCGCTCGTGCTCCTGCTGGCGGGCTGCCGCGAAGTGCGCGTCAAGGCCTACCGACAGGGAACGTCCGTAACGGCCGGCGGAAACCAGATCGCGGTCGTGCGAAACCACCACGACCTCGACGCACTCGGGATACGGGCTCCGGTCCGCTTCAACCATGAATTCGGCGTCGTTCTCCTGATGGGCCCGCATCGCGAGACCGGCTGGCACCAAGAGATCGAATCGATCCGCGCTAATGCGGATCGCATTCGGATCGTCGCATTCGAACGCGAGCCTGCGGACGGCGGGGAACCTTGCGAACCCTATCGCTCGTATACGCTCTGGATCGTTCCGAATTCCGTCTACCGCATGGGTTCGTCCCTCGAAGTCGTCACCCCCGAGGGCGATGCGATCGCCGCGACAACGCTCAAATAACACCCACATCGTCGGAAGGCCGCTACACAATTATTACGATGTTCGACGCGCGCGTCACCCGGCTCGGAGTCGCCGTCGAGCCGAGCGACGATCCGTCCGAAATCGAAGGCGTGCTCAACCCCGCGTCCGCTCGCACGCGCGACGGAAAATTACTGTTGTATCCGCGTTCGGTTTCGGCCGGGAACGTGTCGCGCATTTCGATCCTCGAGGGAACGGAATCGGGAAGCGGCGTCTCGTTCGTGCGCGCCGGCTTCGCGCTCGAGCCCGTGCCGCCGTCCGAAGTTCGCGACGTTCCGGGCGGCTATGGCTGCGAGGATCCGCGTATCACCTTCGTGCCGCTGCTCGACGCGTACGTGATGGCGTACACGGCGTTCGGCCCCTCCGGCCCGCGCATCGCGCTCGCCCTCTCGAACGATGGCTACGCGTGGAAACGGCTCGGTCTCGTCGATTTCTCCGCACCCGGTTTGCCGCACGGCGACGATAAGGATGCGGCGTTCTTCCCCGAGCCCGTGATCTCGCCGGCCGGCGTTCCGAGCTTCGCGATGTATCATCGCCCGATGATTCACGTGTCGGCCGTCGACGCGCGCGCCGCGATTCCGATCATCCTCGGGATACCGCCACGCGACCGTGAGAGCACGCGCATCGCATACATTCCGATCGAGCCCGCGCTCGCCGACCGCAGCGAGCTGCTGAAGGTCGCTGAGAGCGTCATCGTGCTCGAGCCCGGCGACGGATGGGGGCGCATCAAGAACGGCGGTGGAACCCCGCCGATCCGTATCGCCGAGGGCTGGTTCTCGATGTTCCACGGCGTCGATCCGGATTACGACGCAGCGGGAGCGAGCACGGGCATGCGTTATAGTGCCGGCTTCGTGATCCACGATATCGAGCGGCCCGATCGCGTGCTCTATCGCTCGCACGCACCCGTGCTGGCACCCGAGACGCCGGACGAAATGCGCGGGATGGTCAATCACGTCGTGTTTCCGACCGCCATCGATCTGCGGCCCGGCGCGCCCGCGCGCGACTACGACGTCTACTACGGCATGGCGGATTCGCGTATCGGACGCGTTCGCGTCGAACTCGGCGCGAGCGAGCGCGAGGCGGCTGAGACGGCTGCGTAGCCGCGCATGCTGCGCTACTACGCCGCCGCATCCGCAATCGTCGTCGTCGCGATGCTGATCTTGCTCGCCTTGCCGCGTCCGCATCCAGACGTGCCGAGCGGACCGCAGTATCACGGCGGGCCGGGGACGCCGCGTCCGGGCGGAAACGATCCGGATCCGCGTGCATCCGAATCGGTCGGAGGCGTGGCGCCGTGGGCGCTCTCGGTCGTGCCGGAGTGCTTCCATCAGACCGAGAGCTTTCGCGGAAATTCCACGTTCGCGAGCGCCCACGTGCCGCGTGGCGCGCGCCGCATCGCGGCGGGGTCCCGGATTCTCGCCGCCGACTGCGTGCTCGAGATCGGTGCCGATTCCGCGCGACTCTCGCGCGGCGATCTCCATTTCGTCGTGCCGCCGCGGGCGCTCTTCTATCGATCGGGCGACGCGCTCGTGCTCCGGCAAACCGATGGGAAGCGTGAAGAGGTACGCATCTATTGCCGCCCCCGCGTATACTCTTGCAAGTGATGACATCCCCGGAATCGCCGCTCGCCGAGGCGGTCGAGAAGCGCCGCACCTTCGCGATCATCTCCCATCCCGACGCCGGCAAGACGACCCTGACCGAGAAACTGCTGCTGTACGGTGGAGCGATCACCACGGCCGGCCAGGTATCGGCGCGCCGCCGCGCGCGCCAAGTAACGTCGGACTGGATGGAGCTCGAGCGCGAGCGCGGGATCTCGATCACGTCGACGGTTCTGCAATTTCCGTATCGCGGGCACACCCTGAACTTGCTCGACACGCCGGGCCACCAAGATTTCGGCGAGGACACGTATCGCACGCTGCTCGCCGCGGATAGCGCGATCATGCTCATCGACGCCGCGAAAGGCGTCGAGCCGCAAACCAAAAAGCTCTTCGCGATCTGTCGCGCGCGTCGCATCCCGCTCTTCACGTTCATCAACAAGATGGATCGCCCGAGCCGCGATCCGCTCGAACTGCTCGACGAACTCGAAAAGGTGCTCGGCATCGCGACGTATCCGATCAATTGGCCGATCGGTAGCGGGCCGACGTTTCGCGGCGTTTACGATCGGCGCTCGCACGACGTGCATCTCTTCGAACGCACGGAGCACGGCTCGAAGCGCGCGCCCGTGCGCGTGACGGGCCTCGACGATCCGCAGTTCGCCGCGCTTACCGACGAAAGCACCTATCGTGAATTTCGCGACGGACTCGATCTGCTCGAAGGCGCGGGTGCCGCGTTCGATCGCGCGTCGCTGATGACGGGCGATGCGACGCCGGTCTTCTTCGGCAGCGCCGTCACGAATTTCGGCGTCGAACTGTTCCTCGATCGCTTTCTAGAATTAGCGCCGCCGCCGCGAGCGCGCCTCGCGCTTCGCGCGGGCGACGTCGTTCCGGAGCCCGTCCCGCCGACGTCGGAACAATTTTCGGGATTCGTTTTTAAGATCCAAGCGAACATGGATCCGCGGCATCGCGACCGGATCGCGTTCTTGCGCGTGTGCAGCGGAAAGTTCGAACGCGACATGACCGTGCGCAACGTGCGCACCGGTAAGGACGTGCGGGTCACGCGCGCGATGAAACTGTTCGCGAGCGATCGCGAGGTCGTGGAAGAGGCGTACGCGGGCGACGTGGTCGGCCTCGCGAACCCGGGCTCGTTTGCGATCGGCGATACGCTCTGCACGGGCGTTCCGTTTGCGTACGATCGCATTCCGTCGTTCGCACCCGAGCATTTCGCGAGCGTGCGCAACGTGGATACGGGCGCGTACAAGTCGTTCCAAAAAGGCATCGCGCAACTCGCGGAAGAGGGCGCGAT
>Ga0116228_10006228_pt1 | contig 10655 bp, 10 predicted proteins | sample S1TSphfallax_2_FD_89694 | JGI IMG/M metagenome (GOLD analysis project Ga0116228, IMG submission 89694) | Host-associated microbial communities from peat moss isolated from Minnesota, USA - S1T2_Fc - Sphagnum fallax MG | ecosystem: Host-associated > Plants > Peat moss > Unclassified | place... | reverse complement strand
CGGCCAAGGACGCGCACAACACGCGTTACGCCGCCTCCTTCCAGCAGCGCGCCGCCGAACGTCGCCAGGTGGCTACGCGCCTTCAGCAGCAGGTGAGCTCGCTGGGCGGCAAGCCGGAAGATGACGGCACCGTGCTTGCGAAGGCTCATCGCATGTTCGTGGAGCTTCGCGCGAAGATCGGCTCTAAGGACGATGTGGCCATCGTCGATGAAGTCGAGCGCGGCGAGGATCACATCAAGGCGAAGTATGAGGATGCCTTGAAGGATAACGACGTCACCGCGGGTACGCGTTCGTTGATCAACGAAGCGTATGTGTCGGTGAAGAGCGGGCATGACCAGATGCGTGATCTGAAGCATGCGTTGCATGGCGCCAAGTAAGCATCTGGCGAAATGCAGAGGGGCCCTTTGAGGGCCCCTTTTTTTGCTTCGTAGGTTGGTGTCGCGCGCGAGGCGCGCTCCTACAGGTGTGCGGTGGGGCTGACTGGCGGTCGCGCGCAAGGAGCGCTCCTACAATGGCTCGCAGCCCTGTAGGAGCGCGCCTTGCGCGCGACCGCTCTGTTACTTGCCCTGATCCTCGGCCATCAGCGCGTTGATCTTGTCCTTGTGCGACTCATAGAAGGCCACGTTCTTCTGGTTCACCTTCGACTGGTCGACATAACCGGCCAGCTGCGGATTGCTCTTGGCCTCCGAGGCGATAGCCGCATTGGTGACGGCCAGATTGGCCAGCAGGAATTCACGCGGGGTGAAGCCGTTAGCCTTGATCAGCGGACCGATACGCGGATCGGAATCGGTGATCTGCTTGGCCAGGTCGTCGAGAGAGTGGATCTTGCTGAAATCGGTCTGCGCATTCTTCGGCTGGATGCCCTGCTTCTTGGCCTCCTGCGACACCTTCACGATACGGTTGAACACGTCGTCGTTGAGGTTGTAATCCTGGATGGCCTGCTTGTCGGAGGCCGGGATCTGCGCGGCCGGGTTCGGCGCGGCATTGCCCTGAGCCTGCGGAGCCGGGGCGGCCTGCTGCGCGAAAGCGGCAGGTGCGAGAGAGGCGGTGGCCAGCAGCGCGGCGAGAATATAGCGATGTTTCACGGGCGTCTCCTTGAAATCGGTCGTGGCTGGACGATGGGCCAGCATAAAAGGCCGAATGTTACGTATGTGTGGGTGCGGTCAGATTTTCTTCAGGAATCTTCGGCACATTCCAACCCATGGCGTTATAGAGGTGATAACGGATGATCCCGGTGTACTCATGGATCGCGAAATCCGCGTAGAAGATGTTCTCCGACGAGGGCAGCCAGTCATATCGCGCGTTGACGTAATCGCCCCTGACCGGCTCGGCACGAATGCCGAAATGCGCGAAGTACAGCACGGAACGCTTCAGGTGAACGCCCGAGGACACCAGCACCACCTTGTCGGCCCCGAAGGTCTTCAGTAGCGGCTGGGTGAACTGCGCGTTCTGGAAGGTGTTCATGCTGTTGCCTTCGAGCACCAGGTCAGCACGCGGCACGCCCAGTCGGTCGAGCGTGATGGCATAGGTCTCGGCTTCCGAACGGCCGAGCTTCATGGCATCGCCGCCGCTCACTTCCAGCTTGCATTCGGCCCCGGTGGCCTTGCACGAGCGATACAGCTCAGTGGCCCGGAGAATGCGGCCGTTGGCATAGAAACTGGGCTCGACCACGCCTGCGCCACTGCGTACGGTGCCGGCACCCAGCAGGATGATGTAGTTGCGCTGCCCCCAGCTCGTCACGTCCGGCGGAAAACCCGATTGCAGGTTGCCCAGCAGCGTGCCGGTAAGCGGTCCGCAACCGGCATAGAACAACCAGGCCAGGGCCAGCACGATAAAGACCGGACCCGAGCGGCGGCGACGACGCCACAGCAGGATGAGTCCGATGACGAGAAGCAGCAGGAAGAAGGGTACGATCATGGGGGCGGAGCGTAGCAAACCCCGACGTCATCCGTGCAACCGTCGACGGTGTACATTGCAGGCACCATCAGGGATGCAGGGATACACGTGGCGATCGACGAGGCGATCAACCCCGGACGCGACGAACGGCTCACGGCCGAACGTGCCTACGAACTGTACTGGGCCGACCTGCTGGGTGCCGATGCCACCTTCCTGTGCATCGGCGAAGGCTGCCAGGCACACCTGATCTGCGCCTGTCTGGAGAAGCCCGAACAGAACCTGCGCATCCGCCCTTACTTCCGCTCGCGGCGCCTGGAAGACCACGCCGACACCTGCGAGGTCGTGCGCGGCAAGGACGGCGACCGCAAGGAGAAACTGCCTGACGTGTTCGAGGCCCAACGGCCACTCGATCACTTCCGTGCGGTGCCGCCCGTCACGGCGCCGGCCACCGCTACGACCACCCCGCCACCGCCCCGGCGCACCGCCAGCGGCGGAGGCAACCTACCCCGGGCCAGCCACTACTACCGGCTCTCGTCGCTGGTGCAGAAGTTCCTGGAACACCGTCGCGACAACGACCTCGACGAGGCCAGCGTGGAGATCGGTGGCGAGAGCACCACCTATGCCGAGCTGTTCCGCAACGTCTACCGGCAGAAGGTCGCCGATCTCACCGCCACGCGTGCCGTGTGGTGGGGCAAGGCCACCCTGCGCGCGACGAAGGAGGGCGGCTATTTCCTCACGTTTACCCGGCCCTTCCGGCACGACGACAGCGAGCTGCGGCCCACCATCACCCTGACGGCCAGGGACATCGACGCCTATGCCGTCCGCCGTCTCCTGCGCGCGCGGCTGGACAAGCTGATCGACGAAGGCGGCCGTTGCGTGGTCTTCGTATGGGCAAAGCCCTGGATGCCGAAAAACACCGAAGAGCCCTTCGTGCGTTTCTACGTCAACAACCTCGACCACATCGACGTGCGCGGCACCGATATCCTCGAGGAGCTGAAAAACACCTCGCGTATCGCCCGCTGAGCGACGGTCCCTTGACGTGCGACGGTGGAACATCACCCCATGACACGCCGCAAACGCCTGCGCCTGCCCTTCGTGCGACATCCCCGGGATGCCTCGCAGGAATTCGACGATGCGAGCTATGACGGCGGTATTTCCGGGGGTTCCTACCTCCGGCACGTGGTGCTCGCGGTGGTGATCCTGACCATCCTGGCGGGTGTCGTGCGCTGCGTCACATAACCATTTCCGGCCGTCCCCCATTCGGGGGTAGGGCTCAACCTTTGCGTGCGCAATGCTTTGATCCTCCCCCCGAGCGCCGAGAGGATCGGCACCGATGTACCGCATCGACACTAGCCTTCCCCCAGTTCCCCCCCGCCCCGCCACCGTCATCGTCGACCTTGCCCAGCGCTCAGCCGCACTGGACCGGGGCGACCGTCCCGGTGCGGAAAACCTGCTGGAAAACCTGCGCGGACGTGCCGCCCTGACCGAGATCGTTCTCGACGGGACGGCCGACGACCTGTTGCTGGTCTACCGGGCTGCCCGCGCCACGGATGGAGACGGCGCCGGCGCCATCTTCTTCCGTCGCCAGGCCGACGGGCTGACCTGCACGCAGGGTCATCCGCCTGCCGTACGGACGCTGGCCAGCATCCTCTTCGACAGCTTGCGCACGGATATGCCAAATACACCGCTGGTCGCCCACGTTGCCCTCGCCCTGCGCGCGATCCTGCCGTGCAGCCCCTCGACTGCCGAACCCAGCGGCATCACCCGCGGCGGCCTGGCCGGATGGCAGGAGCGTCGCGCCGTGGCCTTCATGGAAGAGCGGCTCGACCAGTCCTTCCCCGTGGCCGCGGTGGCCGAGGCCTGCGGATTGTCGGTGAACCATTTCTCCCGCGCCTTCCGCCGGAGCATGGGCAAGCCGCCACACCGCTGGTTGCTCGACCGTCGTATCGAACGTGCCCAGGCCCTGCTTCGCACCAGCGACATGTCGCTGGCCGATGTAGCCCTGGCCTGCGGTTTCGCCGAACAAAGCCATTTCACCCGGGTATTCACCCGCACCGTCGGCATCCCGCCGGGGGCATGGCGGAGGTCGGCAAACTGATGAGCGGCGTGGACATGACAGCTACGGCAGCCACCCACGCCGAACGTCCGGCTTTCGAGCACGGCGCCATCGTGGTCGAGCGCGACGCGAGTCCTTCCGCCGCGCTCGCCCTGGGACGTGATCTCATGCTGGCCGGCTCCCGCCTGCGCGATGCGGTGGGGCGCCGGGCCCAGCGCGAATTCGGGATCACCGCCCTGCAGGCGGAAATGCTCCTGCTGCTGGCCGGTCGCCGCAGCATGATCTCCACCGAGCTGGCGATGGCCTGCGGCGTGAATGCCAGCACCGTCACCCATGCGGTGGATGCCGGTATCGAACGTGGCCTGATGGGCCGCGAGCGCAACACCGCCGACCGCCGCCTCGTGGACATCGCGCTGACCCCGCTGGGCAAGCGCATGGCCGACCGGGTGCGCACCCTGGTGGCCGAAGTGGCCGGCGATGCCCTGAAGGGCATGCTCCCACCCGACCTGGCCCGCTTCGCGGCGAGCCTGTCGCATGTGGGACGAAACCTCGAAAAAAGCTGAACCGACAAGGGCGGTCGTCAGACCGCCCGGCGACCCAGGATGAGGTGCAGGCCGAACAGGGTGAAGATCACCCCTGCACCACCGTCGATCCAGCGCGCCGCCCGTACATAGCCGCGACGCATTGCCGGCAGGGCGAACACCGCCGCCACCACGCCGAACCACAGCATGGTTTCCCCGGTGACCAGCGCCCACAGGCCCCAGCGGGCGGCCGGGTTCACGCCTTCACCCAGGAAGGCCGAGAAAATCGAGGCGAAGAAGATCGCGGCCTTGGGATTGGCAAGGTTCGTGGCCAGCCCGCGCAGCAGGGCCCGGCCCGGGCTGGAATCGCGCACGTCCACCACCGGCACGGCCGCGTCCGGGTTGGCCTTCCACGAAGCGCGCAGCATTTTCACGCCCATCCAGCACAGGTAGGCGCCGCCGGCGATGGCAATGCCGCGCTCCAGCCACACCAGCTTGTGCAACAGCAGTTGCAGGCCGAGCAGGGCCAGCGCCGCCCATACGGCCACGCCCATGGCGATGCCGATGACGCCCGCAATGGCTTCGCGGCGCGAGCGGCTGGCCGCCAGCTGGGAAACGAAGAAGAAATCCGGTCCGGGCGTGATCAGGGCCACGAGCTGCACCAGGGCGATAGTGAGGAAGAGGTTCATGGAACGACCTGTCGCATCGAGCGTTGGGGGATCACGAGATTAAGCGCCGTCGCCCCCGTCGATGCAAGACACCCCGCGGTTGCCTCCACCGCACCCGCTGCGATCCCCTGGCCTTTCCACCAGCCCACCCGCTAACCACCCGTCGCTCCTGCGAAAGCAGGAGCCCGGCGCCCCGGTCTCCGGACTGGCGAGACGGTTTTTTCGCAGTGCGCCTTGCCCCACACCGCCACCTCCCGTAACCTCCCGTTTTTTAAAGCGGTCACGGGGCTACCCCCGGCCTTTGCAAGGGGTAAGTCACGATGCTGGGTCTCTTGGGCCACGTTCTGTTTGGCCTGTTCGGTTTGGCGACCCTGATCGCCATCGCCTTCTGTTTCTCCAACAACAAGCGCGTGGTCGACTGGAAGCTCGTCGCCACCGGTGTTGGCCTGCAGATCGTCTTCGCCGCCATCGTGCTCAAGGTGCCGCTGGGCCGTGATGTCTTCGACACCATCGCCACCGGCTTCGTGCGCCTGCTCGACTACGTGGACGTGGGCTCGCGCTTCATCTTCGGCAGCCTGCTCGACAGCGAGAAGTTCGGCGTGATCTTCGCCGTGAAGGTGCTGCCCACCATCGTCTTCTTCGCTGCCCTTACCGGCGTGCTCTACCACCTCGGCGTGATGCAGCAGATCGTCAAGGGCATGGCCTGGGTCATCACCAAGGTGATGCGCGTGTCCGGTGCCGAGACCACCAGCGTCTGTGCCAGCGTGTTCATCGGCCAGACCGAGGCCCCCCTGACCATCAAGCCGTACATCGAGCGGATGACCCAGGCGGAGCTGATGACCGTGATGATCGGCGGCATGGCCCATATCGCCGGTTCGGTGATGGCCGCCTACGTCGCCATGCTCGGCGGCGACGACCCGGCGCAGCGCATGTTCTTCGCCAAGCACCTGCTCACCGCAAGCGTCATGGCCGCCCCCGCCACCATGGTGCTGGCCAAGATCCTGGTGCCTGAGACTGGCGAGCCGCTCACCCGCGGCACCGTGCGCATCGAAGTGGAGAAGACCACCGCCAACGTCATCGACGCCGCTGCCGGTGGCGCGGGCGACGGCCTGAAGCTGGCCATGAACGTCGGTGCCATGCTGCTGGCCTTCATCGCACTCATCGCGCTGGTCAATGCGCCGGTGCAGTGGGTGGGTACGCTCGGCGGCGACCACAGCCTCAATGCATGGCTGTCGGTGCAGGCCGGTCATCCGGTGAGCCTCAGCCTCGAAACCATCTTCGGCTGGGTGCTGGCCCCGGTGGCCTGGCTCATCGGTGTGCCCTGGCAGGACGCCACCCTGGTCGGCAGCTTCATCGGCCAGAAGGTGGTCATCAACGAGTTCGTGGCCTATGCCGACCTCGCCCGCCACCTGCCCCAGATGCTGCCGGAAAGCCGCCTGATCGCCACCTATGCGCTGTGCGGTTTCGCCAACTTCTCGTCCATCGCGATCCAGCTCGGCGGCATCGGCGGCCTCGCCCCGAACCGTCGCGCCGACCTCGCCCGCCTCGGCCTGCGTGCCGTGCTGGGTGGCACCATCGCCACCTTCATGACGGCGACCATCGCCGGCGTGCTCGAACGCTTCTGATCGAATGACCGCCGCGCGTCTCCTGGTCGTCGGCGGTTACCACGAGGAAGAGCGCTGGCATGTGCCGCGCCTTCCTCGTCCGGGCGAGCCGGTCGCAGCCACCTCGTTCGAACGCGCACCCGGCGGCAAGGCCTGGCACCAGGCCCTCGCCGCGTCACGCAGCGGTGTGCCCACCGCGCTGATCGCCGCCATCGGCGACGACATCATCGATCCATCCGGATTGCCGGCACGCGGTACTGCGCGCTGGCAGGTCGTAGCCGGCGTGCGCACCGGCCGGGCCACCGAGATCGGCGACGGCAAGAGCCCGACGCTTTCGGTCGTGGCCGATGGGGCCAACGAACATCTCGACGGCGACTTCATCGCCCGGCAGACCGACCTGCTCGCTGATGCCCGCGTCCTGCTGATTTCGGCGCAGGCCAATATCGATGCCGTGGCCGCCACGCTGGAACTGGCCGGCGAGCGGCGCATGCTGCGCCTGTTCGATCCGGGCCCGTTGCCGCCGCGTCTTTCCGTGCGTGAATTCGCCAGCACCGACGTGCTGCTGTTTGACGTGTACGAGTTTGCCCACGCCTGCGGGCGCTTTCTCAATATCGATGTCACCGCGCAAGCGGTCACCGGTATGGGCGATACGACGATCAACGCCCTCGCACGACGTCTGTGCGCGGGCACGGTGGTAGTGTCGCTGGATCGCAGCTGCCTGGTCTCGCACGGCGTGGACCGGCGCGGTGACGACGCGGAGCTTTACCGCCTGCCGACCTGCGGCAAGGGTGATCGTTTCAAGGGCCTGCTGGCAGCAGCCCTGGTCGATTCCCCCCGCTTCCGCGACGCCCTCACCGCCGCCTGCGAGTAACCTCACCGTTGTAGGAGCGCACCTCGCGCGCGACCGGTTATCGCGATATGTACCCGTTCGCGACAACCGGTCGCGCGCGAGGCGCGCTCCTACAAAAAACGCCCGCCAGTCGTGTGACCGGCGGGCGTTTTCAAACCACCATCAACCGTTCTTCTGCAACCACGCATCCACGGCAGGCAGGCGCTCCTTGCGCACCTGCAGGCGATAACGGATGTTGGCCACCGCGCTTTCGGCCTCGCGACGCGATGTTGCCGCGAGATACTTCTGCGCAAACGCTTCCACCTTCGGAATCATCGCCTCGTCCAGCGAACCGTAGGCCAGCCTCGGGTAGTAACGCGACGCCGAGGAACCATCGACGAAGGTGTCCACCTTGTCCTTGTGGCTCACGGCGAAATCGAAGGCCAGCTCCGGATGACTGCCAGACACGCGCGTCAGCATGCTCGCGCTGTTGGTCGCGCCCGGCTCGTCCGTGATGGCCAGTTCGAGCGCACGCTTCGCCAGCGCTTCGTCGCGCGTCGAGGCCAGCAGGGCATACAGGCGATCCTTCACCAGCGGCGTCTTCTCGGCCTTCGCCTGTGCATGCAGCTTGTCCCACGTCGCGGCATCCGCGTTGTACGCCACCACGCCGAGGATGACCTTGCGCAGGTCGGGCGCCATCTTGTCGCTCTGGTAACGGTTGCGGGCTTCGGCAATCACCTTGGCATCGCCAAGGCGACCCAGCGTACCGATCAGGCGCGAACGCAGGAGAGTCACCGGCGAGGCTTCGCCCGCCTTCGGCTCCCAGCCCAGTTCGTCGAGCTTCGGGCTCAGGCGCGCGATGGCGAACTTGCGGAACACCGCCTGCTGCTTCGCTTCGCCGTCGTAATACGTATCCAGCCCGGCCAGGTCGCCGGCGATGTCGTTCCACAACACCGGAGATGCATCGCGCGGCGTGACCTTCACCAGGTCAAGAACGTCGGATGCCGGCTGCAGACCCGTCATGCCCAGAGCCCAGGTATCGGCCACCAGGCCCAGCTGGTCGATCGGCTGCAGCTTCGCGAACGACTGCTGCAAGGCCTTGAACTGCTCCGGCTTGTACGCCGTGCGGTAGTAGGCGGTCTGTCCGGCATTCACCAGCACCGGGCCGCAGCCTGCCACGGTGAGCGTGCCTTCGCCGTCGAGCAGGGTCGAGGCCGGCGCACCGCCCAGCGTCTTCGCAATCACCGGCACGTGCCAGCGCAGCGGCGTCTTGTCCGGGCGATCCCGGGTGAATTCAGCCTGCGAAAGCTTCAGCGTGGTGCTGCCGTTGGCGCAGGTGACCGCATCCACGCGCACGAGCGGAATGCCCGGCTGCAAGGTGAAGTCGTGGGCGATCGTGCTCACCGGCTTGCCGGCCGCCGCATCGATGGCCTTCCACAGGTCGTCCGACACCGTGTTCGAATACGCATGCGCCTTGATGTAATCCTGCACGCCCTTGCGCCATGCATCCGGCCCCACATAGGCCTCCAGCATGTGGATGACGGATTCACCCTTGGCATAGGTAATGTTGTCGAAAGCCTGGCTGGCCTGCTCCACGGTATCGATGTGCTGCACGACCGGATGCGTGGTCGCCACCGAATCCTGGCTCATCGCCGCCTCGCGCGTACCCACGGCGTCGAGCTCGGTATGCCATTCCGGGTGCAGGCGCTCCGTGGTGCGCGAGGCAAGCCACGAGGCGAACCCTTCGTTAAGCCAGAGGTCGTCCCACCAGCGCATGGTCACCAGGTCGCCGAACCACTGGTGCGCCATTTCGTGCGCGGCGGTGTTGAACACTTCCTGCTTGTCGCCCTGGGTGGAGAACGACGGATCGAGCAGCAGCGAATACTCGAAGGTGTAGATCGCGCCCCAGTTTTCCATCGCCGAGAAGAACTGGCTCTGGCCCGGCGAGGCGATGTTGTCGAGCTTGGGCAGCGGATACGGCACGCCGAAGTACGCGTTGTATTCCTTCAACACGGCCTTGCCCGTATCGAGGGTGAACTGCGCCTGCGAGATCTTGCCCTTCTGCGTGATGACACCGATTTCCACGCCATCGGACGTGGTGGTGGCGCGTTCGAAATCGCCCGTGCCGAAGAACAGCAGGTAGGTGGACATCTTCGGCGTCTGCGCGAAGCTCACCTTCGACAGGCCGTTGCCGAGATCCTTCGTCGAGGCGGCCGGCATGTTGCTCACGGCCATCTGGCCGCTGGGCACCGTGGCGTCGAGGGTAAAGGTGGCCTTGTAGGCCGGTTCGTCCCACGACGGGATGAAACGGCGTGCATCGGAGTTCTCGAACTGCGTGTAGAGCGCACGCTTCTTGCCGTCGTGCTCGGTGTCGTAATCGATGGCGAACAGGCCGTTGGCCTGCGTGCCGATCTTGCCCGAGTAATCCATCGTCAGGCGGTAGTCGCCGGCGGGGATCGCATGGTCGAAGGTGAATGTGGCGGTCTGCGCCTCTTCATCCACCTTGACCTTCGGTGCAGCAAAGCTGGCCTTGCCCTTCACCGGCGCAAGGGACACCTTCGCAAAGCTCATGTCGATCGCGTTGAGCGTGATCGAGCTCGTGGGTGTGGCCACCGTCAGGTCGATGGACACCTTGCCGTCGAAGCTGAGCTTGTCGGCGTGCGTGGCGATGGACACGTCGTAGTGCGTGGGCGTGATGCCACGCGGCAGCTGGGTGGTGGTCTGGGCGGCCGGATCGGCAGCCGGCGCGGCGAACGCGACCGACGAGACACCGGCGAGCGCGATGGCGAGCGCACGGACGAGAGGTTTGCGCATGGAAAGGTTGCCCCTGGGGAAGTTGACCCGGCGATAGTCGCGCCGGGCGAGCAAGGGCGTGAAGCGCCGGAAGTCATGGTCCCCCTGTAGGAGCGCGCCTTGCGCGCGACCGGTTGTCGCGAAATGGAAGCAGATCGCAAGAACCGGTCGCGCGCAAGGCTGAAGTGGCCGGGTATTTGAGGACCACAGATAGGAGCGTTAAGCCGCCAGCGCCTCAAACTCCGCTGGCGGTCGGTAATCGAGCGAGGAGTGTAAACGCTCGTGGTT
>Ga0116228_10006227_pt1 | contig 10655 bp, 9 predicted proteins | sample S1TSphfallax_2_FD_89694 | JGI IMG/M metagenome (GOLD analysis project Ga0116228, IMG submission 89694) | Host-associated microbial communities from peat moss isolated from Minnesota, USA - S1T2_Fc - Sphagnum fallax MG | ecosystem: Host-associated > Plants > Peat moss > Unclassified | place: USA... | reverse complement strand
TGGGTCACGATGGAACTCTCGGCGATTATCCTCCTCTGTGGTCTCCTTGTTGGGACGGGCCTGGCGCTCGCACGGATGGCGCAGCTGAGGCTGCTGAATGTCTTCATCATTATCTTCGTCGACGTGGTCCGCGCCCTTCCGCCTTTAATGTTGATGGTGGTCACATACTTCGGCCTGCCTTATCTTGGCTTACGCCTGACGGGTTTTGCAGTTGCGTGCATCGTGCTGGCCAGCGTGCTTGCAGCGTTTACCGAGGAGTTATTGTGGGCCGGGCTATCGACCGTGTCCGTTGGCCAGTACGAGGCGGCCCGTTCGACAGGATTGACGTTTTTGCAGATGATGGGGTCAGTGGTCTTGCCGCAGGCTTTTCGCCTGATACAGGCCCCCCTGGCGAGCCGCATCATTGCTACCACGAAGAACACGGCACTGGCATCGGTCGTGGCGGTCCCGGAACTACTATCCCAGGCTAATACGGCGCAGGGTTACTCAGGAAATGCATCTCCTCTGACGGCAGCGTCATTGGGATACCTTATCATCCTGCTTCCTATGGTCTTGGTTGCTAGGCGCCTCGAACGCCCGCGCGAGGCGGCATGAGCGACTTCGTTCACAATTTCTTCAACCTGCATATCCTCGACCGAGTCTGGCCGTTGTTGCTGACAGGTCTGAAGACGACAATCCTGCTATCACTCGTGATCGTTCCAGCAGGGCTAGCGATAGGGCTCCTCATGGCCCTCCTGCAGTCTTTGCGAATCTATGCGCTGCGCTGGACCGTGGTCGTTTATGTGGACCTGTTCCGCGCCTATCCACCGCTCGTCCTTCTCATATACGTGTACTACGGACTGCCGTTTTTTGGCATCGACACTGATGCGTTCTGGTCGGTGGTCCTAGCCTTGGGGTTAAACACTTCTGCCTATTTCGCCGAAGTGTTCCGCGCAGGGATAGAGGGCATCCCGTTTGGCCAGGTGCAGGCCGCGCGTGCGACGGGGTTGGGAGGCTTCCAGACGATGCTCTACGTCGTTCTGCCGCAGGCTATCCGCAATATGCTTCCCGATTTACTCAGCAACGTGCTCGAGTCCGTAAAGCTCACCTCCCTGGCCAGTGTAGTGACCCTTCCCGAATTGCTGAGGGCGGCACGACTGGCACAGGGCAACACGGTGAACGCCACTCCACTGATCGCGGCCTCGCTCATTTATCTCGCTTTCCTGTGGCCGCTCGTGCGGCTGACTTCGCGGCTCGAGCGCCGCACGTTGACCGGACAAAGATAATGGACATAACGGCCCGGCTTTCTTTCGACATCGGCGGCACGTTCACCGATTTCGTTCTTGAGGACACCAGCAGTGGAGAGCGCCGCTTCTGGAAGGTCCTTTCGACTCATCGCGATCCCGCTGGTGGTGTGCTGGAAGGTATCGATCATCTTTTGACCGACGCTGGTATTGCGCCCGGTCAGGTAGAAGTGTTGTTGCATGCGACCACGGTGGCCACCAATGCCATCCTTGAGCGCAAGGGCGCCAGGACCGCCTTGGTAACCACACGCGGTTTCCGGGACGTACTGCTAATGGGTCGCCAGAAGCGCTACGATACGAACGATCTCAGGCTGGCAAAGCCAGCCCCACTGATCAGCCGTCGAGATATATTCGAGCTGGATGAGCGGACCCTTGCCGACGGGACAACTAGGCTCGCCCCAACCACCGACGCGCTGTCGTCCATTGCAGCCGCAGTGGCGGAGGGCGGTTATCAGGCAGTGGCCATCTGCCTTATCCACGCCTACGCCAATCCGGAGCATGAACGGATGATCGGGGCAGCCGTGCGTCGTGCGTGCCCAGGCGCGAGCGTATGTCTGTCGAGTGACGTTTCGCCGAAGCTACGCGAGTACGAGCGCACGAGTACCACCGTCGCGAACGCCTATGTACAGCCGATCGTGACGCGCTATGTGACCCGGCTGAGCGAGGCGCTCCATGGCCGCGGCATCCGGCCCGAGTTGCTGGTCATGCAGTCCAACGGTGGCCTGGTTTCGCCTGCTATCGCCTGCGCTACGCCCATCCGTATCGTGGAATCAGGGCCTGCTGCGGGTGTTCTGATGTGCCGGGCACTGGGCGAACAGGAAGGCCTGCCCGATCTGCTTACCTTTGACATGGGCGGAACGACGGCCAAGCTCGGTGCCATCGACAAAGGCGCGCCTGCGATGCTTCCGACCTTTGAGGTCGACCAGGTTCGCTACGTCAAGGGCAGCGGACTACCGCTCAACATTTCCGCAATCGAGATGCTTGAGATAGGGGCTGGCGGCGGCAGCATCGCGCGGGCGGACCTTGGAACGATCGCCGTGGGCCCGAGGAGCGCAGGCTCCGAGCCTGGGCCTATCTGCTACGGCAACGGCGGCACGCAGCCCACCGTTACTGACGCCAATGTCGTCCTCGGCTATCTCAATCCCGACTACTTCAACGGCGGTCGCATGTCCCTCGACATCGAGAGTGCGCGCGCCGGGATCGACGCCGTTGTCGCGCAACAGCTGGGTCTGTCGGTGGCCGAAGCCGCCTGGGGCATTCATCGCATGGCGACCGCGAATATGGAGCGCGCCCTGCGGATCGTTTCGGTCGAACGGGGCCGTGACCCTCGGCGGTATGCTCTGGTCGGGTTTGGCGGCGCTGGACCATTGCACGCCGCCCGCCTCGCCAGACAGGTCGGTATCCCAACCGTGATCGTGCCACGCGGAGCCGGCGTCGGCTCAGCGGTCGGCCTACTCGAAGCCGAGCCCCGGTTGGAGCGCGCCATGACGCGCGTAACTCCCGTCGATAACGGGCTGCGAGCCGTGGCGCAAACGATGCTTGACGAGATCGAGCAACAGTTGCGGCAGGATGGCGGCCTGGAAGGGAGTGGATGGGCCATCTCGCGAACGGCTACGGCGCGCTACGCGGGGCAAGGCCATGAGGTGCCAGTGCCGCTTCCCGCGCTTGATATGGACGCAACGGCCTTCGCGGAAGTGTTCATTAAAGGGTTTGGCCAGGCGTATCGGGCAACCTACGGTTTCGATGACCCCGGCCGGGCTGTCGAGGTGATCGACTGGAACGTGGTTGCCGCCCGTTCCGCAGTATGCCGCATGCGGATGACCGCTCCGGCTGTCGCGAGCTCCGCGACTGCGCAACGGTCCCGGCCAGCGTATTTCCCGGAATGCGGCGGTTTTGTCGACTGCCCGATCCACGATCAGGGCTCGCTGCAAGCAGCCTCTACGATCATGGGGCCCGCTATCATCGAGGACGTGGAGACGACAATTGTCCTGCTGCCCGGCGACCGCGCCCGGCTGACGGCTTCCGGCAACCTTCTGATCATCATTGGCGGGGGCCTCGCATGAGCGACATCGTAGGCAAAAGGGCGGCCTCTCTGAACCCACTTGATCTCTCGGTGATCTGGAGCACGCTGGTTTCGATTACAGAGGAGATGGGCACGACCCTGCGCAGCACCGCCTTCTCTGAAGCGGTTCGCGAGGCCGACGATTTCTCCACCGGCCTGTTCGACCGGCATGGGCGCTTAGTCGCGCAGGGCAACTTCACGCCAGGCCACCTCGGCTCCATGCCTTACGTGGTTGAGGCGGTCGAGCGTTTCTTTCCCCGAGGAACGCTGCAGGACGGCGACGCCGTGATACTCAACGACAGCTGGATGGGATCCGGACACTTTCCCGACATCTACATGATCGCGCCGGTATTCGTGGACGCTGCCTTCGCAGGCTATGTCGTTAACATTGCTCATCATGTCGACATGGGTGGCGCGACCGCTGGGTCGCAGCAGGTCATGGGGATCACCGAGGCGTTCCAGGAGGGTCTCCGCATCCTGCCGGTGCGGGCGGTCCGGGGTGGCGAGTGGGACGAGGAAGTGCTTCGGCTGGTGCTCGGCAATGTTCGCCTGCCGGACATCGTCCGCGGTGACCTGGACGCCCAGCGCAATGCGAACGCAACCGGGGCGGCGCGCCTCGCTGAGCTCGTCCGCAGTTTTGGCCAGGCCGCGATGGACGCGGCATCCGAACAAATCCTCGACCGTTCGGAACAACGGATGCGCGAGCTGATCAGGGCTATCCCGCCTGGGTCATACGCCTTTGAGGATGTATTGGAGTCATGCATTCTTGGCGATCCGCTCGTTCGCGTGGCCGTGGATGTGACGGTCGCCGGGGATGAGGTTGTCGTCGACTTCTCGCGTAGCAGCGACCAGGTCAGTGCCGCGATCAACGCCTACATCAATTTCACTCGTGCCCATGGCTACTTTGCCATCAAGGTCTTTACGGATGCCCAACTGCCGCACAATGCCGGGGGGCTCCGCCCAATTCGAATCGTCGCACGTGAAGGGAGCTTTTTCAATCCGCGCTTCCCGGCCCCTAGCGGCGGCCGGGCCGCTATCCAGATCCGCATTTTTGAGGCAATCAACGGTGCGCTGGCACAGGCGTTGCCGGGGCGCGCCATGGCGGGGTTCTCCCATTGGAGCAATCCGATCATCAGCGGCACGAACCGCCGAACTGGCAAACGTTTTATTTACTACGACTTAATCTTTGCCGGTTACGGCGCGCGACAGGGGGCGGACGGCGCCGAAGGCCTGGCACCGGTCCTAAACTGCGCCAATATTCCGGTCGAGGTGCACGAGACCTACAACCCGGTCCTAATCCATCGGATGGAGGCGATCCCGGACTCTGGCGGCGTGGGAACCTTCCGCGGCGGCTGTGGGATGCGGAAGGACCTAGAGCTGCTGGCCGACGAAGCTATCGTCACCCTGCTTGGAGACCGGCACCTGAAGGCGCCCTACGGATTGTTCGGCGGCGGAGAGGCGCAGCGTGCGCAAACGATCCTCAACCCCGACGGCGTTGCCGAGGAACTGCAATCCAAAGAAACCCGGGTACTGCGCCGCGGCGATGTACTCAGCCTGCGTCTGTCCGGCGCCGGCGGATATGGCCCGGCTAGGGCCCGTGATCCGGCCGCCATCGCGGCCGACGTCGCCGATGGTTACGTCACGCCGCAGATCGCTCAGGCCGCCTACGGCTGGACAATAACGGAGTATACCGAATGACCCATTTCCGCCCCAATAGTATGCATGCACGTGACATCGCAGCCGTTCTCCACCCGCAGACTAACCTGCGGCGCCACGAGGAGACTGGACCGTCGATCATTGAGGGCAGCGACGGCATCTGGGTCGTCGACGACATGGGCAAGCGCTACATGGAAGCGGCCTCGGCCCTTTGGTGTGCTTCGCTGGGTTTCAATAGCGAGCGCTTGGCCAAGGTCGCCTACAACGCGATGCGGACTCTCGGCTACTACCAAATATTCCGCCATGCTTCGCATCCGGCTGCGATCGAACTCAGTGAACGTCTGCTGGAGATAGCCCCTGTTCCGATGTCGAAAGTGCTACTACAATGCTCCGGCTCGGAAGCTAACGACACGGCGATCAAACTCGTATGGTACCATTGGAACGCCCAAGGGAAGCCGGAGAAACGCAAGATCATCAGCCGCATGGGAAGCTATCACGGCTCTACCTGTGCGACCGTCAGCCTCACCGGCAAACCCGACTTCCACAAAGGCTTCGGCCTTCCGTTCGACGGCTTTCTCTACACGGCATGCCCGCACTACTATCGAGACCGGTATGACGATGAGAGCGAGGACGCATTCTCATCGCGAATGGCAGAGGCGCTGGAAGAGCTAATCCTCCGCGAAGGGCCTGAAACAGTCGCCGCCTTCTGGGCCGATCCGGTCCAGGGCGCGGCCGGTGCGCTGCCACCCCCCGCCGGGTACTTCGAGAAGGTGCAAGCGGTTTTGCGCCGCTATGACATCCTAATGGTCGCCGATGAGGTAATTTGCGGCTTCGGCCGTACCGGCAGCATGTGGGGATGCCAGACATACGGAATCGTGCCAGATATTATCTCGTGCGCGAAGGCGCTGTCGGCCGCCATGCAGCCGATCTCAGCGGTATTAATGAATGACCGAATCTACCAGTCCATGCTGCTACAAAGCGATCGTCTCGGATCCTTCGTGCACGGATTCACTTATGCCGGGCATCCCGTTGCCTCCGCCGTGGCGCTGGAGACGTTACGGATCTACGACGAGATGGATCTGCCAAACCATGTCAAACTGCTCGAGCCGCACTTCCTGCGGGCGTTCGGCACCCTTTCCGATCACCCCCTGGTGGGAGACTTCTCGGGCGTCGGCTTGATCGGTGGCATCGAGTTAGTCAAGGACAAAGCATTCCGGATACCGCATGCAGGGGCCGTCGGCCTAATGGTGGAACGGCATGCCCGCGAACGCGGCGTGATTCTTCGTGTGGTCGGCAACCGGCTCGCGCTGTCTCCACCGCTCATCATCACCGTCGACGAGATCAACGAAATGGCCGCACGCATCCGCGCCGCCCTCGACGACACCCAGACTGAACTGATGGAGACGAGCGCGGAGGGAACGATCTGATGGACGGCATGAATACTGGGCGTTCGATGGCAGAGGCAGAGTGGCAGGTCCGTTGCGACCTTGCCGCACTCTATCGGCTATTGGCAAAGCACCGGATGACGGACCTGATTTACACCCACGTCAGCGCGCGCGTGCCCGGTTGTGAGGACCAATTCCTGATCAACCACTACGGCGTCGCCTTCGATGAGATGCGGGCCTCGGACCTTGTAAAGATCGACGCCGCGGGCTGCCCAGTGGATGAGGCTGACAAAGGTAAACAGGTGAACGCGGCGGGCTTCACGATCCACTCTGCCGTTCATGGGGCTCGACACGACCTTGCCTGCGTCATCCATACCCACACCCAGGCAGGGATTGCGGTATCGTGCCAGGAAGAGGGGTTGCTGCCCATCAGCCAGCACGCGCTGAAATTCTATGGCCATCTCGGCTACCACGGCTACGAAGGCATCGCACTCGACCTGGAGGAACGGGAGAGCATCGTGCAGGACCTCGGATCTCACCGCGCCCTGATCCTGCGAAATCACGGTTTGCTTGCAACTGGCCGCACGATCCCCGAGGCGTTCGACCACATCTACTTCCTCGAGCGCGCCTGCCAGGCCCAGATCGCCGCCCAGTCAGGAGGTAGCCGCCTGGTCTTTCCGCCCGAGGAGGTCCGGCGGCGGACCGCAGCCCAATTCAACGACGGGCCCAGCGTGCCGTTTTATGTCGACCTAGCCTGGGCGGCGGAGTTGCGCCGTCTCCCGGGAGGCGCAGAAGTGCATTGCTGCTGAGGAAACAAGTATAGTACGCATTGAAGCTTGGCTTGCATATCCGCCTACCCTGCCGTAGCGATCATAACTCACGCTCCGGGATCAAGGAAGAGTTGCTACAGTCTGTTCTCTCTGGTTGCGTCCGATAGTGACGGTCGTCACTATCGGAGCAGCCTAGCTAAGCAGTATTTGGTGCTATCTGACTCTTAGTCCATGTTCGATCACTCAGGGCGAGAGCTTTGCCTCATGGCGAGTGCGCATAATAACGAGACGCTGGCGGTCGCTCCGAGATAAACGCCGACAGCCAGCGTACTTCCACTGAGCGCTAAAAGGGATGTCGCGACAAGTGGCGCAAATCCACCTGCTACCGCGCCTCCAATGTTCCCGCTTAACGACAGTCCCGTATACCGGACCGAGGTCGGGAATAGGTCTGACAGGAGACTTGCTTCTGGGGCATATATAATTGGATATAAAATCCCTAGTGCAAATATGACTGCGCCGGTGACCAAATGGACATTACCCGTATCGATCGTGAGGAAAATTGGGATCGAAAAAATTACCAGCAGCCCGTTGCCCACAGCAAAGAGTGCTCTGTTGCCTATGCGGTCGCCCCAAACTCCGCAAATCGGCATCAAGATGAACATTAGAGCCGCACCGATCATGGTGGCTTGTAGAATGTCCGCACGTGACAAGGCTAGCTTATTTGTTGCGTAAGCCAGGATGAATACGGCCATTAGCCAAAAGAGCGTGATCTCACCTAGCTTGGCACCAATGCCAAGAAGCACAGGCTTGGTATGGTTTCTCAATAGCTCTATAAGCGGAAGACGTACTATTTCTCCACCTCGTTTTAAATTAGCGAATTTCGGCGATTCACTCACACGCCGACGAACAAACACCCCAACGACGATCAAAACGGCACTGGCCAAAAACGGCAGCCTCCAACCCCACGACTGAAAGTCGGCTTGTGAGAGGTAACTCGTCAGAGAAAATGCGGCGCTTGAGAGAAGAAGGCCAAGCGGACAGCCTGCCTGCGGTAGGCTCCCAAAAAAAGTGCCGCGACCTCTCGGTGCATGCTCTACGGCCATCAGCACAGCTCCGCCCCATTCGCCCCCGAGCGCAATACCTTGGCAGACGCGTATCAGAACAAGGCATATAGCTGCAGCTATGCCAATCTGATCGTAGGTTGGCAGTATTCCTATGAGAGTTGTCGGTAGTCCCATCATTAAGAGACTTGCTACAAGCATTTTTTTTCGGCCGAGGCGATCGCCAAAATGACCAAAGATGATGGCGCCAAGAGGCCGGGCAAAAAGACCCACCGAAAACGTCGCAAAGGCGACCATTGTTCCGACAACCGGATCGAATGCGGGAAAGAATACTTTATTAAATACTAGTGCACTTGCCGTCCCGAATATGAAGAAGTCATACCACTCTATAGTGGTACCAACAATCGTCGCGGCCGCTGCCCACACGTTCGAATTCGTCCCGAATTCGAGTTCACTTTTATCAATTGATTCGCGAACACTCATTGGTAGCTTCCTTTAACACAATGACCCACACTGCTCTACGATCGGCTAAGGTTAGCGGACACTGTCTAATCAGCGCCATGAAAACGCCACCGTATCAGCAGGCTAGCAATCCGCACCGTCATTGAGAAATACGGAATTCCGAGGGAGCAATATTGATAAAACTGTTGTCCCAGTCCATGATCTCCGCATTGCGCCTTGCTAAGGCACTCTTTTCATGAGATCATTGCCGCATAGCTCCGGTCAATTTCTTTGAGATGGCGTTGCTGTGGAAACGGATTGACTGACCTCTAATAACGAGATGCTACTATGTCGCTGACGGTTAGACAGCTAAGATACTTTGTCGCAACGGCAGAGCTTGGCCAGATTTCCCAGGCTGCGATCGCGCTTTCGATATCTCAATCTGCAATCACAACGGCCGTAAAAGAGCTCGAGCAGATCGTAGGTTTCCAACTGTTTCGACGCTCTTCAAACGGTATGGAACTCACTGACCAGGGACGTCAATTTAGGGTGCATGCTGATGAGATTTTGGCGAAGATAAATGACGCCATGCAAATACCCTTACCGGATGACCAGATCCCAGGCTCGCTAACCATAGCTGCCATGTACACCGTCATGGGATATTTTTTACCTTATCACTTGGACCGCCTCAGCAGACGTTATCCGAATCTACATATTAAAATTAATGAGGCAAGCCGAGAGGGTATTGAGGAGGGACTACTGTCTAATCGCTATGATATTGGAGTGATGTTAACGTCACTTGTCGTCTCTGAAGAAATCGTATCGGAAACGCTTCTCAGCTCAGTAAGACGGCTATGGACCTGCTCGGGACATCCGCTGCTGGACGCAACCGAGGTATCACTCGAATTAGCTGCAAAAGAGCGCTATATCATGCTCACAATGGATGAAGCGGCTTATAGTACTGTTAAATACTGGAAGCAGTCACCATCGCAGCCAGACGTCGTATTGCGAACATCGTCCGTTGAATGCGTAAGGTCGATGGTAGCGAATGGACAGGGTATTACAATCCTATCTGACATGATGTACCGTCCTTGGTCTCTGGAAGGTAAGCGTATCGAGACAATCGTTACGTCAGATCCAGTGCCTGCAATGAACGTAGGTCTAGCTTGGCGGCGAGGCGCCGAATTTACGCCATCAATGCGTCTTGTTCGCAAGTATTTTCGGGATAGCCTTCAAACGCCAGGTATACGTGCTTATGATTGACAGCCGCAAAGCCGAAGTTTAATAATTAGAGTAAGCCTTACTGATTATTGATAGCACGTCAATTTGTTAAACGAGTTTTCAGAAGGTGCAGTACATCATATGATGTACTGCTAATTAGACAGGATCCAGACACAAACGAATATCGATGTATTTTGTTGATAGCAGCATGAGGCAATACAGAACTTGTGACACCAGAACTACGTGGATCCGCTCCAAAGCCAACAACCCCGCGCAATGCGATTTTACGATATTGTAGTGTCGTGAAATCCTAATTGACGGCAGGCCCTGCAGTTCAGACACTAGAACCGTCACCGACCGCACCACTTAGCCTGCTGCATCTAAACACCCGGCTCTTCGCCAGGGTTTATTGCGTGTTTACATAAAGAGGGGAATACAATGACAAAATCCCGCATACTCATCAATTGCGATATGGGCGAGTCCTTTGGGATATTCAGTTGCGGAGACGACAAGGCCATCATGCCTCATATCGATATTGCCAATGTTGCTTGTGGTTTCCATGCATCGGACCCAATCGTGATGCGGGACACGGTTCGCTTTGAGTCCATTTCGAATCGGTTCATCAACGGGCGAGCCTTCGTAGTAGGATGACGCTAGAAGCGGCGTAGAGGAAGGCTTCGACGCTCTCGATTGTGGCCTCGAAGTCCTTTGCAAGGCGCCTGTTCCGGTTGATCCAGGCGAAGAACCGTTCGACCACCCAACGCCGGGCGATGACG
>Ga0116228_10006225_pt1 | contig 10657 bp, 13 predicted proteins | sample S1TSphfallax_2_FD_89694 | JGI IMG/M metagenome (GOLD analysis project Ga0116228, IMG submission 89694) | Host-associated microbial communities from peat moss isolated from Minnesota, USA - S1T2_Fc - Sphagnum fallax MG | ecosystem: Host-associated > Plants > Peat moss > Unclassified | place... | reverse complement strand
CCGCCGGCCGAGTCCCGGGGTCCCGACTCGCGGGAAACCGTCGACGCGTCCTCCGACGGAAAGGAAAAGCCCAGGAGAACAAAACACAACCCCCCGCAACCAAAACGAACAAACAGAAAATTGTATGAGAAGGGGGAAAAAAAAAATAAAAAAAAAAACGGGCCGGACGGCCCGCGGCGGCGACAACCGGAAAAACAACAAAACAACAAAACACAAAAAAAAAAAAAAAAAAAAAAAAAAAAAAAAAAAAAAAAATTAAAAAAAAAAAAATTAAAAAACCCAAAAAAAAAAAAAAAAAACCTTCATTTTCAAAAACAATCAAATAAATTTTGTAAAAAATTAAAAAAGAAAATATGTCTCTTACCTTTGCGTGATTTCTCCTAGCTAATTTATTCCATTCTCTTTGATGAATATATAGAATGAAATTGTATTATTTCACATATGTTTAACTAATGTCTAACATAATACATAGTTATAATAATTACATGAAAAGATGTATTATAATGTCCATTCCATAAATAAATTAAGTAAACAAAATTTAATAAAAAATGCATTAATTAAACCAAAATGGCTACAATTATGACATTATTTCCACCAAAAAATGTTTGTATGCACACATATGGGGACCTATGTTCATCATCCATGATCCAGGGTGAACCTTAATAAATTGATAGGTAGGATTGGAGGGGAGGGGGGTTGGAAAAAATGAGTAGGTAATTAATTAGGTATTTGGTTATGTAAAAAACATACTTAGGTAAGTAAACATAATGATAGGTAAGAAGGTGGGGGAATAAGTAGTTAAGTAGGTATATAGGTAAGTAGTTGGGGTAATATGTGGGTTAATAAATAAAAAGGAAATTCGAGGAACAAGGTAGATAGGTTACTAAGGTAGGTAGGCATGTAGGTAGGCAAGTTACATTAGCAAGGTAATTAGGTAGCAAGGTACTAGGCAAGTTACTATGTAGGAAACAAGTTACCTTATCAAGGTCGTTAGGTTTGTAGAATACTTATGTCAATAAGGTGGTTGTGTATATAAGGTTGTTAAATAGTAAGGTAGCTAGGTTAATAGGGGATAATTAGTAAGGTACCAAGGTTGGTACAATACTTATGAGGGTAGAAAGGTGAATCAGGTAACTATGTGTGAGATCAGATCCAAGGAAAAAACAAAAAAAATAAATAATAAATATTATATATATATATATAATGGTTTGCAATGAAAAAAAATGGACTATGATGAACCCCATTTGGCGCCAAATGAAAAAATGCAACCCATTTAGTGGATAGAACAACTAATTAATGAATTGGTGGCTATTGGTTCATTCTAACTTTCTAGAACATACTTTCATGGGCCTTGTGGTATTGACCTTTTTAAGATGTCTTCTCCTAGCATCATTTCACTTTCCTTCCTCCTCTTTGCATTATACACCATTCTCTTGTTGATTTAGTTTGAAATTTGCTTTAACTTTCTCCAAATGTGCAATAGATGGGAACTTTCTATATCAATTAGTTTGGAAGCTTTGGCTTTTAGCCGTAATGGGTCATTCTAGAGCAAAATTGTTTTTAATTTAACTAAATGTAAGGTAAAACATGGAGGTTAGGGCATTCCCAAAAAATAGGCCCTTAAACTCTCAAAATAACAGACATTCAAAATAATAGGCCCCCTAAAAGCTAGTTATTTCAAGAATACCCCTAGAATACTAGGGCTCACTTTTGCACCATTTTACGCTTTAGTGTTGTTCTTATGTCGCCCCATTCCATTCGCATGCTGCTTTAAACACCTACATTACTTGCACATGGAGAATTATGCATTTAGTAAGTTTTGACACTTAGACTTACCTTGTTACCTTGGGCCAACCCCAACCTCTAAACATGTGGGACAAATACATGTTGTGGATTTCCCAAGTGGTCCAAGGTCTTATTGCTTGCAATTACCATCTCCCATCTTCCGACCTATCTACAAATTTCGCTTAATTCAAGGACTTAATACATTGTGGCCAATGCCCCAAGCTCCCTTCCTTGAACCCTCATTCATCGACACCTATGCGACTTACAAATATGTCAAATTGGGAATCAAACCTGGGCCCAACATTTAAACTCGTAACCCAAACCCACCACGGGGTCTGCCCCATGGTGGTCTGGATGTGGGCCCCAACTAGGCAAGCCCCCACACTTGAGGGTCTGCGTAAAAGGGCATGTTACTTCCCACTTTAGAGATGTCAACGTCCCTATTGACATTTTTCTAAGGTGACCACCCTAGGCATTTCTACCATCTTTTATCCTGACCCCTTCTCAGATTAGCTATTTCCAAATTGAAAAAGCCCATTTGCATTGTGTTTTTGTGTTTTCAATGTAGGAGGTTTTATTAGATGTGTCTTTATTTTCACCCAATGCATTCACTTAACTTCTTCCATCAAATCCCCCTTGTTCAACCATTGATTCTTTCATCTCTGAAGCTCATTTTGAGTTTTTACCTTAGGAGTTCTAACCACCATGCTGGATGAAGGTTGCAAACACACCAACAAATATTGTTGGACTAGGCTCTACAGTCCAAATCCTTTTTACCTAACCGAAACATGAATCATGAATTGATGTGTAGGAAGTTTGACTTCTCCACTCAAGGACATGTTTTTTTTTTCCGCATGCACCACCACTTTGATCTCGCCTCATTGAGCCTTGAAGTTTTTTTTATTCAAGTTCAACTCCAAGTCCATTTCCATTGGTTGCCATTCCCTTGCCTATTTTAGCCACTAGCTCCCCGTGAACCTTAATTTTTTCATAGTCAACCACACTCATGAAAACCTTTAACCCTTGTTAATGAATAATTAATTTTGTGGGTGTTCTCCCCCACTTTAAAGGTTGATGTCTTCATCAACACTTAGGCTACTTGTAGGTGGGTCTCTCTTTTTCTTTTGAGTCTTCTTCATTCCAAGTTTGTGACCCCTTCCCTGTTCAAACTTATTTACAATTTTGGGCAAATGGTTTAAGTTAGCAAGTTTCATCCATACTACCTCCTTGTGATAGCAACCCTTATATTTCACTAGATACCCCTTACCTAAAAAACATGTTTGATTTGTACAAAATATGCCTTTGACTTTGGCAACTAACCTATGTTCAATGGCATCCACTTCTAGCCACACCTTTTGTATCTAGTTTGGTCTTTGATCATCTTGTAAAAATACCTTGAATTTTGAGACATGAAAAGTCAAATGTGCCACAAAATTAGTTGGCAACTTTAAGGTGTACACATTGGGATGTAGTTTATGAAAAATCTTATAAGCTTTGTGTACTTGGCAATGAAATGTGGGGGTGAGTCCAACAGGCATTTTAAAATCTCGCATGTTTAACCACACGTGTTGCCCAACCTCAACCTCTACATGCTTTCGTGTTTTGTTAGCATGTTTCTCATATCATTTTTGAGCCTATTCCAAGAGCTTTTTAGCTTGGGGTATTTTTCTTCACGCCCTTTGACCATTATTACAACTTCCTTGGAATGATATTTACATCCCATGGGAATGGCTAAGTCCATTGGTTTCCTAGTTTCCTTTTCCACTGCTAATTCAAATGAAAACATTTTTGTCACCAAATGCGTTGTGGAGTTATAGCAAAATTCTGCCAAGCTTAAATGTTCACCCCAATCCTTTTCATCGACACCAACATAATATTGAAGTATTGGTTTAACACCCCATTGACCCTTTTTATTTGGCCATCAGTTTGTGGGTGGAATGTCATATTGAACGATAATCTCGTCCCCACTTTTTGGAACAAATGTTTCTAGAAGCCTATCGTAAACTTGGCATTTCTATCACTAACAATAAATTGTGGCATCTCATGATGCCTAACCCACATATCAAAAAACAACTTAACCAAATCAAAAGTTGTTGCAATTGTCTTAGTTGAACCATTTTGGCCAATTTGAAAAATTGATCGACTATCATGAGAATGGCATCCATCCCATTCCATTCAGATAGTTGGGTCATGAAGTCCATGGACACATTTTCCCATGGTTCATTCGGGATTAGTAGAGGTCTATATAGCCCATATTTTTTCTTATAAATAGATTTCATATTTTGACATTTGACACAAATGTGCACAAAATGTTTTACATCTTACTTCATTTCAAGCTAGTAGAATTTTTTTCTACGACCACTCTTGTGGTTTTTTCACCACAATGTCTTGCCATGGGCACATCATGTTCCTTTTGCATGATTTTCATGTGTAATTTTCTCACTAGCACATAGATTTGGGACTACTTTCATTTGAGTAATCCTTCGTTTAAGGTGATGCCTTTCACCTTCCAACGTTTACACAATTCCTTAAAATAACGTTGGGCAAGGGAATCTTACATGTAGGCTTCCCTTCTCTTTCATTCCAAGTTGCTTTCGCCTTAGAAAATGGCCCTTAGTGCTTAGGGCTTAGTTGAGGGTTTTTCTAATTGGAATTCCTCTTTCCTACTTAATGCATCAAGGATTACATTATCCCAACATGGCTTGTGGATTAACTCCACATCTAACAATGCCAATGTGTCATGCCATTTCAATTGTTTTACCAAGGCCCTTAACTACATTTTAAAATATCACAAAGAAATTTTATCCATGTAAACCTTAATCTTATGCATCCCCAAATAGTATTGCCATGACTTTAAGCAACACACAATGACATACAACTCCTTTTCATGAGTTGGCCATCGCAGTCGGGCCCCACAAAGTTTTTTGCTCTCAAAAGCAATTAGGTGTCCATTTTGCATGAACACCCCATCGATGGCAAAATCACTTACATCGATGTGGACTTCAAATGGTTTGGTGAAGTCCAAAAATCTCAACACAGGGGTGGATGATAAAATATTCTTCAAGTCCTCAAATGCCTTCTATTATTCCTCCTTCCATTCGAAGGATAATTCCTTTTTAAGGAGGTTTGAAAGTGGTTTCGTGAATTGCGAAAAACCTTTTATAAAATTTTAATAGAAATTAGCTAAGCTCAGGAAGGATCAAATTCCTTTGACCATGACTAACCTTTTCCAATATTATATGGCTTATAATTTTTTAGGGTTGGATCTCACCCCTTCCCATGACAAAATATGCCCTAGGAAGTCCATCTCTTCGTGAGCAAATTCATTTTTTACCCTATTGGCTAATAGTTCATTATTTCAAAGCTTATTCATAACATATTCTAAATGCTCTACATGTTCCTTCATTGTCTTGAAGTACACCAATACATCATCAATATAGATGATCATGAATTCATCCAACTTTTCATGGAAATTAGAATTCATGAAGGTTGTGAATGTCAATAAAACATTACATAACCTGAATGGCATCACCAGGAACTTATAGGAGCCGTACTTGGTCCTCATTGTCATTTTTTCTACACCTTCATCCGCAAATGTAAATTTGGTAATACTTCAACTTGAAATCAATTCAGCTGAAATACTTGGCCCCATTGAGTCGATCCAACAAATCGTCAATGTGGAGTAGAAGATAGTTGTTTTTTATTATTATTTTATTCAAGGCATGGTAATCAATGCACATTCTAAACTTGCCATCTTTTTTATCCACAAACAAAACATGCACCCCATATGTCAACTTCCTATGTCAAATATACCCTCAACTAAAGAGGTTATTAATTTTTTTTGAATTCTTTCCAGTTCCTTTTGGTTTAACCTATGGGGCACCTTGGACGGTGGGGCTGATCCAGACATCACTTTTATCTTATGGTCAACCTTTCTATAAAGTAGAAAGGCATTGAGGAATTCATCTATTAAAACCTTTGAAAATTTATTGAATGAATCCAACATACAATAGGGGGTTATTTCACCCCTTATGGTTTAGGCTCCCCTTGGGAGATTCTCAAAAACATCAAAACTAAAAAATTAAACAATTCTAACTCACTAGCTAAAGTAACCAAATTCATTCCCATTTTTGCCAATGTAGAATTATAATTTAAATTTAAGTTCATTAACTTAAAAACATACTTGGCATGGATTTTCAACTTACCTTTGCTACGAAGGATGTCTACTTCATAGGCATCCAAAAATGTGTTTCTTAAAATTACATCAAATTTATCTAAGTCACACATGGTGAAATTCTAAAAAAATTGAACTCCCCCACAAAAAAACTTGACTCCTAACATTACATTGAGCGAGGGTCTAGTTATGCCTTGTGCCAATTGCACCATGATGGGGTCTGCCATTAATTCAGTCTTGACTCCAAGTTGTTTCGTCGCGTATGGAGTCATGAATGAATTTGTCACTCCTAAATCCAAAAGACAATACATAAGTTTGTCATTTATCTTACAATTCAATTTTAAGAAATTGGAGGCTTTGCTTTCATGTGCCCTATTTTGGCCATAAAGCCCCCTTGGACAATCAACTTTCCTTGAACAATGCACTCACTTATCCAAGGTGGCTTGGGGCAATCCTTCGCCAAATGTTCGTTGTTATCACAATTAAAACATTTGACATTAAACAAGTCTCGTTTTGCCTTCTTGATCAACAACTCTTTGCTTGCCAACTTCTCCTTGTCATTTTGAGGCCATGTCTTACCTTGGCCCCATTTTCGTTTGTTATGACCTTTTGCCCCCACTACTTGGGCCAACTTGGTTTTTCTAGGTGACCTTGCTTCCAGTTTCACCTTTGGGGCACATATGAGTTTCATTCTCCATACGCTCCACCATCTTCATCAACCCTTGACACGTCTTCAAAATATCAATCCGTTGGTAGACTATCTTCTGCACCCAAGGCATAAGTCCATGGAAGAAGATTAACTTTCAAACATATTCATTTTCTAAAGGGACCATAGTCAACATGCGACTGAAGTCTTGAACATAGGCAGCCAACGAACCTATGTCATCCCCTTGGGTGAGCTCCAAGAGTTCCATGCCATCCTGAAACACCAAGTGGTGCGGCATGAACCTCTTGTCCATCCACAATTTGAACTTTTCCCAAATGAGGGTCTCAAGTAGGTCGAGTGTCTCCTGCTTCTAGGACATCCACCATTCCCATGTGTGTTCCTTTAACAAAGTTTGAATGAAATTAATTTGTTCCTTATCAATTTTGAAGTGTTGGGTTTCCATATACACCTCCACATGGTGCAACCATAGCCGCACCCGCTTGGTTTTGTTTCCTTCCCTGCAAAGGAATTTGGCAACCTTGCCTTGATGGTCACCTTGGCAAAGCCCCCACTTGGGGCATTACCTATGGCACCCAAATTTTCTGCTATTCAATTCATCAACTTGGGTGTCTCTTAATTCTATGTTATGGTTTCCCCTTGTTGGACCACAAACACATGAAAGGTGTCCACCAAAGATTCTTTGGACGATCTCCCCACCCTTGGGGTTTCCTCCTCCTACTTTTCAGTCCACAATTGGATGTTCGAACACTTGCTTGCCCCCTTTTCGCCTTTGCACCCCGGAAAAGGCAATTAAGGAGTTCATTCCTCCACTTTATTCCAAGGAGTGGAAGTCAACATACTCATTGGATTCCACAATTGGTTTATGAACTTTTTCCTTCTCCTTTTGCTTCCAAGGAGTTGTGGGAGTTTTTGCAGGTGAATCCACATTCACCTCATCCACTTCCTTCCTTTGTTTGATAAAGGAAGGAGTTTTTTCATGGGCCCTTGCTTTGCTCGAACCCACCTCATCCCTCCCCATCATCTTCTTCTTAAATTTTCATGGAGCATGCTTGATAGCCTCCTCCACCGAGTCCTTTAGACTTTGGGCCTTTTCATCATGAAGTTCGCCACCAACCAGGGTTTGGGCTACGATTACTAGCTCTTCCATGACAAATTCCTTCTCCTTATCCTTCTCCTTTTTGGTCTTGTACTTCATTTTGGACTTGGGTTCCACCACAACATGTGTTGTTGGGCAACAAACCATTCAAGGCCATTTGCCTTGAAATGTTCACCTCCCCGGATGCTTTAAAATAATCCACACTTGACCTTAAAAACTTGCTATGATACCAACTTTTGCACCTTTGTACACCTTGGCATCATTCCTATGTCATGCCATTTCATTCATGTGCTCCTTTAAACACCTACACTACTTTGCACATGGAAAACTATGCACTTGGTAAGCTTCAACACGTACACTTACCTTGTTACCTTGGGCTAACCCCAACCTTTGGATAGGTGGGACTAATACCTATGTAGACTTCCCAAGTGGTCCATGACCTTGTTGGCTGGAATTACCATCTCCCATCTTCTGGCCTAACTGCAAACTTTGCCTAAGGACTTAGTACACAACGGCCAATGCCCCAGGCTCCCTTCCTTGAACCCTCACTCACCAACACCTATGTGACTCACGAATATGTCAAACCAGGAGTTGAACCCAACCCAACACTTAGACTTGCAACCCAAGCCCGCCACAGGGGCCACCCCATAGTGGTCCAGACTTGGGCCTTGACTGGGCAAGCCCCCACACTAGAGGGTCCACCTAGAAGGGCATGTCACTCACGCCCTCAGGTGCCCCTCCCTCAAGAGAACATACTCCTATAAGAACCTCCCCTACAACTAAACATCTGTCGCCAGCATTCCATTTAGATTGAGAGGCCCTGTACGAGAATCTTTCCCAATAATATAGTGGGAATTATACAGTTTCTGTAATTCCCACTGTACTAGCAGTAAAGAGTTGCCTTGCATTTTACATCCGGTACTGCCTTGGCAGCCTGGCATTACACATGTAAACCTCAAGCTCGGCCTTTGGTTCGTAAGTATAATGACCTAAACATGATTAATGCCAATGAACTGAGTTAGGGGTTCATCCACAATGGACTGACAAAATTGCATGTTTCATTCATCCACAACAGAAAGCCCAAATTACAAATATCATTCATCCTTGGGGTCTCATTCATCTACCGGTTGTGTCCCTGGGGGTTTAGGACGGGGCTTGAAGCTTTTGAGTTTGAGGTTGAGTCTAGGGTTAGGGTTTAAGGTTTCATGGTTGGTCGTTGTGTATTGGGAGGAGGTTTGTGTGTTTTAGGGTTGTGAATCTCTCGAGCAGGAGAAGTGCGAGAAGAAATCCCACACAGTAAGCGATGCTCTCAAATCTTTAGTGGACTTGTTGCGGAAATCTCTGGAGCTAGAGTTAGCAATGGCTCTGTGGTTGCAACCCGGGGAGGAGCCAGAAACAGCAGAAGAGAGAGCAGACTTGGATGCAATCATAGCACTGCGAGAAAGCGCAGCGATTGAACTCAAGGTTTATAGTTTTGATCTCATCCACAGCAAGAAATATTTTCGCTACTTTCGGGAAGCAATCAAAATCCTGATCCTCTTGGGCAAAGTCTGTAGTAGTATTAGGGTTCTACAGTATTAGGGTCTATAGATTCTGACGTGAGAATTCTCTCTGTCCTAAATTAGCGTATGATCCTCATGCGGCATGGCGTGGGGATAGATTCTAGAGATCTAATAATTCATTTGGTTCTAGAACTCACTCATGGGTCAATGACAGGAGAAAGGGAACGAGTACGTGAAGATGGGGAAAATGCACTACAAGGAAGCAGTGGATTGCTACACCAGAGCAATTGATCAGAAAAGCTCAGATCCTCTGCACAATTCAATCTGCTATTCCAATAGGGCACATGTGGAATTGCTCTTGGGAAATAACCGACGAGCCTACAATGATGCCCAAGAAGCAATCAAAGCAAATCCTGCCAATATTAAAGTGGGTTTGGTCTCATGATTCCTGAAAAGCTTTTTGATTTTTCTATTTTTTCTGCTGTTTATGTTATGAGATTGAACTTGAAGCATTTAGGATTTTCCCACCATCACCAACCAGGGACCACCTTATTAACAGTCCTCACATGCACTGTGATGTTGCTAGATTATGAGTGTGATGAAAGAATTCTATCAAGCAGATCCTTGCTTGAATGGGAAGTAGGACAGGGATTTCTCTTACATCCTTAATCCCCAATGCCAATTTCAGGCTTATTTTAGAGGCGCAAAAGCTGCTTTGGCACTTGGACTGCACTCAGAAGCATCAAACTTCTGTGTCAAGGGCTTGGAGCTTGACCCCAAAAATGATGAGCTCAAAAAGATAGGGGACAAAATGCAGAAGCTGTTGGCAGAGGAGGATGCACGCTCTAAACGAGCTTTGGAAAAACAACACAGTGCAGAGGTATTGCAACACTTCAAAATTTTCTCTAATGTAAATCCTGCATTGAGTTTTTAAAATGGGAAAGATTTGAGGACTGCTTAAGTAAGCCCTTAACACTCACTCAGGGCATGTATAGAAGAATACAGGTCCATGTGCTCAAATTTCCTCATATCTCCTTGTATTCTAGTTATTATTAGGCACCCACTGAACTGGGTTATCCTTGGGAGAGATTGCAAAAGTTAATGAAACAGGAAAAAGTGGAATATGAGCTCCAAAAGCATGATCACTAACAAGTTGTATGTGCTCCTTATAGCCAATTGCAGTGTAATGTATGAGACTGCAAAATACTCATCTGGCCACAAGTTCTGTTGAGATGTGCCCTCCTGTTTCCTTTTGTTTTTTTTTTTGTATTTTTTTCTTTCTGTGTACCTCTTTCTTCTTGGTTTTTTTGGCAATCTCCTGCTCCTTTAGGTTCTATTGAGCTGGGAACCATCATGCCTGAGTCTCCTGTTCCTGCTGGTTTTGTGTTAGAACTCAATACATTTGTTAATGTATGACATAACATTCAGATACT
>Ga0116228_10006224_pt1 | contig 10658 bp, 10 predicted proteins | sample S1TSphfallax_2_FD_89694 | JGI IMG/M metagenome (GOLD analysis project Ga0116228, IMG submission 89694) | Host-associated microbial communities from peat moss isolated from Minnesota, USA - S1T2_Fc - Sphagnum fallax MG | ecosystem: Host-associated > Plants > Peat moss > Unclassified | place... | reverse complement strand
ATTATTTTTGTCTTACAAAATCAGGCATTAATAATGGACCTGGTCATTACATTTCTGTAGAGATGCAGTCCAGAGAAAGGTTTTTTTAAAGTTTAGCAATAAGTAATTATGCTGTTGAAGGGGGAGAGCTGAACTGATATGCTAAATAAACCTCATTCTGCTGATTTTCTTTCTGCAGAGCAACCACTTTGGAGTTGCAGTAGCATTCAAACCAACACAAATTGGGATGGCATTGTAGCTCTATTCTCAGCTCTGCCAATCTTGCTAGCTTCACAGCTTTTGGGTGGCAGGTTTGACATTTCATCTGTCCATCTATGGCTGCTAAATAGGAGATTGAAAAGAACATTCAATCAGGATCCACCAACTTCACCAATTTGGTAAGAGCAAATTGTTTATTGATCGTGATATCTCTCTGTCAAGTGAGGGTTTTTTGTAGCCTTTTGTGCATGTCAGTGGAATATTTATGCAATCAATTCATGAGGTGTGTAAGAGCAGGATTTATGTCATGAGGCATGAATCAACAAACTGCCTCTTCAACAGACTCCTGCATTTCAGAAATCTTGAATGTGATATGCCATTTGTTGGCTCTGCCTGTAAGGGAGAGAATACAGAAGGATGTAGTTTTCATTTGGTCCCATGTTTGGAGGAATGTTGACGAGGTGTTACTGTGAACTGTGAGTTCAATTTTTTGGGAACTCCATGGAACATTTCCTATCGTAACTGATGCTGATTTGGACTTGTCATGAGGGGCCTGGAACCATTGCTTGATCAGCTGCTTGTTACAAATGGGATCAGCTGCTGACATTACAAATATATCTCTTGAAGATGATGCTTATGAAATAGGAAATGGCTGGATACAAAAGTAGTTTGGTGATGGGTTTTTTGCTCTAATTGCAGATGCAAACACCAGAATTTATAGGTATGATTTGATCAGACACAACTGAAATAAAAAGTTCAAAATTGGTGGAAACTGCACCCAGTTGAAGGGAACCCTGGAACCTTCAATTGATGGACCACAAAATCAAAGAAATGCATCTTTATGTTCTAACTTCTACTTTGCTGCAACACTTATGATTACCCCACTTTGTTTTGGGTATGTGATTATAACAATAACCTGTTATCAGACTTGGGCTCCGCTCTACTGCAAACTACTAGCAACAATGAAATGATGAAAAATTAAGTTCTATTCAGATGAAAATATTGAGTGACATTGCATGCAACTTGAATTGGATCAAAATTGAGTGGAATTGAATTCAAATTCATTTCAAATTGAATTGATTTGAAATTTGTAAATTGAATTTAAAATTTAAATCCAAACTTGATTGCATTTATATAGAATTGAATTGAATTCGACCAAATTATAAAGAGTCACATATTAATTTGCTTTTTCATATTTGTAATTATCTGCCAGAAATTTTGCAGTGTATCTTCTGGAGGTAACCTTATAAAGCATATTTTTTCATTCAAGAGCACGGAGTTTATCATAATGCCCCCCATCCTGTTGCACCTCTGTTTCTCCATTGAATTTCTGGCATGTCTTTACGTTGAGAGAGCTTTATGTCTTGGTGGAGGGCATTACCAAAATTGGGCCTGCACTCAGCTATCACCTCGTGCGCCCTTATTTTGGTAATGCCCTCAACCTAGGGTCTACATATTAGGTGGGTCAGTGAAAGGAGTGAGGCAATTGGGCTTTGAACTCCATAGAAAATGTTCTCATCATCAGCCCCTTAACAACCATACTATTAGACTTTATACTCGACCCACTTATACCAGCTTTGACTATCATTTTGGGTGGGATCTTAAAGGAGAAATAGGGTTTAGAAAATCATAACTCAATACTCTAGATAAGACCATGAGTCAACAACATAGAGCTCAGAACTGAAAATTCACTTTCAAAGGTTTGGAATTAGCAGATTAAACTAAAATGGTAAGTGGTGAATGGAGCCCATCTTGAGGACAATAGCAAATGTTAAGAAAAAATCATCAGGTTCCTTTAAGGTTTTCAGCCATGATGACTGGTAGTTGTTTAGTGCAGATGTATCCAACCCTTATATTACCCTCAGGCTCTATGTTGACTCCCCACAAGCCCTCCAATTATTATTACAATTTGTCTAGCAATCGATCTTCCAGGAAAGGATGGGAGGAAGGAAGAAGCCACTAGTCAACAACATATCCAACTCAGATTGCAAACACATTTTGAGAGTCTCTTATCATATGCATTGCTACAACAATATGTAGTATTAGTAAGTAGCAACAAAAGTACAATCTCCTTTCAAAGATCAGCTCTATGCAATGAAGGGAAAAAAAGCACCTTAAGTGGTACTTATATTGTGGCAACCATCAAATAAAAATGATTTATCTATTTATTTATTTTGTTCTCGAGGGGGGCTTCTTGAACTCTCATTCATTCAAGCTCCCCCAACCACTCCTTGTTACGTATGATTGGAGAGTAATACAGTTGGAAGTTGATACTTCAGATCCTTCCAATGGAATTATGATTGGATAATAATACACTTGGAGGTAGATCTGGCATATATCTAGCTGATCTCTCCTTCCTCCGAACCAATGAGAATGGGCACGATGATCTAAGCAAATTACGTCCTTTGAAAAGAGGAAATTAGGTTCACAACAAAGCTTTCATGGCTGGCCCAAAGCCACATTGTTGCAGTTCTACAAGGAGCTAGATTTGTGTGATTGAGACAATTCTGAAAAAGGTACAACTTAGAAGTCCACAAGAAGAAAAAAAAAAAAAAGCTTTTTTTAAGGTGGTAGAATTCTCTCTATACTAGTAGGCACATTGGGTTGTTGAAGGTTCTAGAAAGAGCCATTGTGTATTAAGGAGAATGTGAAGCAGACATGTGGAATCAACTAAGTTAGTGCATCGCAGAATTGGAAGTTTCATTAGAAATTGGAACTTTTAAGAGACATCCAACCAACTTGAGATGTCCACTTTTTTTAGTTGTCCACAACCAAGTAAGCCTTTTTAGTTGGTGACTTAGGTGTTATATTTCTCTTAATTGTAGGCATTGGGTTGTTGAACTAGATTCACAATGGAAAACTAGAGTTGGTGCATATAATTGAACGTCCCGGTGACATCTGGACGTGGCACAAAATTGCACCTGAACCTGAACTTTTGAAGACATTCATTCAATCAGTTTTTAGAAAAAAAAAATCTCTCTCTCTCTCTCTCTCTCTCTCTTCTATTGTGAGTAGTTTTGTGAAGTTGCCTTGCAACTTGATCTTGTGTCATGATGTCATGATCAGAGCTTTAAGGCAAGTTCCGGGTTTTGTGACTTTGTGGATGACTATAATATAATATGCTAGACTTCTTCCCTTGGCTGAACCCACCACCCACATGCATGTTGGAACCAGGGTTTCTTTCAAGGATCTTGTAATGTAGTAGGCCTAGGGCTATTGCTTGACCTTAGATGGAAGATGCTTGCATCAATTGCAATGTGATTGAAATTTTTGACAAAGAAAAGTAACGAAGACATAAAGATGAAGCATCATTATCTTTTCAAGCTCCAAATGACATTGGCATAGTCATGTAAAAACATATTAACTTGCTTGTGTAAGCTTTTAAATATCTCAATTGTTGAAGTGAGGAATTGAACCGTGGAATGTTAGTTGTGATAGCTCCTTTTTTTGGCTTGAACCACGTCAAAGGTACAAAATCCTTGAATTATGTAAGATCAAAAAATAAATGTGTTCACATTGGGTCGACAATAACAATGTTGGCTAGGTGCAAATGCTAAGATGGGTCCACAATTGACTAGGCATCTTGCATGCCCTTACTCTCATCCCTTTATCCAAGGGCCTTATCCTATACATAACAAATTGTACGGAATTTGCACAAGGAAAATTACGGGTGCTTTACAAATTGTAATTTCTTACTCCAACTTGGAGTGAATGATTATCAATTGTAAGGTTTCACCTTGATTTTAAAGTGGGAGATTTTTAGTTGTAAGGCCTCACCTTGATTTTCATGCCATAATTTTTCACCCTTTTTTGTTATGTAGGGGAGGTATCACACTTGTTTACGCCTTGGTGCCATTCCAACATTCTTTCATTTCATTCTAGTGCCGCCCTAAACACCTACACTACCTGCACATGGAAAATCACACACTTGGTGAAGCTTTTGCATTTAGGCTTACTTCATTACCTTGGGCTAACCCCAACCTTTAAATAGGTGAGACTAATATTCAATACGAACTCCTCAAGTGCTCCAAGGCCTTGTCACCCAGGATTACCATCTCTCATCTCTAGCCTAACCACATATTTCACTTAGTTTGAAGATTTAAAACATTGAGGCCACTACCCTAGGCTCCCTTCTTCAAACCCTCATTTGCTGTCACCTATGCAACTCGTGAACATGTCAAATTGTGAATTGAATGCAACCCAACACTTAAACTCATAAACCAAGCCATCACAACAACCACCCCATGGTGGACTAAACGTGGGCTTCAAATAGGTGAATCCTCCACACTTGAAGGTTTGCTTATAAAGGCATGTCATTCTCCCCCACTTTAGAGATGTCAACATTCTTGTTGATGTTTTCAAAGTTGACTACCCTAAGCACTTTCGCCATCTTCTTTCTCTCAACCCATTTTTGGATTAGCTACTTTTTGATTGACAAAGCCCATTCACATTATGTTTTTGTGTTATTAACGCAAGAGGTTTTACTAGGTGTGTATTCTATTTTCACCTAGTGTGTTCATTTAATGTCTTCCATCAAATCCCATTTATTCAACAATCATTTCTTTCATCTTCGAAGTACGCTTCAGGTTTTAATTTAAATGTTCCAACTACCATGCCGGATGAAGGTTACAAACACACCAATAGATGGTGTTGGACCAAGCTCTACAATCCAAATCCCTTTTACCCAATTGGACATGAATCACGAATTCATGCATAAAGAATTTGATTTTTCCACTCAAGGACATGCCATTTTATTAACACGCACCACCATTTTGATTTCACTTGATTGAACCTTGGAGTTTTTTTCTTCAAATTCAACTCTAAATCCAATTCCATTGTTTCCCACTCCCTTGCCTATTTCAACCACTAACTCCCCATGAACCTTAACATTTTTGCAATTGACCATGTTCACAAAAACCCTTAACCTTCATTTCAGTGAGTAGTTAATTTTGTGGGTGCTCTCCCCCACTTTAGAAGTTGATGTCCTTATCAACACTTAAGTTGCTTATAGGTGGGTTTCTCTTTTTCTTTCAAGGCCTTTTCATTCCAAGTTTATAATGTTGTTCTTGTTCAAACTTGTTTACCATTTATGGCAAATGGTCCAAGTGAATAAACTTCATCCATATTATTTCTTTATGATGGTAGTCCTTTTACTTCACCAAATATTTTTTACCTTTAGGGCAAGTTTGCCTCACTTGGAATATGCTTTCAATTTCAACTAATATGTGTTCAATGGCATCAACTTTTGATTGTACTTTAAACTATTTTACCCCATTGAATCCATCTAACAAATTGTCAATGTAGAACACATGATAGTTATTCCTTATTGTTATTTTATTCAAGGCACGATAGTCAATACACATTCTTAACTTGTCCTTTTTATCCATAAACAAGACAAGTGCCCCATAAGGCAACTTGTTTTGCCAAATATACCTTCGATTAAAGAGGTTGATTTATTTGTTTTTAGTGCTTTTAATTCCTTTTGGTTTAACCTATGGGATGCCTTGAACGACAAAATCGATTTAGGCACCACTTCTATTTGGTGGTCAACTTCATTATAAGGTGCAAGAATATCAGGGAGTTTGTTTGTTAAAACCTTTGAAGATTTATTAAGTGAATCCAAAATACAAACAAGGGGTTGCTTCACCCCTTGTGACTTAGGCTCCCCTTGGGAGATTCTCAAAAACATCAAAATAAAAAAAATTAGGTGATTTAATTCACTAGTTAAAACAACCAAGTTCACTCCCATTTCTACAAATGCAAAATTATAATCCACATATAAGTTCATTAACTTAGAGCCATTTTTGGCATGGACTTTCAACCTACCTTCATTGTGAAGGACTTTATAGGCATCCAAAAATGTGTTCCCTAGAATTACATCAAAATTATTTACATCACACAGGGTGAAGTTTTTAAAAAATGGAACTTTGCTACAAAACAACTCGACTTTTAGGATTACGTTAAAAGAGAGTTTAACAATGTTTTGTGCCAATTACATCATGATGGGGTTTGTCACTAATTTGATCTTCATTCCAAATCTTTTAATAGATTATTTTTCACACCCAAAAGCTTGAGTGCATGCAAGAAAATCAATTTCCAAACATACTCATATTTTAATGGGACCATAGTCAACATGCAATTAAAATCCTAGATGTAGGCAACCAACAAGCCCTTATCCACCCTTTGGGTCAACTCCAAGAGCTTCATCCCATCTCAAAACACCAAGTAGTGCAACATGAACCTCTCATCCAACCACAATTTAAACTCCCCCCAAGTGAAGGTTTCAAGTAGGTCAAATGTTTCTTGCTTTTGTGGCATCCACCATTTCCATGCATATTCTTTCAACAAGGTTTGAATGAAGTGAATTTGCTCCTTGCTAGTTTTGAAACATTATGTTGCCATATATGCCTCTATTTGGTGCAACCATGGTTGTACCCACTTGGTCTTGGTCTCCTTCCTTACGAAGGAGTTCGATAACCTTGCTTTGATGGTTGTTTTGTTAGAACCCCCACTTGGGGCATCACTGATGGCACTCAACCCATCTACAATGCAATTCATTAGCTTGGTTGTCTCTTGGTTTTTGTGTCGTCGCTTCCCCTTGTTGGACCACAAACACATAAAAAACATCCATAAAAGCCAAAAACTTTTTGGATGATTTGTCCACCTTTGGAGTTTTGTCCTACTTTTCAAGAGAATAGTCCACAACTACATGCTCTAGGGCTTGCTTGCCCCCTTTTTCCTTCGTTGGCCCATTTGAAGGGGCAATCAAAGAGTTCACATCCCCATTCAATTCAAAAGAATGGAAGTTGATGTGCTCATCCAACTCCACAATTGGTTCAAAAACCTTTTCCTTCCCCTTATGTTTTCTAGGAGCCATAGGAGTTTTTGCCAGTGAACCCATGTTCACCTCATCTACTCCCTTCCTTTGTTTGATAAATAAAGGAATCCTTTCATTGGCTTTTGCCTTGCTTGGGCTCGTGTCATCTTTCCCTGTCTTTTTTTTCTTGGATTTTCATGGAATAGCTTGTGCCACTTCCTCCACCAAATCATTTAAATTTTGAGCCTCTTCATCATGAAACTCTTCACCCACCATGTTATGGGCTACCATTATTAGCTCTTCCATAGTGGTGTCCTTCTCCTTTCTAGTCTTGTATTTCTTCTTGGCCTTGAGTTCTACCACAACCTATGTGGTAGGGAACGAATCATTCAAGGCCATTTGCCTTCAACCATCCACTTGTCCCAAATGCTTTAGAAGAATTCACACTCAACCTTAGGAGCTTGTTTTGATAGCACCCATCGTACCCATTTATGCCTTGGTGTTGTTTCAACATCGCCCCATTCCGTTCTTGCGCCACCCTAAACACCTACACTACCTACACATGAAAAATCACACATTGGATGAAGCTTTGGCATTTAGGCTTACCTTGCTACCTTGGGTTAACCCTAACCTCTAAATGGGTGGCATTAATACCCATTGTGGACTTACCAAGTGATCCAGGGCCTTGTCGCTCAGGATTACCATCTCTAGTCTTCCGGTCTAACTGTAAACTTCGCCTAGCTCCAAGCCCACTTCCTCAAACCCTCACTAGTTGACACCTATGTGGCTCATGAGCATGTCAAACCAAGAGTCAAACCCAGCCCAACACTTAGACTTTGAACCCAAACCATCACAGGGTTGCCCCATGCTAGTCCGGACTTGAGCCTTGACTAGGCGAGAGAGGCACTTGAGGGTCCGCATAAAGGGCACATCAGGAAGGCATTGCTTTCCGACTGCTATTAACCTAGCTATGTCTTTTTTACCATGTGGCATCCACGTCTCATGACATGTGGCTCCTAGGTGGCATGAATGAGTCAACTGATGTCCTATACGACTATTGGATGACATTCCCTATGTCATGTCCTTTACGACTATGTGTCCTTTTCGACTTGTCCAAAATGACTGTCCAGGGTGTAATCATATATGTCCTTTATGACTATAAATTTAGTGCCAGGACTGGAACACACTGACAGCAGTGCCTTCCCTCATACATAAAAACCAAACAAGGAGAATTGAAAGTTGAAATTTTGAATATTGAGATGATGCTAGTAGACCTATGAATGTTTGGTTTCGGTGTGTGCACATTACAATGTCATGCTTACTGATAATGTTGCACTTTTGTCGAAACGGGCTTTCGTGCTGTGTGTTTCAATCAACGTAAGATGAGCCAATAATGTGCCTTGATTGCTCATTGTAATCTGTGTAGTTATCCAGTCCATAACTGACAAGGCAGGGTCTTAGCAAACTTAGTTTTTTTCTGTCCCAAACAGAGAATCAAATAACTGGCTTTTGAATTTTTTTTTGAGACCCATCCGTATGATCAATTTGTTTGTTGTAAGCAATGCCATTTTTATGAATTTCTCTAGTTATTTGGTTAGTAATACTCACCTGCTATGGTGAATGGTCAATTTTTGAATTATGAAGAAAGTCAAGTTTAGGTCAATTTGGGGTAGTAAAAATGGCTTTGGACCAATATTTGTGCACATGATGATGCTAGGTTTGCAAAAGGCATTGCACAAAATATAATAACTACTCTTGATTGGCTAGATAGAATTATTGGTTCAAATATTTTTCTTTAAGTTTGTCTCCCATTTTTATTGTCCCAATTTTCATGTTTATGGGTGAGGGTTGAAAAACAATAAACCATCTTGGATTTTGGAAATATTGTTGAAGGCCCAAATACTGGGAGTTGCGACTTGCAATTAAAGAAGCTAGCTGTCATCTCACCCAGAGTTTTTCACCCAACAAAAAATTTATTGACTTCAACCCATGACAAAAAGAAATCCAAAACAAGCAGCTGGGGTCGATGTTTTGCCCCTTTTTGTAATAATATGTAGTCAAAGTGGTGATCATCCAAAGAAAATTTAGTGAAATGTGGCTATAAATCGGCTAAGAAAGTTAGAAAAATACAAGTAATCTGCTATATTTTTGCTACCTACTAAAACCTATTCTAAAAGTATGTTGCTTTGGACATTTTTGGTCTTGAGATCTGGAGAATTTGGGTTAGTTTTCATGAAAAATCCTCAAAATCTGAAATGTTTCAGGCTGAAACTTGGTGAAAATTTTGTCAACTAAAAGAAAAAGAAAACACTGCAAGTCAGTGCTTAATGGCTCTGTCCATCTTTGAAAATTTGAAGAAAATCAACCAAAAAAAATGGAACCATGAAACATGTTTGGGTAATCTGATTGCAAAATATACATATTATAATTGCAATCTAGAGAAGTAAAATGCTCTGAGAAATCCCCTTAAGAAATCATAATTTTCAGGTTTGAAAAAATGCGAAAATTCGCCCAAAACAAAAACACTGCTTCCTATGGATGAGATTCACCACATTGGCTACAAACAAAGAAAGAGTTCCTATAAATTTAGCTACATTAAAAATAATTATAAAAATCATAAATTTTAATTTTGAATAATATTGGCGCTGGGTATGGACAAAGCCTCTGGCGCCTGGACGGTAACCAGCCAGGGCCCTATCGCCGGTTACCGGACACTGTGCACAAGGCGTCTATCGCCACTACGGAAGTGACGCGCGGCGCCGTCCGGGAAGCGTTATAATATAAGCTTGCAAAGCTCACAGATCTTGACTTAGATTGCATTAGAAGATCGAGCTTCCAAGAATTCTTCTACTACAGCTGCAGTGCAGTTTTGGGAAGTAGAACTTGCAGGAGAATCATGCAGAGCACTAGTCAAGCAGCTGGGACGAAGAAGCTGAAGATGATGCAGGTATCTAGTGTTGTGATATTCAAGGTTCTGGTGATGATGCAGCTGCTGTTGCTTATAACTTGCGGGTGCGCGGCGGTGGTGGCAGCAGCGAGATCTGATCAATCTTCTTCATTGTATAGAAGGTCGATGTCTAGACAGATGTCTGATACTATTAGCGGTCGGGACCAGCGGCAGCAGCAGCAACAGCAGCTCAATGTCCGTGAGCTGTGGCAACAACAACAACTCACACCAGACTTTTACGCCGCTAGTTGCCCACAACTGGAATCCATCGTGGCGGAGCAAGTGTATCAAGCATCTCTGACTGATCCCCGAATGCCTGCCTCACTCCTGCGCCTTCACTTCCACGACTGCTTTGTCAATGTATGTATATTATATCAAGGCTTTGATGACGATCTGCTCCACTAACCAATTGCATATGTCATCTTGCTGCAGCAGCTTCTATCTCAGAACGAGTTTTGGTACAACTCCCTCATGTGTGCTTGAATGTGGGAAAGCTCTCAGTTATCCCTGTTAGAAATCCCTCCTAGAATCAATGACAAATTGGGAAATTTCATTCGTTTCCCCCAATAGCAGCTAGGTGCTTTCCAACCAGTGAAAATTTGCCAACTTCCGGCCCTTTGACATTGATTCACAGGACCCTGAACTAGATGGCATAATTGAACTTTGCCTGTGAGGAGGCTCCAGGTTGGGAATGTT